>JAABUY010003689.1_pt1 | contig 16623 bp, 18 predicted proteins | sample 5560271 | NCBI WGS metagenome assembly JAABUY01 (sample SAMN10711886, study PRJNA513374) | rock metagenome | isolation source: Antarctica rocks | place: Antarctica: Victoria Land, University Valley
TGATAAGGTAGACTTGTCGAGGAGTACCATCTGTGTAGCATCAGTAACATGACTTTCTTCTAGTCCTCAATTGCTAGAGGTCCTAAAACTACGAAGGCAAGAATGGTGAACGTACCGGGCGCTCTAACATCAATATGAGCAGTGAAGTTGTACTTTCGCAATGCTGCCCAGGAGACATGAGTGTAGAAGAGTAAGAATGTAGCAAGGATATTTCGGATGGAGAACATGATAACCCCCCGTTGAGATAATTGCACGGAGAATGAGAGAGAGGGACATGTTAGATTCGAATAAGGGGACGCATTTTTCGATGTCCCGTGACCTGAGCTACCTGAGGGTTTTGTGCGTATTTTAGCTATTTTAGCTTCCCTAAGGACCCATAGCCGCTGAGGCTCGTGCAGGATAACGCACAAACCACGCACAAACCACGCAGCTGATCCTTATTTCGTCACTAATGCGCCAATCAAGTGCCTCCTTCGATTTCTGACAAAGCAAAGCATTAAGGAAATGATGATATTCCCAACTGGGGTTACAGCTGGCGGGGGGTTGGAAAAGTTGAGCCAGGGCCGGAACTTTTTATATTCATCAGATCTATCTCGTGTGTTTTCTTCTTCATTCTCGTCGTTCTGCTTGTGATTTGTATCATCACTTTTCTCATCGTTTTCGACGTTTGCATTGCACGAATCTTGAGCGAGCTGAGTTTCTTTTTAGTATATTCGCGACATATGCGGACTGCGACTCTCACCTTCAAACCGTTTAGCCAATCTGTTATCTCATTCTCTCAATTTTCATGCTTTCGTCGTTCATCGATGTTTCTTTATGCTCAGTTGATACCCCGCACTTTCGCTCATTCTTCGCTTAGTATCATCGGCCATGTAACCAAATCGGCCACCTAACCAAAATTCAACCATATTACTTCTGAAAAGGCTGTATTACAAGCAATTCCTTCAAAACAGCCTTATATAAAACCTTCCAGGCCTTCTCTTCCTTCTGCCATACCTTAATATGAATCTTACAACCTTTATAAACCTTTATTAGCTCGTTAATATACTGCTTTTCGGTACGCTCATCGCGGGCCTTTTGCCTCAAATTCTCTAAACCTAGCCTATCACTGGTCATAGATCGAGCTTCTTTGGCGTATAGAATGCCTTGTAAGACCTTAGCAGATTGATTTCACGTATATTTCGAGCGTTGGTAGCGGCTTCCGTGGCTGCTATTTTGACTTCCAATAGCTCAATCCTACGGGTCATTGCCTTTTGGTAAATTTGACTAACTTCTGATGAAGCTCGGGTTCATAGCCGGACTTTTTGTCTTTTCAGCTGTTTTCTAGTAGTAGGGGTAGTCTTCCAGATATCGGGTGATTCCGTCATCGTGGAAGGTGTAATAGGATGAGCTGAGGGTCGAGTTTCTCGCACCTTATCCAAAACCACATTAGGATCGAAGGGAATTAGACCACTTTTCTTCCAAGCCGAACGTATAGTAGTTTCCTTGAAAGCTTTACTTCTGAACCCGTTAAAAGCAGCTAGAAATTCGATTTTGATGAAGGTTTCGTCGCCCGTTTGAATCGCTTCGTTAACGGCTTCCGAATGCCAGTGTTTCAGAGGCTGAAACACATTGGTAGGCCCAATTCATTCAATCTTTTGATATGTATGTAGAGCTAACTGATCAGGCTTTAGCTTCCTGTTATGCAACCCTCGCACTGCTGAGGCGGGTGAATGACCAGCTAGCCTGAATCGTAGCCTCTGCAAAGGTACATCGAATTCGCGTGCAATTTCTTTGACTCAGGTTTTGACGCATGTTCAGGGTATTGATAGCCTTCTTGATTCGATGCTCAATGCTATGTAGGTAGAAGTCATTGCATTAAATTTAGTAGTTCTTTTATTGACTCGAGTGCGAAGCTAACGCTACAATAGACACTCCTTAAATATGTAGGCCTGGTTACTCACAGATTATACAATCGCCACCGAACTGTATCATTCTCAAGACAGGTTCTCAATACACGAGATTCCTCCTATTCGTACCCCCTCCTTCAGTACTTCAGAATAGCTGGCCTTTGTAGAATAGTCCCACGAAAACGAAAAACCATCGATTTTTTTATTCGATGGAAACTCTAAATCGTAGAAATGCATCGATGTCTCTAGATATAGAGACGTATGCGAGAGACTGACAATTGAATTCAGTCCTGCACAGTTTCTGACTCTCAAACGACACATCGTTAAGTCTTGATTCTCTCTCTTTCTGAGCATTTCAACTTTTCAATCAACTTGTATATCTTTCATCGTAGTGAGCGCTGAATTCAAGAATCAAACTTCTATCGAAGATCATTCTATAGCTCATATAGTGTGTTTATTGACAAAGTCTCATTCTCAACAGAACAGTGATTTGAACGAAACGCAGTCGAATAAGCCTCGAGAGCTTAATCATCGAAGATCGCTGAGAATCTCTATTGATAGAACTTCGACATTGAGATATATAAGTCGTGTGATGAGAACGCAGTATCTTGCCCCTTGACTCGATGACTTTGATGATCGTTGTAACAGTCACACATCGCTCGATAAAGATCGTTAACAAGCTTCTTCGACTGCATATCATTGAGTTCGTGACTCTTCTTAGCTCTGATAGAATAATCAATTGTTATTAGATTTTCAGTCAACATCACGTGAAGATGAAAGTCTTGTCAATCACATTGCATTAAATATTAATCGATTTTTGAAGATTGAATCTTGATTATGTGATCGATTTGATTACATGATCGATTAAGCGAAGATTTTTTTTCGACCAACTTTTTCATATCTTCGCGAGCTAAAACTCAATGATATTCTCAACTCACAATTTCATCAAGAGTTTCTTTATGTTTCTTACTTCGTCTGTCATTCAACAAGAATTACTTGATGAATTGCTAACAAGTTTTTCAACTTGACATGCACGCAGTGTTTCTGCTCTTTCAAACACTTGACTTGCAAAAAGAACAGCAAATAAAATATAAATTAACGTTCAAACAAAATTAGAATGATTCTTTCATGAACGATTTTCGCAATGTCTAGAAGCACAGCTTCTGATTCTGAAATTTGAGAGATCAGATGAAGTATTAAATCGCGCAGCATCTTCGAGACAATATGCTGCGATCAGATTGCAGACAAGTGTAACAAAAAGACTGTGAGATCTCTTTGAAGAAACAGCAGTAAAAAGAATGTTTCTCAACATCATCACATGAAATTATCACGTCTATCAATCATTTGCAGTAAGCTTCTTCGACTTCTACACTATGATCGATTTTTTTTTTTTTGAATTCTTACTCGATTCAACACTCATTATGAATCTATGCGAGATTCTATATAATGTAGCGAGCGCTGCGCTAGCGTAGCGCTCTTTTTATATCTACTATCGCTTTTCTCTGCACTTTATACTGTAACTGTTCTCAATGCAAGAACTCTATGAGCTTGTTTTCTCTCTACTTTCTCTCTCTTTCATCTGATTCTTCAATGACGTCACAGTCTGAAATTGATTCAGTATGCTTGTCAAGAGTATCATTCAAATGATTGTTGTCATCACGCTCATGATTTCTAAAAGCTTTCTCAAGTTCGTGATGTTCTCTTTGCATTGCATCATCTTTCATTCTATCTTTCATTTAGAACATGTTAATAGAATGTGCTTGATTAACATTTGATCTCTGTCACACTTGCACATTGTCATAGTGACATTAAATACTCATCTCTCATGTAGAAATTGATTGAAGTCAATTTTTCTTGTGCATAGCTGCGTCAATAGTGCGTTGTGAGACTTCGCATAATCTCTGTGTAGATGCAGATGCTGATGAGTCATCTTTGATGTCAGATATCAAAAATGAGCTGCGTTGAATTTCTTTCTTCAGACTATTCTTCATGTCTGTCTGATCTGTTTCTGTATGAGCGTCAGTCACGTCATCATCTCAATGCGTTGATGCTCAATCAGCAATAGAGACAACTCATGTGCATTGTCAATCATCTTGTTTGCTGCTTCATTTTCAAACATTTCTGTGTATTCTGTCATTCAATGTAACTTCAACGTGACTTCTTGAAATTGAATGTTTTCATGTGCAATCTGAACTTGTTGCAGACGTGTCTGATCTTTTGTTGATGTCATGACTTTCACTGTTTTCAGAAAGATCTGACTGTCACTGTATACTTTGTATGTCTTTTCATGACACTCTTGATTCGCTGTCGCTACGTCTATGAGATGTTTCGCTCTCGCGATTAACTCTTTCAGCTCATCATGATAAGTGATGACTAAAGTCGATTCTTTCAGTCTCTTATTTAACTCTCAGTTCATTCTCATCACAATTGCTGTAACATCATCTCTGCTATCACTATCATTCAAGTAAACTCTTTGCTTCAATGTGAATATGTTGAGATTGTGTTGTCTTATTAACATTTTCTTGTTTGCAACTATTGCTATCTTCAATGACTCTGATCAGAAAATCATTATGTAAAGATGATTTCAATTCATCTTTGTCTGCTTGAATGTTTCTTTCATTCACTTTCGCTTTAGCTGTAAAGATGTTTTGCACAGCTTTGATTTTCAATCTCTTTTGAGTATCAAGTTGTTGCGAATTCAACGCACTGTCATCTCGATAACTTCATTTGATTTTCAAAAGTTCATATTTATTATCAATCTTTGTATCAGCTTTTATTAAATCTGTCGTCGAATTCGAGTTGCTCAACTCAACTCAGATTGAGTTACAGTGTTGAGTTGAGTTGAGAAGAGTCAACTCAACTCGATCGAATTGAGTTCAATTCTCGACTCAACTTGATCAACTTGACGAGTTGACTCAAACTCAACGACATGTCTAGACATTTTACTTATTTGAAATAAGTACTAGTAGAATGAAATTATGAAACTTTAAAATGTGTGTGTATGAATGATCTTTATTCACATGTCGAAAAGAAATTTATATGTATGTAGAGAAATGTCTTCGACTTCTCTATCGTTGACTCAGATCTCAGTCACTGTTTCTAACTAAACTGCTTGAAAAATGCGCAAGTAATTTCATGAAAATAGTAGATTGCAAAATGAATTGCAAAATGAATTGCAAAATGAATTGCAAAACTATTTACATGAGCTTTCTATTGATGTCTTCTTGTCTTTTTTGCTCAGACAATGCATTCAATTTAGCTTTACTCTTAGATGATGATTTCTTCTCGAAATTAGTCATCTCAAAGCTATGTTTACGTGTTACAACAGAACTTGACTTCAAAGAAGAAGTCATCTTGCGCTGTTCTTTTTTCAATGCTAAAGATGACGATCTGAATTCTTCATTCAATTTAGAGACTGCAACGAATTTCATCAAATTTCTTTGATTCATTATCTTTCATAATGATTGATTGTTCTTCTTCAATCTGTTTCTCTCAGTCAAGTGTGATGTAACTCGATCAAAATGAGCAGACGCTGAAAATCGAGCATTCAAAAGTGAAGTTGTCGTAAATCTTGCTGTCGTAGATCTTGCTGTATTAGATAACGTAGATAACGAGAGTTCTTTGAAGTTTGAGAATCTAGATTACGAAGATGATATGAAAAGATCAACATCAATTGTATCATCATTCTTTAGCTCTGATATTGTTAATTAAATGTTTGATGATGAACAATATAACATTACTTATCATGCTCGTTATCATCAACATCATCATCTGATGATGCATCGCTGATATACTCTAAATCTTCATTAACGTCGATGATGAAGACTAAATCTTTGTTCTTTTCTTGTTTCTGTGCATTGAAAGCTCTTTTCTCTTTGATAAACTCGTGAGACTTGAATTCTGCTTTCAACTTCACAGCATCTGCATGCTTAATCATCATGATATTCAATATGATGTTGACAACAAGAGAGCTGCGACGATAAGATAATACATCTCGTCTCAAATTGAAAAGTCGTTCAACATCTGTCGAGATAACTGAAATTGCTAAAATATCTCGAGTCATTCTGCTTAAATGAACAAAGTCTTCGAGATGATTTCTTCAGAACTTAATGAGATCGATGTCTTGAACAGTGTCTAAAGCTTATTAGAATTTGATATTTCAAACTATGTGACTGCGAAATCGATTGCAAAATCAATTGCAAAATTAATTGCAAAATTAATTGCAAAGAAATTATGAGACAACATTAATTGTGCAACGAATGAAACAAAGAGAAGAAAAACTAACTCTGATTCAAATATCGTTTCGCTTCGTTAGTTAAAACAAGTGATGACAAATTGTGACGTCTGAAATTTCGTCTAGCAACTATATCTGCAATGAAAGATGATTGTTACAAGATTCTTTCTTGAAGTTGATCTTGCAATGTAGTTGAGTCGAGAGCGTAGTGTCTAGCATAATAATCTATAAACTCTCGTTTGTATCTTTGTTTATAGTCGCTGTCTTGTCATGTAAATCGCTCGTATAGATTTAGTTTCTGATGAGAATCTATAATATTTTCGAGATTGTACATTAGCTTTCGATCATGACTGACATCTGTGTAATATTCGAATAATTTGATTCAAGCTTGCGTTAAGACTTTCAAAAGCGAACGCTTTCAAGAACGCTGCTTTCTCTTCAGAGCTGTTATATGATCTTTGATATGAGAAAACAAAACATCATAAATGATGTAAATTGCATTGATGCTGAGTTCGCGATTACGTTTAAGTAAATCAGTGAATATCGCGAATGATTTGAGTAGTTCTACAAGATATTGAACATGTGTTCATTCTTCATTATTGAGAGATAGCTTTTGAAGAGTAGTATTTTCATTTTCGTGAGTAGAAATATAACTCTTGATGAAGGCTTGAAGACGAAGTGCTCTCAAAAGCATGAGACAGATGAAATTTCAGCGAATTTTAACGTCTTGTATCATCTTGAGACGAAGTTCAAAATTGCGTTGAGACTTGTGAAAGTTCTCTATTTTCTGAGAACTTTCGTTCATATAAACAGAAAGCTTTCGAATCTAATTAAAGATTACTATAATGTCATGAATAAAAGTGTACTCTGTATTTTCGATCGCGATTGCAAAATCGATTGCAAAATCGATTGCGAAAATAATAGCAGAGCAAACTAACATGATAAATAAAAATTATTAATTATCTTGAACAATGTTCGAAATAGACTCTCTTGTATAAACATGCTTTGAAGACTAATCTTGAATATTCAATACTCTTTCTCATTCTCATTCTCAAGACTTAACGTCAGCGATTTGAATAACTGTTTAACAGTTAACTGAATTACATGTGCTAAACATGATAAATGTGAAATAGTTGAGAATGTTTGCAAAGTTTCGTTTAATGCAGTCATCATGACGTTGTTATTGCTGACGTTGCCTGTGATTACAGTCATAACTCGATCTTGAATATTAAGTTCTTGCAATATTTGTTCAGTAATACTGCTTAGATTGCTTTCGATATACTTGTTTTCGATTTGTTCAAAGCTCAACAAGACTTTTTGATACTTCCAGAACTCAATGTAGTAAAATCTCATGATAACTAGAAAAGATAATCTATTAGAACTACTTCATTTATCTAGACTAATGAAGATTTTAGAATTCGTTGATAAATTCTTGAGTATGTTGACTCGAACAACAGTTGTTCAATTCTTGAGATAGATCGTAAGTTTGATTCTGTGCGACAGAGTAATGCTTGATCATGTCATTTCAAATGCTCATCGAAATTGAACATTGTTAATAGTGACATGAAAGATATTCAAAGTGACGAAAGTCTTTTGAAGTTGTAATGCAAAGACTTCTGAAGTATATTCTTGATGAAAAGCGTGATGCTGTGATTTGTTAATCTTTTGCAATCTCTTTTGCAATCTGTTTTGCAATCTATTTTGCAATCTGCAGCTAAGAAGCAACTTATTAAAGCTTTAACTCTAACAAAGTTACGAATGTCTCAAACGTTCGTGATCTTAGTTGCTAAGTTTGTGCGTCTATCACAATCTTTGCTATTCAGATGATGTTTCATGATGCTGTTATCGATGCTTCTATTGTTAGAATGCTCGTAGACATACAAACACAAACGACAAATGAGTTTGAGTCTTTCGCTTTCGACTAAAGCTGTCTGATAGAAGTTATTTCATATCTCATCTGTTCATGACTGTGAGATTCACTTTGAATGATGATAGTCTGATACTTTTCGTTCTACTTGCATCGCATATTGAGTTTGCTTTCATCAATTCAGAAATATATGTTGATATTCTTGCTCATGATCGTATAGCATATATTGTTCATCGTGTAACGACTGCAGTTCAACGAGCACGACAGAAGCAACGTTAGAAGAAGAAGATCGAGCACTATCATGCTCGCTGTTGTCAAGATTCTCTGAAGATATATTTATAGAACTGAATAAACTGTTCATACTTGCTTGCAATTTCGATGTTCTGTTTCAAGAAAGTGACATGATAAGTAAGTTAAACGAAAAAAAGACTGCAAAAAGAGTCGCAAAAAGAATTGCTAAGAGAGTTGCAAAAAGAATTAAAAACAAGTTTGATCTTTCAAGCATTATTAAGCTTAGAGTTTGAAAATCAATGCAAATCGTGCGTCACTGTTGACTTGTGACTGATTGATTCTTATCTTTTAAATTAACTGTTAATTATTCTAAAAACTAGCACATTTTAATAGATTTCAAACATCATGATTGACTAAGAAGCTTATTACGAATACAATGAAATAATTATACAGAGATGAACTGAAGTACAAAATAACCGTTGATCGTTGCACAAAATTATGCGAAAAGAATGTTTAATTCTTCTGTTCACTTCTGCTATTTATTCATTACATAAGAGTATGCTGTAATGCTGCATGCAATAAATGATTTTATCTATCAGCTTGTGGCTGCGAAACTAGCTAGATCGTTGATTTAGAAACGCTTGATTTCTAAGATATGAGTATTAAGAGAATCAAAAAGATTACTGAGCTTCTTAGTTTTGAATATTACTTTTCAGATTTCACGTGTCAATTTGTGTGAAATATTTGATGTTCATTCAAACTTGTCGTAGTCAAAATTTGTCAATCAATTCTCAGTCTGATCTGATAGCACAATTCACTTACATGACTTGTTCTTAATCGTCTTTCTTCTCGATCATACTACACGTCATAGAGTTTTCTCAGATGTGATGAATGATTCTCGAAAGCGCTTTGATGTCAATTTGCAATCTCGAGAGATATGACAATTTCTGAAGAAGACTCGACGATACTGATCGCTCTCTGCTTTTCTATATATCACAATGTTAGTATAAATATTGAAATACAAGTCGCGAAATTAATTGCAAAATTAATTGCAAAATTAATTGCAAAATTAATTGCAAAATTAATTGCAAAATTAATTGCAACATCAAGAGCAAAATCAAGAGCAAAGTTCAAATAGTAAAAGAAATAATAATCATGTTGTAAACAAAATTACAAAAAGAACTGTCAAAAACTTACACAATAAGACGACGCGCTACGTCTTTTCAGAAATTCTGAAACTGTCGAAGAATCTTCACTGTCAATGCTTCTTTGATGACATTCGAGTCATTCATTATCTTTTCGTTTGTCATCGTCTTGAACTTTTCGCTCAGAAGCAAGTCATTTATCTGATATCGTTCTTTCGTCTGAACGTCATTGATGTCAGAGAGCTTCTCTCATTGAGAACTCTTCACACTTGTATCAAAACAAGCGCTTAGTATCAAAGAATCTTGATTGAGACTTGCGACATCGAGACGTGTTCTTACATGATTCACTGTATTTTCTTTCGCAATTCTATGAATTTATTAATATTTGATTGCAAAAAAGATTGCAAAAAATATCGTTGATTTCATTTGCTATTCACATGCGCAGTCAACAAGAACTCACGATCATCATTCGATGCTTGTAGATAGATATTCGATTTTTTGAATTGCTTGATTCAGTAGAAATGAATATTTCTATCTCTGTTTTTCGCATCTTCAATTTTCTTCTCATCATTTATCTTATTTTGCACATGAGTTCTAGTCTTTTTTGAATGTGTATTGTTGAAATAATCTTCAATAGTCTTGCGCTTGTGAGTAGACATCATTGCGAATGCAGAACAGTAGTTAACTTGTAAAAGTAATGATGTAGTGATCTAAATAATGAGATGAAATAGTGAAGATCAATCGCAATGATGAGATATGAAATTTAAACTTCGATATCTTGATTTAAGATTTTAAGATTTAGATCATCATCATTTCAACACTAATTAAGTCGTGTAATCATCAACTTTTTTCTTCTTTTATCTTCAAACAACAACAACATACTGCAATCATGATTGCAACAGCTCAGTAAGTTATGTATCAATCTTACGAGTTTATAGAAGATCGCAAAACTGATTGCAATACAGAAACAATGAGCTTAGTTCTAACAACAAAATGCTACTCAGCATCTTTGATTTTGCAACTGATGAGATTTTGAAATCGATTTTGAATTCAAATAAATTCTTCAACTTGCACGAATCTATGTATGTATTTCATTTCTTATTACTCTTGAATTGATTGCAAAACTGATTGCAAAGTAGAAATAATATTGCAGCGAATTTTAAATTCAAGCTTACAAGATCAAATCTCGATCATGAGTCAAACAATAGATCGCGATTGTCAAGCAGCTCAGAATCATCATTGTCAAGCTCATCATCATCATTCTCATCGTCATCATTCTCATCATCATTCAGTAAAAAATCTCATAACAAGCAATTTGTCAAAAAGATGTTTTGAAAACAGTCAATAGTGAAGTCGAGAACTGATGACAGAAAGATGAAGCTCATCAGAGTAAGTTTTGAGTCTTACTAGATTGCAAAAATGATTGCAAAAGTGATTTCAAAGACGCTGATCATATGTTAGAATGTTTGACTCATTGAGTCAGCTTGTGTTATCAATGTCATCATAAAAAGTGATCTTATCAAGCTCAAGAAAATGCGAAAATATTGCAAAGAAACTGTGATACTTCGTGAAATTCGTCGATATCAAAGAACAATCGACTTACTTATTTCAAAGCTGTCGTTTCAGCGTGTGATTCACGAAGTGTGTCATGAATTGATTGAAGTCAATCTTCGCTTTCAATCAAAAGCTATAAAGACATTGCAGAAGATGACAGAAGCATGACTTGTTGCGATGTATAAAGATTAGTTTCACGATCAATTTTGCAATCAATTTTGCAATTGATTTTGCAATCGATTTTGCGATTCAAATACTGATTACTTAACAGACATCAATCTTTGTGCAATTCACGCAAAGCGTGTAATCATTCAAGCGAAGAATATGAGGTTGATTTTTTATCTCACAAGCGAAAAGTTTACATTTAAAGCTTGTTCAAATTACATGACGAAGTAGATAGTCATGTTACTATGCAATCAGAATGCAACGCTGTTGCAAAACAAATAGATAGTAAATACAATTTTTGCACTGTCATACTGTTAGTGATACTATTGCTTTCGCGCATAATTCAAGTTATTTCTTATCGCTTTTGTCAAGAACTTTAGTTTTTTTCCTCTTAAATGTAAAGTGTTAGAGACCAGCATAGAGCGAGTCATATGAGTGTAATGTAACGAGTATATAAATGCTAAGAAAGGAAAGTATCTAGAAGAAAAGGGCCGACTATCTATATGACTCAGAAGAACATAAGCTAACCCTGAATAGGATTGACTTCGAAACAAGTCTATGTCCTAGCGGCGAGCGATCGGCGATAGCTCTCAGAATAGCCATCAACATAGTCATCAACATAGTCATCAACATAGCTATCAACGAAGGTGCGTAGCTAGGATCGTAACATTACTCCCTCTCTTCAACGATTCATGTTCGCATGAATGTATTTCCTTAGCCTTGTGTAGAATCGAAATGCCTATTGTAGCAGGCTCACTATGCGAGGTAGAAGTGCCATTGAAGCAGGCTCACTAGTTGCACGCGAACGAGTCGGCAGATCGATTCACTGATAGGTAGAGCGATGTGAATAGATAGGTCATCGCATTGACGGAAGGTGCCATTGTAGCAGGCTCACTAGTTGCACGTGAATGTATGATCAGGTTCACTGGTGAATAGAACGATGAGAAGATAGATCATCGCATTGACAGTGCCATTGAAGCAGACTCACTGATCGACTTGCTCATCGAAGAGATCGACTTTGGGCTCGCCATTGTAGCAGGCTCACTAGTTGCACGTGAACGTATGATCAGGTTCACTGATGGATAGAGCGATGAGAGCGAGTAGATCATCGCATTGACGATGTCATTGAAGCAGGCTCACTGAGGGTTTGCTCCTCGAGATAGAGACTTCACGCAGTTCTATGACTGACCTCGTTTGATTGTTCAACAAATTTGAAGAATCTCTTGCGAATCTGAATGAACGATTAATCCGCTGATCTTTGACCTAGTCGAATGGTTTCAATCGTTTGTTTATACTCGCTGATCAGCGCACGAGTTCGAATCTTTTGTTTATCCTCGCTAAATCAGCTCACGAGAAGAGAAAGGTGAGTGCTGCTGCACGAACGCAAGTCGCTAGACCAAAGTCGATAGAGAGTTGAAGAACTACTAGCAGAAGCATTCGAAGGAATCGATGCAGATTATTTCACTTCGCCTGTAACGAAGAAGCATTTATATAATGTTAGAGGTCAGCATAGAGCGAGTCATATGAATGTAATGTAACGAGTATATAAATGCTAAGGAAGGAAAGTATCTAGAAGAGAAGAGCCGACTATCTATATGACTCAGAAGAACATAAGCTAACCCTGAATAGAATTGACTTCGGAACAAGTCTATGCCCTAGCGGCGAGCGATCGACGATAGCTCTCAGGATAGTCATCAACATAGTCATCAACATAGTCATCAACATAGCTATCAACGAAGATGCGTAGCTAGAATCGTAACATAAAGTCAATTGATTAACTACTTGTATGCATGAGATTTCAGCGCAAACGAGATTTTCGCGCACGCTAACTAAAACTATCTATATTGATGTCATTTTAGCACGTCAAAGTCAATACTATTTGTTGCTAATCTTTCTAGATTAGAGTGCGCAAAAATTCAGTTTGCATGAAAACTTCGTGCATACAAGTAATTATTCTATTTTTAGAAATTGAATTCAAATTCAGTTTGCATGAAAACTCTGTGCATATAAGTAAGTATACTATTTTTAGAAATCGAGTTCAAGCAACTCAACTCGATCTCAAGTTAAGCTCAGATTGAGAAAGATCAACTCAACTTCAACTCAAACTCAGAATTGAGTTAAGTTGATTTCTTTCAACTTAACTCAACTCTAACTCAACGACAGATCTAGCTTTTATAAGTGAATATCTATCAACATCATGTTTATTTTCATCTGTAGAATCTTTGTTGATGTTGCATGATAAACATTGATGATTTGTCACAATGTTCTTTCTTGCATTGATTTCAGCTTGATGTTCAGACTCTTTCAATGATCTTTCATTCTTTGTGATGTATATCATATGATGACTTCATGACTAAGCAAAGAATGCATCATCGTGAAGTATATTTGCTTACTCGTCGTCATTGATGAGTCTTAAGTAAACTCAATGATTGTCTGCATAATCTTTTGTTTAATCACTAGTTTTGCTTTGACATGATGCATGTAAGTCACTCATTTCAGTTTGAAGTTCAATTGAACTCTCAAAATTCTGATATTTGATTTCAAGTCAATCTGATGTTTTATCAACTTTACATTAACATTCATATTGAATCATTTAGAAGTTTTCATAAAGTGAATTAACTCATGCTTTGTCATCAAGAATTTGATGTCATGCGTTTTTGATCACTGTTCGCATCTATCATAAATTTCGCTAAAAACTCTGCAATTGCATTTTATAAACTCTTTGTATGTCAAGATATTGACATCATTCACGAAGTTTGTGAAGCTAGTTCTCAGCTTGATATCATCACATGCTTCTAACAAGTTCACATTGTAGAACAGATATAATATCGATGATAGTGAAGAATCTTGTGATATGTCAATGTTCATGCTGCATTTCATCGTCGTGTAGTCATTAATTGTGATCATGATGCGTTGATCTTTCAGAAAGTTCTTCACAAACTTGAGAAGCAGTCTAAAAACCTTTCTCTTCTTCATGTCGTGTAAGAGTTTGCTGTGCATCACATTATTAAATGCACTCTTCTTATTCAGACTCAGCAGTGAAATTACTCTTTTTTTCATGTTACTTCACACAGTATGTATCTTTTCTGTAATTAGTTGCAAAATCGTATTTGTTGATCTGTGCTTGCAAACTCTCATCTGAATGTTCAATATTGAGTCGCAAACTTCTATGATATTTTGCAGATGTTTGAATACAATGAACTTTAATATTTTACTCAGTGTGTTGAGTAACACAATTGATCTATATATTTTTGCATTGAAGTAATCTTTCTTGTCTGATTTTCACATCACTATTGTGATTGCGCTCTTGAACTGAGTTGACTATATTTTCTTCTGTAAACATTTTTCAAAGAGAAAGCATATTTATTCTGACGCGTTATCAACAAGCTTGCGCATTATTTTATTTGTATATTCTGTGTATTTTGAAGTCTTGTTGAGCATCGCTTTGTAGATGACTCTCTTAATCTTGCGATGCATCAGCGAAATGTCATTTTCAATCAAGAATGAATACTCGAAGTCTTTTGTATTCAGCATGAAGATCTTTGAAGATGATGAAAAGTGAGTCTGAAACATCATCTTCGTCTTATTCTGCGCTGTCGTGATGATGTCGAAGCATTTTGACTTGATCAGAGAAGAAATTGTCGCTTAAGTCAATGTGTCTGCGACTGCATTTCTTGCTCATTTTGCGATTTGAAACAGTTCTCTTGAGAATTGCTTGACATTCTGCATGATCTCTCGATATTCACTGCGCTTCTGTTTTCTGATAATCTTGCTCTTCTTGTCACATGCTTGAATGTACTTTGTTCAGTCGTCGACGATTCAACAGCTTCTTCTCATTTGTCACACGCTCTTGACGATCTTCATACACTTCTTCGTTCATTCTGCTTTGATCATTTCGTGTGATCTCGCTCAGAGAGTGAAAATCTTGATGATCTTCTTCAGTGCATTCAGCAGTTGCTTCGTGTATTCATCTATGCGCTGACGCTTCGTCTTTTGATTCGACAGTGATTTCAACATTTGTTCTCTCAAAGTATTGATGAACTTCTCTTCATTCATTGCCTTTCAGTTGCGACGCGATCTTCGCGCTGACTCTTCGCAGGCTCTAAGATCTATTACTGTCTGTATCGACAGATGATCTGAGAAGTTTTTCATTTCTTCATTGATTTCGCATCGTATCAACCTGTTTGTGATGTTCTTTGTCGTTACTATGATCGATTCTAGAGGGAATAATATCGAAATCATCGAGAGAAATACTAATAGCAGAATAAACAAAATGCCTGGTTTATGAGATGAGACTCTCTATGATCGACTTAGTTTCAAACACAGGCTTTCACTCGTCGAAGGTCGATTTCGACCGCAGGGTTTTTGATAGTCGATGTCCTCGATTTATCAAAGACCACATAGTCACCTTATTTGCTATGTTCATGGTCTCTGCAGACCTAAAACTCTGATAAGTTTTTCAAGATCTTCAACAGTGTTCTCGGTATTAGATTTCGCTCGGGATAGCACAAGCCTCATCTTGAGGATTCTCGCCTTCGAATGGGAGCGGTTTACTACAGGGATCTTGTTCTCGTAGCCAGCGCAAGTGAACCTGATGAATCTTGGGATGACATGCTCTGTTGACACATTACCCAGCTCAATGTCGCTAGCGATAGATATGTACGCTGCATCAAATACTTCATCTTCGCAAGCTGACGAACAACAAGACCTGGCATTGCACGTCTCTGTATATGTTGCCGAGCAACATTCAGTTGCGCTCTTTAAGTTCGCTGGGGTAGCGATCACGGCGTCTTGGGCACATGGGCGATTCTGGTAGGCTCAGGCTCATTCCTAGCATAAGAATTTCATACATGTACCTCGTGCGCTCTGAGTCTTAAAGGTAACTAACAAGGACAATTTGCCGCGAAGATTGGGAGACATACGAACTACCCCAGCCCATTCCATTGTATTGTAACATTCTTCTTTTAGACTCAAAATCCGTAATTTTCGGAAAACTCATCCAACTCCTAAAAACACTGCTGGAGGTCTTATCGTATGGCCTCCGGTGCCTTTTATACTTCAGCTACGCTAATGCAAGCCAAGAGGCACTACACAGCGCGCATTCTTTCCTTCCACTGTCAATCCTTCTATTGCTTCTTTATTTGACCTTCCTGTCGCTAATCACCATAACCACTATAGCGTCTCACTGTCAACATCGTCAACATGTTCAAATTCACCTCCTTCGCTTCGTACTGTGCTGATCCCGCTGTCGTCGCACTCAAATCTCCTAGAAGCCTTGGACGGATGTCCCACTTCGTTGGAAGAACATGACCCATGTTGAACCATCTAGTTACCCTCATACTGGAGGCTCCAGTCGCATGCCTGGGCCAACTATCCAAGCAGTGTCTCTTCATGGCGATTGATGACCCGACATGCTGGACCGTACTTTTCAAGAGGGCCAAGAGAAGTGGAGGGTTAAGATGAAACGTAGACGTCGAGTATTCTCGTGGTGCGAGTTATTCTTGGTCAGTTCATGTGAGCTAATCCCAAGTAGAGAAA
>JAABUY010003692.1_pt1 | contig 16619 bp, 17 predicted proteins | sample 5560271 | NCBI WGS metagenome assembly JAABUY01 (sample SAMN10711886, study PRJNA513374) | rock metagenome | isolation source: Antarctica rocks | place: Antarctica: Victoria Land, University Valley
CCCGGTCCAGCACAGAGACCGTACAAATCCCTGCCACCCTCCTGCAAAGACTTACGGACACCCTCTGCCATGCTACGTAAAATGCGGAAAGTCGAGTTCAACAGCCCAGCGAAATCCCGACCCTCCCCCGAGGGAAGAAATAGGAAGCGTTGTATGCAGTGCCCCTGGGCTCACATCAGGACGACCAATTCTCGCGAAAGTCCGCGTGCAAGGTGAGCCCGCCGTCGACGAAGATAGTCTGCCCGGTGATGTAGGCGGCGTCGGCCGAGGCCAGGAAGGCGAAGCAGGCGGCGATGTCCGACGCATCCGCGCTGCGGCCGAGCGGGATGTGCCGCTCGATCGCGCTGCGTGCCGCCGGGTCGCCGGTCCATGCGGCGTTCATCGGGGTGACGGTGGCGCCTGGCGCGACCGCATTGACGCGGATGCCGCGACCGGCGAACTCTAGCGCCAGGGTGCGCGTCACATTGCCGATGGCGCCCTTGCTGGCGGAATAGCCGAGATAGCCGGGCTTGGGGATCGTCTCATGGACCGAGGAGTTGTTCAGCACCACGCCGCTTCCTTGGGCAAGGAAGTGCCGGATGGCGGCGCGGGCGCACAGCACGGTGCCGCGCAGGTTGATCGCCAGAACGGTGTCGAAGTCGGCGATGTCCAGCGCCTCCGTCGGGCTGGGGATTTGCAGCCCGGCATTGTTCACCAGCACGTCCAGCCCGCCCAGTCCAACGATCGCCTCAGCCACGAAGCGTTCGACGGCCGCCTCCTCCGCCACGTTGCCCGGCGCGGAGCAGTGCGGCCCGGCGGCGACGCGCGGCAGTGCCTCGACCGCCGCACGCAGCGAGGGGCCGTCGTCGCGGTCATTCAGCGCCACCCGCGCGCCCTCCGCCGCGAAGCGCTGAGCGACAGCCAGGCCGATTCCCTGGGCCGCGCCGGTGACCAAAACCCTCAATCCCAACAGTCCGCGCATTGCGCTGTCCTCCCTCGTACTGCCATGGCGGCCTGGCGCCGCCTGCGGCTTCCACGGAACCCAGAAGGTATGACATGACCGCGACCTGCGTTGCACCCACTGGCGACCGCTGCGGCGAGGGCGTGGTCTGGAGCGCCGAGGAAGCAGCCGTTTATTGGACCGACATCAACCGCTTCCTGATCCACCGGCTCGACACCGCCGGCGGCGGCGTCCATAGCTGGATGTTCAACGAGCCGGTCGTGGCGCTGGCGCTGACCACCCGCCCCGGCACGATGCTGGTGGCGCTCGGCTCCCGCCTGTTGCTGTGGCGGCCGGAAACCGATGCGCGACAGGACCACGGCTTCACCCTGCCCGGCTGGCCGCAGGTCCGGCTGAACGATGGCCGCGCCGACCCGCTCGGCAACTTCTGGGTGGGCTCGATGCAGAACAATGTGCTGCCGGACGGCGAGTCCGGCGAGAGCGGCCCCGGCCATGGCACGCTGTTCCGCATCGCCCCTAACGGCGCCGTCACGGTATGGCGGGAGAACCTGGGCATCGCCAACACGCTGTGCTGGAGCCCGGACCGCACGCGCTTCTACTTCGGCGATACGCTGGAGAACGAGATCCGCGTGTATGACTACGACGCGGCCACCGGCGACATCGCGAACGAGCGCCCATTCCTGAGGGCGGCCGACGCCGGCTTCCCGGACGGCTCGGCCATCGACGCGGAGGGATGGCTTTGGAATTGCCGCTGGGACGGCGGCTGCATCCTGCGCGCCGCTCCGGACGGCCAGGCGGTCGAGAGGATGGCGATGCCGGTCCGCAACGTCACCACCGCCGCGTTCGGCGGGCCGGCGCTGAAGACACTGTATGTGTCGACCGCCCATCATGCGGGTGAGCGGCTGTCCGGCAGCCTGTTCAGGCTGGAGGTCGACGTACCGGGACTGCCGGAGAACCGATTTCGGCTTTAGCGAGCCGATCCGGCGCGTCGCGGCGTTACAGCCTCCAGCCATCTCAGGAGAGCGCCGTGCCCGGTCCCGCCAACATGGACGCCCGTTTCGTCACGGGCTCGGTCATGCGCCATGTGGCCGTCATGGCGGGCACCGGCGCGGTCGGGCTGGTCGCGGTATTCGCGGTGGACCTGCTGAACCTGCTCTACATCTCGCTGCTCGGCCACCAGCCCGTGGCAGCGGCGGTGGGCTTCGCCGGCACGGTCGGGTTCTTCCAGGTTTCCGTCTGCATCGGCCTGACGATCGGCCTGGGCGCCGCCGTCTCCACCCGCATCGGCGCGGGACAGCCGGAGGAGGCGCGCCGGGTCGCGACCTCGGGCCTCGCTGTCCTGTTCCTGGGAACCGCCTTGGTGGCAGGCGCGACCGTGGCGGCGCTCGACCCCATCCTGGACCTGCTTGGCGCCACGGGGGAGACGCACGCGCTCGCCGCGAGCTTCCTTAGGATAACCGCGGTTTCGGTGCCCTTCCTCGCCGCCGGTATGTGCTTTGCGGCCCTGCTCCGCTCGGTCGGCGACGCGCGGCGCGCCATGAATGTGACCTTGTCCGCGGCATTCGCCACGGCCGCCCTCGACCCGCTGCTCATCTTCGGGCTGCACCTCGACCTGACCGGGGCGGCGATCAGCACGGTGCTGTCCCGCGCGATGCTGGCCTTCGTCGGCTGGCACGGCGCCGCGCGGCGTCACGCCATGCTGGGGCCGTTCGTGCCTGCCGCACTTTTGGCCGACGCGCGCATTGTGCTCGCGGTGTCCGGGCCGGCCGTGCTGTCGAACCTCGCGACCCCGGTGGGCGCCGCCTACGTCACGCGCAGCATGGCCCTATTCGGCCCGGCGGCCGTCGCGGGCCAGGCGACCATCGACCGCATCACCCCCGTGGCGTTCGGCCTGGTCTACGCGCTCACCGGCGCGGTCGGCCCCATCGTCGCGCAAAACCTCGGCGCCGGCCGGTTCGACCGGGTGCGGAGCACGCTCCGGGCCAGTATGCTGTTCGCCGTCCTGGCCGTGGTGGCGGCCTGGGTCCTGCTATGGCTCGGCCAGGATCGGCTGGTCACGATGTTCTCGGCCCAAGGCGTCACGGCGGAGATCGTGCACCTGTTCTGCAACTGGACCGCGGGCAGCTTCGTCTTCGTCGGCGCGCTGTATGTCTCCAACGCCGCGTTCAACAATCTCGGGCGACCGCTGCTTTCCACTACGTTCAACTGGGGCCGGGCCACCCTGGGCACGATCCCGTTCGTGACGCTCGGCGTGCCCTACGGACCCGTCGGCGTGATGCTCGGGCAAGCGGCGGGATCGCTGCTGTTCGGGGCGGCGGCGGCGGCCGTCGCGTTCCGGGTCGCGGCGCGGCTGGGCCGGGGTGACGCGGTCTCCGCCAGCGCCGGCCCAATTCCCCGGACCTTAGTGGAGCGCGTCTCGGACTGACCGCAGCCAGAGCGCGACGGCCTTGGCACCCGGGTCGACGTGACCCAAGGCGCGGTCGCCGAGGTAGCTTGAGCGTCCCCGCCGTGGCAGCATGGATGCGGTCCGGTCCGCGCCCGCTTCGGCTGCCGCCACCGCCGCGTCGAGGCCTGCTGCCGCCAGGGCCGCAGTCGCCGGGTCCAGCGCATCCAGCATCGTACGATCCCCCGGAACCGCGCCGCCCAGCGCCTGTATGCCGTCGCACCCGGCGCGCAGCGCGTCCCCCCAAGCGCGCGGCTGGGTCCTGAGCACCTCGGAGGCCCGCAGCAGCGCCACGGCATAGAACGGCCCGGACGACCCGCCGAGCGCCCGGCGCAGCGTGGCCGACAGGGCGCGCAACGTCGCTGAGGCGTCCGCGGTTGGGTAGGTCGGCAGGTCGCGCTCGATGGCCGCGGCACCGCGCGCCAGGCTGATGCCGAGATCGCCGTCCCCGACCGCCTGGTCCATGCGCGTAAGCTCCGCCTCCGCCGCCCGCAGTGTGGCCGCCACCGCGCGCAGCACCTGGTCCACCCGCGGGTTGCGCGCGTCGCTCAGCGGCGGAGCCGGTGTCGTCTGGGCTGGCGCACGAGCGCGATCCAGGCGGGCCGGCGCGCCCGGTCCCGGCCAGGCTGGCGCGCTGGCCGGGGCATCGAGCCGGGCCACACGGCCGACGTCGAGCCGCATCAGCGAGATCGAGCACCCCGCCATCTCCAGCGCCGTCAGAAAGGAGCCGCACCAGGCGCGCTCGACCTGGATGCCGTGCACCTCGCACGCGGCTACGGCCTCCCGGGCCACGATCAGCAGCTCCATAGCCGGCGTGCCGCCCAGGTTGTTCACCAGCAGCGCCACCTGGTCGCCGCGAGCAAGCCCGCGGTCCGCCGCGATGGCCTCGATCAGCGTATGCACCAACGCCTTCGCCGTACCAATCGGGGCGCGGCGGGCTCCAGCCTCACCATGGATGCCCAGGCCCAGCTCGACCTCGTCCGCCCCCAGCTCGAAGCCCGGCACCCCAGCGGCCGGCACGATGCAGGGCGTGAGCGCCACGCCCATGGTGCCCACCGCCGCAATGGCCGCCTCGGCCTCGCGCTTCACGCCGTCCAGATCCAGAGCCCGGCCGCCGCGGCGGCGCCCGCCACCTTGTGCACCAGCACCGTGCCCGCGATGCCGCGCCGCCCCGCGCCACCCCCCGCGCCGAGCGCCACGTCGTCGTCCACGACCACCATCGCGACCCGTAGGCCCTCGGTGCGGGCGATCTCCGCGGCCAAGCCGAAGTTGAGGCGGTCGCCGGTGTAGTTCTTCACGATCAGCAGCGCGCCCGGGTCGCCGGTGACGGCGCGGATCGCCGCCAGCACGGCGTCCACGCTGGGCGAGGTGAACACGTCCCCGGCCACCGCCGCGGTCAGCAGGCCCGGCCCGACATAGCCCGCATGCGCCGGCTCGTGCTCCGCGCCGCCGCCGGAGATCAGCGCGACGCTGGCCCGGTCCCACCCGGCGCGGACCGCCACCGTTTCGCCCTCCAGCAGCATGAGGCCGGGGCTGATTGCGACCAGTCCCTCCAGCATCTCGGGCACGACGGCGCCAGGTTCGTTGATGAGCTTCTTCATGCGGCCCTTCCTCCAGATATCCCACGGGGGAACAGAGCACACCCTAGCGCAGCCGTCGCTTGACCCTGCCCGAGGATAGTCACTACGGTCGCGTGAATAGCGCGTGCAATAAGCACCTGCATGGGGGAAGCGCATGACGATCCAGTCGCTGGCTGATCCGACCGCCGCATTAGGAATAAGCCGCCGCAAGCTGCTGACCGGTGCGGCGGCGCTGACCGCGGCGGCGGGCCTGACCTACCCGCGGCACGTCTTTTCCCAAAGCGAAAAGGGCCATCCTCTGGCCGGCAAGTCGATCAGGATGGCGGTCCTGGGCATCGCCGGCTGGCTGCCGAGCAAGCTCGGCGTGGACATGTCGCCCGAGTTCGCCAAATACGCCAAGGCCCGCTACGGCTACGACGTCAGCTTCTCGTTTGCCGACGCGCCGTTCGGGCAGCTGTTCCAGAAGGCCGCGACGTCGCTCGCCACCCGCAGCGCCGAATACAACATCATCATCTCCGACAGCCAATGGTTGGGCGCGCTGGCGACGCCGAAGTGGATCGTGCCGCTCAACGACATCATCGCCAAGAACAAGGAGCTCGACATCGAGTGGTTCGCGCCGGTGGTGCGCCAGGCCTACCAGACCTTCCCGGACGGCACCAACAACCGCTACGGCTTCCCGCAAGAGGGCGACACGATCGCGCTGTTCATCCGCAAGGACCTGCTGGACGCGCCCGGCGAGGCGGAAGCGTTCAAGGCGCGCTACAACATGGAGATGCCCAAGACCTGGGAGGATTTCGAGAAGCTGTCGATCGAGGACTACACCAAGCTCGCCGAGTTCTTCACCCGGCCGGACAAGGGCTACCACGGCGCCGCGATGCAGTATTCGCGCGAGTACGACTTCATCAGCTGTCCGCTGCTGTCGTTCATGCGCAGCCAGGGCGGCGACGTGTGGAACCCTGGGACCGGCCAGGTCCAGGGCATCATCGACAGCGACGTCAACGCCAAGGCCATGGCGCAGTATAAGGCCATGCTGAAATACCAGCCGCCGGGCGCCATCAACTACGGCATCGCCGAAATCGTGGACGTGTTCACCCAGGGCAAGGCGTTCTCCGCCTGGCAGTGGGCCGCCGTTGGGAAGGCGATGATCCCGGCAGCGATGCAGGGCAAGGTGCTGGTGGTGCCGCCGCCGGGCTTCAAGCAGGCGGACGGCTCGCTGAAGCGCGACTACATCATCGGCGGCCAGCCCTGGGTGCTGAACGCGTTCAACGACGACGCGCACGCCCGGGTCGCGCTCGATTTCATGAAGTGGTGGTATTTGCCCGAGACGCAGCTCGAGTTCGCCAAGCGCGGCGGCAACCCGTGCGACAAGGCGACGCTGAGTGCTGCCGGGTTCGACGACCTGCAGCCGTGGTATCGCGCCTATAAATACATGCTGCCGCGCAGCTCGGACTTCTGGCACGACCCGAAATACAGCGAGATGCTGGCGGTGCAGCAGGAAGCGTTCACTGCCTATGCGACCGGCCAGATCAACGACCCGGCCCACGCCCTCGCCTATGTCGCGTGCAAGCAGCAGGACATCCTGTTCGACAGCGGGACGGCGTCGAAGCAGCCGACTGGCGCCTGCTCGGGCATCCGGCTCTAGTTTTTGTCGGGCGAGCTCGCGAGGCCGGGGCTGCCCGCACGCCGGTTGGGGGAGGGCATTGCCAGTTTCCTCGGCCGGCGCACCGTCCTGCCGGGGCTGCTGCTGATCCCGGTGCTGGCGTTCTTCATCGTTTGGAACACCATCCCGACCCTATGGCTGCTGGGACTGAGCTTCTACCGGTTCTCGCTGACCTCCGGTCGCGCGCCGATCTACGCAGGGCTGCTGAACTTCCAGAACATACTGAACGACAGCGGCGTCTGGCTCGACCTCAGCCGCACATTGCTGTTCGTCGTCAGCGGGGTCGGTATCCAGACCGTGCTCGGCATGCTGCTGGGCCTGCTGTTCTGGAACAGCCAGCGGCTGCCCGGGCGCCGGGTCGCACTGACGATGCTGTTCGCGCCGATGGTGCTGACCCCGGTCGCCAGCGGCACCTTCTGGCGGCTGATCTACGATCCAACCTTCGGGGTGCTGAACTCAATCCTGCGCGGCATTGGCCTCGCTGGCACCAACTTCCTCGGCGAAAGCAGCACCGCCTTTGCCGCCGTGCTGGTGGTCGATATTTGGATGTGGACGCCGTTCATGGTGCTGATGACGCTCGCGGCGCTGGCGTCGGTGCCGAAAGCGGAGCTGGAGGCCGCCGAGATCGACCAGCTCACCTGGTGGCAGCGGCTGCGGCTCGTGCTGCTGTATCACGGCAAGTATATCCTGATGCTCGGTATTTTGCTCCGCACCATCGACTCGTTCAAGACGATGGACCTGATCTACAACATGACCTTCGGCGGCCCCGGCACGACGACGCAGCTCGTCGCCATCACGCTGTACCGGCGCGCGTTCGAGGCGTTCAACATGGGCTGGTCCTCGGCGCTCGCGGTGATCCTGCTGCTGATCTCGATCGCCTTCACCGCCACCTTCATCTTCGTGCTGCACTGGCGTGAAAAGGCCGAAGCCTGATGCGCACATCTTGGCGGGAGCACGCCTACCACGCCGTGCTGTGGCTGGTGGCGCTGGTGTTCTTCGCGCCGATCGCCTGGATCATCCTGAGTTCGTTCAAGACCGCCGACCAGATCCTGGCGACCCCGCCGGTGCTGCTGTTCCGCCCGACGCTCGACAACTACATTCAGCTTTTTGCCCGCGAAAGCTTCCTGCACCAGCTGTTCAACTCGCTGTTCCTGTCGGTCTCGGCGGTGCTGATCGCGGTCGCGGTGTCGTTCCTGGCGGCGTTCTCGTTCTCGCGGTTCAAGCCGGCGGGCACCGACTTCCTGATGTTCCTGCTGCTGTCGATCCGCATGCTGCCGGGCTCGGCGGCGATATTGCCGGTCTATCTGATGTACGTGGGGTTCGGCTGGAAGGACACCTACGCCGGCATGATCCTGTTCTACGCGATGTTCTCGATCCCTTTCTCGGTCTGGATCCTGAAGGGCTTCATCGACGGCGTTTCGCCGCGGTTCGACGAGACCGGCCGGGTCAACGGCGCGTCCTGGCTGCGGATCATCACCCGCACCATCCTGCCGCAGGTCATGCCGGGGGTGATCGCGGCGCTGATCTTCAACTTCATCTTTGTTTGGAACGAGTTCCTGTTCAACTACATCATCGGCGGGCTGCAAACGTCGAACGTGCCAGTGGCGCTGACGACCGGCCTGTATAGCAGCGGCGGCGTCGACTGGACCTTCATCTCGGCATTGACCTCGGTCTATCTCGTACCCCCGGTGCTGGTGGTGTATTTCTTCCAGCGCTACCTGCTGGTCGGCATGACGTTCGGCACCGTGCGCGGCGAGGTCTGATGTCCCGGCTGATCGCGCGCACCGAGCTGGCGCTGATCTGCATCATGGCGATCGGCTTCGTGCTGATCGCGCAGCAGGCGTCGTTCGGGCTGTATCAGGTCGGGCTGCTGACGGTCATGGCCAGCACGCTGCTGCATATCGCGGTCGGCAACCTGCCGCGCAGCGCCGGGCCGGGGCGGGCGTTGGTTTGGACCGTGATGATTCTCGGCATCGTCGCCGCCGTGTTCGGCGCCGGCATCCTGCTGGTGCCGCTGCTGGCGCAACTCGGCCGTTGAGCCGCATCCGCTTCGAAGGGTTGACCAAGGCCTATAAGGGCGTGATGGCGCTCGACCATGTGGACCTGGAGGTGGCGCCCGGCAGCCTCACCGTGCTGTGCGGCCCGCCCCGCAGCGGCAAGTCGGTGCTGTGCCGTCTGCTGGTCGGGCTCGAGCCGCCGGACGCCGGGCGCATCCTGTTCGATGGACGCGACGTCGCGGCGGTGCCGGCAGCCGAGCGGACGCTGGGCTACGTGCCGCAGTCCTTCGCACTGTTCCCGCATGTCAGCGTGTTCGACAACATCGCCTATCCGCTGGCGCTGCAGGGCGTGGCCAAGCCCGAGATCGCCCGCCGCGTCGCCCAGGCGGCCGAGCTGCTGCGCATCGGCGCGCTGCTGCAGAAGCGCCCGGCGCAGCTCAGCGGCGGCGAGAAACAGCGCGCCGCCATCGCCCGCGGCATCCTCAAGAACGCCGACATCTTCATCCTCGACGACCCGCTGGTCGGCCTCGACTTCAAGCTGCGCGAACGGCTGATGGACGACCTGAAGGAAATGCGCCGGGTGCTGAACGCGACGTTCCTGTATGCGACGTCGGATAGCCTGGAGGCGCTGACGATGGCGCAGGACCTCGCCGTGCTCGACGCCGGGCGGCTGATCCAGGCGGGGCCGGTCGCGACGGTGTATCTGCAGCCGCAGCACGTCCGCGCCGCCGAGCTGATCGGCTTCCCGCGCTGCAACGTGCTGCCCGGCAGCGTCGCCGGCGGCCGCTGCACCACGGCGGTGGCGAGCTTCCCGCTCGCGGCGGACGTCACGGCCGGCCCGACCCTGGTGGCGATCCGGCCGGAGCACCTGATGCCCGCCAATGACGCCACGGCGGACGGCGTGGGCGAGGTCACGCTGATCGAGGACCTCGGCGCGGAATGCGTCATATATCTCACCGTCGCGGGCCAGAGCCTCGTCACCCTGCTCCCCGCGGCGCAGGCGGCGGCATTCGACCTCGGCAGCCGCTTCGCCTTCGCGCTGCGGCCCGGCACCGCGGCGCTGTTCAGCACAGCCGCCGGCCAGCGCATCGGCCAGGCGCAGGCGGCCGAGACGGTGCATGCCTGACATCCACCTCGAAGGCCTGACCCGCAGCTTCGGCGCCACCACCGCTGTGGACGACGTGAGCATGGTGTTCGCCGAGGGCACGGTCACCTGCCTGCTCGGCCCCTCCGGCTGCGGCAAGACGACGCTGATGCGGATGATCGCCGGGCTGGAAACGCCGACCGCCGGGCGCATCCGCTTTGGCGGCCGCGATGTGACCCGGCTCTCCGCCCGGCAACGCGGCGTCGCCATGGTGTTCCAATACCCCGTCATGTACCGGACCCTGACCGTCGCCGAGAACATCGAGCTGCCGCTCGCCCGCGACCGCGGCCTGTCCCCGGCCGAACGGCGCTCGCGGGTGGACGAGGTATTGGACGTGCTGGACCTTTCGGCGCAGCGGGGCCTGCGGATCGGCGACCTCGACATGGGCGCGCGGCAGCGGGTGGCGGTCGGCCGGGCTATCGCCCGCCGCTGCGACGTGGTGCTGTTCGACGAGCCCACCACCAACGTCGAGGTGCATGCGAAACTGCAGCTTATTCGCGCGTTCAAGGAGTTCCGCCGCCGGCTGCGGCAAACCATCGTCTATGTGACGCACGACCAAACGGAAGCGATGACCCTCGCCGACCAGATCGCGCTGATGCAGGCCGGCGTGCTGTCGCAATGCGCCGCGCCGCGCACGCTGTACGATCAGCCGGATAGCGAGTTCGGCGGGTGGTTCCTGGGGAGCCCGGGGATGAACTTCCTTGATCCGGTCGCCGGACCTGGGGTGCATGGGCATTTTGCGGGAATCGCCGATGCGATCGCGACGCCGCAGGGCGGTATGGCCGGCCTCCGCGCGGGCATCCGCCCTGAATACGTCCGAGTGTTCCCGCAGGCTGCGCCCGGCCGGGTGGCGGCGCGCGTCATGGGCGACTGCATCACCATCGGCGGCCAGCGTTTGCTCACGCTGAGCGTGGATGGCGCGGAACTGAAAGCCAAGGTCCCGCCGGGCGCAGGATTGGCCTCCGGCAGCACCGCCTATGTGGAGTGCCCGCCCGACCACGTCATGCTGTTCCGCGACGGGCGCCGGCTACACTCGCTGTAAGTCGGCTATTTGGGGTTCCAGTAACGGCGGACCCTGAACGTCGGTTCAGAGCGGACATTTCCGAGATTGTCGGAGTGGCAGTTCCTAGCCCTCCTGGGACATGAAGCCTGGTGACCTCACGGCGAATGTCGGTCGGAGGCAGGCCGGCAGTTTTGTTGCCGAACACATCACGGCTGAGAGGCCGCCGTTCCCCCTTGCGCCAAAACTCGTGCGGTGGTCAGAGAGCGCCGCACCAACCTGGAACACTTCCCATGAACGATACCTCCAACCCCGGCATCCACGAAGCCGTACGCCGCTTCGAAGCTCCCCGCCAGAAAGTCCCCGCATTCGCGCGATACGTCGGCACCTCGGCTTGGCGGAAGGATCGCAGGCGCGCGCGCGAATACGCTCGGTTCCGCGCCGCGGCGAAGCAGATCAGCCAGAACCGGGGAACACCAAGCTCTTGATCTCCTGAGGGCAATTGCCACTGCGGCCAACAGCAGGTCGGCAATCGCCTTGGACGAGGCTGCTCTGTTCTTATTTGGCCGAGAGCAGAATGGCAGCTTTCAGACGAGGCGGCGATAAGCAGACTATCGTGGATTGTACCAGTGAGCAGCTGCTTACAAACCCATGGCAGCCCTTCGCTTTTTACTTACAGGCGATCCGACCGATGTCGAAAGCCATCGAAAGGTGTCGTCAACCGGTCGGGCCGACTATCCGGCGGCCAAAGCCGCCGGAGCTACGGGGCTTCGGGCCTGATCCTTGCCAGCCAGCCGCTCCGGCGGGCGGATGGCAGGACCGACGCCAAGGTAGCGGTGCTTCAGCTCCTTGCTGGAGGCGAGCTGGGCTGGGCTGGTCTCAAGAGCTATCCGGCCGTTGACCATCACCAGAACCCGTTTGGCAACCTGTGCGGCGACAGCCAGGTTCTGCTCCACCAGCAGCAGGGCGATGCCTTCATCGGCAAGCCCACAAAAAATGCGGACCAGATGTCCCACGATGACGGGGGCGAGGCCTTCCGTGGGCTCGTCCATCACCAGGACCTTGGGGTTGAGCAGCAGTGCGCGGGCGATCGCCAGCATCTGCTGCTCGCCGCCCGAGAGTTCGGCGCCGCCGTTGCGCCGCCGCTCGGCCAGGGGTCTTTCCGGCGCCGTTCGCCCCCGGATGACGCGCCGCTCGCCCGGCGCAACCGCGAGCGAGACGTCGTATACGGCCGCCACCGCGCCGAAGCGGTGGCTGACGTGTTCGAGCGAGAGCACGGCGGAACCTTCCATCCCGATCATCCCGCGGTCATGAGCTGGATGGGCTGTCGCGCGATGGGAGGCCGAGCTGGTTGTAGGCGGCCTCGCCGAGACCGAGGAACTGATCGACGGCCTCAATACGCTGCACCGGGTTCGTCGTCAGCCGCCCGTCTTTCTCGACGATCTCGTTGATGAGGACCGTCACCGTCGCCTGGCGGTTCTTGTTGAGCGAGGTCGGTCCGGTCGGCGTCTCGAAACTCAGCGTGTCCAGCGCCGCGCGATAACGCGCATGCCCATCGGACAGATCGCCGCTGACCGCCCTCAGCCCGAGCAGGGCAGCCTTGGTGCTAATGTAGTACTCGACGCAAGGATAAGAGGGCGAGGGCAGGCCGTCCGGATACTTCCTGCGGTAGGTGTCCACGAAGCGCCGCCACGCCGGGCTGTGATCATTGGCCGATATCGGACCTGAGGAGAGGACGCCGGGCAGGTGGGCGCGCACCGGACCTTTCGAGGCGAGTACATTCTCATTAACGGTGAGCGGTCCGCCGATGATCGGCAGCTCGCCGCCGGACTGGGTATACTGGGTAAGGAAATTCACCGCATCGATCGCGCAAGCGTTGGAAGGAGCAAGCCGGGTGGAGGCGGCCCGGGTTGTTGGGCGGGAGCGCCAGTCGCGACGCGACGCGGTGGTGCGCTTCGTCGAACCAAGGGGTTGGCCGGGCTGCGCAGCCGCCCTCGGCCGGGACGGCCGGGGAAGCTGAGCCCGGCGCGGCAAGAACAACTGCGGGCGTGGGTGCTTGCCGGACCGAACCCGGAGGTGGACGGCATGAGCAGCTATCGGCTGGTCGGCGTCGCGGCCCACATCGAACAGCGCTGGTCCGTGTTCTACGGGCTGGCGTCGGTGTCCCGTCCGCTGCATCGCATGGGCTTGTCGTGGCAAACGACCCGACCCGCCCACCCGAAGGGCGATGCCGAGGCGCAGGCGCCATATAGAAAACCTGTTACACAATGGCCAGCTAATGGATTATGGATGCGGCGAGATGCTGTTCCCATGCTGGTGGAGCAGTAGCTTGATCGGCCTCACGACACCTGGACCTGAGCACGCGCTCGCCATCGGCAGCCACCTGCAGCAGCGCACCTGCCGCCTCGCCGTCCAAGGGCTCGCTGAACAGGTAACCCTGGCCGCGGTCGCATCCCCACTCGCCCAGCAAGGCAGCTTGTTCAGCCGTCTCGATGCCTTCTCCCGTGACCCTCAGATTGAGCGACTTGGCCAGCGCCATAATCGTATGGACTATGGCGGTATCCTCCTGGCTTTGACCGATGCCGCTGACGAAGGAGCGGTCGATCTTGAGCACATCTAGCGGCAGCCGCTTAAGGTAGGCCAGCGACGAGTAGCCAGTTCCGAAATCGTCGACCGCAATTTGGAGGCCAAGGTTCTTCAGCTCCCAAAGTGTTCGGATCGTCGCCTCGACATCGCGCATGAGAACACCCTCGGTGATCTCCAGCTTCAGGCAGCGGGCGGGCAGGCCAGCCTTTTGCAAAGCGCTGGTCACGTCGGCGACAAGGCCTGGCTTCTGGAACTGGCGCGGCGACAGATTGACGCTGAGTGTGAGCGGCGGCTCGGACGGGAACTGCGTATGCCAGGCTGCAACCCGTCGGCACGCCTCTTCGAGCACCCACTGGCCGAGCGGGATAATCAACCCCGTCTCCTCGGCGAGCGGGATAAAGTCCACAGGCGACACCAGGCCGCGTGTCGGGTGCTGCCAGCGGACCAGCGCCTCGACTTCCCTTAATTTGCCGGTGTCCATCGCCATGATCGGCTGATAATGGACCCGCAGCTCATCATGGTCGAGCGCATGGCGCAAGTCGCCTTCCAGCTCTAGCCGAGCTAGTGTGTCGGTGTGCATGCTCGGGTCGAACACGACATAGCGTGCCCGCCCGTCGCTCTTGGCCCTATACATCGCCAGGTCGGCGTTGCGCATGAGGCTGTCCGCGTTCTCCTGGCCGGCGTCGCTAAGGGCGATCCCGATGCTGGCCGTGATGATGATCTCGCGCCCGTCAAGCTTGAACGGCCGGCTGAACTGATGCGCGATGGCCTTCGCCACCGGCAGGGTGTCGTCCTCGCCGGCCAACATCTCAAGCACCACCATGAACTCGTCCCCGCTCAGGCGCGCGACCGTATCCTGGGTGCGAACACAGCTTTGCAGGCGCGTCGCCGCCTCCATCAGCAGCTTGTCGCCGACATGGTGGCCAAGGCTGTCGTTAATCAGCTTGAAGTTGTCCACGTCGATGAACAGCACCCCAACCGCGTCCTTGCGCCGGCCCGCACGAACCAGCGCCTGCTTGAGTCGGTCTAGGAGCAACACCCGGTTAGGCAGGCTGGTCAGCGCATCGAAGAACGCCTGCTGCATCAACTGCTGCTCGAAGGCCTTGCGCTCGGTCGTGTCGCGCACGGTTACCACGATGCCCTGCACGGCCGGGTCATGCAGCAAGTTGGTCGCGATCAACTCGGTATGGCGCCAGGTGCCTGTGCCGTCGCGCAACCGCAACTCGGTCGTCCGTATCGGACCCTCCGTAGTCGCTGGAGCAGCTTGCCGTAGCTGACCCCAAAGCTCCCGTAACGCGGGTTGGTCGTCAGGATAGGTCAGCGCCATGACGGCCTCGCCCAGCAACTCGGCCGCCGGGTAGCCCCACGCGGTTTCGGCAGCCGGGCTCTGGTAGGTGATGGTGCCCGGCGCCGCGCAGATCAGGATCAGGTCCGAGGCGTTCTGCACAAGGCCGCGGAAGCGCCGCTCGCTGGAGCGGGTGGCGGATGCTTCGCGCAGGAGGCCATCCTTCGCCCGACGCTGAGAGGCACGCAGCACCGTCCAGAAGAAGATTACTAGGCCCGCGCCCAGGGCGAAGACGACGGGCGTGGCGATCAGCACGCTCCGCTGGACGTCGGAAAGGGCTACCAGGTGATCAGCGCTATCAACCCGATGCCGGTCAGAGGCCGTGACGACCTGGGTTTCCATCGCGTCGAAGCTGGGATCGACCTCGCCCTCGTCGATGGCGTTCGCCGCGGCTGTATCGCCGGCGTCCACTGCCGCGAACAGGCGGCCGATGGCCTGGAGATACTCCCGATGCTGAACAAGCACAGCGTCGATCAGCCGGCGATCCGCAGGCTCACCCATCGCGGCGGCCCGCTGCAGCGCCGCAAGCACGTCCGCCGCCGCTGCTTGGTGGCGATTACGCACCTCTGCACCGGGCTCAAGGCGATACTTTCGCTCGAGCGACTCCTCCGCACTAACGGCATAACGCGCTGCCTCAAAGGCGTTGCTCAATTCCGTTGCCTGCCTAACCGCGATGCCCATTTGGTAGGTCGATGTCGCACCCCATAGCGCAAAGCCAGGAAGAGCCACCAGCACTGCGAGGAGTCCGAGCGAGGCGAGGCGGCCGGGTCGGACCTGCTTGTGCAAAAGCTTGCTGAAGCGGCGTGATGAGGAACGCTCTGCGTGCGGAGATTGGGTCATGCGGGCGTCCTATGCCAATGAGCGCGTAAACCCGCGGGATGCCGGGCGGACATAGATGACACTCCGGCCCGCAACGGTGTGGTGTAGGTCATCGGGCACCTGGGGAAGAATCGTCCATGGTACATTTCAGACCCCGTTTTGAAAGTCATGAAACGGGTAGCCGTTTGCGGTTTGGGTGAGCGACGCGATGGAGCATGAGGCGGATCATGGCGAGGGTGACCATGGCCTCCGACACCTCGGGCAGGTGCTCGTAATCTTTGGACAGACGCCGCCACCGGCCGAGCCAGCCGAATGTCCGTTCCACCACCCACCTGCGTGGGAGCACGACAAAGCCTTTCGTGCCTGGGATGCGGCCGACGATGACCAGCGTGATGCCGAGGAGGAAGCAGGCGAGCAGCGCAGCTACGCGGTTGTAGATGCTGTCGGCGAACACGGTCCGGAGCCAGCAGTAGAGCGGCTTGATGCGCCCGAGCAGGTCGCCTGCGCCGTCACCATCCTGAATGGATGCGACATGCACGAACACGCCAAGCAGCAATCCTTGTGTGTCAACCGCGACGTGGCGCTTGCGTCCATTTACCTTCTTGGCCGCGTCATAGCCGCGAGGTCCCCCGCTTTCCGTGGTCTTCACGCTTTGGGTGTCAATGATCGCCGCCGTCGGGCTGGGCTCACGTCCCGCACCCTCGCGCAGTGTCGTCACGAGATAATGGCGCATGTTCTCCCATGTGCCCGTGCTGAGGAACGTCCGCATGTAGCCATACACCGTGGGCCAGGGCGGGAACGCGGGAGGCGGTGGCAGATGCCGCCACTGGCAGCCGGTGCGCACGAGATAAAACAGCCCGTCCAGCAAGCGTCGCAGGTCGGTCGTGCGCGGGCGGCCTCCGGGCTTGGCAGCCGGGATGAGCTGTTCCAACAGCCGGTATTGGTCATCGCTCAAAGCTTGGCCAGAGCCGTAGTCTCCGACCAACGCGCGATCTTTCGGCGTCCACATGGCAAGCTCCAGGAAGGGAAAACCTTCTGGAACGCTGCCAGGACGGTTCCGATCAGTCCGTCACCTCAGCCAAGCCAACCTTTCAAAACGGGGTCT
>JAABUY010003693.1_pt1 | contig 16617 bp, 13 predicted proteins | sample 5560271 | NCBI WGS metagenome assembly JAABUY01 (sample SAMN10711886, study PRJNA513374) | rock metagenome | isolation source: Antarctica rocks | place: Antarctica: Victoria Land, University Valley
CCTGCGGGCCACCGTCGGGGCTCGCGAGAGCGTCCGGGGTGTTGTCGCCGGGAGCCCCGACGGACGGCATACCGAGCGTCACGGGGGAGCGGCGCATGCCGGAGTCCTGCCCTCCCAACGGCTTCGGCTGTTCGATGAAGGCGACGTGGCGCCAGGTGCTGGCGCCCAGGGCTCCCGTGTTGTCGTAGGACATGCCCAAGAGGTTGAACCCGTCGTCCGGGACCTCGTTCCACTCCTTGCAGGCCACCTCGCACGCCTTGCACCCGATGCAGACGGAGGTGTCGGTGAAGAAACCCTTGCGCTTCGGCGGGTCCGCGTAGCCCGCCTCGGGAGCGGGATCCATCGGGCCGAACAGGCTGTTCCCGGCCATCATCGGTCTCCGTCTGTGAAGTCGTCGCGAAGCCCGGCGCGGCGCTGGTAGCCGGCCACGTAGTCCAGCAGCTGCGGACCGGTGGGCCGGTGGCCCGGCCGCACGTCGCAGGTGCCGACCTTGCTCTCCTGGATGAGGACGTTGGGGTCCAGCGAGACCCCGAACAGGTCGTTGGCGGAGTCACCGGTGACCAGTCCGCCGCTGCCCCAGTGGTAGGGGAGCCACACCTGGTGCAGCACGTGGCCGTCGATCCGCAGGGGGCTGAGCCGGTCGGTCACCATGATGCGTCCTTCCACTGCGGAGCGGGCGGTCACGACGTGCCCCCAACCCATGTGCGTCAGCCGGCGTTCGGCCGCGAGCTCGGGGGAGACCTCGATGAACATCTCCGGCTGCAGCTCCGAAAGGTACTGCAGGTAGCGGCTCATGCCGCCGGCAGTGTGGTGCTCGGTCAGCCGGCTGGTGGTGAAGACGTAGGGAAAGACGTCGGAGTGCTGCTCGGGAGGACTGGGGTTGAGGCGGTTGTCCGGGCGCTCGTACTCCTTGCGCGTGGGGTTGGCCTGCTGGGCGTAGAGCGCATTGGCGAACGGCGACTCGACGGGCTCGTAGTGCGTGGGCATGGGGCCGTCGATGAGCCCTTGGGGGACGTAGAGGGACCCCTTGCCGTCGCCCTGCATGATGAACGGGTCGTCCCCGGCAATCGCGGCGACGCCGCTGGCTCCCTCCGGCGGACAGTAGGACGGTGGCTTCGTCTTCTCGAAGTCGGGAACGTCGTGACCGGTCCACTCAACCGCTTCCTCGTCCCACCACACGTAGGCCTTCCGCTCGCTCCAGGGCTTGCCGTCGGGGTCGGCGGAGGCGCGGTTGTAGAGGATGCGGCGGTTGGCCGGCCACGCCCAGCCCCACTCCGGTGCGACCCAGGACTGCTCCTGGCCGGGCTTTCGCCGGGCAGCCTGGTTGACGCCGTCCTTGTAGACGCCGGTGTAGATCCAGCACCCGCCCAGCGTCGTGCCGTCGTTCTTCATCTCCGTGAACGAGGACAGCGGCCGGTGCGTCGCGACCTCGTACCCGTTTATCTCCTGCAGGACCGCTTCCGCGCTCGGGTCGTCCTGTGGCCCGTGGAGGGGATAGTCCCAGCTCAGGTCGAGCAGCCCTCGGTCGCGCTCCAGCGTCGAGTCCGCCAGGCGCTCGCGCACGAGACGTCCGAGGTGGTACATGAACCACAGCTCGGAGCGGCGGTCGCCGGTCGGCTCGAGGGCCTTCTCCCGCCACTGGAGCATCCGCTGCGTCTGGGTGAAGGTTCCCTCCTTCTCGACGTGGGAGGCAGCAGGCATGAGAAAGACCTCGGTGGCGCACCTCTCCGGCACGATCTCGCCGCTCTCGACCTCCTGGGAGCTCTTCCAGAAGGTGGCGCTCTCGATCTCGAAGAGGTCCCGTACGACCATCCACTCGAGGTTGGCCATGCCGAGCCGCTGGGCCCGGCCGTTGGCCGACCCCACTGCCGGGTTCTGCCCGAGCAGGAAGTAGCCCTTGACCTTGCCGTCGATCATGTCGAAGACGGTGCGGTAGGTGCCGTGGTCGCCGGTGATCCGGGGCAGGTAGTCGTAGCAGAAGTCGTTCTCCGCCGTCGCCGCGTCACCCCAGTAGGCCTTGAGCAGGCTGACGCAGTAGGCGTCCGCGTTCGCCCAGAAACCCTTGGACCCCGGGTGCCGGATGCTGTCGACCCACTTCTCGAAGGTCGGGTGCTGCACCGCCTCGGGCATGGGCAGGTAGCCGGGAAGGATGTTGAAGAGAGTGGGGATGTCGGTCGACCCCTGGATGCTCGCGTGACCCCGAAGGGCGAGGATCCCGCCGCCGGGGCGCCCCATATTGCCCAGCAGGAGCTGGAGGATCGCGCCGCTGCGGATGTACTGCACGCCGACGCTGTGCTGGGTCCAGCCGACGCTGTAGACCAACGCCGTGGTCCGCTCGCGGCCCGAGTTGGACGTCCAGGCGTCGCAGACCTCGTCGAAGGCCGCCCGGGAGATGCCGCACACCCGCTCGACCATCTCGGGGGTGTAGCGGGCGTAGTGACGCTTGAGGATCTGGTAGACGCAGCTCGGGTGCTGCAACGTCTCGTCCCGCTCAAGCTCTCCGGTGATGCTCGCACCGTGGCTCTCGTGCTGGAGGGCGCTGGCGGTCTCCCGCTGGGTGTGGTGGTCCTGCCGCTCCTCCCCGTCCTGCTCCTGACCGGCATACTGCCAGCTCGTCGGGTCGTAGGTGCGGGTCTCGGGGTCGAACCCGGAGAAGAGACCGTCCAGCTGCTCCGTGTCACGGAAGTCGTCGCTGACGATGGTGGCTGCGTTCGTGTAGGAGACGACGTACTCGCGGAAGTCGAGCTCGTTCTGCAGCACGTGGTTGATGATGGCGCCGATCAGGACGATGTCACTTCCGGCGCGCAACGGCACGAACATGTCCGCGACGGCGCTGGTGCGGGTGAACCGGGGGTCGACGTGGATGACCTTGGCTCCTCGCGCCTTGGCCTCCATCACCCACTGGAACCCGACCGGGTGCGCCTCGGCCATGTTCGATCCCTGGATGATGATGCAGTCAGCGTTGACGAGGTCCTGCTGGAAGGTGGTGGCGCCGCCACGACCGAAGCTGGTCCCCAGACCGGGGACGGTGGCGGAGTGTCAAATGCGCGCCTGGTTCTCGATCTGGATGGCGCCCATCGCCGTGAAGAGCTTCTTGATGAGGTAGTTCTCCTCGTTGTCCAGCGTCGCGCCCCCCAGGCTGGCGATCCCCAGAGTCCGCCGGACCTTGAGGCCCCTCTCGTCGATGTCCTGCCACGTGTCGGCGCGGGCCTTGACGACGCGGTCGGCGATCATCGACATCGCGGTGTCGAGGTCGAGGTCCTCCCACTCCGTGCCGTAGGGCCGGCGGTAGCGGACCTTCGTCAGGCGCAGGGGACTCGTGACGAGGTTCTTGCTCGCCGAGCCCTTGGGACAAAGGCGGCCTCGCGAGATGGGACTGTCCGGGTCGCCCTCGATCTGGATGACCTTCTCGTCCTTGACGTAGACGCGCTGGCCACAGCCGACCGCGCAGTAGGGGCAGACGCTCCTGGCGACCCGGTCGGCGTCCTCGGTGCGGGCCCGCAGCTTGTCGGTGTGTTCGGATCGCACCGCAGTGCCCCGCCCGAGCGGATCCGGCCCCCGAGCCTGTCGAACGACAGGCCATGACAGGAACGTCTTGCGTGCACCCACGGGGAGCTCCCTTCCGAGCGGACCGCAACCACCTGCAACAGATCAAACCACTAAGTCCGCGTTGCCGGACCCCCGCGCGCTCAGCTCGTCGGGCTCAGCCGCAGCGCGTGCTCCTCCTCGCGGCGGACCTGGACACGACCGTCGACCGCCCTGACCTCGAAAACCGCTGCCGGACGCGTTGCGGGTCCCCGTCGGACGGACCCGTCGGCAAGCTCGAAGACGCTGCCGTGCCATGGGCACACGATGCAGCCGTCGGTCAGCTCCCCCTCGTGAAGCGGGGCTCCCCGGTGGGTACACCGGTCACCGATCGCTCGCAGCGCACCGCCGTCGCGGACGAGAAGGACCGGGAAGTCGAGGACCGTCACGGCATGGGGCACTCCGTCGCTCAGCTCGCTCTCCGCGCACGCGTCGGTCCACTCGGTCGGGGGTTCGAGGAAGGCCGTGGTGTCCACCCCCACACCGAGGGCGTAGGCCAGGTGCCCGCCGAGCCAGCCGCCCAGACCGATCACGCTGAGGCCGGACACCGCCAGCAGCTGACCGCGCCCGCCCGACCGCCGAGCCAGCCACGAGCCGGTCAGCAGGCTCAGCCCCACGACGTTGGCCAGGGCGTGCGCCACACCGACGCGGCGCTCGGCTCCCTGGGTGTCGCCCCAGTCGGACAGGCCCGCGGCGGCGGTGGGCACCGCCGAGACGAGGCCGACGGCAATGAGTCGCCGGGCGGCGATCCCCTCGGTACCGAAGAGGTCGAGGAGGACGGCTCCCGAGAAAGCGCCGATCGGGACGGTGACGAGGACGGGGTGCAGCGGGTGCCCGATCCACGTCCCGGAGAGTGCGTCCTTGACGGGACCGGGACCGAGGCGTGAGGTCACCGCCTGGCCGAGGTCTCCCGGCCGGTCAAGGATGCGAGCCTCCTCGACTCCGAGAGTCAGGCGGTCGAGGAGACGTGTCAAAGAACCCATGAGGCTCTCCTACCCCGGGACGGGCACCGCTCAAACGTCGTCCCGTGCGGGACCCGCGTCATCTGCTGCTCACGACGCTGGAGCTGTCGATCTTGAGGACCCCGCCGTCGGCGACCATGCCGAATGCCGTGACCTCCTGCACCGTTCGTCCGTCCTTGAAGGAGTAGGTGATGGTGGCCCGAACCGCCCCGGGCGGCGCCCCGATGGCGTCACTGACGGCGACCCGTTGGATCGAGTCCCAATAGGCTTGGTAGGTCTGACGGTTGCGTGCCGTCGTTGTCTGGTAGCGCGCCGTCAGCCGGGACCATCCCACGTCGGTGTTGCCCGGCAGGAACCCGTAGTAGTCCATGACCGCCTGGGCGAGCTGGGCCCCGGTGGGGGGACCCGAGACCGGCGGCGGCGTGGCACTGGGCGGGGGCGGCGCAGCGGTGGGAGTGGCTGCAGGAGTGGCACTCGGCGGGGGCGGCGCAGCGGTGGCAGTGGCTGCAGCCGTGGGGGTGGCTGCAGCGGTGGTGCTCGGCGGTGGCGGCGCCGGAGACGCCGGCTGGCTCGCCGTCGTCGCCGCAGAGCTCGAGGGTGCTGACGAGGTGCTCCCTGTCGACGACGTCGCGGCCGACGTGGCGGGAGTGCTCGACCGTGCCGGGCTTGGCTGGGCGCTGGGACCCGGGGCGCGTGCGAGCAGCTGTAGTCCCAGGACGACGGCGAGGACGAGGACGATGGCGCCGCCGACGACGGCCAGCCCGAGTCGCGACCGGTGGCCTCCGGCCCCGTCGCCGGAGCTGCCCGGCTGCGCGAGCGGCGAGGGGGGCGACGGCTGCGAGGGCGGCGGACCGGCGCCCGGTGAAGACGTCGTCGCGGTTGGTCCGGCGAGCTGCGTCGAGGAGCCCAGCACCTGGGTGGTCGCCGCGGCCGCTGCCACGGGCAGCTGCTCCTCGACGGTCGCCGGCGGCCGCGCGTGCACCGCGCGGAGCTCCCTCGCGACCTCGTCCATGGCCGGGCGGTCGTCCGGCGCCGCGGCGAGCATCCTTTCCAGGGCCGGCGTCAGATCTCCGCCGTGTGTCGGCGGTGTCACCCGCCCGGACGCCACCTGGTGCAGCAACGCCATCGGGTTCTCGTGGGTCCCGAAGGGTGGCACGCCCTCGACGGCCGCGTACAGCGTCGCGGCAAGGGAGAACACGTCCGAGGCGAAGGTCGACTCCGATCCCCGGGCGACCTCCGGGGCCAGGTAGGCCGGGGTGCCGGTGAGCATCCCCGTGGACGTGAGCGTGACATCCCCCAGCGCGTGCGAGATCCCGAAGTCGCTGATCTTCGCCGAGCCGTCCTTGGCGATGAGGACGTTGCCCGGCTTGACGTCTCGGTGCACGATCCCCGCCTGGTGTGCTGCGGCGAGGGCGGACGCCACCTCGGCGCCGATCCGGGCGACCTCGGTCGGGCTCAGCCGGCCCCTCTCGTTGAGCAACGTGTGGAGGCTCTGCGAAGGGAGGTATTGCATGATCATGCACGGCTGACCCTCGTGCTCCACGACGTCGAACACCGGCACGGCGTGCGGATGGTGGAGGCGGGCCGTGATCCGCGCCTCGCGCATGGCCCGGCTCTTGGCCAGCTCCGCCTGGGCAGGGCTCAGTCCCAGCTGCGGGTGCAGCTCCTTGAGCGCGACCGGGCGGCGCAGGCGCTCGTCCCACGCCTCCCAGACGATCCCCATGCCTCCGGAGCCGAGTCGGTTGACCAGCCGGTAGCGCCCAGCGATGAGGGCATCGCGTTCGCTCATCCGAGCTCCTCCGTCAGCGCGACATCGAGACCCACCTTGTGGTAGCGACCCTACCGACTTCCTCCGGCAGGCCAGAAGCCCGGAGGCGCGCAGGTCAACGACGAGGCGACGCCTGGTGGCGCGGACGGAAAGAGCTCAGTGGCCACAGCTCCTCGGAGCAGACACTGACCGCGACATCAGCCACCGTGGCTGACTGCGCACAATGTCGCTGACTGCGCACAATGTCGCTGACTGCGCACAATGTCGCTGACTGCGCACAATGGGGTCATGACGATCCACCGCACCGAGCGTCACCCAAGGATGACCGCCACCCGCACGGCATACCTCGTCTCTGGGGTCCGCACGCCGATCGGCCGGTATGCCGGTGGGCTGGCTCCCGTGCGACCGGACGACCTGGCTGCGCACGTCCTCCGCGAGCTGACCCGCCGCCATCCGTCCCTGGACTGGGACACCCTCGACGACGTCGTCCTCGGCTGTGCGAACCAGGCGGGGGAGGACAACCGCAACGTCGCGCGGATGGCGGCGCTGCTCGCCGGGCTGCCGGTCGAGGTGCCGGGCACGACGATCAACCGGCTCTGCGCCTCCGGCCTCGACGCCGTCGGCTACGCGGCGCGATCCATCGTGGCCGGTGACGCCGACCTCGTCGTCGCCGGAGGGGTGGAGAGCATGAGCCGCGCGCCGTTCGTTCAGCCCAAGGCCGCCTCGCCGTATGCCCGCTCGGCCGAGATCCACGACACCACCATGGGATGGCGGTTCGTCAACCCGGCCATGGAAGCGGAGTACGGCACGGACTCGATGCCGCAGACGGGCCAGCACGTCGCCGACGAGCACGGGGTCAGCCGGGAGGACCAGGACGCCTTCGCCCTGCGATCGCAGGAGCGGGCCGCCAAGGCCCACGCCAACGGCCGGCTGGCCCGGGAGATCGTGCCGGTGCCCGTGCCGCAACGCCGGGGTGGGCCGGTGTCGGTGACGGCCGACGAGCACCCTCGCGCGACGACGGCGGCGGGGCTGGCCAGCCTGCGGCCGATCTTCGAGGGTGGGTCGGTCACCGCGGGAAACGCCTCCGGCATCAACGACGGCGCGGCCGCCCTGCTCATCGCCTCGGGCGAGGCCGTCGAGCGCCACGGTCTCGAGCCCTTGGCTCGAGTGGTCTGCACGGTCGCTGCCGGCGTGGCGCCGAGAGTCATGGGGATCGGCCCGGTCCCGGCGGTCCGAAAACTGTTGGGCCGCACCCGAACCGATCTGGCGGACGTCGGGACCATCGAGCTCAACGAGGCCTTCGCCTCCCAGTCGCTCGCCGTGCTGCGGGGCCTCGGGCTCGAGGACGACGCCGCCCGCGTCAACCCGCACGGCGGCGCGATCGCCCTCGGCCACCCCCTCGGGATGAGCGGCGCCCGGCTCGCCCTGACCGCAGCGTTGACCCGGTCCGACGAGGACCTGGACCACGCCCTGGTGGCGATGTGTGTCGGCGTGGGGCAAGGCGTCGCCATGCTCCTCTCGCGCCCCTGAGGGGCGACACCGACCGCGGCAGCGCGCCGGCTCAGCCGAGGTTCTGCAGCCGAACCTGACCGCGCGAGACGAGCCGGTCGTCGTCATCACGGGTCTCGACGACCCAGACCTGTTGGGAGCGCCCGCGGTGCAGCGGCGTCGCCGTCGACGTCATCCGGCCGTCCGTCGCGGCGTGAAAGAAGTCCGTGCTGTTCGAGACCCCGACGACCTTCCCGCGCTCACCGAGCCACAGGGCTGCTCCCACGCTGGCGAGCGTCTCGACGATGCTGCAGTGCACCCCGCCGTGCACGATCCCATAGGGCTGGTGCAGGGCCGGCCCCGCCGTCCAGTGCACCGCGACCTCGTCGCCGTCGGCCCGGGTGAACTCCATGCCGAGGGTGCTCGCAAACGGGCCCAGGACGTCGGTGTCGAGATCGGCACTGGTCAGGTTCACGGGGTCGTTCTCCTCGTGCTGGGGTGGGGTGACGGTCCTGCCCATTATGGCCGGTGAGCGCGCCGGTGACGGCCGCGTCCTCCGACCCCATGCAGCACCCCGGGTCGGCTCCGGATGACGACGTTCGCTCCCGGGTTAGGCTGGCGCCGTCGGAAACACCACCGGACGAGCGAACGGACGCGCCGCGTGCAGGACGTCAAGGAGTGGTTCCTGACCGCGGCCCAGCGCGGGAACCCGGCAACGACCCTCGACAGCCGCCACCCGGAGGGCATGGCCTGGACCGAGGGGAACTGTGTCGTCCCCCTCGTGCACGGCGCGACGTACTTCGCGGAGCTCCACCGGCGCGTCGAGGACATGGTCGAGGGCGACCTCCTGCTGTTCGTCGACTGGCGAGGTGACCCGGACGAACGGCTGATGGGGACACCGGACAGCAAGGCCGGCGACATGTTCGCCCGCGCCGCCAGGCGCGGAGTCGACGTGCGTGGGCTGATCTGGCGCTCGCACTGGGACCGCCTCGCCTTCTCGAGTGCGGAGAACCGCCACTTCGGTGAGGAGATCGACGCGGCGGGCGGTCAGTGCGTGCTGGACATGCGCGTGCGGGTGGGCGGGTCGCACCACCAGAAGTTCGTGGTCCTGCGTCACCCCGGTCGCCCGGAGCGCGACATCACGTTCCTCGGTGGCATCGACCTGTCACACAGCCGGCGCGACGACGCATCCCACGAAGGCGACCCTCAGGCGCAGCGCATGGCGGCCGTCTACGGCCCCCGTCCGGCGTGGCACGACGTGCAGCTCGCCATCACCGGCCCCGCCGTCGGGGACGTGGAGACCGTCTTCCGGGAGAGGTGGGAGGACCCCAGTGCTGCCGGACGGTCCCCGATGCGCTGGACCGCGGACCGGCTGCGGCACGACCGGGTCCGAACCACTCCACTGCCGCCACAGCGACCGGATCCAGCACCGACCGGCCCGCACCCCGTGCAGCTGCTGCGGACCTACCCCAAACGCCTCGGCGGCTACCCCTTCGCCCCGAGGGGCGAACGCAGCGTCGCCCGCGGCTACACCAAGGCAATCCGACGGGCCGGGCGGCTGATCTACATCGAGGACCAGTATCTCTGGTCGCCCCAGGTGGCGTCGGAGCTCTCCGACGCACTCCGGCGCCACCGCGAGCTGCGGCTCATCGCGGTGCTGCCCCATGAGCCCGACCAGGACGGACGGATCTCGATGCCGCCCAACCTCATCGGACGGGGGCGCCTCATCCGCGAGCTGCACCGTGTCGGAGCGGGACGAGTGGCCTTCTACGGGATCGAGAACTGTGCGGGCATCCCGGTCTACGTCCACGCCAAGGTCTGCGTCATCGACGACGAGTGGGCCTCCGTCGGCTCGGACAACTTCAACCGGAGGTCGTGGACCCACGACTCCGAGGTGTCTGCGGCAGTCTGTCACCCTGACTACGCCCGGGCGCTGAGGACGACCATGGCCCGCGAGCACCTCGGTCTCGACGACGAGGAGGAGGTGCAGCTGGCCACGATGTTCGCCGCGTTCGCCGACTCCGCGTCGACCCTTCGGGCGTGGCACGAGGCCGGACGATCGGGCCCGCGCCCGAGCGGTCGGCTGCGGCCGATCGTCGAACGACCACTCGGCCGGCTGACCCGGCTCTGGGCCGGTGCCCTCTACCGGATCGTCTACGACCCGGACGGCCGCCCCCTCGACCTACGGCTGCGACGGAGGCTGTGACCTCCTCTGCCGGGGGCAGTGTGGACCGCGCCCGCGCTCAGTTCGCCGCACAGCCGGTGGCCCGGCTGGCCACCCTGCGACCCGACGGGCGTGCACATCTGGTGCCCATCGTGTTTGCCCTCGAGGGTGAGCTGATCTGGACGGCGGTGGACAGGAAACCCAAGTCCACCAACGCTCTTCGCCGGCTGAAGAACATCGCCGCCGACCCGCGGGTGAGCCTCATCGTCGACCACTACGACGAGGACTGGACGCAGCTGTGGTGGGTGCGGGCCGACGGTCTGGCGCGAGTCGTGCCTGCCGGGTCGGGTGAGGAGCAGTCCGGCCTGGACCAGCTCACCGCCAAGTACGCCCAGTACCGGGAGCAGCCGCCGCCCGGCCCGGTCGTGCGGGTCACCGTGGAGCGGTGGACGTCGTGGAGCGCGCGAACGACCCGCTGACCGGTTGGCTGTCCGAGCGGTGGGCGGGCGTCAGGGAGAATGGGCGGGATGACCCTCGCCGAAGTGCTCGACTCCTGGAGCTCACCACCCGACCCGGACGGCATCTTCACGGCGTTCAGCGACTGGGTGACCGGCCAGGGGCTGACCCTCTACCCCGCCCAGGAGGATGCCCTCATCGAGGTCGTCTCCGGGTCCAACCTCATCCTCGCGACGCCCACCGGGTCGGGAAAGAGCCTTGTGGCGGCCGGGGCCCACTTCGCCGCCCTCGCTGCCGGCGGGCGCACCTACTACACCGCCCCCATCAAGGCCCTCGTCTCGGAGAAGTTCTTCGCGCTCTGTGACGCCTTCGGCGCCGACCGCGTCGGGATGATGACGGGGGACGCCGCGGTCAACAGCTCGGCGCCGATCATCTGCTGCACCGCCGAGGTGCTGGCCAATCTCGCGCTGCGCGAGGGCGCCGGCGCCGACGTCGCCCAGGTCGTCATGGACGAGTTCCACTTCTACTCGGAGCCGGAGCGCGGCTGGGCCTGGCAGGTGCCGCTTCTCGAGCTGCCGAGCGCCCAGTTCATCCTCATGTCGGCGACCCTCGGGGAGACCGAGATGTTCGAGAAGGACCTCATCCGGCGCACCGGGCGGCCCACGGCCGTCGTGACCTCGGTCGAGCGGCCGGTGCCGCTGACCTACCACTGGGCCATGACCCCGCTCCACGAGACGCTCGAGGAGCTCCTGCAGACACACCGGGCCCCGGTCTACGTCGTCCACTTCACCCAGGCCGCTGCCCTCGAGCGTGCCCAGGCGCTGATGTCGGTCAACGTGTGCACCCGCGCCGAGAAGGACGTGATCGCCGCGTACCTCGGGGGATTCCGGTTCTCGACCGGCTTCGGCCGGACCCTCTCGCGGCTCGTCCGCCACGGGATCGGCGTTCACCATGCCGGCATGCTCCCGAAGTACCGCCGTCTCGTCGAGCAGCTCGCCCAGAAAGGCCTGCTGAAGGTGGTGTGCGGCACCGACACCCTCGGGGTGGGGATCAACGTCCCGATCCGCACCGTGCTGCTGACTGGTCTGACGAAGTTCGACGGGACCCGTCAGCGGCTGCTCAAGGCGCGCGAGTTCCACCAGATCGCCGGCCGGGCCGGCCGCGCGGGCTACGACACGGCGGGGACCGTTGTCGTGCAGGCACCCGACCACGTCGTCGAGAACGCGCGGCTGGTCGCCAAGGCCGGCGACGACCCGAAGAAGCTTCGCCGGGTCCAGCGCAAGAAGCCGCCTGAGGGGTTTGTCAGCTGGTCGGAGGAAACCTTCGAGAAGCTCGTCGTCGCCGCCCCCGAGCCGCTCGTGTCGAGGATGCGCGTCAGCCACTCGATGGTGCTGAACGTCCTCGCGCGCCAGGAGGATCCGTTCGCGGCGATGCGCCGGCTCCTGCGGGACAACCACGAGGAACCGCGCCGGCAGGTGCGTCACGTTCGGCAGGCCGTCCAGATCTACCGGTCGCTCCTCGCTGCCGGTGTCGTCGAGCGGCTCGACGTACCCGACGGGCACGGACGCCTGGCCCGGCTCGTCGAGGACCTGCAGCTCGGCTTCGCGCTCAACCAGCCGCTCTCCGCCTTCGCGCTGGGAGCCGTCGAGGTCCTCGACCCCGACTCCCCGGCATACGCGCTCGACGTCCTATCCGTGATCGAGGCGACGCTCGAGGACCCGCGGCCCATCCTCATGGCGCAGCAGTTCCTCGCCCGAGGCGAGGCAGTCGCCGAGATGAAGGCCGAGGGAGTCGATTACGAGGAGCGGATGGAGCTGCTCGACGACGTCTCCTGGCCGAAGCCGCTGGCGGAGCTGCTCGGCGCCCTCTTCGCGACCTACCGGCAGACTCATCCGTGGGTGTCCGAGGCTGCCCTGTCCCCCAAGTCGGTCGCTCGTGACATGTACGAGCGGGCGATGACCTTCGGCGAGGTCGTCGCGTACTACGGGCTCACGAGGTCCGAGGGCGTGGTGCTGCGCTACCTCTCCGACACCTACAAGGCGATGCGGCAGACGGTCCCGGAGCACGTCAAGACCGAAGCGGTGCTCGACCTCATCGAGTGGCTCGGCGCCGTTGTGCGCCAGACGGACTCTAGCCTGCTCGATGAGTGGGAGGCACTCGCCGACCCAGACCGGGAAGAGGGTATGCCGGTCAGCCCGGACTCCTTCACGGCCGCCCCCCGGCCGGTCACCGGCAACGAGCGGGCCTTCCGGGTGCTGGTCCGCAACGCGCTGTTCCGGCGCGTCGAGCTGCTCTCCCGCCGCCAGTGGACGGCCCTGGCGGCTCTCGAGACCGACCCGCCAGGGTGGGACCCGGACGAGTGGCAGCACGCGGGGGAGGCCTACTACGCCGAGCACCTCGAGGTGGGAGCCGGCCAGGACGCGCGCGGGCCGGCGCTTCTGCAGATCGCGAAGCAGCCCGGGGTGTGGCGGGTCAACCAGGTCATCGACGACCCGGAGGGCGACTACGACTGGAGGATCACCGCGCACGTCGACCTCGCCGCGTCCGACGCGGCAGGCGAGCCGGTCGTCAGCGTCGTGGCGTTCGAGGCGATGTAGGCGCCTGCGCCTCCGGGTTGCTCGGCACCGCGCCGACCGTCGGCGTTCCTGAGCACAGGCTGGACGAACCGTCAGCCCCAGCCCAGGCGGCGTCCAATTCTTGTCCTGTCCACGGTGAGCATTCCGTCGCACGCTTGTCCGCCCCGGCCGCACCGTGTTGGCCTGTAAGGACGGGCGGTACACCGCCGCGCCCGACCCCGGCCATCAGGAGAACCACCAGGATGCGCAGACAACTCAAGACCGCCCTCGTCGCAATGACCGCAGCACTGGGACTGGCAGCGGGGGCTGGCACCACGGCCACGGCCGATCCAACCGGTCAGCCCCACGGCCAGCGGGTGTGCGCCACCGCAGCCGTCGGCGAGGCGGCTTGCCACGCTGTCGTGCTCGTGGACGCGAACGGCCAACGGGTCAATCCGATGGGCCAGCCGCTCGGCCAGGCGGGGACGAGCCCCACGACGATCTCGGGGAAGACGCCGAGCGACATTCAGTCCGCCTACAAGCTGACCGGCCTGAACTCCGGCGGTAGGACCGTCGCCATCGTCGACGCCTACGGCTACCCCAACGCCCAGCGCGACCTGGCGACCTACCGCACGCAGTGGGGCCTGTCCGCCTGCACGACGACCAGCGGGTGCCTCCGGATCATCAACCAGAGCGGTGGCACCTCGCTACCGCAGTTCAACGCCGGCTGGGCCGGGGAACAGGCGCTCGACCTCGACGCGGTCTCCGCCACCTGCCCGGACTGCAAGATCGTCCTCGTCCAGGCAAACTCGGCCTCGTTCGCCGACCTTGGCGCGGCCGTCAACACCGCCGCCAGGCAGGCCGGAGTCGTCGCGATCTCCAACAGCTACGGCGGCGGCGACGTCGCCGACTCCTCCTACGGCGCGGCATACAACCAACCCGGCATCGCCGTGACCGCCTCGACGGGTGACAACGGATACCAGGGTGGGTCCTTCCCGGCCTCGTCGCACTACGTCACCGCAGTCGGCGGGACGACGCTCGTCACGGCCAGCACCGGGCGGGGCTGGAGTGAAAGCGCTTGGAACGGTTCGGGATCGGGCTGCGCCACGCTCAACGCCGCCCCCGCCGGGCAGACCACGACCATGACGAGCTGCAGTGGCCGGGCCATCGCCGACGTCTCTGCCGTGGCCGACCCCGCGACCGGCCTGGCGACCTACGCCCCGACGACGAGGAACAGCTCGTCGTGGGCGCAGTACGGCGGCACGAGCCTGTCGGCCCCGATCATCGCCGCGGTCTACGCGCTGAGCGGTCGCACCGACGGATACGCCAACACCATCCCGTACGGCACCCCGGGGGGATTGTTCGACGTCACGGCGGGCAGCAACGGCACCTGCACCAGCTGGTGCACCTCGACGTCCGGCTGGGACGGCCCGACCGGTCTGGGCTCCCCCAACGGAACGGCCGCCTTCTGAGGAGCTGACTGAACAGCGGAGCAGGCGAACGGTTTCCGGCTCAGTGTGTCCCGGCTGGCGGCATACGGCGTCCGCCGGTAGCGGCATCCGCCGTCGTGCCGGTGACCACGACGGGAGACCGACGTGGTTTGCTGGAGCCATGACCGACGTCGTCGTCCGCGACAACACTGCAGCCCACCGATACGAGGCGGTGGTCGACGAGGACGTGGTCGGCTTCGCCGACTACACCCTGGACCAGGGCGTCATCACGTTCGTCCACACCGAGGTCGACGATGCCCACGGGGGGCGGGGGGTCGGTTCGGCCCTCGCCCGAGGGGCCATCGACGACGTCCGCGCCCAGGCGGCCCGCACGGTGCGGACCACCTGTCCCTTCATCTCGGCGTGGTTGCGCCGCCACCCCGAGAACAACGACCTCCTCAGCGCACGAACCCGTCGGCGAAGCTTTCGCGATACGCTCCGTGCACCGCACCCAGCAGCTGACCCGCTGCCAGGGCCGGGGACGACGTGATCTGTTGGGGGGCATGACGCAGGTCGCGGGACTGGTCCTCGCGGCCGGAGCCGGCCGCCGGATGGGCACGCCGAAGGCGCTGTTGCAAGACCCTGACGGGACCTCTTGGCTGGTGCGCAGCATCGCCGCCGTCAGGGGGGGCGGCTGCGCGCCCGTCCTCGTCGTTCTTGGTGCCGAAAGCGGTGCTGTAGCAAGGCTGCTCGTCGATCAGGACGTGAGCACCGTCGTGGCCACTGACTGGGACGAAGGCATGGGGGCCTCGCTCCGTGCGGGTCTGACCCGGCTGCTCGACGGCGACGCCGCCGTCGCGGTCGTGACCCTGGTCGACCTGCCGGACGTTGGCCCCGATGTCGTGGCCCGCGTCGTCGGCGCGGCGGCGGGCGACCCCGATGGCCTGTTCCGCGCGGCATACAAGGGAGTTGCCGGCCATCCGGTCGCCCTCGGCCGCCTCCACTGGCCGCCGGTCATCGCCTCCGCGGTCGGCGGCCGTGGCGCCCGGGACCACCTGGCGGCGAGCGACGTGACGCTCGTCGAGTGCGGAGACCTGGCCGGCGGGTTCGACGTGGACAGCCCCTCTGTCGTGGCAGGGGCAGATGAGACATGATCGGCTCATGCAACCCTCGGTCACCTCCGCCACGGAGCTGACCGAGCTGCTGGGGAGGACGGGATACCTGACCGACGCCGCCCTGGCCACGGTGGCCTTTCTGGCGCTGCGGCTCGGACGGCCGCTCCTGCTCGAGGGCGAGCCGGGCACGGGCAAGACCGCTCTGGCCGAAGCTCTTGCCAAAGGGCTCGACGTCCCGCTGATCCGGCTCCAGTGCTACGAGGGCATCGACGCCTCGCAGGCCCTCTACGACTGGGACTTCCCTCGCCAGATCCTTCACCTGCGGGCCGTCGAGACAAGCGCCCGTCTCGGTGACGGCTCGCCGGCCAACGCGCTGCCTGGCGCCGGCGACGTGACGGACGTCGAGAAGTCCCTCTTCGATGAGCGGTTCCTCCTGGCCCGACCTGTCCTGCGTGCGCTGCGCGAGAGCCCGGCCGTCCTGCTCGTGGACGAGATCGACCGCGCGGACGACGAGTTCGAGGCCTTCCTCCTCGAGGTCCTCTCGACCTACCAGGTCACCATCCCGGAGCTCGGCACGATCCGCGCTGCGACCCCCCCGATCGTCATCCTCACGTCCAACCGCACGCGCGAGCTCCACGACGCGCTCAAGCGTCGCTGCCTCTACCACTGGATCGACCACCCGGGGCTGGAGCGCGAGCTCGCCATCGTGCGCAGCCGCGCACCTGAGGTCAGTGAGGCGCTCGGTGAGCAGGTGGTACGTCTCGTCCAGGAGCTCCGATCGCGTGGCGACCTGCTCAAGCCGCCGGGGGTGGCGGAGACGCTCGACTGGGCGAGAGCACTGGAGACGCTCGGGGGCGGAGACCTCGACGTCGAAACGGCGGCAGCGACCCTGGGCGTCGCGGTGAAGTACCGGGAGGACACCGACCGCGTCCGCAAGAGCCTCGACCGGATCCTGGGCGGCCCACCGTGACGACGGCTCCCGACGCCCTGCTCCTGGGCTTCGCCCGGGCGCTGCGCGCCGCCGGTATGCCGGTCACGCCGGACCGCGACGCGGGTTACCTCGAGGCGGTGGCCACCGTCGGGATGGACGACGA
>JAABUY010003694.1_pt1 | contig 16614 bp, 23 predicted proteins | sample 5560271 | NCBI WGS metagenome assembly JAABUY01 (sample SAMN10711886, study PRJNA513374) | rock metagenome | isolation source: Antarctica rocks | place: Antarctica: Victoria Land, University Valley
ACGCGACCTGCCCACCAGCGGCGCGCGCGGCGCGGCTGCGCTGCGCCGTGCTGGGCGCGGCGTGCGCGCCGTTTGCGCGCAGCGGGGTGCAGGGCGCCGCGGGCAACAGCCATGCGGAGTTCCGCCCCATGCGCGTTCATCCGCACTAGCGGTGGTGACCGCCCCTTCACTCCGTCACGACCGGCGCTGTAGCCTGCGAGCAGGCGCCCCGGGCCAGGTCCGCGCGGGCGCGGGCGCGCCTGGTCGAAGCCCATGCTGACGCAGCGCAGGAACGTCTCCGCCACCTCGCGCTTGAACGCCACCTGCGCGCCGGGCGCGCACGCGTCGCGGGGCTGGCGCACGCGGCTGCGCCGCAGCGGGCTCCCCCAGGACACGCCGCGCAGGCGGCGCGCGCTGCACGTCGGCGCGCGAGGCTCGGCGCGCCTCTGGGTCGTGCGCAAACGCGTCACCGGCGTCCTCCGCAGCGGCCGGCGAGGCTGCCTCCTCCTCCAGCACGGCCTCCGGCTTCGCGCCGGGCCGCAGCGGCGGCGCCAGCGAGTGCCGCGGCACAAAGCCGCCGTCGCGCCTGGGCGGCGGCCACAGGTAGCCCGCGCCGCCGCGGCCCACGACGCTCTCATCAAAGGCGACGCCGCCTGCGCGCATTTCCCCGCGGCGGCGGGTGCGTCATGCGGCGCGGGGCGCGCGGCGCAGCACCCACCAGCAAGGAAAGGGACGGTCCAGCCGCAGCGCTCTGCAGCGTGCACGACAGTCACACCTGGGGACCGCCTTGGTCGGGCCAACACAGCAAAATAGTGCCAGATTATGGCATCTGGCGCCGGTGACCACAGGCGCTGGTATAAGCACAGCGCAGGGCCGCACAGGGCTGCCCGGCCGCGGCCGCGCGCGCAGCCCCCAGCACCGCATGGCTCGGCCGCTCGTCCGCGCCGCCGGCGGCCGCCTCCACGCCGCCGCCGCCCAGGCCGCCGCCGCCGCGGCCGCCGCGGCCGCCCTGCGCGGGCGAGCTGGCGGCCGCGTACTCCAGCTCATCGTCGGACAGCGACCCGGCCTGCTGCGCCTGGCGGCACAGGCTAACGCGCGCGTGCGGCAGCACCTGGTGCTCCGGCGCGATGGCCACCTGCGCGCGCGCGGCGCGCCGGCCTGAGCGCGCGCGCCGGGCCCGCCGGCCGGCCCGGCACCGGGCCCCGTCGGCGCCGGCCACGAGCTGTGCTGCAGGCTGCCGCAGAGCAATCCGCCCACGCCCCCGGGCCCACAACAGAGGGCGACGGGGGGCGCCTTTGCTCAAGCTGTGTGCACTTCAGGTGCTGACTCAGCTGGTGACTACTGGGTCAGGGGCGCGCGCGCGCGGCGTGGCTGCCAGGCGGGGCGCCAGGGCGCGCGCGTTGAAGCTGAGCATGGCGCCCGGCGACACGATCGCGCCGTCGCCGACGCGCGCGCCGTTGGCCACCAGCGCGCCCAGCACCCAGGCGCTCGCGCCCACCGCCACGCCGTCCAGCAGGTAGGCGCCCCGCAGGTGCGCGCCGCGCCCGATGCGGCAATTGCGCCCGACCACCGACGCCTCCACCTGCGCGGCGCGCGCGGGCGGGTCTTCATGGTCGCATGCGCCCCGCCCGCCGCCGCCCTGCGGCGTCCTGCAGGTCCCCGAGTTGGGCGGTGCGCAGCCCATGTTGCTGCCTGAGCAGCGCACCGCAGCCCGCTGCGCGGACTGGGGATGCGCCGGGCGCCCGCCGAGCACTGCGAGCTTCCCCTGTTGCCATACAAAGTGTTCAGCACAGCTCTCTGGTGCGCGGCACGTAGCACAGATAACGAGTGTCGACGCGACGCGACGCGACGCAACGAACAGTTGCCAAAGCCTATATGATGTCGCCAACAATAGACTACTCTGCTCCTATCATAAGGCCGCGCGTGATAAATGGCAAGCACAGCGACCAGCACACCGCGCAAGCGACAGCGCACCGTCGCGCCGTCCTCAATGACGGTGCCGGCGCCGATGGCCGTGTCCCGCCTGACGGTCGCGGTGCGCGCAACCTGCACGCCGTCCTCCCTGCCGCACAGGCCGAGTCATTTCTTCACGGGGCCACACGGCGGGCTTAAAACGCACAGCAGCCCTGGGGACGGCCCTCCCAGGGAAGTGGCTAGCGCATGAGCGGCTGCCTCGCCGGCCATTGCTTCCGTCGCAACATCCCCTTGCGATAAGCCCAGCGACTGCTTTCCATGGATGATGTGGAGGGGGGGCCGCGCACTGGTAGACGCCGTGGCTGACGAGGCGGAAGGACGGGTCGCCAGCCAGCGGCAGCACGTTGGTGTCCGGCGCAAAGGGGAACGCCCAGCGGCGCAGCACGTCGCGCGACACCGCGTCATACGTGCGGGGGTTATTTACGCGCGCGGCATACCTGCAGCGGCCGACATCCTTGGGTCGCGCACGGGCGCTGACAGGTGGGCGCAAGCACGTGAGGCATGCCAGGCCCAGCACGGCGGCGGTGTCACAACAACCATGTGTCAGCCATTTAGTCAGGCGCGTTTGGCGCGAGTGAGTGGGAGCAAGGGCGGCACCCCCGACGCAGCTCATGCACGTAGAGGTGCTTGCCGCCCAGCTCCTCCTCTGACAGGATGCCAGTCATGAAGTCTCGCCTCAAGTTCTGCAGCGCCCCGGCTCACACCTGAGAGCCCCCGAGCGGACACGGCGCGGCACGCGGTGGGCATGCGGCAGCCTCGCGAGGCCCACACAGAGCACGCGGCAGCTCGCTGGCAGCGCATGCACGGCACAGACGTGCAAGGGCGCGCGCGCCTGGTAGTCCCAGTTGTCGGAGAACAGCGCGAGGACGTCCGGCTCGCAGATGTAGATGCCGCAGTCCACGAGGTCGGTGCGCACCTGCGCACACGCAGTCGTGTTTGGACTCGTCCCACTATCAGGCAGCACCTAGTCGCTTGCACCTGGTGCACCATGCTGGACATGATGCTTCTAGCTCGCGCTAAACATGTTCTGCGCAATGAATGATGCATGCCTGGTCACTGGCCGCTCAGCGTTATGCCAGCAGCACCCCAACCGGCTCGACACAGTTATGAAAACCTCGTGCTCAGCGGTGCCACACGCCGACCAGGTTGCTGGGCTACGCAGGCCTGGCCATGTGTCGATCGGCCACAACCAGTGTGGGCACGCGCCTCCACAGCGTCCCGCTCGCCCCAGCAGTGCCCGTCCAGGCTGGCCGCGCCGCGGGTGCCCTGCTCCTCATAGCGCAGCAGCCGCTGGGAGCGCGCATCCATCTTCACCACAAGGCCGCCCTCGCCCAGCCGCCGGCGCTGCGCCTCGCTCGTGCCCGCCTTCATCACCTGCCACCGCACGCTGCTGCTGGTCGTCGAGGCACGCTGCTGCTGGTCATGCAGGTGCACGGCGCTGCACGCTACGCGGTGGCCGGGGGACAGTCGGCACGAGGCGGCCAGCGCGCCGGCGGCGCACCAGGGTTAGGATGGCCGCCGGGCTGGCCAGGCGGCGGGCCAGGTGCTCGCGGTACGCGGACGCGAGCTCCATGTTTGTGACCACGTCGCCGCTGACGAGCACAAACGTGTTTTTTACCAGGTCCTTCTGGTCCAGCGAGCGGAACGCATCCCCGGCCGATGAGCACACGGTGGCCAGCTCGACCACCACCTGCCCGGCGCGCCGCGCCGCGCTGGCACAAGCGAGCCATACAGGCAGGTGCAGCAGCGTGGGCAGCGCAAGCGCACTTGCACAGCGACGCTCCTCTGTGTCAGCCAGCCGGCCCGCTTCAGGTGCTCCTGCACTTGCTCCGCATGCGCACAGCAGAACACGACAATCTGCGGGCTGGACGAGTGAGACGACCGGCCGCACCGCGTTAAGCGCAAGCGGTGACGCCTCTGAGTGGGGAGCGCACCTCTGTAATGCCTGAGCTGACCAGCCACTCGAGCGTGTACTCTATCAGCGGCACGCCGATGAGCGGCAGCAGGACCTTTGGCCGCTCTACCGTCAGCGGGCGGAAGCTCTGCGAAGCGGCATTACTCAGTTGCAGTGGCGCCACTCAGTTGCAGTAGCTTGCCAACCGGGCGGTGCAAAAAGCATTGATGCACTGCAGCACGCGGTGCTGGGCACCTGCGTGAAGCTGTCCGCAAGCACCACTGCAGACAGCTGCTCCTTGGGCTTGGCATCCAGGTCGCTCTTAAATCGCGCGGGCATTGCAATGCTGCGCGCTAGGACTGAGCAAAGCGCTGTGCGGGTACTGCTCCAGCTCAGGGACCACAGGACACTGTACACACTGTTGCGCTTAAAGCCTTGCCGCTAGCGTACCTCGCTCGACTTTGCAGCGAGGCTTCGCCTTGCTAGAAACCCGGCGGGTTATGCCCATCTAGCCTGCTTGAAGTGCCTGGACACCCACACAGAGGCAGTCACAGGACAGAGGAGCGGCAGCTCATATGTTCGCAAAGGCGCCACGCTTGGCCGCGCCGACGCCTGCAGTGCTTCCTGGCCCGCGCGCATGCTCGGCATTGGCAAGTTCCCGCGCGGCGCTGCCTCGCCGCCAAGGCAGCCCGCACTGCGGGTCCTTTCGTGCGTCCTCGCCTGCCCCGGTCGTCAGGAGGCAACTTCCCCAAGCAAGGTCCGCCGCTCTCCCTTGCCTCTGTTGAGATGCCACAGTATGTGCCTGTGTCTGTGCTGCTGGGAGTCAAGGCGGCTGTTGTGAACCGCAGGAATCTGCAGGTGAGGGCCGGCGCAGCAGACGTGCCTGCTAAAGCGTCTGAACCAGCGAGCACTGATGGAGGCAGGTAGGAGCCTGCTCTGGGCTCACCCTTCCGTCCCTCCCGCAGCCTGGCACGGTGCGCACTGAGGGCAGCTCTGCCGCAGAGCGACGGCGTTTGGCTTGCTGGACAGCACAGCGCGCCTGGTCTGGCAGAACCTGTGGGCTCTCGTCGCAATATACGTTATATGCGACTCTGCCACTTTCCTGCTGCACCGCGCGAGTCACCGCGTCACCAACGAGGGTGCGCGCCCTGCTCGCACCCCACCACCGCTGCCGCTATGTATCGTCCGCTTGACCATGTATCCACGTATCCTGTGCGAGCAGCGGCTGTGCGCTTCCTCGGCATATCGCGAGGCGCGCTGGGCAACCTGTGGTGGCTCAGCAACAACCCCGAGATAGCAAACTATCAGACAGGTGCGCCAGAAGGAGGCCTCAGCCTCTCTGTTGGTGTGTCTCAGCACAGCCGGCAGCACGAGCGCAAGGTCGATGAGCTCCTGTGGCCTGGCCTGCTGCAGGGTATCAGTACATCGTCACAGTGGTCTTTCTGCTGGTGTTCAGTGCGAACATATTTGTGCGCTGCATGGCTTCGATCGCCGGCATCCGAGTCTGCTGGCAGAACCAGAGCAGTGCGCTCCTGCCCTCATGCAAATTGCGCCTCGGATGCAACCCATGCTCAGAGCCAGCGCCGCATGTCCAGCGCACGCAGCGATGTTTGCATGGCACCTCGTGCGACTTGCAACTTGCCTCGCAAAGTGGATGCTAAGTACCAGACGCATGACAACAGGCGGCGAGCCTGTAGAGCGCTTCCCGATGCCCTCTGTCCGACGGGTAGCATCAGAGCTCCAGTCAGCTGCACCCGCTGTGCGAAACATGGCCATGCGCGTCTGGTGCGTGCTCGCGCTGGACTTGCAGGCGTGCGCGGGTCTTTGCTCATGCTGGGTTGCGCATGCAATCAGCTGGCACGTCGGTACCTTGCTTCAAGCCTGCCTAGCTAGACCTAAACGACCACATTCATACAGGAATGCAGCACGGCCTTGCGGACCTGGCCACATGCAGGCCGCTGCTTCGTGCAGATGTCCATGCATCGAGCAGAGCCGCTCGCTGGGGCCGCAGGCAGCTGGACCTCGTGGTGGCGTGTCGCGTGTTGCCGCTGCAGGCGCTGAGCTTGCTCTTGCTGCCGCTGCCGCTCACGCTGCCGCGCTTGTTCGGTCTGCTGCTGGCGAATCCAGTGGCTATCATCGAGGGTGAGCCCACATGCGCTTGCGGCCCACCCACTGTCGACGCAGCCCAGGCTCTCGCTAGTGCGGGCACGCCCAGGCTCTCGCTGCGGGCACGCCCCAGAGGGACTTTGGACACTCACGCGATGTTCTGCTGCAGGCGGGGAGACTGACGAGGTGCTGGAGCGCACGCGGGAGCTCGCGCGGCCGCTGCACCGGCCGCTGGTGCTGCCCTACGTGGGCCTGACCGTCGTGGCTCGTGCGCTGGGTGCAGCCAAGGGCGCGCTGCTGGCGGCCATCCCTTCGCGCTGGGTGCGTACCAGGCCCATCCCCTGACTCTGTATTGCTGGCCGGGGGCAGGCCTGCTGGGCACGCCTGACTCCTGCGCGTCCCAGGTTCGCGAGATCCCGGAGATCCCGATTGCAGCGTACGTCGTCCTGCTCCTCGTCTCCGTGTTTCTCACCAGGTGTCGCGATCCCACCTACCGCCTGCAAGCGTGCCATTCTGTGCACCCGCTTTGGTTGCACTTTTTTATCATGCACCTGCCTTGGCTGCAGTCGGTTGCCTGCTAGTTGAGCGCCCTGCTTGCGCCACTGAGGCGCAGGCTCCAGGACATGCTGCCTCTCGCCGTGTACCAGGAGGCGCTCAAGGAGAGGTGACAGTGGCACGCATGGACCGAAATCATTGTGTCCTGCTTTCATGCTTTGTCCCCGGCATGAAAAGAAATTCTGGCTGAGGAAGTGAAGCACGTAGGATGATGTTTATGATAAAAAAACTTCCTGCAGCGGCAGCAAAAGCTGAGATCCGAACTGAAGCATCCCACACGCTGCTTGGCACAACACAATGCTCCTCAGGGACGGCTCACCTGCAGCAATAGATGCACTGCCAAACCTTCCACTGGTCCGCGAGGCGGACGAGGCACTGGGCCTGGTGAGAGCCACTGCTAGAGCATGCACAGTAGAACAACGTATGCGTTGCCCACCGTGTGTTCTGTGCAGGTCTTTGCCAATGCCTGCGCAAGGGAGGCAGCGCAGCAGCTCTGTTCCGTAAATGTAGAGCGGCGGTGTTTGGAAGGAGGCCGGTGCGCGACATCAGGGCTGTTTCGATGTGCTCTGCGCAGCCTGCAGGCCTTGCCATGGTGCTCACGTGCCGCCTACACAGGGGAGCCTGTGCTATCAAAGCTACTAAACAATGCAGGCGACGAGGCAGGCTGTTCCGAGGTGAGTGTGGCCACGCTGCTGTCTGGCTGATCACAAGCAGCCAGGTCCTGGCCAGCTCTCGTGTCCTTGGCATCAACCACTTGATGGCGCGCGGATACGCAGAAACACAACCTTCCTGTACTGCGGAGGCGTGTGAAGCAGAGTTTGAGCGGCAGTGCGTTGACGCGAGCGAGGCAGCCTGTGCGAAAGAGGCAGCAAGGTTGTGTGCAGCGGTGTGCGAGCCTGTTGCCACCTGCACGCCGTCGTGACGCCCGGCGGTGGGCAGCGCATGTGGTGAGGGAGCGGTTGGCTGCTGCAAATAGAGGTGCAGTTGGGCGCAAGCACTCTTGGAAAGCATCCACTGCGTTGCGGACGATGCAATAGTTCAGCAGGGCAGCTGCACCCACAGGCGCAAGGCAGCAGCAGCTGCACAGACACACTTCCCGGCGACCGAGTGAGGCCAGGACACAGACCGCATGCCACCTCGGTAGAGCCTGGCAATGACAGACGCTAATACCAGCCTACAGAATATACGCATGCTGAAAGGACCAAACCGCTTTCTCCTCAACCATCCCACAGAGTTTGACCTCAGAGCCAGCCACCACTGGCCCCGGCGTGCACCTCGGCGGCCGGCTCAAGCACGGGTGCATGGTCAGTGCACAGTCAGAGCATGCATTCATCTGTCAGCATGCCTTGTCCCGCCGGTCGCTGCCACGCTCCGCTCAGTACACGTAGCCCTTCTCGAACGTGCGCTCGCCGGCCTCGGCCGACTCGCTCGCCGGGTCGTACTTGCCCAGCTGCGCCATGGAGTTGGCGCGCGCGCGCTTGAGCAGCGCCTGCTGTGCGGCCTCCATGTTCTTCTCCTCGCCCTGCGGCGCCGCGACCAGCGCGTTATGCGGGCACAGGTTTGCATGCGTGTCGCCGCAGCAAGCAGGTGCCGTCTGTCGCTGACGCTGGCCATGCAGCAGAACTCTGAGGCCTGCCGCTCGGCGGTGACCAAATCGATGGTTGCAAATCTGCAGAGCGCGGGCCCCGCGCCTGCCAGCTCTTGAGCACGCTGTTCTGCAGCGCGCGCGCGTACGAGAAGGACACGTGCCACGGGTTGGGCGACTGGTTCATTGCGTTCAGGTTCAGCGTCGCCTCCAGCCCGACCTGACAGGAACATGATGCCTGCGCAACGAGGGCGCGACGAGTCGCAAGGCTGGCGGCACACCATATGACCGCCACACGCTTGCAGCGCGCCAGCTTGAGCGGCAGCGCGCCCGGGCCACGGTCGGGACTCCAGCACAGCTTGGCATTTACGTGATCACTGCCCCCTTCCCTCCCATGGTTGCCCAAAACCCACACCGGCCAGCTCTGCGCGCCAAGCCGGGGCAAAGGCGCGCGGCGCACCCGGCACAGACGGGGGCACGCGGCGCGTGAGCAGCTTCATCGTGTAGTCGGCGACCTGCTCCGGGGTGCCGCGGTTGGGGTTGTCCGCGCCCGGCGTCACCATCGAGGGCTTCAGCAGGATGCCCTCGAACATGACCTTGTTGTCCGCCAGGTACTTGAACGTCTCTGCCCAGGTCGCCTCGGCCACCTCCAGCGTGCGGTCGATGTCGTGCTCGCCGTCCAGCAGCACCTCCGGCTCCACGATCGGCACCAGGCCGGCCGCCTATCGCCCACGGAGCCTGGCTGAGCACAGGCGCGTGGCTGGCCGCGGGAGTGCAGGCGCACCTCTCTCAAGCGTACAGGGCAAGTCAGCAGCTCACAGCCGCGACCTGGGCAATATACACCAAGTCAACAGCGCAGTCGTAAGCATGCAGCGGCGCCCTGGGCAACCCAGCGACTCGACACGGGGAGTCATCAGCACACAGCAGCGTCCTTGACAACCCACCAGACTCGCAAATCTTGCACAGTTGCGCACGCCCCCGGTCACAGCAGGCCTAGCCTTGAACTAGGGCACACGGCCCCGCGTGACGCCCGCACCTGGGCGATGGCTGCGTAGCGCGCCAGGGCGTACGCCGTGTCGCGCATGGCGATCAGCGAGGGCCCCGACGGGATGGAGACCACCCCGCGCCACTTTGCAAAGCGCGCGCCGGCCTTGTAGTACTCTGCGCAGCGCTGCGCCAGGCCGTCGAGGCCCTGGCACCAGGACTCGTTGTTCGAGTTGGCCAGGGGCACCAGGCCCTTGTCCACCTTGATGCCTGCAGCAGCCCGGCAAGGAGTCAATGCAACGGCTCGCTCCGGCCAGCCCTTGCCTCACGGCTGCGCGGGTGCACGGGCAGCAGGTCCAGGCTGATGCCGAGCGAAAGCGCGGCCGGCCGGCGAGCAGACGGCTGCCGGCCGTGTGTGGACGGCGCGGGCCTCACCGGGGACGATGCCCTGCTTGCCCAGAACCTCCACCATGGACGGGCCCTTGCTCGTCTTCTGGTACAGCGTCTCCTCGAACAGGATGGCGCCCGAGATGTACTCGCCCAGGCCGGGCGTGGTGACCAGCAGCTCGCGGTACGCCCGCCGGTTGTTCTCCGTGTTCTCCAGGCCGATGGAGTCCAGGCGCTTGCCGCAGGTGGCGTTGGACTCGTCCATGGCCAGGATGCCGTGCCCCGGGCTGGCCACCTTCTTCTGCAGGCCCCCATGGCAATGCCTCAAGACAGAGCCTATATGAGGCCTGCCCTGGGTTTCTGCAGCAGGCGGGTGCGCGCGCGGGGGCGCGTGCGGGGGCGCACTGCAGTGGAGATGAGCTCCTCATCATAGGCGCCCGCCCTGACGACCATGGTGCCGCGGCCGGCCACAGCCTTCGGCTGCTTGGCCTGCACCGGCTTCACACCCATGAAGGCGGACGTCTTGGCAATCATGGTGGCCGCCATCTTGAAAAACACAGAGTCAGGAGCTACTTGTTGCAAAGGCAGAGGCCAGGATGTGGTGCGAGGGGCGCTGATGGTTTGTAGGCCCCCGAAGGGCTTCAAGCGGTCGTATGAAATGCGGTCGATGAGGAAGCGCAGCGGAGCGCTGCTGCATTGGGAAACAGAGCCTGGCAGGCAGGCGGCAAGCATGCATGCCCAGCTGCACGCCCGCCACTGGACCGTCCGCTTGTGTGCCCCTCTGCCGGCCGTGTAGCAGCTACGGGTGCCAGGCGATGGAGGCTGGTGAAGCCAGTCTGCCCAAAGGTGGCACGCATGCCCCGTACTTGAGCTCCAGTGCAGTGCTGCATGCCGAGCGCTGACACTGCGCTGCACCGCAGCTACGCTGCAGAAAATGGTGCGCGAGGCGCTGCCGCCGGACGTGCGCATCGCCGGGGATGCTGTGGAGCTCATCCTGGAGTGCTGCACCGGTGCGCTGGACCCGCCTGGCTCCTGCGGCGCAGTGCATGATCCCAGTTCGGCTGTCCTCCGGTCCCGTGTGGCTCGGCCGGACGAGCGATTTGCTCAGGCTGCGCCTCCTTGGGCGCAGAGTTTGTGCAGCTGGTGTCTTCGGAGGCCAACGACCTGAGCGAGAAGGAGAAGAAGACCACCATCACGCCGGAGCACGTCCTGGCTGCACTGGAGCAGCTGGGGTTTGCAGATTTCCAGGAGGACGTGCGCGCGTTCTACGGCGACGTCAAGGAGAGCAACGCGCAGCGGGGTGCGGCCGCATGCTTCTGCTGTCGCGCTGCGCCTGTCCTGCACGTTTGCAGCGCAGGCTTGAGCGGCGTTGGTGGCAGGTGCTCAAAGGGGCAGCAGCCGGAAGACGCGCGCGGAGCAGAGCGGCCTGTCCGAGGCGGAGCAGGTGAGGCTTGTCCGTTATGAAGGCACACGCGCGTTTAAACAAAGCGTAGACGGCAGAGGGCATGACTGTGTGCGGAGCGCCCACAGGTTGCCCTGCAGCGCAAGCTGTTTGCTGAAGCGCGCGCAAGGACCACAGGCGCGCTTGCGCCTGCAGACGCTGCAGCCTTACCTGCGCCGGCGCCTGTAGGTTAGGGCGGCCGAGCCTTCGCGCTCGAACGAGTTGGAACTATGAAAGTCAAGCGAACCAGCGGAAAGCAGAGAACACTGGGTGGAGTCTCGCTTATGTGTGTACGTGTGGATGGTGGGTTAGAAGACGAGACTTCAGGGAACCGCCGCGCTCCCGCCTGTGACGCTGTGATCCCAGTTGGTGCAGAGCCGCACCTGGCTGATACCTGGGTGGAGTCCTGTGCTTGGTCGTTGTTTTTGGGCTCGTTCACTGTTGCTCCCTGCCGCCTTTGCTTTTCATGAGCGGGTAGAGTTTACCCAGTACATTGTATGTCCATGACGGTGACACTGCGTTCACGGGCGAGGAGCCCCGTCTGTGCTAAGTAATATTGGTGCACAGGCCCAGCTAGGCTGACGAGCATCCAACTGTTGTAGTGTGTTCTGTGCATGCACATTTTATGCATAAGTGCAACAGGCGATATATTGCAGGTCATCTTGCTCAATGCTTATTATATTTGTTCGGCGCCATATAGTGCAAACAGGTTCGCCAGCGTGACCCCACCACAGTTTTTGCATGGCAATGCATCATGGTAGCATGCGCCGTACGTCACAAAGGGCGCCGGACAGTGCCTTGGAAAATTTTGTCTGCAAGGTAAAGGTCTTTTTAAAGCAGGCCGCTCAGGCTAGCAAACCCTCGGCTAGCAATTGTTAGTGCCTCACCACTTTAATGCAAAGTAGCATAAGGCTCTCCTAGGGCGGAGCCCGGCCTGGTGGCCGGCATGCTGAGGCCCTGGCGTGCGCTCTCGCAGGGCGCCAGGGACCGGGCGCTGGGCATTACTTTCATCTTGCTGGTTGCAGTCATCTGGGTGTTGGCATCCTTTTTGGTGCAGGAGGTTGAGGCCGAGGGGCTGAGTCCGTTTGTACTGACCTACATCGCCAACTCCCTGTTCATCATCTACCTTCCAATATATTGCGTTGCGCAGAGGTTGCAGCAGCACAGGAAAGTGCACGAGAGGTGAGCGCGTGTGCCCCAGCTGCTTGGCTGCTCCCTGCTGCTGTGCATACACCGCTCAACCCACTCAATGCCTACTGTATGCGCTATGGCCGCCCCAGGAGGCATGCCGGGAGCGATGCGGGCGGGACGGAGCCCGTGTGTGTCGCCCCAAGCGCCGGGAGCGACGAGGAGAGCTTTGTGCTGGTCGACTCCGCGGGCGCGAGCGATGCCCCTACCGCGCCCAAGGCGGCCGTGGCACCCGTCGCCCGCCTCTCCGTGAAGCAGACTCTCCGCGCCGCTGCCGTGGTACGCTCACCAGGGCCTGCCAGGCGCTGTCATGGGCGGAGCGGCGGGCCCTGCCTGACAGGCGGACGGCGCCCGGCAGGTGGCGCCCCTGTGGTTTGCGGCGCAGCTGTGCTTCAACTACAGCCTGGCGGCGACCACGGTGACGTCCAACACCATCCTGGCGTCCACGTCGTCGCTGTTCACGTATGCGCTGTCGTGCGTGCTGCTGCGCGAGGCGTTCACGGCATACAAGCTGACGGCCATCCTGCTCTGCATCACAGGTCCGCCTGCGCCCGCGCTGGCCAGCCTCCAGTAGGCGCCTGCTTGTGTTTGACGGCCGCAACTGTTTGCTCTGTTTATGAGCTGATGAAAGTGGAGCGCTCAGGCGCTCGGCAGCAGGCTGGGCTGTCTGGCAGTGCCGCGTCGGGGCTGCCGCGCGGCCCCCTCAGGCCTGGGGCTGCCGGGGGGGGGCGCTGGGCGCGCCAGGCACGGCCATGGTGACGCTGGCGGACGCGCGCAACGCTAGCACCAAGCCGGGCAGCGTCGGCGGCGACCTCCTCGTCCTGCTCTCCGGCGTAGCTTACGCGGTGCGCGCCCCCCGGCTCCGCAGCCCTCCCACTAGCCTGGTTGCCGCTCCGTCACTGCTTCGGGCTTGGAGCGCATGCTGCGTTTCAGGCCTGCCAGCGGCGGGTGGAGGCAACGGGCCGCACGCCCGCGCGCCAGGGGTACACCGTGGCCATCCGCATGATGCTGCGCGACGACGGCAGCGCGTCCATGATGCTGTTCTTTGGCTTTGTGGGCGCGCTCAACGCGGCCTGCCTGGCGCCCGTGCTGCTGGGCCTGCAGCTGGCCGGGCGCGTGAGCGTCCTGACCCTCTCCTCGCGCGTGCTGCTGCTGACCATGTGCAAGGGTGCGCGCCCTTGGGAGGCTGGCCCTAAGGTGGGCGCCTCCTGGCTCCGCCTCAGCAGGCGTGTTATCGTAAGAGCATGCACCTTCCACCGCACTGCTTTGTGGGCTGCGAGGGTGCATGTTGCCAGCATGGTGGCGAGGAGGGCTCACACAGCTGCACACTGCAACAGCGCTGCCGCAAGTGCCGGGTCATGCTTGCCGCCGTGATGCTGGAAGCTCAGCTCTCAGTGCACCACCACGCTCAACCCGCGCGGCTGCGCAGGCCTTTTCGACAACGTGCTGTCCGACTACCTGTGGGCGCGCGCCGTGCTGCTCGTCGGTGAGCCGGCACGCCCAGCCTGCGAGTCAGCCGTGGTTAAGATGCAATCTTTCTGCCTTGGAGTTGTCTCGGACCACACAGGTTGTGGTGCACGCAGTCCAGCAGGTCCCTGGCTGTCACACCAGGTGGCAGCTGGCCATGCACGCCGCCGCTCCGCGCGCATCAGCACTGACGCCGCCCCGGCGTGCCGCGCAGGGCCGACAGTAGCCACGGTGGGCCTGTCTGCGCAGGTCCCGCTCGCCGTCCTGCTGGACCTCATCTTCACTCACCCGGCCTGGCTGCGCAGCGCGGCGGCCGCGGCGCTGATGGTGCTGGGCGCTGCCCTGGTCCTGGCGGGCTTCTTCGGGGTCGCCAGCTGAGTGCGGGGTCGCACGCTGGGTGCTTTGCTGTGTATAACATGACACCCAGTGTCTTGCAACGAGACGACCCACAGGTAATGTTCCTGAAGACAATGTAAAAGTACAGCATTAGGGTGTGCACAATCACCACAACTTGCAGAGCGGAGGCGTCTTAATATGGCACAGCCCATGAGGTCCCACTATGCGTCAAAGTTGACAGACAAACGTCTCTTGCAGGCACAACAGTCGGACAGCACGATCAGGCCTGCGGCGCCCGCTCTACCGGACACCGCGTCACACCAGGCCCGGGACGCTGTCGCCGCCGTCCCATAGCGCGGCCCTGCTGCGCACCTCGCCCAGCTCCCGCGACTGCCCGAACGCGCTGACCACCCGCTGCAGCACGTCCGGCTGCCGCCTGGCCGCTGCCACCTGCGCCGCGCGCCCGCATCGCCAGGCCAGCCCGCTCGTTCCCGCCTGGTCACAGCGGCAAAGCAAAACGCCGCGGAAAGCATCCCCCGGACGCGGCTCTGGGATTAGGGTAGGGTTTTGGCGCGCGACACGGCGCGCACCTGCGCACGCTCGTCCGCCGACAGGCTGGCGAACAGGTTCTCGGCGCGGCGCGAGGCGGCGCGCACGCCCGGGTGGCCCAGGCCCAGGCGCTCCTCCATCTCGCGCGTCGCCGCCTCCAGCAGCGCGCACGCGCTCGCGCCATCGCCTGCGGGCTTAGGGCTAGGTAAATAGGTTCTGTTCAATTGGGCGCGACAGCCCTGCTCATGGAGGACCGCCGGCGCCGCGCTCTGAGGACGGCTGCAGGCACGACCTCGTACCGGCGCCCGCGCCGCGTGCGCGCCGCCCAGGGGTGCGCACGCGTCGCACGCGTCGCGCGATGGCCGGCAGCGCAGGCCGCGCGGGCGTGCGGCGCACCCTGCTGCAGGTAGCGCTCGGCGACGTCGCCGTAGACGGCCAGCATGCGCGCACGCACCGCCGCCGCGTCGGGCGCCCACTCGCGCGAGCGGTCGAGCACGTCGGCCAGCGCCGCCAGCTGCCCCAGCACGCCTGGGCGCACAGCGCCGGCCTCGGCGCGCTGCTGCAGCCAGGCACTGTGGCCACAGCGTGCAGGCGTGAGGCCGCGAGGCACTGGGCGCTTGCAGCTCCTCGTGGCGGGGCGGGCGGCGCGGTGTTGCGGGGGTGGAGCGGGCGCGGGCGCGGCGGCCGGGCGCGCTCAGGGCGCACCGGGGTGCCGGGCCCCGCCGACCCACTCAGCCTTGAGCAGGACGGCGCGCTCCAGCAGCTGCCGCGCGCGCGCCAGCCCGGCTGGGCCCTGCAGCGCCAGCGTGCTGCCCACGTTCTGCAGCGCCCAGACGCGCTCGGGCACGGGCGTGGCGGCCTCGCGCGCCGCCGCGCGCGCCGCCGCGGCCTCCGCCTCGTCCGGCCACTCCTCCTCGACCAGCGCCGCCGCCCGCTCCGCCTGCCCGGGGCCGTGTTGGAGAGTCAGAGACGTACGGCGAAGAGGCAGGGCTACCAGAGGGCATGCAGCGGCAAAGGCGTCGCATGGAGCGCCCTGCGCTGGTGCGCATCACGCGGCCGCCGCGCGCCGAGCCCAGGCACGCCACAGGCTTGCGCCGGGCGGGGCGCGCGCCTCGCGCGCGCGCTCCGCCTCGACCAGTGCGGCCCGCCCGGCGGACGACAGGTTGGCGCGCGCGAGCTCCGCGGCCTGCTTGGCAACCGCGTGGCCGCCGCCGAGCACGGCCGCCAGCAGCGCGGCCGTCTCGCCCAGCGTGTCCTGCGCGGCGCGCGTGCGCGCCGCTCACGAGCGCCGCCCCGAGTCGCGCGAGCGGTGGAAAGCGCGGCCTGCGGGCTCGGGCGCGGCGGGGCGCGCGCCGGCGGGGCCTGCCGCGCGCGCGCGCCCAGGCAGTCGCCCACGAGCGCCGCAGCGGCCTGGTACCAGGGCGACGCTGCTGCCTGCTTGGCCGGGCGCTGCCAGTACGTGAACTCCAGGAAGAATGCCGCGGCGAGCGCCTCGCCCGTACAGTGCGGCAGCGCCGCCGGCAGGCCCTGCGCGCCCGCCACCCAGCTCCTGCCTCCGCCCATCGCAAGCATGCAATCGCTTCAGGAGGGATGAAAGGGTGAGTCAACGCGGCCTCCCAAGACAGCACGCTCGCAAGACAGCACGCTCCCAGCACCCTCTGCGCTCAGCGCGCAGCGCGTCCAGGGCTCGGGCCAGGTGCGTCCGAGCCTGCACAGCAAGCTCGCGTTCAGAGCCGGCTGCGGCTCCGCACCTCGGCCGCCTGGAGCGCCTCCTCGTCCATGAAGTCCTCCAGCGCCGCCGCGGCGGCCGCGGCGTCCTCGCGCTCGACGGCGGCCACCGCGCCGGCCAGCACCGCCTCCGCGCGCCGCGGGTGCCCCGCCGGCAGCACGCCGCGCTCCGTGCGCACCTGCGCCGCCCCGCCGCCACGCTGCCGCGCGCGCGCCGGGCGCCACCAGATGCAACCAGGCAGCGCGCAGGGTCACAGCCGGGTCACAGGCGATGCGGGGAGGGCTCGGGGGGCCCGCCCACCTCCAGCGCCTCGTGGTGCGCGCCGCCGCCGCGCGCGTGGGCGGCGAGCGCGCCGCAGACGGCGCGCGCGCCCGCGGCCGCGGTGCGCGCGGCGGCCACGCGCATCCAGTGCTGCAGCTCCACATCCTCCATGGCCGTCA
>JAABUY010003696.1_pt1 | contig 16606 bp, 15 predicted proteins | sample 5560271 | NCBI WGS metagenome assembly JAABUY01 (sample SAMN10711886, study PRJNA513374) | rock metagenome | isolation source: Antarctica rocks | place: Antarctica: Victoria Land, University Valley
CGCCTGCGACGCCGAGCGCCGCGTCCGGCGTCCTAGGCTGAGGCAGCACATCGGCCGGCGTGGCGCAGTGGTAGCGCAACCGCCTTGTAAGCGGTAGGTCGTCGGTTCGAACCCGACCGCCGGCTCAGCCCTCGACAGCCCTCTGACCTGCGCTTTCTTGCTCGAGGGACCGCAACCGGCGCGGTGGCCGCACCCGGACCAACTTTGTCAGTTGTTGTTTCTTTCACGCGTGAGAGACTACTTGTTCGGGGAGCAGTCGGGGAAGCGCAGCGCGGGCACTCGTGTGGTCCGGCGCCGGGTCGGGAAGTTCGGTCCATGGCATGCGGGCACCTTGCCAGTCGGGCCCGGCGGGCCCGGCCTGCCGTCGACGGCGCCAAGTTCCGTCAGCGGCTACTAGGTGCACACGTCGGGCTCGTGCATCAGGACGGTCAGCGCGCCGAAGAAGCGGTGCTCCGCCTCGCCAGGGAGGCGCGATCTTCCTCGGGACTCCTGCCGCGTTCATCTGTCCCTGGAACCGCTCCTCTACGCTGGCCGTCGTCCACTCGTCGTCCAACTGCGAGTTCACCCTCCTGATGCTCACCGGCGCTGCCCGCCGTGGCGGCCGCGGGACCCGCCTACCGTCCACATCCGCGTCGCCGTGGGGCTGCTTCCCGCCGGGCTAACTGCGACGGGTCTGGTGCGCCCTTCTAGGCGACGCGCCCGTCGCTGCCGAGAGTCAGGGTCCACCGCCGCGTCAAGCCCAGTCCGTGAAGTTCGAGGGCTTGCGCCTCCTGGCCAGTCCTGACCACGCTCGACGTGCGCTCGTCGATCACGACCGTCCCCGGGCTCGCCGAGCGGGCAAGACGGCTGACCCTGTTGACGACCGTGCCCTTTCCGTCAACCCTCCGACGGGCCGATAGACCGGACGTGGACAGGACCGACGCGCGCTCAGCAGTACACCAGCAGAAGCCTGCTGCGCACGCCGCGCACCTGCAGCGAGCCAAGGGGCAGCGTGGTCGCAGACAGGCCCGCGGGGGAGTAGACCTTCGTCCAAAGGGCCGGTGTCGCAAGACCGACGACGGCCGGCCGTTCGGGCAGGGCGAGGTAGGCGGCGATGGCCGCCGCGCCGGCGCCGGGCGGCGCCGAACGGGCCCTGGCAAGGTCTGCGACCACCGCCGCGCCGTGCGCGTCGCGGTGCGCCCGCAAGGCCTTCTCGGCGGCCCTAGGCGGCAGGCGCAGGAGCAGGGGAGCGACGACCGCCAGTGCCAGCGCCGCCGCGGCAGGTCCCTGCGTGCGCCCGGGAAGCGCTCCCAGTCCGGTGTCCACGACTGTGCCGACCGCGACGACACCGACCGCCGCCGCCACGGCCAGAACGGACGAGCGGGGACGCGGACCGCCGTATGGCACGACCGTGAGCAGGACCTGGCCGTCGTACCGGACCTGGTCGGCGGTCCGGCGGACACCGAGCTCGATCGTACGGAACACGACCAGTACCACGGCGGACGGGGCGCCGACGACCGCCAGCGGCAGGGCCGCCAGCACGCGCAGCGGCCGGCCGGAACGGATCGCGTCGGACAGCGCCCCGCCCCCAAATCCGAACGCCGCCGCGGCGGTCACGGCGGCGCAGGGCACCAGCCGCTTCGGGCACAGGCCCGGCAGCGCCTCGGAAGAGGTCACCGCCGCAGCATCGCAGGCCAAGGGCCGCTCCGTGCGTAGATCGTCGGCCCTGTGGCTGCTCGCCGCGTCGGCGGCGACCCTCGCCTTCGCCGCGGCCCGGTCGTGGGGCGTGGTCTAGGAACTACCGGCAGCGTCGTTTCGACGGAGGCCTCGCCCTTACGGGACCGTTCCTCCGACCAGCCAGTCGTACCCGTCGCCGTGCCGGTGGCCGCCTGGTGACCTACAACCGGCGGGCCTACCGCGGCCGCAACGTCGTCGAACGAGCCATCAGCCAGCTCGAGCAGTGCGCGCCTGGCCACCCGCTACGACAAGCCCGCCCTGATCTTCCGCGGGGCCGCCGTTCTACGCAGCATCCTGCTCTGGCTCGACGCCCAGGAGATGCGCCCAGTCGTCGGCGACCTCTTTCACGGCACCTGCCTCCGCCCTGACTCCGTGAGCAGTCAGGCGGCGAGGGCAAGCCGAAGGACGTCACGGGGAGCCGTTCAGAGATGACCCGATCGAGTTCGTGCCGGAGGAGTTCGAAGACCTCCGGGTTGACCAGGAAGCCGCCGTGGCTACTGTCGATCTCCTGGTGACGCGCGGCAGGGTCGAGGCAGCTGGTCCAGCGGACGACCTGGTCAGTGCGTGAGAAGACCGACATGAATGGCTTTTCGGGAAAGCGCGGACGAGTTCACCTCGCAGCTGGCGGCGGCAACCTCCCATAGGCACCCTGCTCCGAAGAGCCCCCCGATACCAACGGAGCCGGCAAGCTCTGGTGGAGCACGACACCGGTCGAGTCGCCCCTCGACCGCGAACTGCGTAAGGTGCCGTTGGAGGTTGATGTCGGGACAGACGACCTGCAAGAACGCCGAAGTCTGAGCACGTACGAGCCGTCCCGTGCCCGGAGGTCGGTCAGACCCTCGGAGAACGTCGTGCCGGGTCTGCCCAGCGGCGACCACCAACGGGAGGAGAACTCGACGAAGGCGTGCGCGGTCACGGCCGCAGTTCCCGCATCTGGTGTGCCAGCGAGACTGCCCGCCCCGTGAGCCTGCCGGCGCACGCGTCGATGACGCGACGTTGGCGCCCGAGCGACACCGTGAGCGTGGCGATGCTGGTGCACCACCCGGCAGCGCTACTGCAACGATGAACACGAGAGAACTGGTCACGCGCCTCCCCTCCTTGTGCACCCTCGCCTTCGCGAGACAGCCATCGTCTTCCTCAGACCTGCCAGAAGTTCGCGCTCGCGTTCGGCCGTCCGGCTTCGGTGGCCGGCCCAGACACCAGCAGCAGCGCGGGTCCAGCGAGCCACACTCGTCGTCACGCTGTGACCAGATCCCGCTGCGGGATGAAGATGCTCAGTTCACGCAGCAGTCGGGCGTGGTCGCGATGACGCGCTGCGGGGTCAGGAACGGATGCTCCGGGATCCACGCCTTGGCCAGTGGGGCAATGTTCGTCCAGTCCGGCGCTATCCGGCCGGCTGCGTCGAACTCGTGACGGGCCAGCGCGGCCAGCAGCGCGTCGAACTCGACCGACCCCGTTGAGGACGGTGCGGCCTCCCACGCACCGAGAAGTTCGCCGCCGGCCTCGGTGAGAAGTTCGCCGTCGGTCTCGCTGAGAATCAGTCGCAGATGGTCACGCCCCTGGAGCAGCATCCGCCCGGCCCACGGCCCATCACCGGCTGCAGGTGCTTTCGGACAGCACCGGCCGTCGCCGACGCGGTCATCAGCTCACGCCCGGCCGCTGCCGCCATGGCGGCGGTCAGGTCGAGTCCCATCGCTAGATGGTCCCTCACCTACACGCGGTGGCGAGACGAGCCCCACCCGGCTGCCAAGGGCAGACCTGGCCGCCGCGGCAGTTGCCTGTCGGGGCTCGAGCGCAGACTGCGCACGTGACCACTGACGCTGAGGTAGCCCTGCTCCGCCAGCACATCACGGAGACGTTTGGGGGCACCAGAGCTGTGGGTAAAGCCCAGTGGCTACCCCGACAGCTTGGCGCTGTGCGTCCTGGACGCCATCTGTGGTCCATCGGTGTGCGCTACGGAGGAGTCCAGAACGTCATCACGCGGTATCGAGACCTCCGCGCGCTCCAGCAAGCAGACCCCGACCAGGACAGTGCGGGCGACCTGAGAGCGACCATCGCTGACGCTGGGGGTCCTCTGGCGTTCGCTGATGACGTCGCGAACCACCAGCTCACCTCCACCCGCCGCGGCACCCCGAAGTCCGTTGCCGTCGATCTGGCAGCTGCGGCCCTGCTCACCAGCGGGCGCCCCACGACCGAGGCGCTCAGTTCCGCGGACGAGGCCACCCGCGCGACGGCGAAGAAGGCGTGGCTGGCGGTCCCAGGCCAGCGCAGCGGCATCTCCTGGCGCTACCTGCTGCTGCTCAGCGGCGACCAGCAGGTCAAACCCGACCGGATGATCGTCCGGTTCGTTGGCGCCGCCCTGGACGGGACCCCCACGACCAACGAGGCCGCAGCCGCCGTGGTCGCGGTCGCGGTCGATGAAGGTCTCCGTCCGCGCGTTGGACCACCGCGCCTGGCGGTACCAGAGCGGACACCTGTAAGACACGGCCGATCCGTCGCCCCGCGACCGCCTCAGCGTCAGTCCAGGCGTGGCCGGAGGACAGCAGCCGAGGCCCCGCCTCCCCGACAGGGTTCGGCCGCATCGGCTGTGGGCACGGAGGCCGCGCCAATCGAGACTCGTGTGGTGAACAGTCGGACCATCAAGGTCACCCATGACCAGAAGGTCGCCGCTCTGCGTGCCTGGATGGCCAGACCCGGCTCGGTGCGGATCGGCCCAGCCCGCCCAGTCCAGACGGACTCAGTCTTGGGCACCGCTCATCCTGAGAGGTCCGGCGAATCGCGCGACACGTCACCGTCTCACCCTCGCTGCTGCCGCGACGCTGGTCATGCGGCATCGCCCGCACCGGCGAGCTGTAGTTAGCCGCCTCCTGGGGCGCGGGCGGCCGAGGAGGCGCCGCGTGCTCGCGTCCGCGGCCGTTTCGCTCAGGGCTGTGGCCGCGGGCGGGTCATAACCTCCAAGGAACCCAGGGCGGTGCAGTCGGAGGCCCGGCTTCCTCGTCTACCTGCTGCGGCGCGGCGCAGACAGTTTCCGCGTGGGGGCGGGCTTGTCGGTGAACCCGTCGACCGTTCGTCGTACGTGCGCAGGCGCAGGCACCGGGGCGGACGGTGACGGCCTCGTGCAGCTCGGTGTCCACGTAGTGCAGACCCACGCCGTCCTCGGAGGCGTAGCCGTCAGCCAGCACCCCTGCGGCAACTATGCTCCGGTACGTCGCGCGGCGCGGCTGGTCGGGGAAGTCATCGTGGACGCCGTTGCTGAAGGGCAGGAAGCCGAGCGCGTCGTCGAAGGGGTCCAGCGCGTTGCGGTAGGAGTCGGTCGGGCCGCCGAGGTGCCAGCACAGACTCCCTGCGCTGGCACCGGCGAGCACGACGCCGGCCCCCCCAGCACTCCCGCAGGACGGCGGGCAGGCCGTGCGGCCGCCGGACCGCCATGAGGTTCACGACGCTGTCGCCCTTGACGAGGATCACGTCCTGGCCGAGCAAGTGCTCGCGGACGTCCGGCACCGACGGCTGCGGGAACAGCAGCAGCTCGCTGAACCGCACTCCCGGCCAGCGCTCGGCGAACTGCTCCCGCTTGGCCTGCACGGCCACCGAGGAGTCGCCGACAGCAGTCGGACGTAGCAGAGGGCAGCCGTCTCGGGGTCGAGCGTGAGGCTCAGGGCATGAGCCGTCAGGTCCAGGTTGGTGCCCGTGTCGCCCTGTCTCTTGAGTAGGCCGGAGAACGCGAAGATCTGCCGCATCTCGGCACCGTAGACCGGTCAGGGGTGGGTCACGAACGCTACGGTTTGTGGGTGAGTGTCGTAGTCGAGCCCTCTTCGATGCTGTGGCCACGAATGTTCGCGTGCGAGGCCGAGGTGCTCCAGAACGCGCTGGCCCCGTGGCTCGTCGGCGCAGTGGAGCACGTTGGCTCGACCGCGATCCTTGGACTCTCGGCTAAGCCGATTCTGAACATGATCGCGGGAGTGCGGAGCCTGCCCGACGCCTCCGGTGCCGTCACCGTGCTGGACGGGTTGGGGTACCGGCACGCCGAGCACCGGCCGCACGAGGCCCTCTGGTTCTACAAGCAGCCCGGCCAGCGCTACGACGACCGTACCCACCAACTCCATCTGACAGAGGTGGGAAGCAGCCAGTGGCGAGAGCGACTGGCCCTCCGAGACGCTCTCCGAGCCTCGCCGGGCCTGCGCGGGCAGTACCAGACCCTGAAGCTCGAGCTGGCCCAGAAGACGGGCGACCTCGCGGCTTTCAACACTGCCAAGAGACCCTTCATCGCCCGCGTTCTCCTGACCGAGGGGATCGACTTGGGCGGCGGGTAGCACTGCCTGCGAGGACACCACGGATCTGGGACCATCTGTCCGTGGCTGTCATCGAGGTCCAAGACCTGACCCGGACCTACCGCAGCAGCAGCGGGGTGTTCCGGCGGACCACGAGGGACGTGCCCGCAGTCAAGGGCATCAGCTTCGAGGTCCAGCGCGGCGAGCTCTTCGGATTGCTCGGCCCCAACGGGGCCGGCAAGACCACAACCATCAAGATGCTCATCACCCTGCTCCTGCCGACCAGCGGGTCGGCGCGAATCCTGGGCTTGGACGTCGAACGCGACGTGCGCGAGATCCGGCAGCAGGTCGGCTACGTCTTCGGTGGCGACCGCGGCCTGTACGAGCGCCTGACCGGTCTGGAGAACCTCAAGTACTTCTCCGAGCTGTACGGCGTGGGTCCGCGCGAGCAGCGCACCCGCATCCCCGAGCTGCTGGAGCTCGTCGGGCTCACCGGCCGGGAGGGCGAGCGCGTCGAGGGGTATTCACGGGGGATGCGGCAGCGGCTGCACATCGCCCGAGGGCTGCTGCACAAGCCCGAGGTGCTCTTCCTGGACGAGCCGTCGATCGGCATAGACCCGGTCGGCGCCCGCGAGCTGCGCACGACCGTGGGGGCGCTCGTCGCCGGCGGCACGACGGTGGTGCTTACCACGCACTACATGTTCGAGGCCGATGAGCTCTGCGACCGGATCGCCGTCATCGCCAACGGCGATCTCGTAGCGACAGGGAGCCCCGCCGAGCTGAAGGCCAGGACCAGGGGCGGGCGGGTCCTGGAGGTCGAGGTCTACGGCATCGACGAGCCGACCGTCGACAGGGTTCGGGGGCTGCGCGGGATCGAGACGCTGGCCATCGAGGAGCGCGGCCAGGCCCAGGTGTTGGTCCTGGGCGTCCACCCAGGCTCCGACCCCACCGACACCGTGCTGGCGACCTTGAGCGGCCTGCGGGTCGGCCGGGTCAGCCACCGCGAGCCGTCCCTGGAGGACGCCTACGTCGAGCTGGTGCAGTCCGCGTGAGGTGGGTGCGGCTCTTGGCGTTCGCCTGGTGGTTCCAGCTCAAGCTGCGGAGCCGATCGGCCTTCGACGGCGTCCTGTCACTGCTTTACCCCATCTTCTTCGCCACCGTGATCTTCCTGATGTTCCGCCAGGGCCACGCCTCGTCGCAGGCCCTGCTGTCGGCCGGCCTCGGGGCGAGCATCCTTGGCACGTGGTCCGCGGTCAGCACGCCCTCGGCCGCCGCACTCCAGAACGAGCGCTTCCAGGGGACCCTCGAGCTGCTCGTCGCCAGCCCGTCACCCCTGGCACCGATCATGCTGTCGGTCACCCTGTCGATGGCCACCGTCGGTGCCTACAGCTTCCTCGCAACCCTGATGTGGGGTCGCCTCGTCTTCGGCATCCCCGTACACCTCGGGTCGGTGCTGCCCTTCGCCGTCAGCATGCTGGTCTCCGTCCTGAGCGTCGCGGCGCTCGGCTTCGGACTGGCCGTCACGACGGTCCGCTACCGCTCGGCGTGGGCCGTGGGCGCCGCCCTGGACATGCCAGTGTGGCTCGTCGGGGGCTTCGTCATCCCGCTCACGACGCTGCCCACCTGGGTACGTCCGCTCTCCAACGCCCTGGCCCCGACCTGGGGCATGAAGGCACTGCGGCACAGCGCGTTTGGCGGCGCCTGGCTCCCGGATGCCGCCGTCTGCCTCGCGCTGTCCGGCCTCTACCTGATCCTCGGGGCCCTGCTGTGCCGCCGGCTCGTCGACAGCGCCCGGCGCCACGCCAGCCTGGCCCTGACATGACGTCGCTGCGCATCTTCTTCATCGGCGGTCTCACCAGCTACCGGGCGCTGTTCACCTGGCTCAGCCCGTGGATCCTCATCCCCACCTTCCTCGTCAGCCCAGTCATCCAGGTGCTGCTGTTCTCCTACCTCGGCCGGACAGCCGGCGTCGGGAACGACCGCTTCTTCCTGATCGGCAACGCCGTGCAGTACGCCGCCATCCCGTGCCTGTTCGCGATGGGGAACACCATCGGCAGCGAGCGCCGCACCCAGACCCTCGGCCTGCTGCTCGTGAGCCCGGCGCGGCGGGTCCCGCTGTTCCTCGGGCGCTCGCTGCCCGTGATCCTGAACGGCATCGCCGTCACGGTCTTCACCCTGGCTGCAGGTGCCCTCATCCTGCAGGTCACGCTCCCGCTGCATTCCCTCGCCCCCTTGGCGCTGGTCATTGCCGTCGCGGCCTTCTCCTGCACCGGCCTCGGTCTGCTCAGCGCCGCCGTCAGCCTGCGGGTCCGCGAGGTCGCCGTGCTGTCCAGCGTCTTCTTCGGCATCCTGCTGATCTTCTGCGGAGTCAACGTCCCCGTGTCGGCACTGCCGGGCTGGATGCACCCCATCGCTGCCGGACTGCCCATGACCCACGGCATCGCGGCGGCCCGCACCCTCGCAGGTGGCGGCAGCCTGGGCAGCGTCGCAGGTCCGCTCCTGACCGAGTTGGCCGTCGGGGCGACGTACGTCGTGCTGGGGCTGGTCGTGCTCGCCGTCATCGAGAAGCAGAGCCGCGCCCACGCCACCCTCGAGCTGATGTAGCCAGTCGCCCGCTTCCCAGCTGCCGTTGCTGGCCCGTCCGCGGTGGCCGTGGACCTGCTGGGTGATGCGCTGCCGGACCTGAGTGAAGATCAGGTTCGCCAGCCGGTGCAGATGCCAGTGATCGACCACGAGTCTCGCGTGCGGCAGGACCTCCCGCGGCGCGGCGGCGAACGGCGCGGACGGGTCGACCGCGACGACCTCGATCCCGTCGCGGAACTCGCTGCTCTGCAGCGCAAGCCACCCCCGCACGCTCGTGCCCGACCGGCCCGGCGCCAAGCCCAAGATCCCACCCGGATGGGTCGGGTCGAGGTCGACGAAGCTGGTCATCCACGGGTCGGTGCGGCGCCAGCCGTGCTCGGCCAGCAGCCACCGCACCGACCGGGCGCGGGTCTCATCAACCCCCAGCAGCCGGACCCCGCACGGGGCCAGGCCGGTCAGGCCCGCGGCCTTTACCACCAGCGCGTGGTTCACCGACCACCACGACACCCCGTACTCCCTGGCGACGTCAGCCGCGGAGCACGTCGAGACCGACACGGCGTGCTCGAGCTGCTCCCGCAGCCGGCGGGTCAACCGCTGGCCCACCCCGACCTGCCGGCCGGTCTCAACGAACGTCCGCCGCCGGCAGGCCCGCTTCCGGCAGGCCCACCGGCGCGGGTCCCACCACACCCGCAGCGGCGCACGCCCATGCGGCAGGTCCTTGACCCGGCGGAGCTTGCGGGCGTGCACCGCCCCGGCAGCACCCCGCAGTCCGGGCACGCCTGCTCCTGCTCCAACCCCTCCACCACGACCTCACGGACGTCATCACCGGACCGGTCGTCGTGCTCGCGGCTGACCGACAAGACCCGGAACCCCTCCAGGCCGAACAGCAGCGTCGTAGCGTCTCCCATACTCGTGGCTCCCGGGCTGGCTGACTCGACAGGAACCACCCTGCGGAGCCACGAGCCCTACGCCCTCACGACGCGCCGATCACCCCCCACCGCGAAGAGCCCCTATAACCCAAGGCGCCCCAGCCATGTACAATGTGTACGACAGGTGACTGTTAAGCACCAAACCACGAGGACGCAAATGCCACAACCAAAGTCGATCGAGGACCTTCCCTGGGATGACTCTAAGGTCCAAACCGGTGGAGTCAGCAACGACTTGGCTAAAGTGGGCCACCAGAGCGCTTATTCTCGCGAGCCCAATCCCCCGGTAGACTCCAAATCTGATACAACCCGTCAAAAGCGCGAAGGTCCGGTTGGTGTCGAGACCTAAGTCTAGCGGGATTCTGAGCCGTCACGTTCTCCTGTCAAGTTCAGGCACATGCTTGATCACCTTTTGGTGAATGTGGTCTAGAAGGACACCACGGCGGTCCGGTAGCAGCAGGTGCCCGCCGGCAACTTCGCTGACGTGAAGGTCTGAGCTGACGGATTCCCAGCCCGACAAGGCCTCCATCGACACAACCGCATCCTCGGTTCCTCTGATAGCAATGACAGGAGAAGCGACGCGACCACCGGTCAAGTTATACGGCGCGCCCATCGACCAATCTGACCTAAGGCACGGTTCTAGTATGGTACGAAGCTCACGATGTCCATCTAGAAGTGCATCCCAGAAGGCCGTTGAGTCCAAGGCCAATATGTCTGTGTCTTTGTCATTTGAAATGTTCGGTGGCATCTGAGAGGCCACTAAGCCGGCGACAGAACTGTCAGGCAAACGAAGCGCTACCTCGTACGCAAGCCAGGCGCCGAGACAGGTACCAAAGAGTAGCGCCGTGCGCCCAGGCGATTGGCCAGCAGTGGGGCCAGCGTGTCCGCCACATCAGTCAGGTCAATCGGAGGACATTCACGGCGCCTGCTCTCGCGACCGGGAAGACGGGCGGGCAGCACGCCCAGCCCGACCGGTTGGGAGGTGCGCCACTCGTTGGATAGAGCGGCTTCCAGCCTCGGCGTGGCCAAAGCAGACCAGCGGAGTTGTGCCGGCTTCGACGGACAGTCCCCACCGAAACCAAAGCAGCTCTTCATCGTCCGTCATTGGTCACATCCCCCGAGACATCTCGATAATCCCACGGTTCATGCCGTGAAGCACCTGCTGAGCAAAGGCTGGCAGCAGTTCTGTCTCGGCGCTTAGCAAGAGGTCGTCTCGGTGCCTCAGCCAGGTAATGCACAGGCGGAACTCCGGGCTTGGTGGCAGGACGAGCGCGATGCCAGACGACTCAGTCACGTCTGCGGGGCTTGGGAGATCTTCCTGCAGCGTGACTTGAAAGATTGGATTGGCGGATGTCCGTCGAGGCCTGACCATCTTGACGATGTCAGCAAACGGCACATCGGCACTCTCGAGAGCGTGCACGATTTCTGCGTGGCAGTTGTGCGGGGTGACCTGGCTCGGGCAGCGGACGGGCAGCATATTGACGAAGTTCCCAACGGTGCGGTCCAGGTCAGGGAGGGGTCGCCGCGAGAACGGGATACCGACTACCAGCCCGCTGGGGTCCCCGCCAATTGCAACAAGCGTTCGCTGTAGCGCGCACATTAGGACTGCGGACTCCAAAACGCCTTCCCTTTGAGCAATGCTGAGCACTCTGTCGGCGTAAGGTTCCTTCACGCTGACTCGTGTCGCGGTGGTGCCGTAGTACTTCTCCAGCCACTCCCCCGTGTGCCTACCTCGTAGGTCCTCAAATCGCGCAAGTGCCTTGTCCCGCTGGACCCCATATGTTTGACGCGTCTCCAACGCACGCTGCCACGCAGCGTACTCGCGGTAGGCCATAGACGAGGCTTGCTCCGAATACTCGGGGGCCGCAGAAAGGGCCGTCCGAAGCTCCTCCCCGAGGATCTGAAGGGAAACACCGTCGGCGCAGATGTGGTGAAATACCGCCAATAGTAGAACTGCCCCACCGCCCAGATCCTGTACCTGAGCTCTCCAAAGTGGCCCCCGAGACAAGTCAAAGGACCTATAGAATACTGTATTGACCAAAGCCTGGGTCGACATCTGAGCAAAAGTAATGTCTAGGTCGAGGTCATCCACGACGAAAGCCTCCGGACCTAAAGGACCGTCATCGCGGTAAACGGTATTGAGGGCAGGGTGACGTGCAGTTACCTTGCGTAGCACGACGGCGACGGCCTCTGGGCTTGTCTGTTGGTACACGCGCAGTGTCGCCAAGTGGTGGCGGCCCGGCTCGTCGAATAAATCTGCAAACCACATGCTTGTCTCTTCGGCAGTAAGGGTCGAGACGGGGGCCCCCGGCGCAACCGGCGAGGTAGCACCGGCAGTGTCCAAGTCATTGCACAACTGTCGAAGCGAACGAGCAGACAGAAGCGCCCCTGGAGTTAGGTCGACGGCCAGATGAGCGCGTATCAGGGCACAGGCGCGGGCGGCCGCCAGCGAGGCTCCCCCGTTCGCGCTGAAGGAGCGGTCCCAGAGCACTTGAGCCGGCAACACCTCACGCAGGCAGTCCGCCACGGTCCGCATCCCGTTCAGGGCTCGCCGCGAGCTGGTGTCGTCGGTGAATGCAGGGAGCTGACTGAGCGCCCGCCGGTCAATCTTCCCGTTCGCCGACACCGGCAGCTTGTCCACCAATATTACTACCGAGGGGACGAACTGCTCCGGCAGTGATGCGGAACACAGCCTCCGGAGCTGCTCCGACAGGCCTGCGCGATGGTTGATGGAGGCTGGAACCACATACGCCACTAGATAGCTCTCGAGGGCGTCCACTTCGTTGACGATTGCAGCGGCGGCAGTGACATCAGCAGAGGATAGTAGGGCGCCTTCAATCTCTGCGGGCTCGATGCGGAATCCTCGCCATTTGATTTGATTGTCGAGGCGTCCGAGAAAGTGGAGGTCGTCGGCAGCGTCGCGGCGCATGAGATCACCGGTCGCGTATGGTGTCACCCTGCCGTCTTGTGACGCGACACCACGGGACGCCCCTCGGACGTGGTCTACGTAGCGACTCCCACTGCATGCGCCACTTACCGCGAGTTCACCGCGGTCGATCATCTGCTGGTCGCCGGCCAGCGGTTTTAGGCTGGCCACGACGCCGGAGATCGTCTTGCCGACCGGAGGCAGGTCCGGCCAGCTTGCGGCGGGTCCACTTAAGACATGCGATGTGACAACGTGGGTCTCGGTTGGCCCGTACTGATTCACGAGTTCGGCGCGTGGGTGGCGTGCAAAAAAGGCTCGCATGTAGCGCGTGACGCGGAGACGCTCGCCCGCGACGTTGACCTGCCGTAACTCTGGCAGGTACATCTGGTCGTCGGCCAAGCTAAGCAGATGGACGGCAGTTGGCGGTAAGAAGCACCGTCCGATCCTGTGAGCCTGCATGTACCGCCCGAGCTCCGGTCCATTCTGCCTCTGCTCAGATGGCAGGGGGCAAAGGATCCCATGCTCTGCAAACGTGCACAGAACCTCTTGGAAGAAGACGTCAAAAGTTGGCCTTGCGAACTGCAACGTGCGCCGCCCTGGCTGAGTGACTGGCTGCTGCAAAACTTGCCATGCGACCAAGTTCCCCAGCACCCTCGCCGGGACCTCCACTCCCTTCGGTCTGCCCGTCGACCCAGAGGTGTACAGCAGGTACAAGAAGGACGACTTGAGGGCGGTCCGTCGAGGTGGGATCGACGAGCGGCCAAACACGACGCACCCATCGAGGCCCGCGCCAACAAGTGGAACCCCAGCCGCGTCAAGACCTGCGGCGCACAGCAGGTCAGGGTGCACACTGCGGTCGGCAATGAGAACGTCCGGCAGACAGTCCTGCAAAATGTATTCGAGCCGCTCCTGCGGGAACTCCGGATCGAGAGGTACCACGGTGAGGCCGTCTTGGACCGCGCACAGCACCGTCGCGAAAAGTGGCGCGTCCCGTTCCAGCAGCGTGGCCACACGGCGCGTGGACCCGGCGGCCGGGGCAAAAACAGAACAGAGCTGTCGGCGCATCTCGCTGAGTTGGCCATAGGTGACGACCTCGCCGGCCTCGATACGAAGGACGGCACTCTGGGGCAGCAACTCGGGCTCGAACTCGAACCACTTGGAGAGCGACTGCATCAGGACATCACCTCGTAGGGGTCGTATGGTCTGCTGCCGGGCGCGGATTCGAGTCAGCCTAATCCCTGTCAGCGGGCCTCAGCGCGGCCCTGGCCTCGGCATGCCGCGGCGGCGCCGCGCCGCCTGCCGAGAGGTGTCAAGCAGGCTCTTCGAAGGTAACGGGGAACGACACGATCCTGTAGGGATCTGAGATGCCGGGCGGAGGCCCGTGGCCCCTCGAGGCTAGCGGTGGTTGGAGCCGACGGGCAGAGGCCACGAGTGAGTCAGGACAGCACGACGACCCTGTTCGGGTTGCGCGGGGTGCGGATCTGTGACGTTGACCGCGGTGGGGAGGACGACGGGCCCGGGTGGTGCACGTCTTGACCGATGACCCGTCGGAAGGGGCGTGCCCAGCTTGCGGGGTGATCTCCATCAGCGTGCGGCAGCGCCGGACGACCCGCCCGCGGGACCTCCCCTATGGGGAGGAGGGCTGATGGTGCGCTGGCATAAGACTCAGTGGCCGTGCCGGGAGAAGCAGTGTCCCCTCAAGGCGTTCACCGACCAGACCGCCGAGGTTCCGGCCGGGGGCGCGGGTGACGGGCCGGCTGCGCCGGCATGTCGCCGGGCGGGTCGGTCAAGGGGATGCCGATGAGCCACGCCGGCGAGGAGCTGCTGAGCTGGCCGACCGCGCACGCAGCGTGGGTCACCTGGAGTGCCCCCGTCTCTCTGGACGGTGCGGGTGTGATGGAGAGCATCATGCGGCGGTCTGGCTGGGGCGTCCAGCCCAGTAGCTCTGCTCGTAGTCGGCGGGGTTGGAGTGGGCGAGGGTGGAGTGTCTGCGGCGCCCACCACGACCGCCCAGCGGATCACCTACATATCATGACAAGCCCTCGATGAAGCTGAACGTGGCCTGGGCGAGCCCCTCGCGGATGGGCCAGGCTGATTGGTCCAGGAGTTCGGTATGCAGGGTGGCGAAGAAGTTCTCGGCGACGCTGTTATCGGGCTTTTCACAAATGAGGGTGTAGTCGGGGACGGAACCCGCCGGTCTCGAGCAGGGACCGGGCGATGTACTCGGTGAGGTTGCGGAACCCGAGGGCGCTGCCGCGGAGGTGTTCGAGACGGCCGTTGATGGCCTCGGTGGGGCCGTTGCTGGTGCTGGGCCGGTCGACGTAGGCCAGGACGTCGGCGGCGCGCCGGTGCAGGGTCCGGCAGAGGGTCCGCAGCTCGACCAGGACCTCGGGGACGCCTTGTGGCAGCGTGTCGATGAGCTTGGACAGCGCGGTCTTGCCAGCGGCCCGGTCGGGGTTGCGGTAGGCGCCGACCATCTGCTGGTAGACCGCCCAGGTGACCTCGACCTGGACGTGCTCGTCGACGCCGAACAGGGCCCTCAGGCGGGTCTTCTGCTTGTCGGTGAGCAGAGCCGCGCCGGTGTGCAGGGTGCGGCGTGCGGCATAGAGCGGGTCCCCGGCACGGCCCCGGTGTCCGTGCAGGGCCTGCTGGACCCGCCGCCGGCACTGGTCCAGGGCGTCTCCCGCGAGCCGGACGACGTGGAAGGGGTCCATCACCGTGACGGCGTCGGGGAGTTGTTCGGTGGCGGCGGTCTTGAACCCGGTGAACCTGTCCATCGCGACCACCTCCGCCGCGTCCCGCCACGCCTGCGGTCGGGCGGCGAGCCAGGTCCTGAACGCCTGCTTGGAGCGCCCTTCGACCATGTCCAGCAGCCGCGCCGGCCCAGTGCGCTCCCGCACGGCGATGAGGTCGATGATGACGGTGACGTACTTGTCGCCGCGCCGGGTGTGCCGCCACACGTGCTCGTCGACCGGCCGATGTCGATGACGGCGTCGTGGCCGGGCAGACCAGCAGCGAGCAGTTCGAGCTCGTGCAGCTGCGCCGCAAGATGCGCCGGCTGGAGATGGAGAACGAGGGCGGTACGCCAGTCCCGGACCTCTTCGAGGACCGAGTCGGTGATCGTGGACAGCAGCTCGCGGCTGACGTCGAGGTCGGTCACCGATCAGGGGTCTCCTCCAGCTGCGCCCGGATCGCTGAGAGGGTCAGCCCGCGGCCATAGAGGCCGGATGACCAAGGTGTCGATGCCCTCGCGCCGGCGCTGGCCCTTGCGGACCGTCTGCCGGGTGAACGTGCCGTTGCGGTCGCGGGGCACCTCCAGGTCCAGCACCCCGACCTCGGTCGCGAGCGTCTTCGGGGGTGTAGCCGTTGCGCCTGTTCCCGCTGCCCTGGCCGGCCGGGTCACCCTCCTCATAGCCCAGATGGTCGGTGAGCTCCGCGGCAAGCGACCGCTCCATCACCGCCTTCGCCAGCGGGGAGAACAACCCGCCCTGCCCAGCGACGTCCAGGCCCTGCTCACGGGCCTCAGCGATCAGCCGGTCGACCAAGTCCGGGTCGACCAGCCGAGGCTCGTCCCTGTCCCGCCGCACCTTCCCACCCCTGCAGTCTCGAGCACCTCTGCCGCTGTCATCTCGTGTCCTCTCCAAGCCGCTCGTGCGGCTCATGGTTGAGGTCACGCCCTTACACAGCCGATCTGACACGCCCCGATGGGACGGGTGGCCTCGGCTGGGGACAACGCCGCGATGGAGTCGTTCTTCAGCCTGCTCCAGAAGAAGGTCCTCCAACCGGGACCGCTGGGCCTCCCGCGAGGAGCTCCAATACGCGATCGTCTACTGGATCGAGCACACCTACAACTACCGCCGCCGGCACGCCCGCTCCCGACACGCCCAGCGTCGCTGGTCCCTCCGCAGCGTCAGCGGCGCACGCCCATGCGGCAGGTCCTTGACCCGGCGGAGCTTGCGGGCGTGCACCGCCCCCCGACAGCACCCCGCAGTCCGGGCACGCCTGCTCGTCCTCCAGACCCTCGACGAGCACCTCCCGCGGCGCCCCCGCGTGGCTCTTGTCGTGCACGTTCACCCTCACGACCCGGAACCCGTCCAGGCCGAACAACAGCGTCGTAGTGTCTCTCATGCTCGTGGCTCCCGGGCTGGCTGACTCGACACCAACCACCCTGCGGAGCCACGAGCCCT
>JAABUY010003697.1_pt1 | contig 16605 bp, 17 predicted proteins | sample 5560271 | NCBI WGS metagenome assembly JAABUY01 (sample SAMN10711886, study PRJNA513374) | rock metagenome | isolation source: Antarctica rocks | place: Antarctica: Victoria Land, University Valley
CCCGCCGCCGCCGCCGCGCGCGCCCGGCGGCGCTGCTGCCGCGGCCGCGCCGGCCGCCGCCGCGGGCGCCGCTGCGGCGGCGCCCTGCCCCGCATCGCCGCCAGGGTGCTCGTCGTCAGCCACGGCGGCGGCGCTCGAGACCGCTGCCGCAGGCGCGGCCTCAGGCCCGCCGCGGGCTCCCCTGCGCGGATCGGGCGGGCCCGCCGCAGCAGCAGTCACCGACACCTTCACGCCGCCCGCCGGGCTAATTGCGCAGGGCAGCTGCCCGGCCTGCCAACCGCGCGGAGTGGAGCCGCCTGCGTTGTCGTGGCCGCCGCCGCCGCAGGGCAGCGGGCGCGCGCCCGCACCCGCCTGCCGCCCAGCCGCCGAGGGCGATCGCGCCGGCCCGAGCGGCAGCGCGGCGGCCACCACAGCCGCGCACGCCCCAGGCGCGGCGCCCTGCTCGTCGCGGCTGCGCGCCTCGCCGCCCGGCGGCCCCCCCGCACGCGACCGCTTCGGCGAGCGCGGCGGCGAACATGCGGTCGACTCCGAGCGCGAGCGCTTCCGCACCGGCGAGCCGAGGGGGGAGCGCTGCAGATCGCCGGCCCCTGCGGCGCAGGGCTCCGCGCCGCTTGCGGGGCCCCGAGCCGCGCCCGCCGCCTGCGGCCGCGCCTCCCCGGGCGGCCGCACGCTCCGTCCCGCTCCTCCCACGGCATGCGCCTGGCCGGCAGGCGCGGCAGGCGGCCGCTGCGCGGCGGTCGCGCTGCGGGCGCCGGGCGGGGCGGGCCCTGCGGCGGCGCGCGGCGGCGCGCGCGGTGCCGCCGCGACCTTCGGCGCCGCCTGAGCGGCCGCCTTGGCAGCCGCCTTGGCGGCCGCCACCTCCTGGCTGAGCCGGTCCACCTGCGCGCCCGCAGCGCTCGTCGCATGGGTATAGGGTAGGGTAGGTTAAGGATGCCTGGGTGCCTGGAGTGCCACTCCGGGCTGAGCCGGTCCACCTGCGCGCCCGCGGCGTTTGCAGCATGCCCGGGTGCCTAGAGCACCGCTTCCGGCTCTACGTGCAGCTCAAGACGGCCTCTGCCGTCGCCGCGCCCGCCCAGCCCTTCAAGAGGCGGGGCTGTGCGCATGGCCGGCGCTCAAGGAGTGGGTGCGGAGCCTCGCGCGGCCAGCGGTGGGCGAGCACCGCCCGGCCGCGGCGCTGCCAGATCGGGCGCTCGCGCGCCCCTGCCGCCCAGCATGAGGCAGAGCAGATGCACTAATGCTTACATTCAGACTTCAACAGGGAAGCGCGCGGCGGTGGGCGGGGCGGGCGCGCGCCTCGGCGTGGCAGCGCCGGCGCGCCGCGAGCGCGCCCTGCACGGCCAGGTCCGCGCGGAAGCTGGTCCAGACGGCGCGCGCGACCGCGCGGTGTCCCGCCAGCGCGACGCGCGACGGCACGCCCGGCCCGCCGCGCGCGGTGTGCAGCAGCGTGTCCTCGCTCACACGCGCCGGGCCTGCGCGCGGCGCGGCAGCGGCTGCAAACCACGGGCCGCTGCAGGGGCGCCTGCGGCACGCTCGCCGCCGCGCGGCGGCCGGCCCGACGCGCTGCACAGGCGGGGCGCCGGCATACATGGGGGCCCAGCTCGCCGCTGCAGCGCGGGGGCTGCCCCGGCTAACCACGCATGCACCCCGCTTGTGGGCCAGCTAGCTGGGAGCAAGCCCACACTCATGCTGCCTGCTGCCAGCTTCCCCGCCGCGGGGCCTCGCGAACAGAAGCGCGCACCACCGGCCGCGCGACCGTGCGACGCGCTTCAAGGCGGCGCAGGCGCGGCCAAGCACGCGCAGGCGGGAGCGCACGGGCGGGCGGCGCACCGGCGGCGCAGTGCGCGTGGCTGCTGGAGCACGAGCGCAGCAGCGCGACCGCCAGCGCCGCCGCCGCGTGCGGCCCGCTCCAGCCGCCCGGCGCGGCCGCGTCGGCGTAGAACCAGGCGCCCGCATCCGCCGCGGCCTCCACCCGAAAGGCGCGGGTCGCCGCGCGCAGCTCCGCCTGCCGCCGGCGCGCCCGGTCGGCCGAGGCCCCGCGTCTTGTGCATCGCGCGCGTCGCAGGGCCGCCGGGCCGTGCCTCAGCTCGCCGCGGCCGCGCGCTAGCGCTGGGGTGACGCACGCAGGGCAGCGCTCTGGGGGGCGGCGTGCCGACAGGGGAAGGCGGAGGGGCGGGCCTGGGCTGCGGCGACGCCGCGCTCGGCGTCCTGGGCGGCCGCGACCGCCGCGTCGCGCGCCTCCACCCGCTGCACGAGTGTGTCCATCGCCGTCCGACGCGGCGCGGGCGCCTGGCGCGCGTCCTGCTCCGCCGCGCCGCCTGCGGCGCGCGCGGCCGCGCCGGCCGCGCCGCCGCCGCCGTTGGCCATCGCGGGCGCCTGCGGCGGCGCGTGGCAGGCGGCGGCCCCGGCGAGCGCGGCGCCCGCTCCGCAGCGGCCGCCGGCCAGCGCCGCGCCCGAGTGCAGCGCGGTGCCGTGCATCCCGAGGACTGCGCAGGCGTCACGCGCGCCGCCGATGCTCCGGCATTGTTGGCAGCTCCACGCCTGCAGTGCCACAGGCGCCTGTTTTTTGGCGCGGCGTGCGCTGCCAGGGATGAGCCCAGCCCACAGGGCAAGGACAGCCCTGGCGTGCCGCTTGCTTGTAGCCTGAGACACAGCAGCGCTGCAGGGGGGTACAAGGGTTGGCCTGCCGGGCGCTCGAAATTGCAGTGCGGATCATTACCCCGTCTAGACAGATCTGCGAGCATACACAGACGCAACACTGCCGGAACGTGCCAGTTTTTGAAAACAAAGTCTACTACCACAAAGCAAGACGTCCAAACTGTACACACACAGCCCAAATTGATCCACTGGCCTGCATGTTGATGGCGCGCGTGTGCACAGCAAATTCTGCCGAGGTTGCTACAGTCGAGGCCCACTCACCCTCACAAAGACGCAAGGCGGACAGGCGGATAATCAGCACCCATCCGCCGTCTGAAAGCGCGCATTCCTGTTGCACCTCAACTGCGTACTACGACACACTCCTCTTTGTCGGCTGGCTCGCTCCTTCCCAACCTCACCGCCCGTCAGGCGTTCTCACAGACTTACCCTGCAGGTGCCAACCCTAGACCCTCGATAAGCAGGCTCGGCTGCGGTGGCCGCAGCGGAAGTGTTGGCAACCCACCACCTGTGTCCTCGCTTGTGTGGGTCATAGTAGTGCAGGGCCCAGCAGCCGCGCCAGCAAAGCGAGTGGGGGCGCAAGGCGTGTACCGCGCTTGGCGTGCACAGCCAGTGGCCCGTGCTCCGTGGCGTTGCCCATGGGCAGCATGCCTGGCCACTGGGGCTGCATGAACAGGCGCGCTTGTCCGCCCTGTGGCTGGTTTCCGCGTGGCTTGGAGCATGCCTCCTCCCTCGACAACGTGCTACAGCGGTGTATATCTGTGCGTGCAACGCCGTGCCGCCGCGCAGGCATGCCAGCGCTGCAAATGCGCTCAGCTTTCGCTCGCACGTCGGCAGCGCGACCGCATTCTGCCACCGGCTGCCCTGCCGCGGCGCGCCTCGCCGCACGGCAGCCCTGACGGCGCGCCCCCTGGGCGAGGACTAGACGTGCAGGACACTTCACGCGGTGGCGTGCCACTGGGCGGCTGCAGCGCGCGCAGCCTGCCACAGTGCAACTGCGTTGCAAAGCGGGTCCGCAGGCGAGTTTGGGGGAGAACCTGCGGCACACCGGGGCGACCCGGCGCAGGGCCGTGGCATGCTCAGCGACCGCGCCGCGCAGGTGGAGAACGCCATCAACCGCGCCACGAAGGAGAAGCGGCTCGCGCAGCTGACCGAGGCGCTGGAGCAGAGCACGGTGGTGTTCGGGCTGCGGTATAACAAGATCTCGGTGCGCGCCCCCTCTTCCTTCCAGGCCCGGCGCTCGACTGGCCCTTGCTGCATCGTGCAGCGCGCGTGCGCGGCGCAAGAGCTCGGCCTGTGCTCCCGCGTGCCGCACGCTGAGTGTCGAGCATTGCGACAACACCGCGTCCGCACAGCTGCACTCTGGTGTCGCCTGCAAGCTGCTGGGGTCGCCAGCCCTACCCTGCCAGTAGGGCAAGCGGCGTCGCGCGCTGTGGCGCGCGCGTCGACTACCAAGCAGAGCGCTGCGCGGCAGCGCGCAATCGAAGAGCCCCGCCCCAGGCCCAGCGCCGCGCGTGGCGCGCAGGTGAAGAACTTTGAGGCCTTCCGGCGCAGCCTGCCGGAGGGCGCGCGCCTGATCGTCAGCAAGAACACGCTGCTGGGCCTGGCGGCCGATCGCGTGCCGGGCTGGTCGGACCTGCAGAAGGACATCAAGCTGGAGAATGCGTGGGTGTTTGCCAACGAGGACGTAATGAAGGGCAGCGTCAAGGCCTTCCTCGCGTTCGAGAAGAAGCTGCTGGAGCCCATCCCCAAGGCCGACCGCGCCAACACCAAGCTCACCGAGATCACGGGCGCGCGCCCGGGGACGCGCATGCATGCAGCGGTGAAGCACTGACTCTCTTGCATCCCATCGGGCTTGCCGAAAGCGAAGGGCGTAACACGGCGCCCCTGGGGCGCGCACGGTGCTGTGGCAGGTCAGGAGGCGTTTCACTGGGTTGTGGCTCACAACGGACCCAGTGCGGGACTCGCTGGCACCATGTCATATGCCATGTGCCATGCCATGCTACCGTACCATCAGGCGGAGGTGTTGAGAGTCAGGCAGGCCGCGCGAGGCGCCGCCACAAAGAGGCTGACGCCTGTCTTTCGTACGCCCCCGCAGCGGGCGTCATGGAGGGCAAGTTCCTGGACGACCCCAGCGTGCGCCGCATTGAGAACCTGCCGTCCAAGAAGGAGCTGATGGCCACGATCGCGTACATGATCAAGAAGGCGCGCGGCCCGGCTCGCTCTCGGTGGACCGCGCGGACGCGGTCTGTTTAGATGGAGGGTAGGCTCGAGAAATGTCACTTTTCGCATTCATCCTTGTACTTTGTTATATGGCTAACATTAGTTTGCCAGCCTGCAAGGCTGTCCCTACCATAGCCGCAGTGCGTGGCGATGGAGTCCGGCGCTCGCGCGCATGCGCGCACTGTGCGGCATTCTGCCAGGCAGGCGCGTGGCGGCGGGCTGGCGCCGAGCGCGGGCGGCGGCGGCGCGCAGGTGCCCACACGGGTGGCGGTCAGCATCAAGCAGGTGCCGCTCAAGGTGGCGTACGGCATCAAGGCGCTCGCGGACGGCGACGAGGACAAGGCCAAGCTGGTCGGCGACGTGTTCCCCAAGCCCGGGGCGGCGTGAGCGGCACGGCGGGGCTGGCGGAGCGCTGGCCGCAGTCTGAGAGACGGCAGGGACGTGGCAGAGTGTGGTTGGCCGAAGCGAGTGTAAACAAGCCTTAGATGCAACTTGGTCTGCGGTTCATGGATGACACCACCTTGAAAAATTGGGGCGGGACAAAGGGGTAGGGCCGCTTCAAAACTCTCCGAGAAGCTCGGTACGTTTCTCGCTGAAAACGACCTCCTGGCTGCCCGATAATCCTGCGAAAACGAAGCACTTGTTCGGCGCACAAAGTCGGCGTCGTGAGGTTGAGCGCTGGCTGCGTTGGGTCTTGCATCTATTTGCCGGACTGCTGCTGCTGTAAGCATCGCAGCAGCCTGCAGTGGTTGCTGTGACAGTGGCAAGCTCAGTATGTACTGAACAGCCGACCCTCACAAGGTGCGGGACCGGGCATGCGCGCCAGCGGCTAGCTCTTGGTTTAGCAGCAAGCGCAGTGGGGTGCCGGGGTGCAACGCTGCAGCTAAGCACAAAGTGAGCGGCCGAGGTGCCTGTGTATGGTTCAAGATCACCGTGGCTAGGTGGGCGGCGCACCGCTGCGCGGCTGGTGCCGCAACCCAGCTGCAGGATGGCGCGCCTGAACACGGCAGCCGCCGCAGCGGCCCTCGCCGTGCATGTCTGCCTCGCCTGCTACGCCGCAGGTGTGCCGCTGGGCCCGCCCGTCTCCGCTGCAGAGCCTCACAGCTGTGGGGCTCGCTCGCCCACCACGGCCGTCTTTATGGTGCAGGCGCCGCGCCGCTGGCTCGGAGCGCGCCGGCCCAGGAGGGCGCCGCGGAGAGCGACGCCATACCGGTGCTGGATGTGGCGCCGGGCGACCCGCGCGCCTTCCTGCGCGACAACAGGCAGCAGCTGGGGCCGCACGCGCGCAACGTGTTTGCGGTCGCCGCCCCGGTGCGCTCGGGCACAGCGACACAGGTAGCGCTGTGCTGCAGTGTTCCATTTGTAGGCTGCAAGCGGGGGCGCTGCCGGCCGCCCCGCGAGCCTCCTCGCCCCAGAGCCGGCAGGGCTCACCGAGCGTGTCTTTTGTCCGGGATCCTGGGCCCTGAGCGCGTCGGCCAGCGCAGGGCTTCAGGCCGACGGACGCGTCAAGCGCCGGGCGCTGGACCGCGAGCGCGTTGGGGCGCCGCCTGGCGCTGCGGGTGCGGTCCGCGGGCGCCGCGTCCCAGACGCTGGTCTTCAGGCGCGGGCGCTTCGCTGGAAGCCCTGACCCTGCCCTAACCCTGCTATGCCAGAACCAGACCTTTGCTCGTATGGACTCTGTCCCGGCCCAGGATGGCATTGTGTGTGCAGCGGTTGTGCTGAGCGGGCGGCGCGCGCGCGCGGCAGCGAGCTGCGCATCCCGGCCGGCGGGCACCTGTGGCTGTACGCGCCGGGCGTGTTGCGCGCGGGCGCGTGCGCCGGCCGCGGCTGCGCGCAGCTGACGGCCGCGAGCGCGCCCCGCAGCGGCGTGTACACCAGCCCCGAGTTTGACGGTGCGGGCGCCCGGCCATTGCCCCCGGCCATATGCAGCCCATCACTGCCCCTTGTTCAGCAGGCAAGCCTGCATGCAGGCTTGCCTGCCCGACCTGTCTTCTCCCAATCTTGTGACGTGCAAACCTTACATAGGGTCAGGGTCTGGCAAGCATGGCGCGAGCGCGCTGCATCGCGTGCAGGCCCGGAGGTCGTGCTGGAGTACCGCGACGCGCGGCAGTCGGAAGGGGCCCAGGGCGCGCCAGTGCTGCGCATCCTGCACGTCATGCAGGCGCGCTCTGACGCCTCCCCGCCCAGCCACAGCGCCCAAATGGTCTCAGCGCACCATCGGGTGCACCGCAGCCAAGGCTTGGCGCGCTTTCGTTGCACAGGCGCCGCCAGGCCTGCATCTGGCCGCCGGTCGGCGGGTGCGGGCGCGCCGACCACATTACGCCGCGGCGCGCCGCGCAGGGGTTTGGCGGCTACCTGGCGGACCTGCAGGCCGGCGCGCCGGCCGCGCGGCGGCGCTTGGCGCAGGCGCCGGCCGCCGCGGCCACGGAGAAGAGCTCGCAGTTCGACGTGGCCGGCTTTGCGCGGCCGCCGGACGTGACCGCGCGCTGCACGCGCGCCGCCGGCTGCTTCCCGGGCTTGGCGCAGGAGGCGTCCGCCGTGGTGGCCATCGTGGCCGTGGACCTGCGCCTGGGCTCCGTGGGGCGCTGCACCGGTGCGGCCCCGCGCGCCGCGGCCCAGCGTTGCGCCGCCTGCCCGACCGCCTGCGCGCCGGGCACGTCGGGCGCCGCCCGCCGGCCTGTGTCAAGCTCGCCGCGCGCTCGGCGGGCCATCGATGCGCTGCTGCAAAGGCTGCCATGAGCGGGTAGCGAGGTGCCGGCGCGCGCGGCGCAGGCACGTTCGTGACCACGTCGGGAGTGCTGGGCGAGGCGCGCTACGTGATCACCGCCAACCACTGGTGCGCCCGGCCCCGGCCCCGCACTCAAAACATGCGTGATGCAGCCCGTTGACTCGGCCCAGGCCGGCCGCAGCCACGCGGCAGCCTGCGCGCCGCCTGCCCGGACGGCCCCCTGGCCCGTGTTTATTTCTTACTGACGCGCGGTGGGCGCGCAGCTTCACCAGCGGGCTCCCGGACAACCTGCAGTACTGGGTGCTGGTCTTCGGCTATGACGCGCCCTGCAGCCGCCGCCAGGCCGCGCCCAGCATGTCGCACACCGTGCAGGCGCGCCTGCGCGCCAGGCGCAGTCGGGGCTGCTGCTGCTCGCTGCCGCGCCCCGCCTCGCCTGATGGCGCCGACATCTGCGCATGGCGAGCGCGGGCATGCGGGTGGGTCGGTAGGCTGCGCTGCAATTGTAGATCGTGGAACGCACGCTCCTGTTGCAAGGAGCTTGCGGCAGCAAGCGTCACCCTATCTCACCCCTGTACTCCTAATGCAGTAAAGAATGGGACGTGGAGTGGGCAGGGCGGCTGGCCAGCATGCAGCCCTGCAGGAGGGCGGTCGAGTAAACCCATGGCACCGCTGCGCCGGGCAGGGCGTGCGGCTGGTGTTCTTCGACGACGACTCCGACCTGCTGCTGCTGCAGCAGCTGTCGGACATCCCCCGCGCCTTCCGGCCGTACTTTATGGGTGCGCCCGCCTCGCACCTGCGCCCGTGCCCGCCCTGCCCGCTGCGGCCATGCGCTCGCCCGTGCTTTCCGGAGGCGAGCGCCGTCCATGCGGCCTGGCGCCGTCTGGATCGCCTGCAGCGACTTATCCCGCAATGCGATTACTCATGCACTGGCTCGCTCCTGCATGGGCCACCATGCCGCGCCTGAGCGCGCCTGGCTCGCACCGCCAGGCTACAACGCCGACCCGGCCTTTACGCCCGCCAACGCACTGGCGCTCCACCACCCCGGCGGCTCCGCCAAGCTCGTGTCCTTTGCGAACGGAAGGTGCGGACGCTCCCAGCTGGCTGCGCCAGCACCTTCACGGTCTCAACCTCGAACCCTGAACCCCAACCCTCAACACCTAGAGGCACGCCTGCTCAGCGGGCAGGCGCTCCGGGCGCGCGCAGCGTGAGCGGCAGCTTCCCCGACGACGTGGCCTTCACCGACAGCGCGCTCAAGCCGACGGACGCCACGCACATCCGGGTGCGCCCGCGCCGCCTTGCTGCGGCCGGCGGGCAGCTTCGCCGCGCTCGCTCCGGAACAAGTGCGCATGTGTGGGCACGTGACGTGGCGGCCAGGCCTCCTTGCCTGACCCGGCCTGCGCCGTGCGGCAGCCGCGCCCGGCTGCAGGTCACGGTGCTGCCAAATGCGGTTTGAGCGGGGCGGCGCGCGCCGGCGGCGGCAGGTGGTGTGGACGGACGGCGCCACGCAGGGCGGCAGCAGCGGCGCGGCGCTGGTCGACGTGGCCTCGCGCGCCGTGGTCGGCGTGCTCACCGGCGGCGGCTCCAGCTGCGCCGCGCGCGCGCAGCCGGACTACTTCGGCCGGCTGTCCACGGCGCGCCGGCGCCCCCGCCCTGCCCTGGCCCCTGCCCCCGGCGGGCTTCACTTTCATGATGGTGCGCGCCGCCGCCACGCATGTCCCGCTGCAAGCACGGCGCGGGGCATGCACCTGGAGGCCCAGGCAGGTGGCAACTCGAGCTTGCTGCGCTGCGGCGGGCGCATGCAGCGGGCTTGGCGAGCCGGCCGCGCGTGTTTGCACAGCGGCGCCTGGTGACGCGGCGGCGGCGCACGCAGGCGTGGGCCAACGGGCTGTCCGCCTTCCTGGCGCTAGCGCCGACGCAGGACGACGCGGCCAACCTGACGGGCGACCCGCTGTTCGCCGATGCCGGGCCGGGCAGCTGGCAGGCGGCCCTGGACGCGGCGCCGGGCGCGGCGCCGGGCAGCTCTGCGGTCGAGCTGCAGACCGCGCTGCGCTCGGGCGCGCGCTTCAATGCGTCCGCGTGCGCATCCTTTTCCCCATCGCCGCCTGCCTGCAGGCGACCTGGCCTGGTGCCCTGTGCGGCGCTTGCGCGGGGCCGGCCTGTGTGGGCGTGCTGCGCCCGTTCGTTGACCAGGAGCGCACATCGTGCCATGCACTGAGCGCATGAGCTTGTCCGGGCCTCGTTCTGCGTTCTGGACACGCCTGTTTGAGGCTGGGGTCTGCATGCGGCGGGCGTCTCCTGGCTCGCTGCCGTGCGTGGTGCCCGGGGTCCTGGCGGAGTGCCACCGCACGCGCGCCACAGTTAAAGCTTTGCGCCTATTAGCATCAGGCTGCCAAATGCGCTGCATCTAGTCTATCTAGTGCATCCAGTCCACGGAGCCCTTCATAAAAAGCCGCTGCTGGCCCTGCCTGGGCAGAATAGTAACGGTACGGGCGGTGTGCCCCTTGCAGGTATACCGCGCCAGGGCGCGAGTATGAGTACAAGCGCCCCGGGCTGGAGGTGTGGCCGTCTGTGGCCGTCGCCTTTGCGGGGCAGCCGCAAGAGCTAGGCTTTGCCGTCGGGTGCGCCCCTGGCCCTGGCGTAGCCTCTTGGTGCCTCGCTGACCGGGGATGCCATGGGCGGGCTGCCCGCACAGCTTCTGCGTTGCATGCTCCAGCATGCCCAGCTGCGCATGGCTTTCACGGCGCGTTTTAGCTGTGTTTGGGCAGGCAGTGTGATTGGCTGCTTTCTGCACCGTGTGACCTTGGTGCTGCGGCATCTGCACCAGCATTCTCTTCCCTTTTTTTTAAAAGAAGGGCGGTGTCATGTGCAGTTATTATGGCGTCAGCTGGCAACACGAGTTACAGGCTCTGCACATGCTGGCTTGGTCGGGTGATATTCCAGAGCTGTGGGGCACCCTGCGCTTGTTGGCCGCGCGCCCAGGCTGAGCGACGCGCCGGCGCCGGGCGAGGTCATGCGCCTGCGCGCGGCCGTGCTCCGCGAGTCGGGCAACGGCACGCGCGTCTCGGCTGCCGCCGCCGTGACCCCCGCAGAGCTGCTGTTCTCCGCCGGCAACTACTCCGCCGCGGCTGGCGCGGTGCTCACTGTGCGGCCCACGGGTGCGCGTCTCGCGCGCACGACCCGCTGCATTCGTGCAGGCCCGCCCCTGCTGGGCACTGGTGCTGCTCTTATGCTGCCCGCACCGCTGGCGCCCCGCGCTGCCCTAGCACGAAGGCGTCCCACCACAGTCAGTCGCTCAGGAAGCGTCTGGCAACGGAGAAACTGCCAGTCCGTAACATGGTTGCCAGCAAGCGCAGAGGCGCAGCTGCCAGATGCGTGCCGCGCTGACCCGCAGAGGCCCAACACACAGTGTAGCGGCTAACGCGTGCGGACGGGCGCAGACGGCGCCCCCGCGCCCAACGGCCTGCTGCGTGTCCTAGTTGTCCTGCAGCTCACGAGCAGCGAGGACCGCAGCTTCGTAACCGTGCGCGGCCCGCCCACGCCTCAGCCTGTCTGCAAGGACAACCGGTTCTCCCTCTCTGCTGCTCGTGGTCACCCGCAGTCAGAGGTCGCATGGGCATGAGCAGCTGTGTAACTGGCCGTGCATGTCAGCGCCTTGAGCAAGCGCGGCCGACACGCCGGGCCGCTTCTTGGAGCGCCTTCAGATGCGGCGTGGTAAGATGTCCGGATGCCGGCCTGCGCGACGGTGCGCGTGTGTGCCCGCAACCGCAGGTGGTGAGCGTGAAAGGCATCTTTTGGACGGCAGTCGCACAGGAGCAGAGCTTTAATTACGTGTTTGCGACGCCCCCGGTCGCAGTGCCCGCGCTGCCCTACCACGCGCTCGCTCCGGCGCGCCCCCGCCGTCAGGCGCAGCCCACGCCCGCGCTCGTACCCTGTGCACGATTAGGCCGGCCGCAGGCCCTCTGCATAGCCCCCTGCCGACGCCTGGCTGCTCGCGGCGAGCAGGTGGCTGCCAGCTCGGGCAAGGCGCTCTGGCGCGCGGCGCCGTCGCGCAACACCACCTTCGACCTGCTGCTGTGCCTGGCGCGCGGCGTGTGGATGGAGGCGGCCGTGTCGATGTACCGCTCCGGCAGGCTCGCCTGGTGCGCGGGCCGCCCCGGCTACTGCTGCGGCTGCACGCGCGCCGCCAGCCGGCAGCGCATGCGACCGCTGCAGGGCGGCAAGGGCAGACGCCGGGGCAGCATGACTCTGTTGCCTCAGCATGCACCTGAGGTCCAGGCGCACTGTGACAAGCACATGGCATAAGCTGTTGAGCCTGCATGCATGCTCGAGGCAAGCCCCTTGCTGCGCGGCGGCGCGCTGGGCAGTGGATGCTGATGGCGCCGGATGCTGTTGAGACGCTAGGCCCGCCCTGCATGGCGCTCGGGCTGTCAGTGCTGCCAATTGTGCTCTGATCTGCGCCTCTCACGGCAGCACTGACAGCTTAATGCTGCGTACAGCTTGATGATGCACGGCAGCGCTGCATGTGGGCGCTGCCTGATGGCCGTGCGCGCCGCGCAGGACCCAGGGCTACGACCATAATCTGACGCGCGTGGGCGACGCGGACTGCATGCTGATCCGCGGCAACTACTGGCGCGCGGCGGACGAGTGCGTGCTCGCCGTGCACGACGCCGACTGGTTTGCCGCCGTGCTCGACATGGCCGCCGTGCGCCAGCCGTCCATTGTGGACGCGGCGGCTGACTCGCTGCGAGCCGCGCAGCCGCCGCTGCCGCCCGCGCGCACGCGCGCGCCCGCGCCCGCCGCCGGTGTAGGAGCACCCGTGGTGAGTGTGTGAGTGACTCGACTGGTGGTGCGCTGAACCGCCGTTGCGGGCGCCGCTGCACGCTCGGTGCCTTGCATCATTTCAGCGTGTCGCGTCGTTACACAGTGTGCCTTGGCACAGATGTGATAGTTATCAGCAAACGGCCTTCCCCTGTGTGCATTGCATATTCAGTCAAGGCAGCTGCCCCTGTTCTGTGTCACTGTGTGCGAGAAGCTTGTCCCGAGCGACAATCGCGTTGTATAAATATGAGGCCAGCTGAGTCCACCTGTGAGTCCAAGTGTAGGTGCCCATGTTGGGAGGCTGATGTTCCAGTGAACGTTTTTGAGCGTACAGTATTTTGCATGTCCAGATAGCATGGCCGGCGAGCTTTGGTTTGACAAGGCTGCTTTTCACTTAGCGCAGTACTTTATACCACTGCGTGCTTGCCCATAGTGCATTACTGGCGCCCCCAGCGGAGCAGCTTGTGCATGCACTCCCGCCTCGACTCTGCTGTGCTTTGTTAGTCACCCTTAGCAGCAAGCGTGCCATATCGGCCACATGTCTGGCCTAGCATGCTTTGCTGCTTGCTGCACCGCGAGTAAGACATGATGGGTACTCAGCCAGTGCGCGAGCTACCACAGGATCCCCGCTTATTGTGAGTGTGTGACAGACCTGCTATGCCAAAGGGACTGATGAGAAGTGCAGAAAGACTTAATAAGAAAGTAGACATAGGTGGTGTGAAAATGCAGCCGTGCAGCATGTCTGCTCACGTAGCTCAGTTGGTTAGAGCACTTGCCTAACACGCAAGGGGTCCCAGGTTCGAAACCTGGCGCGGGCATACGTTTTGCTTCATTATTATCATTTTGCTCAATGCAGCATTGATGCAGCTGTCACCAGGGAGCCCAGCGACGGTGTTTAGATGCACCGAGTGGCAAGACGCACTGAACGGCACTGTTAGTACGGAGGTCATGCAGAGACGATCACGCGTGCCAGGCGTTGAGGCACTTCGTAAATATGCAGCCAGTGGGCAGGCGCAGTTGCGAGTAAGCAGGCGCAGTTGCGTCACCCAGGCGTACTCCTATGTGTTTTACCAGGTTGTAGCCTTTTTGAAGTGTGCTATAAGAGAAATCCGCTGGCGCTTACAGTGCTCTTTGTCGGGCATGCCAAATTTGTTGCACTTGTGGCAGTGCACTCTGCCAACTGCACAGAGTCATGGTAAGGTCGCTCTCTTAAATCACCGCACCACGTGCGCAAGCACACAGACGTCAGGCGCCGCCCTTCCGTTGGTCCGCGGCGCCCTGGCGCAGGAAGGACTCCTCGGCGCGGCCGCGCAGCAGCTTCACATTGGCGTCCTGCCAGACCAGTGCGGGCCTGTGTGAGCTCAGCAGCGCTGCCTGGGCAAGGTGCGCGAGCGCTGGCATGCTTGGGGCCCCCCACCTGGCCTGTCCCTATCGCCAGCCGCTGCAGCTGGTCCCACTCGAAGCTCTCGGCGGCGTAGGCCTGCCGCACCTCCATCACCCGCAAGGCTGCCGGCGCAGGCGGCCCCGCTCAGGCACAGCCGGCAGCGCCGCACGGCGCGCGCGAGCCAAAGCAGGCAGCCTGCATGGGCGCACCCAGCATCTCGTCCCGCGCCAGCAGCCCTTTGAGCCAGGCATCGCCGTCGCGCAGCGGCTCCTCCTCCAAAAATGTGGTCAGCGCGTCATACTGCTTCGAGTTGTACGACGCCAGGCCCCCGCGCCCCGAGCCTGACAGCTGGCTCAGCACGATCCTGCCGCCCGCTTGCTGTGAGTCACTGGCGGCGGCGCCCTCCCTGGCGCAGCCGGCTGTGCACTGGCGCACTTGACCGCGCAAAAGGTGAACAGCGTGCGCAGCGCGGTCGCCGCCTTGCGCTCCGGGCTCTGGCCGCCAAAGCTGTCGCTGGGGACCTCCATCGAGCAGCGTGCGCCGCGGCGGGGCCGCCGCAGCCAGCGCTGGAGCACCCTCCGCTGGGCGCTGCAGGCTGTGCAGCACCTGTGCTGTTGTGGCGCCACGGGCGCCGCTTGCCAGGCTGCCAGTGCCATACGGCGTCTGATCGGGCGCGCAGAAGGTCAGCACTGGCCGGGCTACCAGAGAAAGGACGTCACCGCAAAGGCCTCCACTCAACGAATACTTACTGCCTGTCGTAGAGCTCGGTTTCAGCATTTTTGGAGCATCCGTTTGAAACCTGCCCTACCCTATCGGCCGCTTGAATTCATAACCTCCCCAGCTCTCGAGCTTACGAGTCCGGCTGCTGCTCCTGCACAGACTACTGTAAAGCGTCCATCGGTAACGCTGAATCGTGTGAAGAAGCAAGACCCGTGGCAACATCGCTGCAGCAACTCGCAATTGCGATTTCGTGGCCAAAAGCCCAAGCTCCTTGCGCAGCACACTATCCTTGGAGCTCCTGAAAGAGAGGCCGCCGCGAGTCCAGGCGCCCAGGTACAGACTGACCTGTGAAGTTTGTTGTGCGGCCGCGAATGTGCGCGAATAGCTGCGTGCACGTATTGGCGGGTGCTAACAACACCTTGTGCGTCCTCCAGGAGCAGCGCTTACAGCACGGCTCTCGGCGAGCGCTATGGCGCCAAGGCCCTGCGGCGCTGGCAGCATGCGTGCCGCTGCCTGCCTGGCCCTCGCGGCGCTAAGCTCAGCAACAGAGCAGCCTGGTCCGCCCAAGTCTTTTGCTCTTCTTCGCACAATGCTAAGCACTCACGCTCACGCTAGCATTGAGTGCAGCTGAGCAACGAGTAAACATGCACCTTCACTCTAGCGCCAGTACCTGCGCAGCGGCTCAGGACTGGCTCAAGCGCGCAGCCGGCCCGCTGCCGTGGACGTGGGCAAGCGTGCGCGGCCGTTCGGAGCCGCCTGTGCTGGTGCTGCCAGCCGCTGACCCTGCCGCGTTCCTCGAGCGCCACAGCGCCGCGCATGGGCCGCACCTGGCCAACGTGGCGGCCATCGCTCGCGAGGTCCGCACCTGCAGCGGCGCATAGTGCAAAGCACGACTTGCACGCCTTGCTGGTGCGGCGGGTGCTCTGCTGTGCCTGGGCCGTGCCAGTTCCACAGTGCTCTGCACGTGACACGCTGCCACTGGCCCTGTCCGGGCGGCAATCGGCTCTCACTGCTGGTTTCAGCTGCGCGCACCTCTCCGCCACGGCGAGCGCGGGCCGCGCAATGGGCCGGCGCGCGCGGCGCAGGACTTTCAGGAGTTTGAGGCGCTGGACTCTGGGGAGTGGGAGGCGCTGCCGGGCGGCGCGCGCTGGCACCTGGCGCTGCGCGCGCCGGGCGCGGCCTCCCTGGCGCTGCTCTTCAGGCGCGTTTAAGCGCAACCCGCCTTGGCCTGCCCAAGCACAGGCAAGTGCGAGGGCCGCGCATGCTGGCTCGGCAGACCAGCTTGAGCGCCCGCTGGGCCCATGCGGCCACGCACTGCGCGCACTTGCATGCCTCGGACGGCCGCCTCGACACGCCACCCCTGTCTCCGCCAGAGCAGAAGAGACCTTTGCATGGGAAGACTTGTCGGGTCTCCGGACATGGTTTCATGTCGCAGCAGGAAGGTCGAGCAGGGCGTTCGGTTGACCTCCGCGCACTGCGCGCAGCGACATCCGCCTCCCGGCCGGCGGCGAGCTGGCCATCTATGCGCCCGCGGCGACGGCCAACCGCACGCGCTGCGCGGAGGGCTGCATGCTGGTCAGCGCGCTGGGCGTGCCGGCCACGCATCGCCTGACCACCATGCCGCTGACAGGCGGGGGCCCGGCCGCTGATGCGCCCATACCGGGGCCCTGCCTTCCCGCCATGAGCGCCAGCGTGAGACTCCGCGGCGTCCCACCGACAAGGGCGATCTAGTCAGTGGTCGCTGCTTGGATGTGCAGCGCGTGTTGTCGGCGCCCTGCAGCGAAGCTTGGAGGCTTGGAGTCTGAGGAGTGCGTCTGTATTGCATGAAGGTGTGCGTGCGAGGGTAGCTTGGAACCTCTCATTTAACAATACCTGTGTGCGGCGAGAATGGAGCCGCCGGTCTGACAGCGTGCAGCTGTGACGAGCATGTTTGGTCAGGGCGCAAACGGCAAGTTGCGCAGAGGAGGTTGTGCTTTGTGCAGGCGATACCGTGGTGCTCGAGTACATGCAGCGCGGCCAGCCGGTGGGCGGCCCGGACGCGTTCCCGGTGCTCAGAGTCGCCAGCGTCATGCAGGCGCGC
>JAABUY010003701.1_pt1 | contig 16588 bp, 13 predicted proteins | sample 5560271 | NCBI WGS metagenome assembly JAABUY01 (sample SAMN10711886, study PRJNA513374) | rock metagenome | isolation source: Antarctica rocks | place: Antarctica: Victoria Land, University Valley
AAATAATAATCGTCCCGGTGAAATGCCCGCCCTTTCCGGCTTCAGGTTTGGCGTCGGCCCCTTTGGGTTTGGCCGGCCTGTTTGGGGCAAGGCGCCCTTCATCGGCCGACTCGCCGCTTTCTCTCCGACGACCAAGCTATAAGTACCGGCCCCCCCTCGCTGTTTTCCCATCTTTCCTTCATCCTTCCTTTCCAACACTCGGTCTCGCCCTTGCAATGCCGCTCTCTCTACCCACCTCATTCGCCAGCCGTCCTAACCAACTGATCCGCTCCTGCATAAGGCATTTTTATTTGCCCCCTCTCTTTGCATAGTCTACCTCACGGTTGCACGTCTTTCCCCCCAACCCCTGCTCCACACCCCGAGTTAACGGCACCGTCGTGCCTTCTCATTCGCTGCCCCCGTCTCTCCCGAGACCGGTGTAGGCGCATGATCCCGTTTGCCAGGGAGCTGAACTCCCCTCGGTCAACTTTACCTGTTTGGGGACGTCCCATCCCTGCCCCTCTTCGCCGCCCTCATTTCTTCTCGACTCAGCTGACCCCTGGGCTTGCCGTGGCATTGGTTCGAAGCGTTCGCTTTAGTGGGGACCGGCAGAGGCGAATCCGCCTGATCGGAGATTGCTGCAACACGATCCAATGAGGGAAATGCCTCACTGCGGCTGGCAGCAGTCTCCCCAAATCTGCCTGGCTGCGCCGACACGGATCCCACATCGGCAGTGATATGGTGACGCAGCCTCAGGGGGGCTGAGCGTGGAGGTGGAGGCGCCATCGAGTTTCACAAAGGGAAACGGACCAATGGAGAAAATGCCTCAACATGGCCGCAGCGATCTTTCCTCGATTGATGGCGTTGCTGCCTAGGCTACGCCGGAATGACTTGTGTTCAAACGTCATGCGAGGATGGGGGGCCTGCATATCTGCACCCCATGGGTTCGTCTGGGCCCCAAGTCTCCATCTTTCTCATTACGCGGCGACTGCGGATTGGTTGATTTCCGGCTCCTTTCATTCCCCGAGACTGCCGATCTTTCGGTATGGCTTTTTGGGTGATCTTTTCGCCTTGCCAATGCGCCTTGCCATTTGGCCGCTTCTCGATCCCCCAGCGGTGACCGAAAATAGGAGAGGCTTAGGAAACTGTGACTTTGGTATGGACCAACTTCTCGTATGGCCCGCAACAATTAGAGTGGAATCGAGTTGGAGACATGGAGAGAAGAAGCTGGACCGTTCGAGCATCTTGATACGCAACCAGCAACGGAGATCACCGAGGCTCGGATGAGTGACCTGGGCTTGCAGGTTCCGGAGGAGTGATGATTGGGCCGTACCAGTCTATGCCTCCTGCAGGCGGAGCTGAAAATGGGCGAAGCTGCCTTGCCAGTCATGGGTAGCATCGAGGCGGGACTTTCATGCAGTGTAACGTTGGTGTTGGATGCCTCGCGATTGGCCATCGTCCCAGCCATTGACGATGGCTCGACTGGTGAAAGGAGAAATGCTGAGCGAGATCTGAAAATGCTCCTAAATGCAGCCTGCAGTTCATCATTTATTTAAACCGCCTTCCCCCCCGCCTTCTCCAAAACAATCAGCCATTTTGATCTTTGTGGATATCGAGTGATGGATGACATCGACTTCTGGCAACCGCCATCTTCTCGAAGGGAAACAACCGCCTCCAAAGGTCGACAGATCCAAGGAACGGATATCCGGGCTCCATCCGTTAGCGGCAATGCTATTTCCGCAAGACTCGATGGCTGGAACGAAGCTTTGAAAGCCCTCGATGTCGTGGAATCCGTGAATATGACGGCATCAGACGAAGTAGATCTTGCTACGCAGCAAGAAGGCCAAGACATCGATATAGAGCAACTGGATTTCTTGCGAGTGCGCCGTCAACCTGCCAAGTTCAAATATCCTCCGCTTGATCTTATTCGTGGACATGGCGGACAGGAGGAGCTTTTGGATTCTACAAACTTGAGATCAGGCGGCTCTCAAGGTAAGTAACATGATTTTCCCGATTCAAACATCTCTTGCTCATGACTTTTAGATGACCCCATTTTACTCAATGAAGACGACGGCGATGATAGCGAGACTGACGCCGGTTCAGAGCCTGTAAATGCTGAAGAAGAAGGATATGACTGGCGGCAAATCCACTCAGCGGTGGGTCATACGAGCGACGACTCGAGCACTGGGCAACAGGATGAGGAGCGAGACGTGCCTGAAACCCAACCGACTTCTATAGCGAGCTCGGAAGCTGGGTAGGACCCAACCCCTCTGCTGGGTGATTATGATACTGATAGAGATCTCGTCAATCCAGATGGACCGTAGTTCATGAGAAGAACCTAAACTTGGTTTCCAACGCTCCTACTCCGCTTCGCGACGGCCTTCTCTTGCCGAAGCCTGGCAAACGAGTATGCAATTCCAACGACGGAGGTCGCAAATACATCGAGTCCGCTCCCTTAGTCAGCGAAGAAAAGGACGACAAAGAGGAGGAAGAAGAACAAGAGAAGCAAGGTCAAGGCCCGGCCGATATCAACATCGAGAAGACGGAAAAAATGGACCTCTGTTCATTTAAAGCCAACGATAAGAACGACAAGAATGGTAACGCTTTGCTATATCCTGCGAAAAAAAGGTCTCGGTCTTCTATGCAGAAAGACCCTTTCCCAAAACGTCGTCTCAAACGTCGTCGCTCCTCTTCACCAGCGTCTTCAAGTGAAGAAACCGAGACAGAGGACGAGTCGAACTTCAGCAGTTATACACCTTCCAAACCCTACAACATTTCAACTGCTCAATCAACTTCTTCGCAAGCAATTCTTGCGGAAAACGCAAGCAAGGACGACAAGATAAAGTTTGTGAATGAAGAACAGAACAGGCGTTCGACATCTCGCACGACTGTCATCTACGAGCAGCAGAGGTGGGAAGGGAAAATCGTTGATGAAAGGGATGTGAAGCAAGGGCGCGGGAGACCCCGCAAGCAATACTTCGTACAATGGAAACCGTCTTGGGTGGACGCAGGCCGACTCACCGCGCCGGGATTGGTGCAGAACTGGAAGGAGAAAAGGCGTCAGCACGCAGGCGTTGAGCCACCGGCATCTCTTAACTGAGTTCCGCCCCATTTTTATTTGGCGTGCTATGCGAATAGCCAACTTTGGCAGACCTATGCACTTGCAAGTATCTCTTCGACTTTTTACGCTCCACGTGCAGCCAACGTAGATGGTCAGCTCATTCGTCATGACATATATCAGAGCTGGAGATATGCAGTTCTATGTCCTGATTCTGTTCCCAGGTCCCCCCCATGTAGCATTGCTGTCTGTATTCTCTTCTGTAGGTTTCTAACAGTAAGCACAGCTCTCGCAGAGATGAAACTCTTTTGTCCAGGACTAGCGTCTATCCGTTCGTGTCATGAGCCAACGTGGACCAAACGACGTCTGGGATTGCACTCTCTCGCCAGCTCCGAATGCGAGAGTCATCTAATGAAGATTTGGTTCTTCGTCTTCTCGGGGATCGTCCTCATCTGAATCATAAATGATCCATGCGTGTTTATCTTGATTTTCTTCGAGCCATAGACCTTCCTCAAGGCCTCTGTACCACGCGAACAGGTTAAGAGTAGCGTCGCTGGACACTCTATCGACAGCGTCTTCGACATGGTTGCTGCAGAATTAGTAATGTCCTTCAGGCGTCGCAGTTTGTCACTCACTTTGCCTTGAAGCTGTCGTCACTCGAAGCCCGACCAATTGATGGTAGCTGCAAAATGGGACGGTCTATTCTCTTCGGCTTCTTCTAAGCAGGGTGTAGTTCTTCTGTCTCAAAGATCCAATATGTCGTCGATTGTATTGGTTTATGGTCATGCAACAAATGCATTCTAATATCAAGGCTGATGTCCAATACCGCTATTTCTCCAAATGGCGGTGATGGTGTGAAGGGGATGACAGCATCAAAGCGAACGAAATAGATAGCACTGAGTTCCTGTCTTCCGAAGAACACTGGTTGTGATCTACAGTACGATCATGATCGCATCAATGAGACATAATTATACCTCATGCATGAAGGACGTCGTGGCCGTCATATGCGCAGCAAGTGTGGCGAGTATTGTGTCGTCACTTGTTGCAGATCTTCTTATGTTCCTTCCACGCCGCTTTCTGGCAGGTATGATTACAGTAGCGTGCAACTCCGCATCTTACACAAGCCTTGAGACCTCGCTTCTCTGTCCCGCAATTGTCACATTTCGCCGCAGCAGGGCCGGCCAAGGCGTTGCCCGGCCTTTGAGCTCGCTGACCCTGCGCTGGAGCAAGTCGTGCCCTGGCATCGCCAAGCATACTCTCTGACACTAATGGCTCCACGTAGGGCACAGCAAAGATAGGCGGGATGGCAATCCGCGTCGCAAATTTCGCAGGTCCTCTGTACTGAGCGCCGGTAGGATATCTGTCGAGTGCTTTGCCTTCGCCGCACGAGCAGAGCGGCGACTCGCCGTGAGCGACAGAGAGGGGGATACGATTTCGGGCTAGATATTCGCAATTCTTCCCGTGAGTCCAAGCTTGACGACATCTTTCCGCAAGGCAGGGCATCAGTTGTTTCCATAGTACGCTTTCCTCTTGTGACACCTTGATTGAGAGGAGTTCCTCGTGGCGCACGCTTTGGAGGGCAGGAAACATTTCCTGGATCCGCGAACGGCTCAGGCAAACGACATACGCGTCCATCAAGATCGAACTGGTGTTTCGGTCGTGACATATGGCATTCGTAAAGATGATAGTATCGCAATCATCATTGAGAACGAGCCGGAAGCCCTTGACGGGTTTGAACTTGGTGACCTTATTGCGGCCAACGAAACTTTGGAAGAGGAGATTCAGAGATTCCTTCAAGTCCAACAAGCCGTTCGATGGACGGTTTGGCGACTTTAGTGCGTTCGACGCCCGCTCGTCGGCGCTCAGAGTGAGTCCCATGTGCGAATGTAGCCAATCAAAGTCTCCAGGTACCTTAATGACCGGCTGTTGTTGAATGTTGACGCGCGACATGCCCCAGACGCTTGGATGAGAGTCGTCGAGGATGACGGGAAAGATGTTGCGATTAAAACTTCCCTCGCTCAGAGCCGGAGCCACTATGACGCTCACATCGACCCACGAACTTTTTCTAGCGACCTTCGTTTTCGCGGCGGATCCATCCACTGGGAAGGGAAACACGAGACTGCGGGGGTCCGTAGTCCCAATCTGGAGCGTCATCGTGAACGGCGAAGATTGAGTGATTATAACCTTGGCACCGTCGGCTAAAGACTTGGATTCATCGGAGTCTTTAGGGATATCGGCGTGAAACCGGAGATACTTAGCCTCGGACTTGCGATCTAAACCGACAAAGACAGCAAGAGCCTCGCTTGAATTCTCTCTGGAATCTGTCTGTGATACCTGCGGCTGTACATCAGCATGTCTTACCATGCCTGGAGCTTCCCGCAGGAGCCAGAGCCGCTTCTCATCCTCGAGGCCACATTCATAAACAACCATTCGAAAACCAAGTTTCTGCAAAAATTTAATGGTTGACGGGTTCGTGTTAACGACCAATGAGACTCGAACATCATCGGCTTCTCCCAGGAGCAGTGTGTACGCAGGGACGGGACATGTCACAATAAGGTCTGCTGAGCCAGACCAGCCTAGTCCATCTTCTTCGACATCGCAGAGGGCACTACAGTCGGCACGAGGTTTGAGCTTCCCGAAGAAGCATTGGATCGCAAAGAAAGAGTTCTCAGCACCGGTAGCCTCATGACCGATAGAGACATGCAATCCTGGAGTACCAATCGTATCCGGTGACTCCGCCGTAAATATTCGTAGTTTGCTGCGTGGAATCACAAGTGCAACATGAATCACGGACGGAGGACTCGGTGCCTGAAACAGGATCTTCAGCATCGACTTTGATCGCGCCGAGGTGGTGGCGGCTATCTCTAGATCCAAAGGAGACAGTTTCAGAGATGTGTCCTCCTTCACTCCATACATGTGAAGATTGAGCAACAATTCTTGCACACTGTTTTGCCCGATTGGAAGCTGTCGATCATCTTGGACCTTATCCACAAAATGACTCATGCACTTGGCCCAGTCCGTGGTGATGTGTGCCTTCGCGAGGCGCAGCACAGTGACGAGGTTGAGGCGCGTGTAGTAGCGTAGATCGCCGGACAGAGGTGACATAATCTGGCGTCTTCCTGATGTTAACCTCATGGACGACATCATTGCGCCACAGTCTTCGTAGGCAAACATCTTCAGATATAAGCTAAAGAAGTAATCTCCTAGTTGTTCCGCATCAAAAGCAACCCGGTGTTTGATTCCAGGGTGGCGTCTCCTTTCATCGATGGCGAGCATATCCCCGAGCTCAGGTATTTTCCACGGAACACGGATACGATACTGCCGCTGTCGGCCTGGGGACTGTTGAAAGACGGACAAATTCAAAGCTTCGGTACCGACAGAGTCCAGTGTGACCCCCAGAAGATGCCCAATCGGGGAAAGACCAAGTATCAGTGACATTGTGGAGACGTCCGAGCAAAGCATGGTGCGAAGAGATTGGGAAGGGTCCTCTGAGGCAAGTAGAAGATTTTCGACGTATAGGACAGAAGAGGATTTGCGGCTCAGTAGTGGCACAGTAGCAGGGAGCACATTAAGAAGGCCGATATGATCTGCGAGATTCGAAGTGTCGATGACATCGAAGAGTGCCGGGCCGGGACCACACCCTATACCGTTGAGGACGAGTGGCATAGACTTCCATGGACTTATACGTAACGGAGGTACTTTGGAAAGATTCTCTTCACCAGTATTTTGACTGCATAGCTTATGACAAAGACTGACAGCGTCTCCGCAATGAAGGATGATTTTAACGCGACCTTCCTCGAGAGTCTTTACAAAAATGTCACACCAGCTGCGAAACTGGGACTTGGCAATCTGGACGACGCGATCCATGGTGGACCCTCCGGACTTCGTCGTGTCAAACGCCTCTGCCAAATGAAAGCCAAGCAGTGGATCACTTCCATAATGAACAGCGTAGGTCCCCGTTGGAGCGGACGATACGGCGAACATGGGATTCACCCAACCCTTGCCATCGTTGCCCAAAGAGCTTTTGTCTCGCTCATTACCTCCGGCGACTCCGGTTCTCCAGTATTCTTCAAATGCTGAAGGCATCGTCTCGAGCGCGTTCGTGAAATGTGCGCCAGCTGAGCGTATTCCGTGGAGGGTCTTCGTTCCTGGGTCCCCAATTCTTCCCCGATAAGTACTGATGATGGCAGCCCTTGCGCGCTGATCAAGAGCTATTTTCTGGGTGGAAGTCAAATTCTTGGTCTCAGCATACTGCAACCAGCACTTGCGAACTCTAGTAAGAGTGCTCTCGCTCAAGAAGTGGACGAATTTGCCATATTGCGAGGACATCCATACATTCGTAGATGTCGAGGCATTGAGAAGTCTCTCGGCATGGTCTTGAAGGATGCCCAGATCGGCATCCGGAATATAGAGGTGGTAGAAGATATCCCAGACTGCTTTCATCTGCTCGTCTAGCTCGGCGGGCTTGGCGGTAGTCGAAAGTCTCTCAACGAGAGTGAAGAGCAAGACATTACGCGCTAACAACGCAGCCATCAGTTTGGCTCAGGTTAAATGGTATATGCCAGAAATCAATAAAGATTGGCCATACCAAGTATCGCTGGATCGATATCGCAAGTTGTAATCTCATACGTGACATCTGCAAAAAGACCAAAATGATTAGGTCAATCGAGTGTCACCATCCGTAGTCGACTTACTCGATTCATGTTCGCACCAAAGCGTGAATAAAACATTGCGCGGGTCTCCGCAGGCAAGTGACAGTATCTTCACTGTTTCTTGTCCCTCGCATCTTGTATCGCGGAGGAAATTGACCGCTGGTGTATTTCCAATCGGGTAAAACCAGTACCGCAGGTTTACGTGGGTTGGCGTGAGCATGTTGATTGTTGTGATTCAGTTTGACTTGAAAGCGGGCAGGCGCACTATCAGTATCACTGGGAATTTTGTAGGGGCGAAATTAGGCGAGGAAAATTCCCAGTTAAAGTGATAGTTTGCCTGCGGGGCAAGTAAAGTGTGACATTTGATGCCGTGAATTACCGAGCTTATGTAAATCGGAATCGTGATTCTCCCTTCCTAAATTACCCTGGTCACCTCGCAATCACTGAAGACCTCCTGTCGCATCCTCCTCCGCCGCCGTCTTCCGTTGCCGTCACGCATTGATTCTACTATAGGAAATCTGATGGGTTGTTACATGGGATTTTTATGACATTTGGTCCCGTCTGCGCCAGCAAAGTGCCCACAGCTCAGAACAGCAATCAGGCAATGAGACAAATCTTTTGCAGGTGTCCTCCTACAGAGATGGCACTGCGAAGCGTAGCTGCGAGATAAGGATATCCTCGTTTCCTCCATGCCTGTTTATTTACTGCTCCGTCGTTCCGCTCGCTCTTTCATTGCAGCCCAGTCCCTCCGAATCACGTCTTGTCTCTTTTCTCTTGAGATAGCAGCTTGTCGCTCCTTCTCTGCTCTTTTCCGCTGCTCTGTTGCTGTCTTCGCGTCTTTCTGTGATTGAATTGCTTCCGCCTTTCTCCTTGTCTCTCTCCTATCCTGTTCCCTTGCTGTCAGGTCTTGTTTCTCCCGAGCTGATCTCTCCGCCTTCTCCAATCTTGCCTTGGCTCGTTGGCGTCCCTTATCTTGCCGTGATTTTTCTCGTGCTGCTGCTGTCTCTATAGCGATCCGTTCCTTCTCCACGGTATCTCTGGCGGCATTTCTCAGCCTGTCCCTCTCTTCGACCAACTCATGTTCTTTCCTCAGTCGCTGCCGCTCCTGCAATTCTCGATCATGCAACTCGGCCTCATAAAGAGCAACGGTCGAGCCACTTTTGAACATCATCCTCAAAAACATGTCCGGATGCATCTTTCCAAGGCTCTGAGGAGTTTTACCAGACTTATCCTGTGCCCGCGGATTCGCTCTTTTTTCCAACAGCAATCTGACTGTCCCTAAATCTCCTTTCCAGACGTCACAGTTGCTGCCAGACCTCCTCGCCCAGGCCCTATCAATCTTCACCGCCCAATGTAAAGGGGTCCGCAACTGTGCGTCTCGGGCTTCGACGTCTGCGCCCTTCTCCAGAAGCAATTGTACAATCGGCGTGAGTCCAAAATAGCTTGCAACATGTAGTGCTGTTTGTCTATGCCGGCCTGGCCAATCCTTCCTAAATTCTGCGCCTTTTTCAATCAACATGCGTGCTACAGGCTCGAAACGATGAAGGATTGCAAGATGTAGCGGAGTGAAACCGTGGGAATTTTGGGCGTCTATACAAGCACCGCTCGTGGTCAAAAGAGCCGCAATCTGTAGATGACCGTTCACGGAAGCCAAGTGAAGAGCAGTTGGTTTGTCGCGGTTCCTCCTCGTGGCTCGAACGTCAGCTTTTGCATCAAGTGATGTTTGAATGGTCAAATCTCGTCCGTGTTCCGCCGCCCATCGTAATGCCGAACTTCTACTCCGGTGTACATTGCGTTGATAGAGATACAAGTTGAGGAGAATATAAAAGCGGCGATTTGTTCGCGCGAGAGCGTTAATGTCACTTTCCCAGGCCAGGTTCTCTGCTATAGAGAGCAGTATCTCGTTGGCCAAATCAACCAGCGACATCTTGACCTAGCTGAGCGGGTGAGTCAGACAAGACATGCAATGCTTAGATTATCAGAAGCATTGTCTAGTACTGTCAGAAGGCATGGACGAACAGCATCGGATGTCGTGCTTGCCTCTGGATAGAAGACATTCTAAAGTGTGGGAAGAATGAGAGTGCAGCGTTGCAAACAAGCTTCCCTTGAAATCTACCCCACAACCTCCGTTGCTAGACTAACCTAATAGCATCTCCACGAACATCAATCGATTTTAATCTACTCACGACTTCAATCTTTCTCCTTCATGATTCGAACAATTCGCGGACACAATTCGCCAAAGCTTTGCACGCCCATACCAGGCAGCCGTCTATTTAGCGGCATGACGCCGAGGGGCGAACGTGTGTGAATCTTCAATCATCTCCCGCCTCACGATCCTCCCTCCGTATATTCAACCTCAACAGCCAACAGCTTATGGAAAACGCCTGGACTCACATAGGACGCATCATGACTCATGATATCTGGCCCAAGACAAGTGAGTCATAAACTCGCATGGATCGGCCAGGTCGAATACGCCAGTTATCTGGCTCGAGGGCGAACCACCCCCTACGCATGGACAGCGAGTCCGCATATGCAGGGTCAAGTCAGCAGATCAATAAAGGCTCGCGAGGCTATAAAAGATATGAAAAGGCTGAATACATAGTACAAGGCTGGCAAGAGTGTGGTCGGCTGTTGTCCATAGGGAAAGGCGAGTCTGCAACTTCAGCTTCCAAAGTCTTCAACTAACTAGCGGACCAGAGATTAGTCCTCAGCTACATCAACAGAAGCGCCCCTGCACCTGTTCACTGAAAGTTTGTGATCGTTTTCACACCAATGTACCTAGACAGCTGAGCCTTTAAGCGACGCCAAAGACATTTTCTTATCATATCAATCCTCGGAAGGTATCCTGCTTCGTCCTGCCTAATTATCAAGAGGACTTTCCTGCCCACTCAACGCCGAGTTCAAACCCTTTGAGAAAGTATGTGCAAAGAGTACAAAACCCATATGATGTGGCAAGGTGGTGGCTGCAAAATTGGAGATTGTGATAAGATAGAGTACACTCAAGATGCATGCGCCAATAAACCAGCTGGTGGTATCAGAAAGTGTGCCGATTACAAGATGATCACAGCTGCGTCGAGCAGGAGGAAAGGTCCGCGTCCAGGACATAATCACGCAGGCCAGGGCAGTAGTTCAGGTACTACTGCTTAGACTGTAGGTCATCAAAACCGCTCAGTTAGGAGGTCCCTTGACAGCCGAATTTGTAGAACGCTATACATCCCGATGTCAAGTCACCTCATGCGTCCAACACCGTCGGTGACTGAAAATAATACGGCTTGCCTTGGCCCGATTCAACACGGTCTACTTAGGGGTATGCTTGGCTCTTGGGGAGGGCGCGTGTTGGGGGAAGACGATTAAGCACAGGGATCTAACGTTTTGGTTGGAAACAGGATCACAGCGTGGGCTTTTCACTTTGCAGGCAATGTCAACGAAACCACAATCATTCATGTTGAACAAAAGGAGAAGAAATCCTCCACCACCAATTTGTGATTAACGCTCATGAGTGAGAACGTAAAAATGTTCCCCTTCACACGATGAGTCTGCTCTACTAGAGCCCACCGACCTTCTCGCCGTAGTCAAGCACCTCTTCTGCAGAGCGCAACTCTCTCTTCCAGCAACCCATAATAATGTCCCCAATCAGAAGCCTTTCAACGCTAGGAAAGCTCTGTTGTCGAAACAAAGTCTCAATCAACTCAGGGCCAAAGCCTTCGTAGGGCATTTGCCCAGCAACCAGTTCGTAGAGCGCGGAACCTAGCGCGAACACGTCCGATTCGAATGTGCTGTCCGCCGCAGGATCCCTTGGCATGTAATGACTCGGACTTTCGTTTCCCAGGGCCTTGCTCCCATCCAAACCAAGCGCAGTTTGACCATCATATCCTGACCCGTTGAAATCACTGAGCCTAGCGTCCAAGTCCGCATCCAGCAGCCATTGGCTGAGCCTGATATCCGAGTGCCTAACCCCCATAGCGTGAATAAATACGGTACCCTCGATCATTTGGCGGGCCCAACGCTTCAGAAATATATCTGTGATGTTTGCCCGATGCTGATCAACGTATCTCTTAAGAGTGCCGTTCGTGTAATACTCAAGCTCTATATAGCTCTTTTCGGGCCCTACATACAGACATTTTGCAACACGTGGATGGTCTCCGAGAAGGATATATATGCTGGCTTCATTGCAAGTGGCCTTAATGTTCTGTGCAGTGACAGCCTCCTCCTCGTCAAGCCTCAAAACCTTACTGACCTTATTGCCAATGCGAAAAGTTTTGGCGCTGATACCCACCATGAGAAGCTCCGGCTCCTCGTTACCAGGGTGACTGTGTTTGGCAGGTGTTCTTGTCGTTGGACATAAGCCACTTCGGAAGGCAGTGACTTTGTTGCGGGGAATTGCTCTTCCAATTAGCTGGCGAATCCGTAACATTCGCAATGGGATACGTCGACGTGAATGCGGCGAGGAGGCGTCTGAATTCATCCTTGGTAGAATTGGCTTCAACAACCTCAGTCTCGTTCAGGGAAGACAAGCTTTTATAAAATCGCTGGCCTTTGTCATCTGGCTCGTCGCCAGCTAAAATGAGCGATGGAGTGTCATGAAGAAGCTAAAAGTCTTGGCATGGCTACCTAAGAAGTGGCACTATCCGATTACCAGGAAGGGCTGAGGGGCGTTGGGATCAACTTCCTCGCGCGACCACCACCTTAGACACCCCAGTCCGCTGGCAACTGCTAGCAATGGATGCCGCTCGTATTCTCATTGTCACCAAATTCCAATTCTTCCTAGACTCCGCTTCGCCTCATGCCATCAAAGTGTGAACTCGCAAAGCATCTTCAAATATGCAGATTTCAATACGCCTGCTCTTTGCCTTTGGGTGAGCGAGCTCCGCGGAGGGCAACCTTGCTTTTGCTACACTTCTCAGGTCCCAGCATGTGGTAGTTTCAACTGGAAAATCCTAATTTCGTTTAGTGACGGGGTGGAGTGGGTGCTCCGTTTTCCCACGAGATGAACGGTGCAATCAAGTCTGATGAAACAAACCTCCTGCTGTTGGCTAGTGAAGCCGCAACTCTAAAGTACATCAGGGCAAACAGTACGTACAACTCATGTTCCCGAAGTTCTTTGCATACAGGCATGCCACTCTCTCATTTCAGGTTTTGAACAGGCTAATGATCAAAAAGCTTCTACCGCCCACCTCCTCGGAGAATTTATGGGCCGCTAGTCCATCTTTATGTTTGATGAGTCATACGCTCCATGGTTTCAACCGAAGATCCCTTTCCACCCTCTGTCTCCCAGTAAATTCTAGGCAGGGCTGAAGGCGATTTGATCGATCTCCCTCTTGAATTGAACGAAATAATACGATGAGAGGCTTAAACGGAAAGCTCGGAGCTGTAAATTCTTCTCATTTGTGGTGGGTGAGACATCAATAAGAAGAAGAAAAGTGTTAGACGTAGTGATTATCCACTGTCCGTCAGGACTAATGTCTACGCTTCGTGCGGACTCAAAGAGAGGTTCTTCGTCTTAAACTTCGTTGTGCTATTAGAAAAAGCTGTTGCCGTAGGTGTGATTTCGACATACAGTGTAGCTCATGCATTAAGTTCCTCAACTGGTTCACACTCTGTTCATGATTGCTCTCCTCGGACCGAGGCCGCAGCTGCCGGTCTTGTTGATCTCTGTGTATGTCCTGCATCATTTCTAAGAATTGCCTGAGTTCTGGAACATGGATCTCAAACGTTTGCATATCTTCAGATCCGTACGGTTGAGCCACATGTTCTGTTCAAATAGTAAGTCATCATTGTCGCGATTTTAAGAAATTCTTCTTCATCTCAGAAATCATGTTTGAATTCATTCAAGACTTTCTCGACTTCGTGAAGACGGGGTTGAAATGATAGAATTGTCACCATGATCAGTCTCGCTCACTCATTCCCAAAACAAGAGACGGTTATTATTCTCGCGCATTTTATTTCGTTCGTTGTGACTGCGGTTGAAGGTTTTGAGAACGTGTTGCATAACTCTAGAACGCTGACAAATAGTTTCTTTTTCCGCTCTTATTCGCAAAGAAAAGGAATATGTCATGCAATTCACAATTGATCAAGGCTTTCAAGAAGGTGGTTCTTGACTTATTTTAAACCTCAAGCATACACTGTGAGAGATACTTGTCATGATAAGCATTATGCTTTATGTTATCAAAATTTGAAATGTCATATGCTTTAAGCAAAGCCATTGTCTTCATAAAGAAGCCTTGGGGGAATTTTCGAGTATTCAAAATGCATATTCATATGTTCAATAGTTTTGAACGATCACGATCAGTCGCATTTCTGTAAACTTCATGTTGCACGGCGAACAAGAAAAAGCTCGTCCGCGATATCAAGTTGTTAAAGTGAAGGTTTTTTCATGTAAGATGTTCCCGAAGCATAGAAGTAGCTCTGTTTTTATCAAGACTCAGAAGATCATTATAATCTCATTCGTAGCATATTGCAGCTGATGCAATGCTTGTCTCAGTGCTGCAGTCGTTCGATCGAGAAGCATAAGTGTGAATTAAATACTGTAATATCTGATTAAGATGTTTCGCAAGGTGTTTTAAATTATTTTTCGGCTCGAAAATAAGGGAAGGAGACGCATTGTAAAATATTTGAGCCATCTGTAACGTGTTCGCGATGATATCGATCGCAAACTTCTCCTTATCGATAAGTTTCCGATTAGTCATTAGCCTAGCACGGCCTGAGGCTTTGCTGAAACGACGTTCAAAACCCCGATCTTCCGCTTTTTGTTGAGAGACAGTGATCAGCAGACGGTGAGATTTGTCGTTGGAACCGAGGTGAGTCATATTGCGTTCCAAAGTGTCAAAGGTTTTCCGCTCTCCCCGATTCTCTTCAGGGTTAGTCCTGAATTGTCATCCCCGAGGCCTTTACTTGAATGTTCGGGCAAAGGTCGCGAATGGGCGACGGATGAGTCTAATCTAAAATTAGATCATTTATACTAGATGCCTTATCACCGTTCTTGTGCTTTATAACCTTACCATTCGCCACCACCTATTAAGAAAACTCTTTCCGATACCGCCAAAGACCATCTAGTGCTAATCTATTCACCACCACATAGAACTGCACATATCAGGCAATAGACTAATGACTAACGCTATGGCCACCGGACCTGCTGGTGCCTGTGGCACGGCTGCTCTTGATCCAGCCTCTGACTGTAAGTCAATTGCGATGAATGTGAAGATGCAGATACGAATCCTCGAAGCCGTGAGCCTCAGCTTTCTGTCCATTCATCGGTTGAGCTAGAAATAACTTCAATAGAGAATCCAATTCCTTCGCGAGAAGGATGCTATGACCCCCGAGATTGAAGAGATGATATCCTCGTTATCGACGGTCGTCCCACGAGCTTCTACGACGTCCCAGAGAAAGCCATCAACATCAACAACGCAGATGCTTCAACCCCCTCAAACCTTCACGATTAAGTCTGAATACATTGGCACGCGGTATCGAGATCTCGTGGTACAGCCTGGGGACGACGTTGTTGTGTACGCATGGAAAAATGATCAGAAAACGGCCATAGCGTATAATCGACGAAGTGACATGGCTGGACAGATCCCTGCTGGTTTTTTAGAACCAGTAGAGCCGCAGCCAGTAACAAGCTCTGAAATCTGCGTGTTCTTTTCCAGTCGCAAGACAATTTACCGCGTTGGAGACCTCACTTGGAAAGCTGGAGAATACATCAGAATCTGCAAATGGAATGACCGTTACAAACAAACCGGTCACGGATTCAATTTGGCTACGATGGAAATTGGACGATTTGTTATATCACTAAATGACGCCAAGGTCATTAGAGCCTAAGATCTGTGCAACATAAGGTCAACGAACGCTTTTGACTAGAGTCTCTGAGGAAGAAGATATCAATCATCTCAAGATACGAACGAAAAGCGCTTGATGCAAAGCTGAGAAAGTCATACCAGGATGCTGGGATTCAATTGAGAGAGAGTGAAGAAGCTGAAAGACTTCAAACGAATATGTGAAGACCGATGAAAGTTGCATTAACGAAGATCCTCTTGGTTTCTTTGCTTGTTCATTTGGGGCACATTCATAATATGAACATCCTGATGTAGAGTAGGACAGGGCTTACATTATTCAAGATTAGTATCTTAAATAATCCCGACTTCGTTCAAATCAATTAGTTGTCTTTATTGATTGCTTTCGACAACCATGACCCTGTTCCATTGTGTAGCTGTTGAATTAAATAAAAGACTATTTCCAATTGAGAGATTTCAGTCTATAAGACTTTACTTCAGAAATCGCGGAATTCAAGGCTTTATCTTCTGGGATTCTTTCAGCCAAGTTTTCTGCAATCGACAACGTTTTCGAGAATAGGCCTGGTGATAAATTTCTCTGCCTGGCTATCGGTGGGTCTTGTGGTAATCGGACTATGTCTGTTAGCTGAAGGGTTCATAGAACGATAGGGTCTGACAATGACTAACCAGAAGTTACACGAAGAGCATATTGTTTGCAGAGAATGTTGCCGGCTTCCAAGGCTTTGAGCTTTTCACCTATTTCTTGGCGGCGGAGTTTCTTGTCCTCTGACTCTGATGCAATCTTCGTCACCATGTCGGGATCCATTCCAAAGACTGACTTGGAACAAAATATGGATGTCATTTGGGAAGCGATAATCGCTCGAACGACCAGATTTGGTACGTTATCGATGAACAATTTCATTGAAACCTAAAGTTCGAAATGATTAGGAAAGCATCAATAGGATGAATTCTGACGATATACCTTGTAGAATGCCTCCATTGCATTGTATGTGGATTCGGCAGCAACGAGGTCCATATCAGCTTCACGCTTCTCTCGCAGGATAGCCACAAGAGACGGAATATCATCGTCTGTCATGTGGCTTCGATTTTCAAATGCTTTTTGGAGCACGTCG
>JAABUY010003703.1_pt1 | contig 16584 bp, 12 predicted proteins | sample 5560271 | NCBI WGS metagenome assembly JAABUY01 (sample SAMN10711886, study PRJNA513374) | rock metagenome | isolation source: Antarctica rocks | place: Antarctica: Victoria Land, University Valley
GCGCGCTCGCGGGGACGGGCGATCCGCTCCCCGCCTTTGTGGTGCTGGCCGCGTGCTGCGCCTGTGCCGCGCTCGTGACCAGTCGTGTGCGTCTGGAGAGGGGCGGGGAGTCGTGAGCGCAGGACACCACGCGACAGTGGGTGATCTGCGCGCGTCGTCGTCATAGGGGAGGGGACAGCGCATGTCGGACCTGGGCGCGGACTTGGCGCGAGCCTACGAGGCGCGCGTAGCGGCGACCGACGTGGAGTTGACGCCGGCAGCGATCCGCGCCGTGGTTCAGCAGCTTGGGGGCGGCGAGGGGCGCGCGCAAGTCGCCGCAGGCAACAAGCAACTGGCCGGCCAACTCGGGATCAGCGTCAGGACGGTGCAGCGGTGGCAGAAAGAGGGCGGGGAGGCGCGCCGCGTGGCGCGCTCGACGCCGGGCTTGAAGATCACGGTGCAAGGAATTGCCACGGCGCAGCAGCGGGCCGCCAACGCGCGGGCCTTCCGGGAGCGGGTGCAGGAGCAGGGGCTGGACGTGGTGCCGTGCCGGGTGATGGTGCTGGTGTACAACGAGGACCGGGCGCGGCCGCGCAATGTCGGGCCACAGCATATCGACGGGGCGAACGCGGGGCTGATCGACGCGCTCGACGCGCTCGAAGACGGAGACACGGCGGCGGCGGCCGAGGCGTTCGGGAACGCGTGGTTGGGGACGTATGGGATCGACGTGGACGCGGAGGTGACGGATGTGGTGGGCACGTTCGCGCTTGGCGGCTGAGGGTCGCCTCGCGCGGGGGCGAGATCGGCGCGTTAATGGATGCTAAGGTTTTCTAATTACGTACACCGTTTCTGTGACCGGCTGCCCGTTGCCCACGCCGATAACACGTCGGGTCATCGGTCGTGAGGAGTCACTAAAATCCGATAAAAGCACTACATCCTTGATAGGCAAGGACCACGCTTTAGCGAGTGCTTCTACTACGGCTCCAACTAAACTCTCATTATCCCATCCTAACGGACTCTCTGGACCGCTTGACGGAGGCCACTCATTCAGTCCTCCAAGCCGAGCGTGATATGACACAATACCCAGACGAGACGACTCAACCATCAGCACGTTATCGTTGAACACAAAGCTTTCAAACATGTCCATCTTATAATCGAAGGATGTAACTAACAAAACTTCGTCGGGCAAATCGGGCCACTGCTGTATCTGACGAGCACTCAACCATCCTCGCGCTCCACAAGCAATGGGAAGGTTACCCACATCACCTCCGCACTGTCTGATAATCTGGGCACAAGTTTCCAAACGCGCTGCTTGACCTTCGAAGGTTTTGTACACGAGCTCCGATTGTTCCGATGCCCAACGCACTAGCTCGTTTCTCTCAACGACAGGAGTAGCTGTGTCTCGCGCTGCCTTTTTCACCGTGCCGATAAAAATTCCGCCGATATTGCCCATGCTTGCCGCACGAATTCCTCCGACCGTAACAACCCCGGGGCTGGATATTGAGAATTCATTGATAAGCCTTCCCTCAACACATGCCCTACCAGATACTTGTCCCTGCGCATCCGTCAGCAGCCGAAGATTGCCATGTATAGCATCGATAAGCTTCTGGGCACTTATAGTCTTGGCTGGAGACTCGGATCGATGGGTAATCCTTTTGAGCAATTGACGTCCATCGAGTTTAATCCAATCGGAGGCTGAAACGACTTTCTTGCGGCGCTTATCCTTGTGTCCTGTAAAAAGATCCACGTCAAGGGCTGGACATAGCCATGCGCACAATTCTGCCAAATTCCATTTTTGGTTATCGTTAAAACGAAGAAGTCCTTCTCGAGAGTGGGGAGGTGCCTTTAACCAAACGCGCACACGAGTTCCACCGTCGCGGATGAATTCGTCGGCACGGGCCTCCCGTAAGAAAGGCCGCGCGTTAAGGCCATCGCCGAACTCGAGCACCAGCGTATCCCGCGGCGCGTCTAGGTAGTGACGTGTCGTAACACGTACACGATTTCCCCACATGAAGACGGAGAAAAACCCGATCCCGTACTTACCGGTCGATTTAAACCCCTTTGCTTGAAGCCCTGGTAACTCCTGGCGCATTAACGCAGACCCCCAGTAAGAGGTTCCGAAATCGAGGAAATCCCCCGTCAAGACTGTGGCGGACATCCCGACGCCATTGTCCTCTACTTCGATCCAGTGAGATCCGTCCGTGTCTTCGCCAAGCCTGACGTCTATACTTCCCCAATCGTTGGCATAATCTTCGATTAGGCGTCGCGCCCGAACCGCGTCGGAGGCATTTTGGATCAACTCTCGTAGCGGGACGATTGGGTCATGGCCGTATAGTTCCTCGCCACCGAGCTTGCGAACGAGATCCGTGACGCTTGTGATTTTGATACGCGTATCGATCGGGGTCCAGCCTTTGGTCGGGATCAGCTGGCGTAGGCGCTCGGGCTCTTCCACGCCGGCGATCCCGTGCGCCGCTAGCCTTGGCCGGCCGGAGTCCGCGAGCAAGGTGTCAGACCGCCGCAACTCGCCATCGGCCATACGTAACGTGTCGAAGCAGAGCCACCACGCCTCCATGTCGTCGACAGGGAAGGAGCGTGCAGTGGTGTAGACAAGGCGGTTGCTATCGATACGACTCTGAGGGTACAGCAGGTTTTCTTGAAAAATCCAGTGGGACTTGGACAAACTGGCTGGCTTGCGGAGGGCGCGCAAGAATCCCGGTGCCCTGCCAGCTAATTGGCACGCATCCGCGACGCGCAGTAGACATGCGAGCTTTAGTTGATCGACGGTCCAATCGGGGTGCTCAACGAATAATGATCCTCGCGGCAAGGTGTCGAACTGTTTATCGACCTTCTCGATTGACCATCCATGACTAGCGGCGATTTCCCCGATGACTTGACCATACGCTTTTCGCAACTCGGGCCTGTCGATGAGGTAATATTCCTCGTCGCCTTTCCGGTCCCTGAAAGGGCGGGAGAGCAAATCTTCCGCGTGTTGCGCATGCTGATCGCGCAACGCCTGCCGGATTGCTTGACGCTCAATCTCTTCGGAAGGGGTGCGGATCTCATCGGGTGAAGGTTGACGACCCAGCTTTTGCTCTAGCAAATTAACGATCGCGTCTTGCCAGGTGGGTGTGCCGCGCAGCGTGTCGATCCCATTCTGGTAGGCAGCGAGCCCCATCCCGAGGTCATGGATGAGGAAAGCGCCTCCGAGAACGAATGCTTCCGCAGGGGTCAGGGGAGGGAAACTAGAACCTACGATCTGATCGGCCACGTTCCATAGAGCGTCTACGTGTGTGATGTCGTGGACGGTGTAATCCGGCAGGTCCCGATTGATTTCGCCCGCTAGCTGTGCCGCTCGCTCTCTGAAATTGATAAATGCGGTGTGCAACTGCTTGAGTGGTTCCGATGCATGAGCCGGATCAGGTCCTAAGGCAAGTGATGTTTGCCATAGGCGAGTATTCTTAAAGGCGGCCAAAATATCCCCTCCGGCTCTTATGATGGCCTTATCTCAACTGAGTTGGACAGCTAACAACCCTTAGGTTGCGCAGCGGCACTACGCTGAATTATTGCCCCTGTGGTACACACAATATTACACCCTCGCAATAAAGGGGGGCAAATGCCAGCCATAGCAGGGCTCTTGGACGCTTTTGATGATGCTGTCCGAGAGGGACGTCTGCACCAGAGGGGTGAAAACCAAAAGGCTTGTCTCCACCACTGACGATAGTCTCCCGTTAGACAGCCGCAACGATCGAGCGGCCGTGCACTATTCCGACCATGGCAGTCAGCGACGACGCCCTGCAACAAAACGAGGGGTCGCGCGCTGCGAGACCTGAACCGCTTCCATTTCTGTTGTTCATGTGCCCTGTCGCTACGACATCAGCCACCCACCAGGCGCATAAATTCTCGTCGTTGCTACCGCATATCGACCTGACAACGGCATCATCAAAAGAGCCCATGAACCCATAGCAGGACCCTACATATTTTCGTGAAATGCACCACTTAGACTCCGGTAAGGAACATCTTCTCGATCTGCGCCATAGAAGCTTGCTGTCATAGCGCGCGGCGTGGTGGGGCGGTAGTGGGCCGTGGGCATCCCTGGTGTGTACGTTGTCATAAAGGTTGAGCGGGGCTGAGTGTGATCCCGCCCCATTTTGCCGCAAAGGGTGAGCCGTTATGCCACAAAGAGTGAGCCGACGCGCACGTTATGCCACAAAGGATGAGGATAACGTTGTGACGGCGCAGTGGCCCCTGGCACGGGTGGACGAGGGATGCGGCGCGGGGGAGGAGGGGTGGTAAGCAGCCCGCAGGCGCATAGGCTCAACCTTTATGGCACGCCGGCCCAACCTTTGTGGCAAGGACCTCAACCTTTATGACAACGTACAGCATAGGGGCGGCGTTTGACGGGCTCTGGGGCGTCGTGGTAGGCTGCGCGGGGTCGCAACGCGAACTATAAGGGAGGTATACGACAAAGCGAAGCGGTGGCGCGAGAAGTGAGGGAAAAGGGGCTGGCGGGCGCGATGTAAGATTTCACTCATCCCGAGCCGGTTTCACACTCACCCGTTGGCTTTGTTTCACTCGTGTTGGGTGGGATTTTTCACACGAGCTGGGCCGATCCGCACGCTGCGGATGGGCGCGGCGAGGGGAATGACACCTCATCCACGACCGTCGGGAGGAGTGGTGCAGGATGAGTGATAATGTCCGCTCAGCTTACGTGATAAACGGCCCAACACGAGTGAAATCTTACAAAGGGCCTGAGAACCAAAAGAGATGGCCCATGACAGAGGCCACGCGGCGCTTGAGCCGCCCCCGCTGGACGGGAGGACACGACACGATGCCGTCATCTGTACGCGCGGCCGCGACCGAGCTAGCCCACACGGCGCACCGCCTTGGTCTGGCCGCCACCTTTGTGCCGATCGAGCTCCCGCGTCTCATCCTCCTGCAGCGCCAGCTCGACCTGCCGGACGATCTCCTTACCTGGTACGCCACCGCCTCGCCCGCGGACTTCGCGGTGCCCACCCCAGGCAATGATGCGCCCCTCGCGCCGGGCGACCGGCTTGATGACGCGCTGCGCGGGTACCGCTACCATGCCCTCACCAACGTACCGCTGCCCGGCTGGGCACCCGCGTGGATCGTGATCGGCGGCGATCCCGGATGTCCCCTCATCGTCCACGCGGCGGCCTCCCACGATCCAGCGGTCTACTACGGCGCGCCGTCCCACGGGACGTACTGCCTCACGCCCCTCAGCGCCGATCTCGACGGCTTCCTGCGGGGCGTGAGCGCCTATCTTGATCTCTATCTTGGCCGCTTTGCCGGCGCCGTCCTCACGACCGACGATGCGCTCAATGCTGACCTCCGGTCGGCCTTCACCGCCGCCCTCGACGCACGTCCCAGTACCGCGGGGCGTGCGCCCACCTGGCTTCGCGCGTGGCTGGCGATCGACTTTTAGCTGCTGACCCGTACACGGTGTCACGCCGCCGATGTCTGGGCATACGACTTCTTGCCGGTCATTGACCTGCGCTTCCGCGCGCTCTTCGCGTTCTTCATCGTCGAGCTGGGCTCGCGGCGAGTCGTCCATGTCGGTGTCACGCGCCACCCGACCGACGCCTGGGTCGCTCAGCAATTGCGCGAGGCCACGCCCTTCGGTACAAGCCCGCGGTTCCTCATCCACGACAATGACAGTAAGTTCGGCGCACAGTTCGCGCGGGCGGCGGCCAGCAGCCGCATTGAGGTACTGCGGACGCCGGTTAGAGCACCGCGCGCGAATGCCTTCTGCGAGCGATTCCTCGGCAGCGTCCGGCGTGAGTGTCTCGACCACCTCTTCATCCTGCAGGAGCGGCAATTGTACCGTGTGCTCCGCGCCTATTGCGCGTACGTCAAGCGTGCGCGTCCACATCAAGGGATAGGACAGGCCATCCCTGAGGCGAGCGGGGTGGCGACGATGCCCCCTGCGACAACGGCCATCGTCTCCGTCCCGCTTTTGGGAGCTTACACCACGATTATCGACGGGCGGCATGACGGGTACCGGAGGCGACGAAAGCCACTACAACATCATCAGAACCCAACGGAACCCTGTTACACGCCAGAGCTTGTTTGCCTTCTGAATCCTGACGCATCCAGCGGTACGACGCGGTCTGGTGACAGGGCGTAACCTGCGGCCCAGGCGACGGCAAAGCGGTCGTTTCCCAGGGCTGCCCGAGTTGCCTCCACGTCCCGCTCATAACGGACACGATCCGCCGCAGGTACAGGCGCGCCGATCTCCTCACGTAGCGCCGCCGCCGTTCCGAACAGCAGCCCCGCGTGCTCGGGTTGCCCCACCCCGCCGGCCGCCGCCATGCCCTCCAGGCAACGCGCGATCTCCAGGGTGTCGCCCAAGTCGCGCTGCACGGTTAGGCTCTCGGCGTAGCGCGTATACGCGGCCGCGTCATCCTCCTGACCCCGCGCGATATCCCCCAGCATGGCCAGGGCTGATGCGATGCCCCAGCGATCGCCGACCAATCGCCGCACGGCCAAACTCTCCATACAGAGCGTCATGGCGCGCGCATAGTCGCCCAGGTCTTGCGCTAGTTCAGCCAGATTCGCGAGCGCGCGCGCTATGCCCTGCCGCTCGCCCAGGTCTCGTTGCAAGGCCAGGCTTTGCTCATAGAGCGCCGTGGCGCCTGCATAATCACCCCGGTTTCGTGCCGCGACGCCAAGATTGTTGAGCCCGGTGCCGGTGCTCCATGTGTCGCCTAACTCCTGGGCAAGGGCGAGGCTCTGCTCATACAGCATGGTCGCCCGCTCGTCATTGCCCTGAAATAGGGCGACGTTGCCGAGATTGTTGAGCGCACGGCCCATGCCGGGCCTGTTCCCCATATCGCGCGACAACGCCAGGCTCTCCTCGTGTAGAGCGACCGCTCGCGCGTAGTCGCCCTGGCGGAACGCTACGTTGCCGAGATTGTTGAGCGCTGCGGCCACGTCCTCTCCGGCGCCCACGCGGCGCGCTAGAGCAAGGCTCTCCTCGTGTAAGGCTACGGCCCGCGCATACTCGCCTTGCTGCGTCGCCAGGATACCGGCCCCTTTGAGCGCCTTGATGCGCACCGCCACTGATGTCCTTGTTGCAGGGACCGCTTGAGCCGCATCCAGGACGAGGAAATCGTCCAGCCAGTCCCGCCCCTCGCTCAGGTGACCGTGCATCCACCAGAAGCGCCACAGCGCCGCGGCCAGGCGCAAGTCCAGATCATACGCGCCGCCTGTTCGTGCCCAGCGTAATGCCGCGCGCAGGTTGTCGTGCTCCCGCTCTAACAACGCGACCCATTGCTCCTGCCGCGCGCCGATGAGATGCCTCTCCGCCTCCTCGCACAGGGTCAGGACGTAGGACGCGTGCCGGCGCGCAAGTGTTGCGGCGTCGCCGCACGCATCCGACTGCTCTTGCCCGTACTCGCGCACCGTTTCGAGCACGTCGAAGCGCGCCTCATGCTCGCCGTCCCACCCCGCCCGATGGTGTCTCGCGGGATGGAGCAGGCTCTTGTTGACCAAGGACGCAAGCACGTCCAGGGCGTCCGGCAGGGCGTCCGGCAGGGCGTCCGGCAGGGCGTCCGGCAGGGCGTCCGGCGTCCCCAGCGTCCCCAGCGTCCTCCTCAATGTCCACACCGCACACAGCCTCGGCCGCCTCCAGGGAGCAGCCGCCCACAAACACGCAGAGCTGCCGGAGCACCCGCTGCTCGCGCGCGGTTAGGAGGTCGTAGCTCCAGTCGAGGGCGTTGCGGAGCGTCTGCTGGCGCTTTGGGAGGTCGCGCGCCCCGTCGGTCAAGACGCGCAGGCGGCACCTGAGGCGCGACAGGAGTTGGTGGGGCGGCAGTATCTTGACGCGGGCCGCCGCCAGCTCAATCGCCAGCGGGAGGCCATCGAGCTGGCGGCAGATCTCCACCACGGTCGCGGCGTTGGCCGTGGTCAGCGCGAAGGCGGGATTGACCGCTCGCGCCTGGCACAGGAACAGCGCGACGACCGGACAATGCACAAGCTCATCGACCGGAGGAAGGCGCGCCGGGTCGGGGATGGCGAGGGGGGAGAGACGATATTCCTGCTCGCCCCGGACCTGGAGCGGCGCCCTGCTCGTCACCAGCGCGCCCACCTCGGGACAGGCCGTGAGGAGGTCGACGATGATCGGCGCGACCGCCGGGATCTGCTCGACGTTATCCAGCAGCAGCAACACCCGCCGCGACCGCAGATAGGCGTGGACGCACTCACCGAGCGGCCGAGCGCCGTTGTCGCGCACGTCGAGCGCCCGCGCGATGGCTGGCATAACGAGGCTCGGGTCACGCTCGCTGGCGAGCACGACCATGCACACGCCGTCACGGTACTGCCGCGCCACCGCGGCCGCCACGTGCAACGCCAGACGCGTCTTGCCAACCCCGGCTGGCCCGGTGAGCGTCACGAGGCGCGCGTCCTCGCGACACAGCACATCCTGAATCCTCGCCGCATCGCTCGCTCTCCCGAAGAGCGGCGAGAGTACTGCCGGCAGGGTGTGCGGGTGATTGCCCATCGCCGCGGTCAGGCGCGAGCGCGGACGCGTTCCCCACTGCTCGGCGGCGGCGGCGAAGGCGACGCGGTCGTGGGCAGGGAGCGCGAGCGCGTCAGCGAGCAAGCGGACCGTGTCCCGCTGTGGCGCATGCTCGACGCCGCGCTCCATGTAGCGGATGTTGCGCACGCTAACCGTCGCGCGCTCGGCCAGCCCCTCCTGCGTCAGGCCTGCGGCGAGCCGGTGGTAGCGGAGGAGCCGTCCGAAGCCCGTTGGTCCCGTCCCGTTAGGGTTTCCATCCATCTTTCCGCCCCCATCCACGACACACCTGTCCGGGCGTCTCCTCCAGCCCGACGCATCGAACCCACAACCTTGAGCCTGTCCGTTGTGATGATAGCACGCGGCGACCGCCGTTTTTGCAGCTTTTGTTGCCGCTATCGTTGCCGCCTTTGCCTGGTTAGGCCGCCTCGCACACGGCAGACTGAAGAGTAGACGTCCCATGGGATCAACCACTCGGTATGGGCAGAGGAGGACCGATGAGAGCAGGAGCGATGCTGCTGGCACGACTAGGCGTCGTGGCCAGCGCCGTGGCCGGCGCGGCCGCCCCCATGGGGCGCGGCCTACCCACGGCCCGCGCGGACGACTACCGCAACCTCATGGCCGGCGACTTTTATGGCTATCAGCGGAACGCCTCGTCGTTCGCCACCAACGACGACGGGGCCGTCGTCACCGGCGCCAGGTACGCGCGGGCGATTGTCATCAACAATTGCGGCTACAACGCGAATGGCGTCTCGGTCAACGCACGCCGCTTCCCTGGGTATAAGGGCATCTCGTTCACCGTGGGTATCTCGGACCGCTCCGACGTGGACGTGCGCGCCGATTTCACCGTCACGGCCGACGGCACAGCGGTGTATAAGGAAGCCTTGCGGCAGGGCGCGGTCCCCCGGCGGGTCACGCTGATGTTCGGCCAGGCGGACGTCTTCAGCTTTAGCGCCGTCACGAAGACGCGCTACAAATGCTCTCATGTCATCCTGGGCAACCCTATCATCGTCCACAGCCAGCCGATCGCCGGGTCGGCGCTCCCGGCCACCAATCCACGGTCCCTGGTCGCGCTGGACTTCTCCGGCTACCAGCGCGATCTGTCCTATTTCGAGACGAACAATGAGGCGGCCCGTATCGCGGGCAGCCGGTTCGCCCGCGGCGTCGTCATCCACAACTGTGGTTACAACGCTACCGGCGTGTCGCTCAATGCGCACCGCCTGCTGGGGTACCGGTCGGTCCGGTTCGACGTGGGGATCACGGACACGACCGATGTCGACGTGCACGCTGACTTCAGCCTCACGGCGGACGGCGCCCAGGTCTACAAGACATCGTTGCAGCAGGGACAGCTCGCTGCGCACGTCACGATACCGTTCGGCCGGGCGGAAGTGTTCAGTTTCGGCGCTGTCACGACGACACGCTACAAGTGCGCGGATGTTATCATCGGCAATCCGGTCGCCCTACCCTGAGCGGGTCATGGGACGATAGGGGATCTGTCAGAACTCAGAACACAGGCTGCTCATCCCTTACGATGTGCGCCAGGACAGCGGCCAAAAACGGCTCGATCTCAAGAGTGATCCTACGCTTTTGGCCCCTCCAATGCCATTTTGTGGGGCTGTGTTTTGAGTCCTGACAGATCCCGTCTGCGGGCTCCCGGGCACCTGGGTCCCGTCGACCGTCGCGTCGTAGACGGTCGCCGCGGCGATCTGGGTGAGGTCCTGGCTGGCCAGAGTGTGCTGCAAGGCGGTGAGCATCTGCGCGTCGGCATTACCCGCGTTGCCAGCCGACGCGGCGATGCGCACCGCTTGTTGTGCGGCTTGGTCATAGGCGGCGTGCGTCTTGTAGAGCATGCCGACCTCGAATGTCCCGAACAGAAGCAGCAGGAAGACGGGGATGCAGAAGGCGAACTCGACCATGGATTGGCCGCGCTGGGCCGCGCTGAGTCGCGCCCGCCGGGCCGCGCTCCATCCGAGCCGGGCGCAATCAACGCGCATAGAAGCTCATTCTTTCTCCGCTGGCGACGCGCATAAGGCGCGTATGTCCGTTTCCGACTCCGACTATAGACGCTGGTACACCGGCGGGCAAGAGGATAAATGGGCTAGTGGGTCAACCGGCGTCTAGAGGGCGCTGCCTGCGGGTGACCTGAACCCGGGTCTGGACCGGCCTCAGCGCGGCGACGAGGGATGCGGCTGGTCAGCGCGGCGCAGGCGTCCTGTCGGCGACGTGGGGCGTGTCATTGGCCACATTATTATCATGGCCAGCGACACCCTCGGCTGATACGCCCGACACGCTCGATGCGCCGTGCCGGTGTCGCTACAGGGCCGCGCCATCGTGGTCTCCCAGGTGTGTGCGCAGCGCGCGCAGCCCGAGGCGGAGGCGGCCCTTGACGGTGCCGAGAGGGACGCCGTGGGCGCGGGCGATCTGGGGGTGGGTGTAGTCGGCGGCATAGGCGAGAGCGAGTGAGGCGCGTTGGGGCGCGGGGAGGCGGGCGAGGGCGGCACGCACGAGGCGGACCTCGGCGTGCTGGCAGGCGAGGGCGTGCGTGTCACGGTCGTCGGAGGCCTCATCGAGGGCGGCGACATCGACCCAGCGGTCGGCGTGGCAGCGGCGGCGCTCGTCGATGGCGCGGTGGCGCACGATGGTGAGCAGCCAGGAGCGGACGCTGCCGCGGGCGGGGGCGTAGGTGGGGGCGCGGCGCCAGACGGCGAGGAAGGCCTCTTGGACGGCATCCTCCACGAGGGCGGGGTCGTGGAGGATGCGCAGGGCAAGCGTGGTGGCCGTGGGGGCGTAGCGCGCATACAGAATGTCGAACGCGGCGCGGTCGCCGGCCGCGACGCGGGCGAGGACGGCGTCATCGGAGGCGGGGGAGAGATACATGGTGTCCTTCTAGCTATGACAGCCTGTGTTGAGGACAGGATAGGCGCGCGGGCACCGCAACGGTATGGCCCAGATGGGGGGGACAGCGAGCCGAGGACAGCGACACTGCGCTGGACCGGCCGCTGCCCTTGTGGCGCCCTGGCGCGGCTCCTAGCGGCCGTAGGTGCGTTGGGTGCCGTGGTGGTGGCGGGGGGCCGCGCCGGCGCAGCGGTGGTGCGGGCCGCTGGGCAAGCGCGCCAATTGCCAGTCCAGCGTGGTCATCTGCTACGCCAGCCCGCGCGGCTACACATTGGTGGACCGGCGGCTCTCCCTGCCTGAGCCCTGGTTTACCCCGGCGTACGCGGGCCGACGGCGGCGCTGCGGGGTGCCCGCCGACGTGGCGTTCCGCACGCACCCGCAGTTGGCCAGCGAGATGGTCGCGGGGCTGCGCGCGCGGGGGCACCTGCCGGCGCGCTGGGCCCTCTGCGACGAGGGCTTCGGGCGGGACACGGCCCTGCTCGACCGCCTGGCGGCGGCGGACCTGTGGTACCTGGCCGAGGTCCCCCACACGACGCGGGTCTGGCGGGAGCGCCCGGCGGTCGGGGTGCCGGCGGGGACGGGGCAGGGGCGACCCCGCACACGGGTGCGCGTGGACGCCACGGCCCCCGCGCCGGTCGAGGTAGGCGCGCTGGCCGCCGCCCTGCCGCCGACGGCGTGGCGGCGCCGTCTCCTCAACGAGGGGGCCAAGGGGCCGCAGGTGGCTGCGGTGGCGTGCGTACGCGCGGTGGCCGTGCGCGACCGCCTGCCCGGCCCCGACGTGTGGGTCGTGCTGCGCCGTGGCCTCGGCCCCAACGCGGAACTCAAGGCGTTCCTCTCCAACGCCCCCGCCGACCTCCTGCAGGCCGAGGACACGCTGGCCCGGCGCACGGCGGCGCGCTGGCCGGTGGAGCGCGGCATCGAGGAAGGCAAAGGCGAGGTCGGCCTCGACCATTACGAGGTGCGGGGCTGGGTCGGCTGGCATCACCACATCACCCTGAGTTTCTTGGCGCATCACGTCCTCGTCCAGGCGCGCCATCGCCTCGGGGGAAAAAAGCCCGGCGGTGACGGTGCCCCAGGTGCGCGCCCTGCTCCAGGTCGTGTTGCCCCGGCCTACGCTGACGCTGCAGCGGGCGCTGGCCCTGCTGCGCTACACCCAGCGCCAGAACCACGGCGCCTACCGCTCCCATCGCAAGCGTATCCTCCGCCGTCTCCTCGACACGTCTTGACAACCTAACGTTGTAGTATTAAGCAGGTTGCCGGATCCGCCCTAAGGAGGCTTGAAGTGCTTACTCCCCCTTGCCCTCCCTCGCCGGCCCCGCCACGGGCGGTGGCATCGCGGCCAGCTCGCGCAGCGGCTCCTCCAGCCTCGCGGTGAGCGCAGCGTCCGCTTCCCGCAACTCGTCGAGCAATGCCGCTATGGCGACGCCGAGCGCCCGCCGGAGCTCGGACGGCATCAGCGCCCGCACCAGCGCCCCTTCCCACGGCGCGGTTAGCTCCGGTGGCAGGGTATCGGCCCCTTCGCGTAGTCCGTCGGCCGGCCAAAGCGCAGGCAGGCCAGCGCGAGCGCCTCGTCGCGGATGGCGCTGATCCAGTACTCGGCCTGCCACACCTTGCCCCGCTCGATGCACACTTGCGCGTGCAGGGCGTGGTGCCAGGTCAGCCCGATCCTGTGGTCCCGGCTCGCGCGTGGTATGTCCGGCTGCGCGCGCGGCTCGCCGAAGATCGCACGGAAGTGGGGCCCGCGCGCGCCGAACGCGGCGGCGGGCGCGAAGGCTAGGTCGACCTCAAGGCAAGAGGGAAGGAGGAAGGCGCGGTAGATCGCGGGGGCCGCCCGCACGTCGAAGTGGTGGAGGGCATCGAGCTCTTGGTACATGAACTGGCTCCACTCGTTGAGGACATCTTCCGGTGTGAGTCCCTCAACGACCCCGAAGAAGAGGTCGATGTCCGACCAGCGATCCGCGTCGCCGAGCGCAGCGGAGCCCGTAATCGCAGCCCCCATGAGAGACCTGTCTGCGCGGGCGCGGTCGAGCAGGCGCGCGCGCAACTGGTCGCGTTCGGCCTCGGTGAACATCCGGCCCCCTTCCCCACGTGTCCCCAGCCAGTGTAGCATCGGTCAAGCCGATCCATGAGCCCTGCCGCCCATGAGCCCTGCCGCATCGTGCCGGACAGAGCCGCACCCGTCGCGGAACTCGTCTTCACTTGATGCGCGTTGTCCAATTGGAGGGTGCAAATATGTGTCAAGAGGATTGGCTCTCCCGACGACTTGGTGAACCGGGACTCAAGAGTGATGCTGGTCACCGACATGGTGCTAGGCCATTCACGCAACGTACCCATCAAGCAGGCGCGCGAGTGCGTGATCGCCCGCAGCCACCTCCTCGACACATTGCGCGACATCGCCGTACCGTTCCTGCAGCGCGAAGGTCTGTGCCCGCCCCCACGCCATAGATTGAGTGTCGAGGATCGCAGCCGCCTCGGGTAGGTCGGCCTCGTGGAAGAACCGCGCGCCATCCAAGCGCCGCTGCGCCGCTAGCGGCAGGTAGAACGACACCAGACCGCGCTGTCGTCGCGGCGCATCGCCCCCACGCAGGTCGGCGGCAAGCAACGCCAAGGCCTGCGCACCCCCGTACGCGACCGGCCCATTGGGGTCGGACGTCAGCGCCTCCCGGATCAGCGGCAGCGCACACGCGATCACCTCCCGTCGGCTCCGTGGCCGCTCTGGTCGGAACGCGGCGCGCAGGCGGTGGGCGCCGTGCTTCCAGTCGATGCTCTCCGCCCGCCACGCGATGAGGAAGTCGTCCAGGGGCAGCACCGCGCAGGGATACCCGTCCGGGTCGTGGACACGCAGGTGGTCAGCGGTCAGATCCAGGGCCACGATATGGTGGTCGCCCGCGGGCGCGCGCTCACAATCAGGCCGGTAAGAGAGATAGCCCATGTCAAGGGGACCGAGCAACACCGGGCCGTGGGCGAGCCCCGCGCCCAGCTGGACCAGCGCCTCGCTCGCGTCGTCGCCGGACCACGCGTCGCACGCCCAGCCGAGGGCGTCCAGGGCGCGCGTGAGCCCGAGGTCGGGGTCGACAGCTATGGGGCTCGGGAGCGCGACCGCGCCACCCGCGGTACGCAGGTAGCCCGCGCCAAACGGCATGGTGGTCAGGCACTCCAGGAAGCCGGGCTTGGGCAGTGCCTCGCCAGCGCCCGCGGCCTGGAGGCACATGTGCAGGCTGTTGGCGTAGCAATAAGCCCCGCTGCCGCTGTAGCGCGGTGTCATCGTCTCTCGTCCCCGTTCTCGTCCCCGTCCGTCCTCGGTCGTGCATCCCGCAGCAACTCGCAGGCGCGCCCGCGCCTCAAGACATGCACGCGCATACCCCGTGCCAGCCGAAGCGATACCCGATGCTACGCGGCGGGCAGCACCCGTCGTTCGAGCAGGTCGAATCGCCCACGGCCGTACATGCTGCGCCGCACGAGCTTGAGGCGATGCACCTGGCCCTCGACCTGCCCGTTGCTGTACTCGAGCGTCAGGCCGGCTTGGACCGCAGCATAATCGTCGCGCAGCCCGAGTGCGAATCGCTTCAGGTCGTCGCTCCCGCTCTGCGCGGCGGTCTCGATCCAGGCGTCGAGACGTTCGCCTTCCCGCTGCCGGAGCATCGTGGCGAAGTTCTGGGTCACCGCGTACGCCACGGCGATGTCCGCATCCCCCTGCAGGAGGCGCGCGACGTAGGCCGTCTGATCGTCGGTGCGATCGGCGGGGCGGCGGAGGAAGAGGAGGGCGACCTCGCGGGCGGAGGGGCCGCGCACACTCGTCAGCGCCGAGCGCGCCCGCCGCGCCGGACGGAGGGACGGGTCCTGGCGCCGGTGGGCCACGAAACGCGACACAGGGCTCGACGAATAGGCGAACCCCTGTGCGCGGATCTCGCGCCAGAGTTGCATCCCGTTGTGGCAGCCCTCCGCCCACCGCCGCCGCAGGTAGCCTTCATACGGATCGAGCGCACGATCGCGGCGCTCGAAACGCCGCCGGCGCCGCGCGGGCGGTCCACCCATCGACAAGTAGCGGTAGGCGGTCTGGCGGCTGATGCCGACGGTGCGGGCGATGTCCGTCACAGCCGCCCCTTTGGCGTGCAGGGCATGGACGGCCTCGTAGGCGGCGACGCGCTGCCGATGGTAGTCCACGCTCGCCGCCTCCGCCTCTTGGCGCCATGGCGGCGGTGGTGGCTGGCCGCCCTGGTCGGGATCGTCGGCGGCGCGGGACTCCCCTGACCCGGTTGCCTCGATCAGGACAAGCGCCGCGTCCTTCAGGCACGCGCCTTTCGTGCGCAGGAACGCTTCGAGGGCCTCGCCTAGGTTGCGCAGGACGTGGAACCGATCCACGACCTGGGTGGCCTGCGGCGCACCGCGCGTCGCCGCGTCGGCGTATAGTTTCGAGCGATCCCGCGTGATGACCTCGATCTCCGGATGCTGGGCCAGCCACGCCACCGTCGAGTCGGCGCTGCGCTCCGGTAGGAGGGCGATCACGCGATGCCGCGCGAGGTCCACGAGGATCGTGCCGAAACGTCGCCCTTTGCGCCAGGCCCACTCGTCTAGGCCGAGCAGCCTCACGTCGCCGGTGGCGGGGAGAGGTGTGGCGCGAATCAGGTTCAGAAGGGTGTCGGGACTTGTGCGCATGCCCAGGACCTGGGCGAGCCGCGCCCCCGCCTCGCCGCCGAGGGCGAACCCAATCTGCTGCACCGCCGCGCGTAGGCCCTGGCTCCAGCGTCCATGCGGCGCCACGAGCGCGGGCAGGCGCTCAGTGAAGATGCGCCGGGGGCATGAGGGCATGCGGCAGAAGAAGCGGCGCACGCGCAGGCGGAGGACGACGACACTGCGGGCCACGGGGAGGTCAGACACCTTTCGGGCATACCAACCATGGACGCTGCGGGAGCGTCGACCACACAGCGGGCAGCGCGCGGACGCCTTCTTCGCCGTCCCGAAGACGCTCATTGTGTCGCCGGCTGTAAGAATGCACATAAGATGCGCCGGTCCCACACCTGAATCGGCACCGTGGGGCGCATAAAGTGCGCCGCTCATCTGGACTGGAGTCAGGGCCAGGTCGAGGGCCAGGTGAACAGATTGAAGACGACCAAGCGGGCCATGTACGGTCGGGCGTCGCTCGATGTGCGGCGGCGGCGGCTCGTGTGCGCTGCCTG
>JAABUY010003704.1_pt1 | contig 16581 bp, 13 predicted proteins | sample 5560271 | NCBI WGS metagenome assembly JAABUY01 (sample SAMN10711886, study PRJNA513374) | rock metagenome | isolation source: Antarctica rocks | place: Antarctica: Victoria Land, University Valley
CCCAGACCCGCCAGGGGCGAGCCGCCCCTGGACCGGCTTTACTTAAGTATTGGTTTCCAAAGGCGAGCCTTTGGCGGGGTCCAGGGGCAGAGCCCCTGGCCTTGCTTTCTTCCATGCGGCCTGCATGACCCCCGCCCTGATCGTGGCCGCCCCGCGTTCCGGCTCCGGCAAGACCACCGTGACGCTGGCGATCGTGTCGGCGCTGCGGCGGCGCGGCGTTTCGGTGCGGGTGGCCAAGTCGGGCCCGGACTACATCGACCCGGCGTTCCACGAGCGCGCCTCCGGGGCGGCCTGCGTCAACCTCGACACCTGGGCGATGCCGCCGGCCCTGCTGGGCGCGCTGCTGGGCGACACGGCGGGCGCGGACCTGCTGGTGATCGAGGCGTCGATGGGGCTGTTCGACGGCGCGGGCCGGGTCGCGGGGCGGTCCGGGGCGGCGGCGGACCTGGCGGCGCGGTTCGGGCTGCCGGTGCTGCTGGTGCTCGACGTGTCAGGGCAGTCGCAGTCGGCAGGCGCGGTGGCGAGGGGGTTCGCGCTGCACGACCCCGCGGTGCGGGTGGCGGGCGCGGTGCTGAACCGGGTGGGCAGCGCGCGGCACCTGGCAGGGGCGGCAGGCGCGGTGGCGGCGGCGGGAGTGGCGGTGCTGGGCTCGCTGCCGCGCGACCCGGGGGTCGGGCTGCCGGAGCGCCACCTCGGCCTGGTGCAGGCGAGCGAGCAGGACGGGCTGGACGCGAAGCTGGCGCGGCTGGCGGCGCTGGCGGAGGCGCGGCTGGACCTCGCGGCGATCGTGGCGCTGGCGCGGCGGCCGGAGAACGGCGCGGCGGCCGACGTGGCGGACGGCGCGGCGGCGGGGGTGCCGGGCGGGCTGCTGCCGCCGCCGGGGCAGCGGGTCGCGCTGGCGTGGGACGCGGCGTTCAGCTTCGCCTACCCGCACATGCTGGCGGGGTGGCGGGCGGCGGGCGCCGAGCTGGCGCGGTTCTCGCCGCTGGCGGACGAGGCGCCGCCGGACGGGTGCGACTGCTGCTGGCTGCCGGGCGGGTATCCGGAGCTTCACGCGGGCCGGCTTGCGGCGGCGGGGCGGTTCCGGGCGGGGCTGGCGCGGTTCGCGCGGACGCGGCCGGTGCACGGCGAGTGCGGGGGCTACATGGCGTTGGGGCAGGGGCTGGTGGACGCGCGGGGCGAGCGGCACGCGATGGCGGGGCTGCTGTCGCACGACAGCTCGTACGCGACGCGGCGGATGCACCTCGGCTACCGCGAGGCGACCCTGCTGGCGGACTCCCCGATCGGGCGCGCGGGGCAGGTGCTGCGCGGCCACGAGTTCCACTACGCAACGTCGAGCGGCGAGGACGACGCGAGGCTGGCGACGCTGGCGGACGCGGACGGCGCGGCGCTGGGCGGGGCGGGCGGGCGGCGCGGGCTAGTGAGCGGAACGTACTTCCACGCGATCGCGCTGCAGGGAGGGTGAGCGTGATGCCGACGGCGCGGAGGAGTGACCGGTGAAGCAGGCAAGGTTGAGGCTCTGCCTCAAACTCCGCCAAAGGCAGGCCTTTGGAATCCACTACTTGGTAAGGCCGGTCCAGGGGCAAGGCTGGCCAAAGGTTCCGACGGCCCGCTTGGGCCGTTGGAATGGGCGGCGGAGGGGGAGCCCAGCCTTGCTTCCTGACAGGTCGATGTCAGAGGCCCCGGCGTGACAGCGGACCGGCCTGCGCCGAACAGCCTCGCGGCGCTCAGGGCGCTGTGCACCGCGCTGCCGGGCGGCGACACGGCGGCGGCGGCGGCGTGCCTGGCGCGGCAGGCGAGCCTGACCAAGCCGCCCGGCAGCCTGGGGCGGCTGGAGGCGCTGGCGGGATGGCTGGCGCGCTGGCAGGGCCGCGCGATGCCGCGGCTGGAGCAGGTCGACGTGGTGGTGTTCGCGGGCAACCACGGCGTCGTGGCGCACGGGGTGTCGCCCTACCCGGCGGCGGTCACGGCGGCGATGGTGGCCAACTTCGCGGCGGGCGGAGCGGCGATCAACCAGCTCGCGCGGGCGGCGGGGGCGCAACTCGCGGTGCACGCGCTGTCGCTCGACCGGCCGTGCGGCGACATCACGCGCGTGCGCGCCCTGGACGAAGCAGAATTCCTCGACGCGGTGGCGGCGGGCTGGGGCGCGGTGCCGGCGGGGTGCGACCTGCTGTGCCTGGGCGAGATGGGCATCGGCAACACCACGGCGGCGGCGGCGCTGTGCGCGGGGCTGTTCGGCGGCACGGCGGCGGCGTGGGTGGGGCGCGGCACGGGCGTCGACGACGCGGGCCTGGCGCGCAAGACGGCGGCCGTGGCGGCGGCGCTGTCCCGGCACCGGGGCGTGGCCGGCGAGGGCGCGGCGCCACCGGCGGCGGCGCCGGTCGGCGCCGGGAGCGGCGCGCGAGGCGACGCGCTGGACGCGGCGGCCTCGCTCGGCGGGCGGGAGCTGGCGGCGATCCTGGGGGCGGCGCTGGCGGCGCGGCACGGGGGCGTGCCGGTGCTGCTCGACGGCTTCGTGTGCACCGCGGCGGCGGCGCCGCTGGCGCGGATGGCGGCGAACGGGCTGGACCACGCCGTGCTGGCGCACGTGTCGGCGGAGGCGGGGCACCGCGCGCTGGCGGCGGCGCTGGGGATGGCGCCGCTGCTCGACCTGGGGATGCGGCTGGGCGAGGGGTCGGGCGCGGCGCTGGCCGTGCCTCTGCTGCGGGGTGCGCTCGCCTGCCACGCGGGGATGGCGACCTTCGCGGAGGCGGGCGTGCCGGATCGCGATGGCGACGCGCCGGCCGGGAACGTCGGGGGCGCCGGGATGGCCGGGGGCAGCGGGGCGGGCGGCGTGCGGTGACGCAGCCTCTTCGCGCCGCGGTGCGCCGGCTGGCGGATCACGTCGCGGAGGCGGTGGTGCTGCTGACCCGCGTGCCCGTGCCGTGGCGGTTCGTGCCGTCGGCGGGGCGGGCGGTGTGGGCGTATCCGGTGGTCGGCGCGGTGGTCGGCGCGGCGGTGGGCGGGGCGGCGGCGCTGGGTCTGCGGCTCGGGCTGGGAGCGGCGCTGTCGGCGGGGTGGGCGCTCGCGGTGTCGCTGCTGCTGACCGGGGCGCTGCACGAGGACGGGCTGGCCGACACCGCGGACGGCATCGGCGGCGGACGCACGGTCGAGCGCCGCCTCGCCATCATGCGCGACAGCCGGATCGGCAGCTTCGGGTGCCTGGCCCTGGTGCTGTCCGTGGGACTGCGCTGGTCGGCGCTGATGGCAATCGGCCAGGCGGGCGGCCAGGCGGGCGGCCAGGATGCGGGCGGGGTGGGTCTGGTGGCGGCGGCGGCGGTGGCCGGGGCGCTGGCGCGGTGCGCGATGCTGCTGCCGATGCGCCTGCCGCCCGCGCGCGACGACGGGATGGCGGCGGCGCTGGGGCAGGTGCCGGGCCGGGCGGTCGCGGGCGGCTGGGCGTGCGGCGTGGCGCTGGCCCTGGCGCTGCTGCCCTGGCGGCGGGCCGTGCCGGCGCTGCTGCTCGCGGCCGTGGCGGGGATGGCGCTGGCACGCGTCGGGCGGCGGGCGCTGGGCGGGCGGACCGGCGACCTGCTGGGCGCCGCGGAACAGGCGGCGGAGTGCGCGGTGCTGACGCTGCTTGCGCGCTGATGCCAGCGGTCTTTCGGAGTGGGCAGGCAAGCAAGAAAGGTTGAGGCTCTGCCTCAAACTCCGCCAAAGGCTCGCCTTTGGAATCCATTACTTAGAGCATGACCGGATCAGGTTGGACCGGCGAGGGCATCGGATTTAGCCACGCATACGGTTTCGAAGGTTGGAATGCCGCCTCAACCCGATCCGGTCATGCTTTAATTAGAGCCGGTCCAGGGGCGGGTCCGGGCGGAGCTGCCAAGGGTTCCGACGATCCGCTTGGATCGTTGGAATGGCAGCGGAGGGAGAGCCCAGCCTTGCTTTCTGGCAGGCCGTTGGTCTGGGCCGTGGCGTGTGCGGCCGCGCGCCCGTCCCGGCGGAAGAAGCCCACCGACCCATGCGCCGGCGCCGGCCTGGACAGGTCCACCGGCTCGCCGGCGGCCAGGGCCGCCAGGACGCGCAGCGGGCCGCCGTGCGACACGACGACGTGACGGCCGCGCTGCGGCAGCGATCGGAATGCCGCGCTCGCCCTGTCGATCAGCGAGGCGCCGCTTTCGCCGTCGGGCGGAGCGAAGCCGGCCAGGTCGGCGGCCCACAGGTCGAGCGAGGCGCGGGGCACGTCGTCCCAGGCCACGCCCTCCCAGGCGCCGAAATCCAGTTCGAGCAGGCGCGCGTCCGTGACCAGCGTGCCGCCGCACGCGGCGGCGATGGCCTCGGCCAGAACAAGGCAGCGCCGCGCCGGGCTGGCGACGATCGTGGCCGGACGGAACGCGCCGAGACGGCGGAGCACGTCCGCGATGTCGCCCGCCGCCGCGTCGCGCAGCGGCAGGTCGAGACGGCCGTAGCAGGTGCCGGCCGCGACGAGGGCGGGCGTATGACGGACCAGGGCGAGGATTAGGGCGCTGCCCCCGACGGGATCGTCTCTGCCGCGACGATCTCCCTGGCACGGGGCCGAGGGCAGCGCCAGCGCGCCACAAGCCGGGCGCGCGTCTCATGTGGCAGGAACCGTGTCACCGTGGACGCGATCCCCGCCGGATCAGGGTCATTCGATGGAGGTGGTGAGCCTCGGCTCCGCTGTCACCACCACGCTCGCCGCACCGGTCCCGCGGATCACGAGCCAGGGGCGCTCGGCGTTGTGCGGCTCGATCTCGCCGACGAACAACCGCTCGGCGGTCTCCTCGCCCGGCCGACGCGCCGTGGAGGCCACCTGGAAGACGTTCATGCCCGAGCCCCCGCCGCGTTCACCAACCGTTAACCGGTCGCCTGGATCAAGCCTTGCACGAGACGCGCGGCGACAACAATCGTTTAATAGGTCAAGATCCGCCTGAAGGCAGAGGCACTCGAGAAAAGAACTCACCTTTTGGTGTAGAGTTCGACCCGAGGCGCTGCCGGAACCCTGCCACCTGCAATCCCGGCCGCTCGCCGGGCGCATGTTGCACCTGCGAGCATTGCCGGCGGCGTCCAGCCATGCGGGACCGCGGGATTACGTCTTGGAGCAGGCAGCGTTACTGTGCACTGCGGCAGACGAGGCGACGGTGCACCGACCCGACTGCCTGGCGCGGGAAGCATCGGCGCGGTCGTGCCCCGCTGCCGGGCGAGGCGGCCATGCCCGGACCGGCGCTGGAGGCGCCGACGACGGTTGACGGTGCGGCCGGGCGGTCGGTTCCCGTTGCGCCGGCCGCGCGAACCGCGATGATGGGCGGACGGTCCGGACCGTGCAGGGGGCGCGCAACACCGGACCCGGCGGAGAGGCTGCCCATGACGCGACGCCGCACCGAGACGATGGGGACGGGACCGGCCCGGGAGGCGCGCACGCCCCGCGACCGCCGCGCAGCGCCGCGCTGAGGCCGCGTTGTGTCGGCACGCCACCCCATCATCTCCGTCACCGGCTCCTCCGGCGCCGGCACCACGTCGGTGCGCAACATCTTCGAGCGCATCTTCTCCCGGGAGCGGATCGACGCCGTCTACGTGGAAGGCGACGCCTTCCACCGCCACGACCGCGCGGCCATGGCGCGCCTGACGATCGAGGCCACCGCGCGCGGCGACAACAACTTCAGCCATTTCGGCCCCGCCACCAACCTGCTCGCCGAGCTGGACGCGCTGTTCGCCGCCTATGCGCGCAGCGGCGGCGGCCACACGCGCCACTACGTCCACGACGCCGGGGAGGCCGCCCGCCTGGGCGCGGCGCCGGGCACCTTCACCGAATGGGAGGACGTGCCGGAGGCCACCGACATGATGCTCTACGAGGGGCTGCACGGCGCCGTGCAGGTCGACGGGCTCGACCTCGGCCGCCACGCCGACCTGCGCATCGGCGTGGTGCCGGTGATCAACCTGGAGTGGATCCAGAAGATCCACCGCGACCGCTCCGCGCGCAACTACAGCACCGAGGCGGTGATGGACACGATCCTGCGCAGGATGCCCGACTACGTCCGCTACATCTGCCCGCAGTTCAGCAGGACAGACATCAACTTCCAGCGGGTGCCGACCGTGGACACCTCGGATCCGTTCATCGCCGGCTGGATCCCCACGGCGGACGAGTCGATCGTGGTGATCCGCTTCCGCACCCCGAAAGGCATCGACTTCCCCTACCTGCTCAGCATGCTGCACGGCTCGTTCATGTCGCGGGCGAACTCGATCTGCATTCCCGGCAACAAGCTGGACCTCGCGATGCAGCTCATCCTCACGCCGATCATCCTGCAACTGATGGAACGGCGGAGGAAGGCAGGGTAGGAAGCAAGGCCGGGCTCTCCCTCCGCTGCCATTCCAACGATCCAGGCGGATCGTCGGAACCTTTGGCAGCTCCGCCCGGACCCGCCAGGGGGGAGGCCCCCCTGGACCGGCTTTCTTAAGTGGTGGATGCCAAAGGCTTGCCTTTTGCGGATGCGGCAGAGCCTCAACCTTGCTTCCTACTTCACCACCGTCACCCGCAGCGCGTTCGTCGTCCCCGACTGCCCGAACGGCACCCCCGCGGCCACCACGATCGTCTTGCCCGGCCCGGCGTGGCCCTCCGCGCGCGCGAACCGCCCGGCGCGCTCCACCGCCTGCGTCATGGTCGCGACCTGATCGGCCACCACCGCGTGCACGCCCCACACCACGGCGAGCCGGCGCGCCGTGCGCAGCTCGCTGGTCACGCCGAGCACAGGCACCTCCGGCCTGGCGCGGGCGAGGCGCAGCACCGTGGCGCCGGATTGGCTGAACGCCGCGATCGCCTCCGCGCCGATGCTATGCGCGATCTGGCGCGCGGCGTTGGCGATGGCGTCCGAGATCGTGCCGTCCGGGGCGGGGCGGCTCGCGTCGGTGATCGCGCGCCAGCCGGCGTCCTGCTCCACCCGCGCCACGATGCGGTCCATGATCGTCACCGCCTCGATCGGGTACTGCCCGGCCGCGGTCTCCGCGCTGAGCATCACCGCGTCCGCGCCGTCGAACACCGCGGTCGCCACGTCGGACGCCTCGGCGCGGGTGGGCGAGGGCGCGGTGATCATGCTCTCCAACATCTGGGTCGCGACCACCACCGGCTTGCCCATCTGCCGGCAGGCGCGCACGATTCGCTTCTGCGCCAGCGGCACCTCCTCGGGCGGCAGCTCCACGCCGAGGTCGCCGCGCGCCACCATCACCGTGTCCGACAGCGCCACAATCTCGTCGAGCTGCTCCAGCGCCTGCGGCTTCTCCAGCTTCGTCATGATCCAGGCGCGGCCGGCGGCGATCTCTCGCGCCTCGGCGACGTCCTCGGCGCGCTGCACGAAGCTCAGGCCGATGTACTCCACGCCCTGGTCGAGCACGAACGCCAGGTCCTCGCGGTCCTTGGCGGTGAGTGCCGGGATCGACAGCGCGACGTCGGGCACGTTGACGCCCTTGCGGTCGGACAGCGGCCCGCCGGTGACGACCTCGCACTCCAGGTGGTCGCCGCGGTTGCGGTCCACGCGCAGGCGCAGTTTGCCGTCGTCGAGCAGCAGCGTGGTGCCGATGCCGGCGGCCGACATGATCTCGGCGTGGGGGAGCTGGACGCGCTCGCGGTCGCCGGGGACGGGGCTGAGGTCGAGGCGGAACTTCTGGCCGGTCTGCAGGTGCACGCGGCCGGCGCCGAAGCGGCCGACGCGCAGCTTGGGGCCCTGCACGTCGGCGAGGATGCCGATCGGGCGGCCCACCTTCTCCTCCAGCGCGCGGATCAGCACGATGCGCGCGGCGTGGTCCTCGTGGCTGCCGTGGCTGAAGTTGAGGCGGAACACGTCGGCGCCGGCGTCGAACAGCCGCGCCAGCACCTCGGGCGAGGAGGAGGCCGGGCCGAGGGTGGCGAGGATCTTGGTGCGGCGCGAGCGACGCATCTTGCGCAGGCTAGCCATTTCGCCTCCGATCCGGCAGGCTTCCGCCGCCGTGCTGCGTCGCCGCGCGGGCCGCGAGGCGGGCACCCCACGGATGCAGCCACGGCACAGACACCGCCGGCCGGCGCGGCGCAAGGGGGTGCGCGCCGTGGCCGCCGCGGCGGGGTCGGGTTCCGCCAGCCGGGAGTCTGTGGAACCCTGTCCCTCAAACAAGTGGATTCCAAAGGCGAGCCTTTGGCGGAGTCCGGAGGCGGAGCCTTTGGCCTTGCCTGCCTGACCAGCCGCACTCAGCGGCGTCCGGCCTGCTCGTGACGCAGCGGAACCTCGCCTGCCGGATCGACCGCGCCAGGAAGACGAGGGTCGCGATGGATCGCCCGCCTCCCTTGTCCCCCGCGCCCCAGCGTGTCCCCTGCCGCCGGCACCGTGGCGATCGCCCCGCTCGCCGTCCCGCTCACCCCACCCGGCGCGCCGAGGCCGCCCGCGCCGCCCCGTCCCCGCGCCAGGCTCACCACGCACCCGAGCGCGGAAAACCCCGTCGCCAGCGCCAGCACCGCGTCGGTGCCCGCCGCCCCCGCGGCCCCGCCCGCCACGCGCGCGAACAGCACCGCCACCAGCGCCGCGCCGCCCGTCTGCCCCAGCAGCCGCGCGGTGGACAGCATCCCGCTCGCGCCGCCGGTGCGGTGCCGGGGTGCCGCGGCGATCAGCGTGCGGTTGTTGGGCACCTGGAAGAACCCGAAGCCCGCGCCGCACAGCGTCATGCGCCACGCCACCGCGAAGTCCCCAGGCGCCGCCGGCAACGCCCACAGCGCCGCCAGCCCCGCCGTCATCGCCGCCAGCCCGAGCCCGCCCAGCACCCCCGGCGCCACCCGGTCCAGCAGCCGCCCCGCGATCGGCGCGGACACCGCCACCGCCGCCGGCCACGGCGTCATCAGCAGCCCGGTCGCCACCTCGCCGCGGCCCAGCACGTCCTGGAAGTAGAACGGCAGCGCCACGAAGGCGAGCGTCTGCGCCGCGAACGAGCACACAGAGGTCGCCACCGACAGCGCGAACAGCGGGACGCGCAGCAGGTCCACCGGCAGCAGCGGCGAGGCCATGCCGAGCTGGCGCCGCGCCAGCACCCAGCCCGCCGCCGCCGCCCCCGCCAGCTCCGCCGCCACGCCCCAGGCGGGCTCGCCGTGGCCGAGCCCGTCGAGCGCGGAGATCAGCAGCCCGAACGCCAGGCCGTTGAGCGCGGCGCTCGGCCAGTCGAAGCGCCGCGCCACCGGGGCCACCTGCGGCAGGCTGCGCCATGCCATCGCCAGCGCCAGCAGCCCGACCGGCACGTTGAGCGCGAACAGCCACGGCCACGGCGCCACCGCCAGGATCCCCGCCGCCGCCGACGGCCCGACCGCCGAGGCGATCGCCACCACCAGGGCGTTGATCCCGATCCCCGCGCCCAGCCGGCTCGCCGGGTAGATGAAGCGGATCAGCGCGGTGTTGACGCCCATGATCCCGGCAGCCCCCGCGCCCTGCAGGATGCGCGCGGCCGTCAGCGTCGCCAGCGAATCCGACAGCGCGCAGGCGAGCGAGGCCAGGGTGAACACTGCCAGGCCCACGCGGTAGATCCTGGCGTAGCCGACGATCTCGCCCAGCGAGGCCAGCGGCAGCAGGCACACGATCACCGCGAGCTGGTAGGCGTTGATCACCCAGATCGAGTCCGCGGCACTCGCGTGCACGTCGACCGCGATCGTGGGTAGCGCCACGTTGGCGATCGCGCTGTCGAGCACGGCCATCGAGATCGCGATGGCGCTGGCGGCCACCGCCCAGCGGCGCGGCCCCGGCGGCAGGCCGTCCTGCTCCAGGCCCGACTGGGGTGGCGACATCGGCCGTGCTCCGCAAAGCGCCGGGCTATGCCAGAGCGCGGCGCGACGGTCCACGGCAGGTGAGGCAGCAAGCAAGGCTGGGCTCTGCCCAGACCCGCCAGGGGGGAAGCCCCCCTGGACCGGCTTTACTTGAGTATTGGATTCCAAAGGCCTGCCTTTGGCGGAGTTTGAGGCAGAGCCTCAACCTTGCTTGCTGTGCAACCCCCGCCCCTCGCCACGCCTTGCACGCCTGCGGCAGCAGGGGCGGCGTCGATGGGCGAGTGGTGGCGGGACGGCGTGATCTACCAGGTCTACCCGCGCTCCTTCGCGGACTCCGACGGCGACGGCGTGGGCGACCTCGCGGGCGTCCTGGCGCGGCTCGACCACCTGGTCACGCTTGGCGTGGACGCGCTGTGGCTGTCGCCGATCCAGCCCTCGCCGATGGCCGACTTCGGCTACGACGTGTCGGACTACTGCAACGTGGACCCGCTGTTCGGCACGCTGGCCGACCTCGACCGGCTGGTGGCCGCCTGCCACGCGCGCGGCCTGCGCCTGGTGCTCGACCTCGTGCCGAACCACAGCTCCGACCGCCACCCCTGGTTCCTCGACAGCCGCGGCGGGCGCGGCGCCTCAAGGCGCGACTGGTACCTGTGGCGCGACCCCGCCCCGGACGGCGGGCCGCCGAACAACTGGCTGAGCCACTTCGGCGGGCCGGCCTGGACGCTCGACGCAAGCTCGGGGCAGTACTACCTGCACTCCTTCCTGCCGCAGCAGCCCGACCTGAACTGGCGCAACCCGGCGGTGGTCGCGGCGATGCACGGGGTGCTGCGCTTCTGGCTCGACCGCGGCGTGGACGGCTTCCGCGTCGACGTGATCTGGCTGCTGGTCAAGGACGCCCTGTTTCGCGACAACCCGCCAGAGCCCGGCGCGGCGCCGGACGCGCGCCCCTTCGCCCGGCAGCGCGCCGTGCACACCGCCGACCAGCCCGAGACCCACGCCGCCATCGCCGGGCTGCGCCGCGTGCTCGACGCCTACCCCGGGCGGATGATGGTCGGCGAGATCTACCTGCCTGTGGAGCGCCTGGTCCGCTACTACGGCGGGGCGCTCGACGAGTGCCACCTCCCGTTCAACTTCCAGCTCCTGCTCTGCGCCTGGGATGCCTCGGCCATCGCCGGCGTCATCCGCGAGTACGAGGCGGCGCTGCCCGCGGGGGCGTGGCCGAACTGGGTGCTCGGCAACCACGACCGGCCCCGCGTCGCCAGCCGGGTCGGCGCCGGGCAGGCGCGGGTGGCGGCGATGCTGCTGCTCACGCTGCGCGGCACGCCGACGCTGTACTACGGCGACGAGCTGGGCCTGGAGGACGTCGCCATCCCGCCCGAGCGCGCGCAGGACCCCGCCGGCCTGCGCGAGCCCGGCCGCGGCCTCGGCCGCGACGCGGTGCGCACGCCGATGCCGTGGGACGCCTCGCCCGGCGCGGGCTTCACCACCGGCGAGCCGTGGCTGCCGCTCAACGCCGACCACGCCAGCCGCAACGTGGCGGCGCATCACGCGGAGCCGGACTCCATGCTGGCGCTGCACCGCAGGCTGCTCGCGCTGCGGCGCGCGACCCCGGCGCTGGTGCGGGGCACGATCGAGGGCGTGGCCGCAAAGGACGGCGTGCTGCGCTACGTCCGCAGCCACGACGGCCGGCGCGTGCAGGTCGTGCTGAACCTCACGGCGACGGAACGCGAGGTCGGCGTCGCGGCCGGGACGATCCTGGCGGCGACAACGGCGGGGCGGGCTGGAACTGTGGAGGGCGATGTCCGGCTGGTGGCGCACGAGGGGCTTGTCGTCGGGGTGTCGTAGCGGAGCAAGCAAGGTTGAGGCTCTGCCTCAAACTCCGCCAAAGGCTCGCCTTTGGAATCCATTACTTAGTAAGTCGGTGTCCAGAGGCCTTGGCCTTTGGCGGGTCCAGGGCAGAGCCCTGGCCTTGCCTGCCTCCTACTCCGCCGCCGAGAGCACCTCCGCCATCGGGCTGCCCTCGTGCGCCGCCGCCACGCACTGCGCCACCGCGTCGCGCAGCGAGGTCGCGGCGTGGTCCGCGCCCAGGCTGTCGCGGGTGGCGCGCTCGCCCGGCGCCGTGCCGTCCGCCGGCCACAGCCCGACCAGGATGCGCGCGCCCGGCAGCCGCGCGCGCAGGCGGCGCATCAGGAAGCGCAAATGGGTCGGGCTGCCGGACAGGTCCAGGTAGGACACGCAGACCATGGCGACGCCGGCCGGGTCGAGCGTGGCGATCCCGGTGCGCGACACCGCCTCGTGGGACGCGATCGCGGCGCCCAGCCCGTGCTTGCGCAAGAGCTGGGCCAGCATCTCGGACGCCGCCTCGTCGAGCGGCCCGCGGCCCGCGACGCACAGCACCGCGGACGCGCCCCGCCACGCCGGCGCCAGCTCGTCCGCGGCGGGCGCGCTGCGCTCCGGGGCGGGCTCGCTCGCGGTGTCGCGCTCCGGGCGCTCCACGCCGGCGACGCCGGGCTCGGCCTTGGCGCCGGCGGGATCGGGATTGCTGTCGTCGTGGACGTCCAGCTCCTCGATCAGGCGGTGCAGCTCCTCGCGCATCTGCACCACCTGGCCCTGGGTCAGCACGCCGCGGCCGACGTCGCTGGCGGCGAGCTGCAGGCCGCGCAGCGCCACCTCGTCGTAGTAGGAGGACAGGGCGCGCGTCTTGAGCAGCGTCTCCGCCTGCTCCTGCACCTCGTCGGGGTCCTGGGCGAGCAGGCGCTGGTAGAAGGTCTCCACCGGGGTGAGCGCGGGCCGATCGCCGAGCAGCACGTCGAAGAACTCCAGGCGCTTGACGTGGCGGCCGAGCACCACGAGGCACAGCGTCAGCGGCGTGGACAGGATCAGCCCGATCGGCCCCCACAGCCACGACCAGAAGATCGCCACCACCACCACCGCGATCGGCGACAGCCCGGTGCTGTGCCCGTACAGCAGCGGCTCGACCACCTGGCCCATGACCGCCTCGGTGACCACGAACAGCGCCAGCGTCCAGCCCGCCATCGCCCAGCCCGGGTCCACCGCCGCGGCCAGCGCCACCGGCAGCAGCGCCGCGATGAACGAGCCGACATACGGCACGAAGCGCAGCAGCGCGCCGAGCGTGCCCCACAGGATCGGGCTGGGCACGCCGATCAGGAACAGCCCGGCGCCGATGACGAGCCCGAACGCGGCGTTGATGCAGAGCTGGGTGAGGAAGTAGCGCGACAGGCGCGAGCCGGCGTCGTCGAGGGCGAGCGTGGTGCGGTGCAGGTCGGACGAGCCGAACAGCCGGATCAGCCGGTCGCGCAGGTCCTCCTGCTGCATCAGGATGAAGATCGCCACGATGAACACCACGCCGAGCGTCTCCAGCGGCGCCAGGATCGGGGCGGCGAACCGCTGCGCCAGCTCCAGCGGCGTGGCGGCGGGCGGCTGCACCTCGACCACGGTGGGGGAGGCGGCCGTGCCCCTGCCCTGTGCCGGCAGCCCGGTGGCGGTGGCGCTGCCTGCGGCGGGGCGCGTCGGGGGGGCGGCGGGTCCGGCGGCGGCGCCCTGCATGTCGTGGCCGAGATGCGCGGTCAGTGCGGCCACGCGCTCCACCGTCATGGCGCGCACGGTGCCGACCTTGTGCTCGATCGTGCTCTGGTACTGCGGCAGGTCGCCGGCGAGCTGCGCCACCTGCATCCCGATCAGGCCGCCGAGCACCAGGATCGTCGCCAGCGCCGCGACCACGGACAGGATCACCGCGGGCACCCTGGGCACGTGCCCGCGCCGCAGCAGCCGCACCAGCGGCGCCAGCACGAAGCTGAGCAGGATCGCCAGGGTGATCGGGATCAGCACCTCGCGGGCGAAGAACAGCGCCGCGACCACCACCACGCCGACCGCCAGCCCGAGCAGACCCTCCGGCTTCAGGGTCTCGGCCGCGGGGATCTTGGCCTTGGGCAGGCGGGTCTCGGCGGACTCGGACACGGCACGCTCCTGGACGGCATCGGACCGGTCGGGCGCCGGACCCGGGGTGTATAAGGCACCCTGCGGCAGGGAGTTTCAGGAATGGGGCGCCGGGGCCGCGCCTGGACCGGCGAAGAAAGCAAGGTTGAGGCTCTGCCTCAAACTCCGCCAAAGGCTCGCCTTTGGAATCCATTACTTAAAAGAAGCCGGTCCAGGGGGGGCCTCCCCCCTGGCGGGTCTGGGCAGAGCCCAGCCTTGCTTCGGCGACCCCGGCCCCTGGCAAGGCGGGGGCGCCGCTCAGCCGTGCGGCTTCGTGGTCTCGAAGGCGGCCTGCGCCGTCGGCGCCGCCTCGGTCTGGAAGCGCGCCTGCCACTCCCGGTACGGCATCCCGTAGACGATCTCGCGCGCGTCCGGGTCGGCGATCGCGATGTCGCGCGCCGCCGCCTCCTCGCGGTACCAGCGCGACAGGCAGTTCCGGCAGAACCCCGCCAGGTTCATCAGGTCGATGTTCTGCACGTCGGTGCGCTCGCGCAGGTGCGCCACCAGGCGGCGGAAGGCGGCGGCCTCCAGCTCGGTGCGGGTCGCGTCGTCCATGTCCGGGGCCATCGTGTGCTCCTTGCGCCGCGCGGGCGGCTCGGGGTGAGGCGGTGGGGTGCGCCAGGGACGGGGAGGAAGCAAGGTTGAGGCTCTGCCTCAAACTCTGCCAGGGGCAAAGCCCAGCCCCTGCCTGTCGTGGACCTTGGCGTCGCGCTCTGGCCTAGGCTGACGCTTTGCGGAGCGTGGGCGATTTCTAGGACGTGCTGGGCCGCGGCGAGGTGGCAACCGGGCTGTTGATGACGCCGTGGCGGGCGGCTATCCCGAGCACGGGTGTGTGGTGAGCCTGGCGCCGAGACGCGGCGGAGCAGGCGGCGCAGGTGCGGCGGGCAGGACAAGGTGAGGAAAAGGACGGAGGGTATAGTGATTGCGGATGGGAGCATTTAGCCTAGCCGACCAAAGCTGCACTTCATACGCCGCCCAAGATTTGGTGTTCGTCCGGCGAGACAATTACCTCGCGACTCGCTGTGCGACATAACTCGACCATGGAGCCTTGCGTCGCCGGGATTTTTAGGTCCGGGCTAAAAAACATGGCTTCTGCCCCACGCGAACGCTCCCGGGCACTGTAGCCAATCGTGTATTGAAGACAACTAATCTCTTAGTGAAGGTCGTGAATCGGCTCTACGTCATCATAGGAGATGATCCATCTCACATTCTCAAGGCTATGTGTAGCACGGGCGACGCTCGCGTGATCATCATGCCGGTAAAAATTATAGTAAAGGTCACGTCCTTTTTCATAGTAAGGCGGATCGAGATAAACAAGAGTTTTGCGAGGCCAGGTCGGCGCAGTCTTCTCTAGAAAATCAACTGCATCTAGGTTCGTCAGCGATATTCGCTCTCGCATTCGGGCAATCTTCTCAATCCGCCTCACAAGCGCATCCTTGTTGTAGCGAGCATCTAGCTTCCAAATGCCTTTCTGCTCAATGCCTCCAATTGGACCGCCGTTAAGAATACCAGATCGGTTTGTCCGGCTTAGAAAAAAGGTTGCAAAGGCAAGCTCCAACCCTGTCGCTGTATTTTCCATGAGGGCTAATTTAGTGCGCTTGCGGGTTGCCATGGTTGCGTCCGTCTCACGGATGAGTTGAACCAACGCTGCCGTGTTATTCAGGACAGCACGCCAGAACTCATAAATCGGCTTGTTCAGATCGTTGATAGCGATCCTACGAACGACCCCTGTCAGTAGTAGCTCAAGAGCGACAGCCGCGCCTCCAGCGTATGGTTCGACGTAGGTCCCGTCTTGGAGCCCATTGGTGCGGATCACCTCAGCGACAAAGCACGCGAGTTTACCTTTGCCTCCCGGATAGCGAAGCGGCGAGAAGTGCCCGGATGGCGATCGCCTTGTGCCTGCCATCACGAGTGGCCTCCGTAAATCGCTCGGAATAGCGGCACCGCGCTGTCCCAGGCGTTCCTCAGATCATCCACCGAGAGTTTTTGGTAACGATCGTGGATGTATCCATTAAGCGCTCCAAACGAGACAGGGCCGTGCTTTGCGTTCAGGGTGGTTTTTATCGCAGTGAGGTCGCCTTTCTGCGTTAAGCGTCCTTTCGTGTCAGTCAAATGCTGGCTAACCACGTTAAAGCGCCCTCTGAGATCGAGCGTCTTCCCGTCTGCGTCCTTGTCAGACAGGCCACTGGCTCGCATCTCCGTCTCAACGGAGAACTCAAGTAGCGCGCGCAACAGAAAGGCGCATCCCAACGGCGTTTCGCGCAACTTCAGGTAGCTGGCCTCACGTAGCAGTTGTTTGCCCTTCTCATCAGCGGGTTCGGCGAATTGATGCTTGTTTGGGGCGAGAGTCGCTCGGGGCGGACTGACCTTCTTCGTCTTCACGGATGGTACCAGCGCTGCCTCCGCTGCTTGGCGCGGCCGCTTTGCCTCATCTTTGACATCAGTCGACGAGAACGGATTCGGCTTCGTCTCGTGCTGCTTGTCTACTCCAAACTCATGTAAAAGGGAGACAAAGTAGCCCTCAATCTCAGTCGCCTTATTGTAGGTGCGGGATGTCACCTCGTTCGCGTCAATATCGCTGAATAGTTAACTCAAAACTTTGATAATGTAAGCGGGTTCCTGCTTAAAGGCGGGACCTCCTTCTCCTTCTTTGTCAATAAATCCAAGGTAGTGACGTCCAGCTTTAGATGTCAGGTAACTGCTCAACCCGGTGCGGTCGCAGCTTGGCCTTGTAGGGTTGCGAGTATGGCTTGGTAGGCGTCGATGCCGCGGCGTTTGGCGGTGCCGATGACAGAGCGGACAGCCGCGAACAGGTCTGC
>JAABUY010003712.1_pt1 | contig 16532 bp, 20 predicted proteins | sample 5560271 | NCBI WGS metagenome assembly JAABUY01 (sample SAMN10711886, study PRJNA513374) | rock metagenome | isolation source: Antarctica rocks | place: Antarctica: Victoria Land, University Valley
GTGCTGGTGGTGCGCTACCTGCGCGACGTGTCGGCGGTGCTGCACCTGCGCTCGCTCGCGACGGGCACGCTGCTGCAGGCCGTGCGGCTGCCCGGCCTGGGCAGCGTGGAGGTGTCCGGCCGCCGCGCGTCGCCCATCCTGCACTTCTCCTACAACTCGCTCACCGAGCCGGGCGCTATCTACACGTGCGTGCTGCGCCCTGCCTGGGCCTGCCCGGGCCGGCTTGGTACGCTTGATACAAGCGGGCGTGCGCATTGTGCAGGAGCTGGTTTGTGCGCTGCTGCCGCGCCAGGCACGGCGTCCATGCAGCGCGCCGCGCAGCGGGACCGGTCCTGCTCCTGGAAGAGCAGCCCTGTTGATTGTTGGGCCCGCGACGGTTCTAGAGTCCCCCGACGGCCAGCTCTCCACTTCCGCCGTGTCTGCTATATCGTCTGCGTCGGGCGCGTGCGCACGCCGCCGCGCCGCAGCAGGGGCCGCGCCGCTGCTGAGCGCCTGCGGGACGCGCCGCGCGCGCGCAGGATGGACACTTCGCGCCTGACGGGCCAGCTTGCGGACCTGGTACACGCGATTGTGCTGCCGGGCGGCTACAACCTGGACGACTATGAGACCAGCCAGGCGCGTCGGAGACAGCCCCCGCCCGGCACGGAAGCGGCTGCGCCTGTGCGGCAAGCTCCAGTGGATGCGGCGCGCCTGCCGAGCGTGCAGAGGTCGGCGGGGCTAAGGGGCGTGTGCGATTCGGGGCGATGTGGGGTTGCGCTCGCTGCGATGCGGCAGGGCCGGGCTTGTAGGGTGGGCTCGTGCGTGCGGCCCTGCCCCACGCCTGGTCGCGGGCGCGGCCAGGTCTTTGTGGTCAGCAGCGACGGGGCGCAAGTCCCCATGTTCATCGTCGCGCCCATCAACATCACGCTCGACGGCAACAACCCCACCATGCTCTACGGCTATGGCGGCGCGCCCTCCTGCCCGCGCCGCCCTTGTGAAGGCGCCAGGCAGCTGTGCATGCTGTGCGAGCGCTGTGTCATACGTTGTTGGAGGTCGGCAGGGCGAGCGTGCTGTGCGGAGCGCTTGGTCGGGCCGCGGCTCATGATGGCCGTGCTACATCATGCTATTGAAGCGTGGTGGCTAGGGTGCCTTGAGAGGGGTGCCTTTCTGGGTGTCTGCCAAGCCTCATTCAGCGCACCTGACTGCACACTCCACACGCGCAGGCTTCCAGAAGACGGTCACGCCCTCCTTCAGCATCGCCCGCCTGGCATTCATGCGCGCATACAACGGCGTGTACGCCGTAGCCAACATCCGGTGCGGCCCACTCGATGCTGGGCCACTCCCACACCCATGCACCTGGTGTAACACCAGGTGTCAAGGGCCGATGGCAGCAGAGAGCAAAGTCATGCGCCCACTTACCATCATGCACAGGCACGACATATGAGGTCAGGCAGGGGTGTCGCAGGACACTGCACCAGACATCACTCCTCTTTGCCGAGCGAGAAGCGGAGAGCCCATGTACGCAGGAGAGCAGAGCGCCGACGGCGCCGGCTGTGCTCAGGCACGGCGCGCGCGGCAGGGGCGGCAGCGCCAAGGGGCGCGGCTGGTGGGAGGCCGGGCGGCGCATCCGTAAGCAGAACAGCTACGACGACTTTGCCGCCTGCGCCGACTACCTCATCGACGGCGGCATCACCTCCCCCAACGGCCTGGCCATCGTGGTGCGCGCCCTGACCCTACCCTCACCCTGCCCAAGCGCTGCCCCACAGGCCGCGCTGGGCCTTCAGCGGCGCTCCCTTGCAGCCCGATGGCGGTCAGTGCGCTCCTGTCTGCTCGCCGCACGCCGCGCCTCTGGCAGCACACCCGTGCCTGCGCCGCCAAGGGTCGCCGGATCTAAAGCTGTGGGGTGCGTCGGGCTTCACGGGCTGCCTGCTACGGTGGCAAGCCCCGTGTGCTGGCTCCAGCTTGCGTGGTGCTGCCACTGCGCTGCAAGCGCTGCGCCTCATGTGCCGGATGCCCGCAATCCGGATTCTGGGCCTCTGGTCGCACACACTGATCGGCCGCACGTCAGGCTCGGGAGGGCATTGGAATGGAGGGCAGTCGGAGGGGGTCACTGATGGCACGCAGAGCAGCGCATGCGAAGTGTGCCAGCGCTGGGGAGATTTCCGACCGCAGCGCCCGGCTCGCGCAGGGCAAGTCCAACGGCGGCCTGCTCATGGGTGTGGAGGCCAACCAGGTGCGCCGTGCCCGTGCCCCCCCCCAAGCATTACTCAACAGCTGCTGTGCTGCGCATCATACCTTCCCATGCACAGTGCCATGCAGCGCCGACGCCCCGTTGCTGGAGCGGCCGGGCGTCCAGACGCAGGCCCTGTGCCTGACCCCCGCATCCTGTGAGCCGCCTGCGCCGGCATCCCTGCATACCAGTCGTCCCAGGAACTCTCAACTTTGCGCCGTCCATGCCAGGGAGGCGCCTCGCTGATGCCGTCGGCCGCGCGCGCGCAGCACCCCAACATGTTCGCGGCGGTGATCGCGGACGCGGGCGTGATGGACCTGCTCCGCTACCCGCTCTTCACCATTGGTGCGCCCCTCGCCGCGGCTGGCCACCGTCCGGTCATGTGCGAAAGCTTCCGCACCTGCCTTGTGAGTGGGAGCGCGTGCGTGATGGGGCCCGCGACCCCGAGTGCATGCGTCCGTGGTGATCACCCTTGTCCCTGTACGCGACCCCAAGTCCTGTGCCCGAGGGTCGTCACTTTTTGAGGGGTGTGAGCATATGAGCATGAGGACCGCAACCGTTTGCGATCCACAATGCTGTGGCATGCCGATCTCTGCCGTGCTGCGGCCACGCCGGCAAAGCAGTGCGAGGACGCACCGCAGTTCCGACGCCCGCCCTGCCAGGCAAACGCTTGCAGGCTCTGATGCGCGCGCGCGCGCGTGCGCAGGCAAGGCGTGGGTGGGCGAGTATGGCGACCCGGCCAACGCCACGGAGTTCCCCTACCTGCTGGCCACCTCGCCCGTGGACAACGTGAACGTGCCCAACGGCACCGGCCAGTACCCGGCGGTCATGGTGACCACAGGTAGCCCGGCCCGCCACTCGCCCCGCCCCGCCAGCTGCCCAGCTCTGCTGCGTGAGCAGCGGCGCGGTGCAGGCCCAGCTCCGTGCAGCGCTGTGCGTGCGGCGGACAGGGGGAGTTTACCAAGCCCTGGGTTTTTGAGGAGGGTGTGAGGTGCGCGCGCCTGGGGCCGCGGCAGCGGACCACGACGACACGGTGGTGCCGAGCCACAGCTACAAGTTCGTCGCGGCGCTGCAGCACGTGCTGGCCGGCTACCCGAACTCGCCGCAGCGCAACCCGCTCATCCTGCGCATCGCGCACAACGCCGGGCACGGCGCGGGTGCGCAATTTGCCGCTTGAGCGCTGGCCGCGTTGCCTGTGTGGGTCGAGCTGCGCGTGCTGCGCGCGTGCGCCGCCAGGAGCCGCGCCGTCGCGCCGCATGGGCACGCGCCGGATCACAATCCTTTTAGCGTGCACCATGTGGCTTCCGTTGCTTTAGATTTGCTGTTATGCGGGATAGCCGCCAACGTAGCGCTGGCTCGTCAGCCAGGGCGGACTGCCACCGGCGCCAGAACTGACACGCAGGGGCCTTTGCCAGCGTCGACATGCAGCCGCACCTGAGCCGCCACCGGCCTGCGCAGGCACGCCCTCGGGGCCGCATGTCGACCAGATCAGCGACCAGATCGCGTTTGCCGCCGCGGCCATTAATGCCACATGGGCGCTCACCCAGCCGCTGCCGCCGCGGCCGGTGGCCGCGTTCGGCCCGGCGTCCGACTGGACGGTCGCCGCGGACGCGCCCGACACCGCACCCTCCGGCCTGCCTGCGCCTTCGTCCAACCTGACGTTCGCCGACACGTGATCACTGTCGCCAATGCGCCCGGCCCGGCCGCCTCGGGCCTGCTTGCACCCTGGCCTGTTCCCACCCGGCGTTTAGCCTGGGTCACAGCATGGGGTGCGCGGCTGCAGGGCCGCTCATGCGCCCGGGCCCAGGCAGCCTGGCCGGCGGCACAGGTGCTAGCTATCGTCAGGGTTGGGGTGTTTAGTGCCGCCGCAGCTGCCGCCTTCAGGGCCGTCCTTTGTGCGTCGTCGCTGCTGGTCCAGCAGCGCGCAAGGACGCCCTGTGGCGCGGGCGCGACTCTGCGCCCGCGCGTTCCTGCATGCGGAATGCGGGAGAGTGACGGACAGGGCGCCCGCTCTGGGCATGCCGCGGCAACACATGTCCTCCTCGTTTTACAGCCTTGCTGCAACTTTGCGTACTTTGCTGCACTGGCGGACTTCTACATGTGCACTTGAAAGCAGAGGAGGGGTGCTGTGTGGGCCGTCACCCAGGTCTTGTGAATGGTACCACTGGCAAGGCATGGCCAGCATTGGGAAGCCCATGGCGAGCAATTGGCTCACGTCTTGGCATATGATTTTTGCGAGTCTGCGCTGGTCGCTGCCGCTCTGAAGTGTACGCTGGAGGTAGGCGGTGCGCTGAGCAACCAGATGCTGTGCGCTTGTTGCGCCAGTGAGCCCGCCAGCAAATGACGTCTGGGGTATCTCCTGTGTTTGCCACGCAGGGGAGCTGCGTGAGCAATACACGTACGTTGCTGCCCAACCCCCCCAAAGCGTTTGGCGCAGCACGATAAGGCAGCTGCAGCAGGGCGGCTCGCGTGCGCAGCATTGCGCCAAAATTTTATAACAGCCTGTGTCCGTTGCCAGTTGGGCGGCGGGCAGAGGAGTACCAGGACAGTTTTACATAGCAACATAGCAGCGGCTTTGGCCATGGTAACCTCGTTCTGCCGTGACGCAGTGGGGGTTTTGCGAGCGCAGAAGCGGTTCACATTATGTGCCATGCCAGCCCCGCCTGCGCCTGCCCAGTGACGGGATGGCCATGCTGCACGGACTGATGTCGCACTTGCAGCCCAGCGCAGCTGCATCGCGCGTGCACGCCTGCCTTTTGTCATGCTCAGTGCTTCAAGGTTCCGTAAGTTTGCCCAAGTTTGGGTCGTTCTGCAAGCACCGCAATGCATTCGCAGTAGTGGGCATGCTGGGGAGCGCCGTGCGCCCTTCAAGCCCAACAGTCCCATTCGCGCTCACCGCAGTGTATGCAACCGGTGTGATGAAGTGATCTGCAGGCCAGATGCGAGTTGTGCTTAGATGCCTCACGGGGCTGCATTGCGCTTGCGTCTGCCTGGTGCGTCTGTGTAACAGTGATGCGGGGGGCAGAGGCACCTGCCCTGCAAGAGAGAGAGAGCTCTTCTGTGTCTCCTGGCTAATCACAAGTGCGTGCTGTACACGGGAGTGCAGTGACAGCCGTGCGCTCTTAACACACAGCCATGGCACACCAATATTTTCATAAGTTCCCTGTCAATAGCTTTCCTGGCGCGTGCTACGCCGCCACGGAGCGGCTTGCCGTCACTGGCCTCACAAGCAGGTATGCCCAGGTGCCTCTGCATGAGGCAGGCATCCGGCGAGCCCCGCACTGCCCCTCAGCTGGTACTGCTCCTGCGCCAGCAGCCATGAGATGATCAGGCTGGTGACAGGCCACCAGTACCTGATGGTGCGCACTCATATTCAAAGCAGGCGAGCCACGTGGATGTGCTGTCATACTTGGGCCTGCCACGGCTTGCCACAGGGGCCTGGACCCCTGCGCTCAGCTGTGCGCCATGTCATGACCTTCAGGCACTCGACTTGGGGCTGTATCCTGTGCTTGTGCGTCATGCATGCGCCGGGGTGTGCATGCATGGCGATGCTGCACTGACCGGGAGCAGGCGTCTACAGGGAGGCGCTGACCTTGAGGATGCCGGCAATGGGCGGTGGCTGGACGCCGGGTGCCACTGGGGGGGGGCGCGCAAGGGGCGGGACGCCGCTGCGGTCGAGCAGGGCAGAGCAGCGCAGCTCCACATGATGCAGGCCCTGCGCGCTGAGAGACCTTCAGATGCAACAAGTCCGTGTGGTCAGGCGCTGCCGCCCTGGCGCATCAGGCAGCACGGCTATGCTACACGGATTATCCAGGTATGCACAACAGGCGGAAGTGCCCTGGCACTGGGGTCCCGATATTCATTACTGGTGGCCGACATGGGATGGGGCCCTGAACTCCTCCGACGTAACTGCAGTATCAGCATGACTCGGGATTGGAGGTGAGAGTGTGCGTATCAGCAGAAGCAGCATCAATCCAAGCATCAGTCCAGATCGCAGCACTACAGCGCCGGGATCGCATCAGCTGCAATGCTGTCAGCATGAGCAGGGAGCAGCCTCCCTTATGCAGCCTAGGATGAGACTACACTGCAAAGCCAGTGGCATGCTCAACCGGGAAAGATGTGAGCGGGCTGCGAGCTTGCCGTGGAGTCCAGTAGAGACAGCTCAGTCAGGCGGTCGCTCCACAGCAGGAGCACGCCCAGCGCGGCGCAGCCGCCCATGCGCAACGTGTCCAGGCGCTTGCAGTAGATGACAGCCTGTGCGGCGACTGCCCAGTGGCGAGCCGCACTCACAGGCGCTTGCGGCACAGCCAGGCAAGGCCGTAGCAAGCCTGCATGGGACCGCGGTCGCGGACTGTGAGCCCGCAGTGCGAGCGGTGCCAGGCCAGGCGCGGGGCCCGGCGGGGCGGGGCCGGCGGCGCGCCTTGCCCAGCGCGGCGCACTGGTCCAGCAGCAGCGTGTGCAGCAGCGGCGCCTGCACGAACAGGTAGCCCAGGCGCGGGCAGGCGGTCAGGTCGAGCACGGCCAGCGCGGGCAGCGCGCCCAGCGGCGCGACCACCAGCTGCGACAGGTTGGGCGCGCCGCGCAGCGCCTGTGCGCGCGGCGCCGCAGGCGTCTTGTGAAGCTCGGCAGCATCCGCAGAGTAAGCAGTCCGCTTCCGGCGTCGTCAGGCCGCACTGGTGTTCGGGGACGCGCTGCACGCCGCTGCGTGGCAGCACAGCAGCGCAGACGCACAGGCCCAGGCAGAGGGCCTGAGCGCTCATGCGCGTGCAGAGCGCCGCCAAATCAACGGAAGGCAGCAAGAGGGAGAAGACAGCGCACCAGCCGCGCCAGCTCGGGCGGCGTCAGCCGCACGAGCTCCGCGAGGAAGGCGTCGCGCGCGGCGTGGCAGCCCGGCAGCTCCACCGCGCGGCATGCGAGCAGCAGGCGCTCGCGTAGCGCGCCGTGCGTGGGCCAGGTGTTGGCGTCCGGCAGGTCCGCCGGCGAGAAGTCCAGCACGCCGCTGGCCACGGCCTGGCGCAGAGTCGCAGCCTGTTGGCGCGGCAGGGGCGCGCAGCGGTGTGGGCAGCTGTTTGAGCAGGCTGCGCCTGGCGCAAGCAGGGATGGCGGGAACGGGCTAGCGGCGCACACGGCGAGCAAGCTGTGCGTGATGCTCCCAACGTGAACCGTAGCGTGCTCGTGCGGAAATAGCAACCAAGCGTGGGTTTCACTGCGGGGCTGTGCGCGCCTGCTCCCACCTGGGGTCATGATCAGGCTCGCTCGCCTCGGGCGCCTTGTTGGCGGCACTAGCCGCCCTCTTGCCGGCTGGCTTCTTGTTGGCGGGCATTGGCGAAGCTCATCGCTTGCCGATAAGACACGAACGGGGCTGGGCAAACACAATGCGCTGCTCGTCGTAACGCCCGCTGCTCACAATAAGCTTGCCTCCACCTTTGCACGGTGACGAGCAGCCATGGAGAGCGAGCGCATTGATGCGCTGCTGAAGGACTTTGAGGCGAGGGTGGACACGCATGACCGTGAGCAGTTGAAGGCACGCGCTCTTCCCCGCTAGCTAAACTCTCGTGCACCAGATCTGCACCAGAGCTGCACACTTGCTGGTGTGGCGGTCTTCATCGAATAGCACGGCGTCTGACACGGTCGCTGCACAGCTGCTGGAGGCGGTGCGGGAGCACACTGCGCGCCTGCATGATGCGCGCGGCGACTGGGACCAGCCCAGCACTGAGCGCAGCTGGAACGCAGACGCGGTGCCGGCAGAGGACACACCGCCGCTGCAGCTGGAGTCATACAGGTAACCAGGCACCCAGGGCGGGCTGTTGTCACGGTGTCCTCTGCTGCACCTTTCTAACAGGTGTGCGCAGGGACTATGTTGCGCACAAGGCTGCACAGGAGCGCAGCGCACAGTGCTTGGCGCTCCCTGCCCCAGACACGCCGTGCACGGCGCAGCCTTCGACAGCGTCGCGCCACTAGCGGTGTCCAGGTCACCTGTAATCCCATATGCTGGCCTTTTGTTCCAAGCATAGGACAGTCTGCTACCAGCAGGCTTCTCCATCCCACATCAGGCACTCGATGGCAGAGAAATCCTGCTGCCTTCTTACATCTATTTTATATTGCAACCGACAGACACAAACCATCGACACGTGCGTGTGACGCGTAACAAGAGACGGACGCGCACAGCACAAGCAATTCTGCCAAATCCCAGGATGCGCCCTGCAACCTCATGTGCATATGCAGCACCCAAGTGCTCTCTGCACCCTGCATTAAAATGATGCATGCACGCGGCGCACTTCCTGATACGTCCTGCTCTATACGTCCAGGCGCAGTATCTTGCATCAACGTTATGTCAGTAAAGTCATTGCACAGCTGCGGCCAGTACGGGCGCTGCTCAGCATGGCGAAACGCGCCCTGCATCTGCACAGACCGTGCCACTCCCTCACGCCCCCAACAGCTCCAGCCAGCCGTTGCGGCGCCACGTCCGCGCCCGGGCGCGCCCCGATGCCGCCCGCAGCGCGCCCGCGTCACTCCATGCCAGTGATGTCGCGGCCGCCGAGCGTGACGAGGAGCTGCGTGCGCCGCCCGTCGCGCGTGACCTCCACTGTCACCTTGTCGCCGGGCCGCTTCTCGTCCAGCGCCTCGAACAGGTCGCGCTGCAGGCGCACGGGCCGGCCGTCGATGCCGACGATGATGTCGCCCAGGATCACGCGCCCGGCCTCGTCGCTGCGCGGCCCGGGCGGCGCGGGCGCGTCAGCGGTCGCGCCTGCGAGGCTAGACAGGGCAAGGTCCCCGGCCGTGCTCCAGGCGGCGGCCGCTCTGGCCCGCCATGGCTTTGCCACACAGGGCATGTGTATCAGCAAGCAAAGACATTGCCCCAGCCATGTGTCCTTGCGATCGCCCCCGCCCACCCGTCACCTGCATAGCGGCGCACTCGTCCTCGTTCACATCACGACATCACGTACTGCCCTGCCTCTGTGGACACCCCACAGCGCTGTGCAAAGTTGGTCAGAACGGGGCTTGGGACAGGAGCGCGCACCGGTAGGTGCCCTTGAAGCCGGCCTTGTCGGCGGGCGTGCCCGCGGGCACCTCCAGCACCAGCACGCCCTCCTCGCCCACCTGGCGCGCCAGCTGCGGCGGCGCGATCGTGATGCCTGCACGCCGGCGGCGCGGTGCGGGCGTCGGCGCGCGCTTGCCTGGGAGCGCGGGTGGCAGAACACATGCCGCGCGCAAGCTCCCGCAGCCCTCCTCGGGGCCCGGAGCTGCACCCCTGCCCAAGCACCGCGTCCGTGCCAACACCAGCCAGGCTCGCACCGCCCAAGCGCATGCGAATGCACAGACGCACGTGCCTTGCCGCGGTCACGCCCGGCGCTCGCTGCCCGGGCACACGAGCGGCGGCCCAAGGCCACACTCCCCTGTCAGCGCTGCACCGGCGCCTCTGCAGGACCGGCCCTGCAGGTGCTGGGGCGCGCCTACCCTACCCTAACCCAAGCCCTGGGCACGGGCGGGGCCGCACCCAGCACGGGCCGCACAACCTTGCCGTACGTCAGGATCTGCTCCACCAGCCCGCGCGCCTGGTCGATGGGGATCGCAAAGCCCACGCCGCTGGATGCGCCTGCCGCCAAAGGGTGGAGTTAGGGCTAGGGTTATCCTGACGCAGCTGGGTAACCTATCCAAACGCCGCTGGACGCGCCTGCCGCCGGCGGGCGCGCCGCCTGTCAAGGCCGAGCGCCGTGGCATCGCAACCAGGCCGCTCGGTCCAACACCATGTGCCTCAGCAGGGCAGGGCGTGCGAGAGTGTGCCGCTGTACATCCTACTCGATTATGCACCCGCACATCTGCTGGAGCGAACATATATGATGTGATGCTGGCTGCAGCATGCGGCACGTCACCCCCCGAACATGGCGACTCTGCCCTTCTGCTGGATGTACAGATGGACCTGCGCCTGTCAGCACGGGCGCAGGGGCGCGCGCGGCGGACCGCCGGGGCTGGCGACGGCCGTGTTGATGCCGACGTGCTGGATGCAGAGATGCCCATGTGCCTGCCAGCTCGGGCTCGGGGGCAGGGTAGGGTTAGGGCGACGGACCGCTGGGGCTGGCGATGGCCGTGTTGATGCCAATCAGGCGGCCCTTAGAGTCCAGCAGCACGCCGCCGCTGTTGCCCGGGTTGATCGCCGCGTCGGTCTGGATCACGTTCTTGATGGGCACGCCGCGCACGCCGGGCGTGGCCAGCTCGCGCCCCAGCCCCGACACGATGCCCTGTCGCGGCAGCGCGCGCCGCGGTCGGCTGATTCCATGTTGCACGTGCACGCCGGCGCCCCTCACAGAGGCCAGCAATGGCTTGCCAGACAGTGCGAGCGCTGCCCTGGCCGCTGGTGGATATGTGTGGAGTGCACCAACCCCTCACAATCGCCTGACTCCCCCGCCTGCCATGCAAGGCGCCCAAGCAACACCACCGCTGCCGGAACACCTACTGGCTGCGCTGCACTCTGGTCTGTTTACTAGAACCCTGTCTGTGTGTTGACCACGGCATGGCCGAGCTCACGGCGCCCGGCTGGCCCGCTTGGCAGGCAGAATTGCACGTGAAAATTGCGCGGCGGCGGGCAGCCGCGCGCCTGCGTCAGCGTGTGGTCCAGGCCAAAGGGATTGCCGATGGCGTACACGCGCTGGCCGACCATGAGGTTGGCGCTGCTGCCGACCGCCACCGGCTTGAGCTCCGCCAGCTTCTCCGGCGGCGCCTGCAGCTCCAGCACCGCCACGTCCTTGTCCGGGTCGCCGCCGATGACCTGGCGCCCCGGGCTCAGGTTGTTACATAATAGGGATAGATGGTTAGGCGCTGCGGCGCGCGCGCTGATCGCCGTGCGCGCGCGCGTGGCGCCGCCGGGTGCGAGCGCCGCCAGACGCGGCGGCCGCGCCACGTGGTCCTTCTGCCGCACCCCTGCCCGCCGGGCAGTGCCCGGCTCGCCGCGGTTTGCATGCCATCCCTGTGCTTGCGGCACGTCGGAGCCCACTGACCGACGACCGACGCGGACCGCTCCGCGCGCGGCAGCCGAGCGCTCCTGACGAGGGCGCGGCCGGGGCGCGCGCCGCACCCGGGCGGGGAAGACGGACGAGTCGATGAGGGCGACCTTGATGTTAGACGCGCCGCGGATGACGTGGAAGTTGGTCACGATGTGGCCCTGCACGTCGCACCGCATAGGGTCACATGCGCAGCGCGCAGCCGCCCCGAGTGGCACCCCAGCAGGATGCGGGCCCAGCAAGCCGCCGCGATCACGGCCAGTGCGACATCTATGGACAGAGTTCATTCCACACACTCGCAAGTCGCACTGTCGCAGCGCCTGTGCGCGTGCGGAGGCAGGACGGCAGCAGGGCCGCCGGGTGGGCGGGCGGGCGCGCAGCGCGCACCTTCTGGTCCCAGATGAAGCCGGAGCCCATGCCCTGCGGGACCTGCTGCATGTCCATGCTGTAGAAGCTCTGCCGCGAGGCTGCGCGCCGCCGCCGGGCTAGGGTCAGACCATACCGTCAGCCAGCGGCGCGTAGGAAGCCGAGCCACTCGGGAGGCAAGCCAGCCCGGCCCCTGCTCTTGGCGCCCGCATCGCAGGCGCTGGCACGCCAGCGCGCGCCGCACATGCACCATGCGCACGGCGGCGGCGCGCGAGCAGCCCGGGGCCGCGCGCACCAATGTTAGCGATATTGACGACGGACGGCGTGTTCTCCTGAAACAGCGCAACTGTCTGCAGCTCCTCCGGCGACAGCTCGGCCGGGCTGGGCTTGGGCGCCTGCGGGCAGCCATTAGGGTTTTCACCCTCAGCGCACACGCCGGGCACGGGGCGTGCGGTGCGCGCGCGCACGGGGCGTGCAGTGCGCGCGCGGCTGCGGCCTGGCCCAGCACAGGGCACGAGCAGAGCTCTGCTGATGCTGCGCAGGGTGCGCTCCAACCCGATGGCAGTGCGCGCGCGTCCCGAGCGACACCCTGTACCCTGGCTCCGACACCCTGCACCCTGGGCCGCCGCGCGCGCCTTCATCTCCAGCGTGGCCGGCGCGGCCTCAACGGGCGCGAGCGTGCGCGCGCACGCCGCAGGCGGCCGGCCGACCGCCAGCACCATGGCCAGGCCGGCGGCCATCAGGAAGCCCAGGACCGCGCGCGGCCAGCCGCGCGCGCCCGCCCGGCCCGCCGCAGCGGGCGCCGGCGCCGTCGCCGCTGCGCCCGCGCCGGGCCGCGCCCTGCCTGCCGCCGCGGCGCCGGGCCTGCCCGCCGCCCCCGTCGAGCTGCCCTCGCGGCCGCGCTGCCCGGCTGCGCTCGCGCCCGCCCGGAAGCCGGGCCTGCGCGGCCGCCGCACACGCTGGCGCCTCAGCCCCGCAGCGCTCCGGGCAGGCGGCCACCAGCTGCGGCACGGGCGCGGGCACGGGCGCGGGCACGGGCACGGGCGCCGCGCCTGCCGCCGGCGGAGAACGCGCGGCAGCGCGGCGGGATGCGCCAGGCGTGCGGCGGCGAGAGCGAGGCCGCGGCGGACCAGCAGCGCGCCGCCGAGCACGGCGCGAGCGCGCTGTGCCTGAGGCTGACGGCCACGCACGTCGCCAGGCGCGTGCTGGCGAGGCTGGCTTGCGCCGCGACCATGCTGCCGCGTCCGCGGGACAGCAAGAGCTGGGGCTGCTTCTGCTGCTGACCAGATGGGCACGGGCACGTGTGCTCCTGCGGCACAAAAGGCGCGCGGTATCAGCCAGCGCAGCAGTGCTCAGCGGCGTTAATTGTGTGCTGAGCGATACGGTGGGGCTGCAGGGACGCTGCAGCAGCGCCGGCTCCCTCTCGGACTGTAGAAATAATCTCACTGTGAGTACAGGTGGCCAGAGGTGACAGCGGTGCACACCTCAGCAGTGCGTGTTCTGAACTGACGCCGTGAGCTGCAGCGGATGTGGTGGCGGTACTCCCTCCCAACCTTCGGCCGGCCTATGAGCCCAGGGACACCGAGAAAACTGGGGACATCTCGCAGTCCAAGGGACACCAAGCGCCTTGACTGTACAGGGCTATTCCCCAGGGTCGCATGCAGAGCATGCTGAGCATGATCAGCAGTGCATCATCTGTGGTTCATGCAGAGCATGCCCTGCATGACCACGTGATGCAGCAAAGGTAACAAGTGGCGGCCGGTCTTGCCTGTTGCTATTAAGGTGCCTACACAATTACATTGCTTTGTTCCTACACGCCCTGCTTGAGCAGCTCCAGACAGACCTGCACGCCCCAGCTAGCTTGCCGTATTGTCCATGCATGAGCGGGAAGCAAGCCGCGACACACTCTGTGCCCAACACACATGCGACAGACACACAGACCACACTGCACAGTGTCACGCGCTCTCCTGCTGCACGCCCCCCATGGTTTGCACTCTGAGGAGCGCGGACGCCTGCGCTTGCCGCCTCTACCACTCCAGCGGCACAGGTATCGCGAGCCCACTCTGCTCATCGGCTGCTTGCGCGGGCGCCCGCGGCTGCGGCACGCGCCCACTGGCATTTCGCGCGGCCTGTGAACCCCATGAGGAGACGTGTCAGTGTCTGCGCCGCTGCGACCACACTCAACAGGGCCGCTCCCCCTGGCTCGGCAGGCATGCGAGCACATTCACAGATGCGCGTTAGGTCAGCACATCGTCTGGAGGAAACACACTCACTCTAAGCCCCTTGCTCACTGGCCTCAAGCAACCTTTTGTTTTCTTTCTTGCTTTCTTTCTGGATTGCTTTCTTTCTGGTTTGCTTTCTTTCTGGATTTCACAAGCAGGTTTGCATGTATGTGGCAGTAATCTACCTTCTAAACACACGCCCGCCCTTGGCCTCTATCCTCCGCCTTGTCTCCCCCTCCCCTCATCCTCGTGCATGTGCCAAAGCCTGACATTGCACATGGCACAATCGCGCTGCAACTCGACCAGGAGACCGCCCAGAAGCCGCCCTGTGTTGGGCTGTCCGGCAGCCTTCAGGCCAGCGGGCTGCACAGGTGCACAGCGCCAGCGGGCGCACCGGAGCGGCGCGGGGCGGCGGCCGCGCCGGCTCCGGCGCCGGCCCGGGTGCCGGCCCGGCGCCGGGGCCGCGCCGCGCCACCGCCGCGCGGAACAAGGCGACGTCCTCGCGCGCCGGCGCGACATTCCAGTGCTGCACGAGGCCCCACAGCTGGTGCGCCAGCGCCAGGTCGCGCGCGCCGGCCGCCTCCCGCAGCAGGCCGCTCAGCTGCGCCGCCGCAAAGCGCGCGCCTGCGTGCGCGCGCGCGCCGCTCACGCGCACGGCGCTCCCCAGGGCGCGAAGCGCGCGCGCAGCGCGCGGGGCCGGCGGCAGGCGCCGCGCGCGTTGAGGCCGCAGGGCTCAGCAGCATCAGGGCGTTGCTGAGCAGCCCTGCTGCGGCGCGGTCGGGCTGCCGCGCCATGCTCCGCGCAGCACGCGAGGCGGCCGCGGCCTGTGCGCGCCGACATGCAGGCAGCACAGCGCATGCATGCCTTGCAGGACGCAGGCCGCCATTGCTGGAGACAGCGGGCGCTCTTGCGGCGGCCGCCGGGACGCCGGCAGGCTGCGCCAGGCGTGCACGCAGCGATGGCGGCCATGATGCCGCGCGAGCGCCTGCGCTGTCCTGGGGCGCGCACCCTTGTCCTTGGCGAACCCCAGGACCTCCTCCGCTGCCTCCAGCGCGCCCTCAACGCCAATCTCGTCCATCTTCAGCGCCACCTGCGCGCAGACGCGCGGCTGTGCCCCCACCTGGAGCTGCAGTCCTGTCAGGACAGCGGAGAGGCAATCACCAAAGGAGGCCGAGGCCGTTGGCCGAGCCGGACGGCTCGAGCGCCGCGCAGGCGGGCGCCGCGCCTGCGCGGCGCGACGCGGCAGGACTTCCCCGGCTCACACACGGTCTCGGGCTCCTTGGTGATCAGCTCTCACACTGCTAAGGCGCCCCAGCAAACCCACCACGGACAAGGTGCAGTGTCACGATCACGCGTGTGTCGGCCGGTGTCGGTGTGCGCAGCCAACAGATGATTCCCATATGGATCATGCCCCATGGGCTGCGTCAGACCGGGAAGGCAGGAGTCCAAACCAAGGCTGCCGCCCAGCCAGGCGGGCTCGCCCACACCGGACGCGGAACGCCCCGAGCGCCCAGGCGGGCGCCCCAGCCCGGCGGAGCCCGCCTCATAGCAAATTGAAACGCCCCGAGCGCCGGGGCGGGCGCTTGCGCGCGCACCCCCACGAGCTCCGCCAGCACGTCGTGCGGCAGCTGCACGCGCGTGCCGCGCGCCTCCTGGAACAGGTCCAGCGCGGTGCGCCAGGCGGCCGGGCTGCGGCGCTGCCGAAGCAGCTCGAGCTGCGCGTCTGCCGCCGCCTGCCTCGCCAGCTTTGCGGTCTCGATGGCCTCCGCGCGGCGCGTGGGCGTGTCTGCCGCGGCGCGCGGCGCGCGCCTCAGCTCTGGCGGCGCGCGCCCGCCGGCCCGTGCGGCCTCGGAGTCTGTCAGGGTGCGGGCAGGCGCCCAGGCAGCTCGCGTCTGGGCGTTGATGCCGATGCAGCTCTGTCAGCGGCGCCCCGCGCTGGGCGGCGGCTGTGCTTCCCGGGGAAGGAGGCGACTCGCCGCCTCGCGCACAGCGGTGGATGCGCTGCCCAGCGGCGCGCAGAGGCTGCCTCATGCGGGCCCGGCGTGCGCACCGGCCTGCGCCGCGGGCGCCGCGCCCTGCGCAGCGTCCTCGGCGTGCTCCGCAGGCGCAGCGCCCTGCGCAGCGTCCTCAGCGTGCGCGCCGGCCTGCGCCGCAGGCGCCGCGCCCGGCGCAGCGTCCTCGCCCTCCGTCTTCGCAGCCCCGCGCCTGGCCTCACGCCTGCGCGCGCGGCGGCCGTGCGCATTCGCCGGCGGGCCGCGCCAGCATCCATGCAGGCGCAGGCGCGCGGCGGCGCGCGCACGCGCGCGAGCCAGCCTCGCGGCAGGCTGAGCAAGCGCGCGCTGTGCGCCGGCAGGCAGGCCTGCTACTGCTTCGGCATCGGGCACGCCCGGCATCACCGGGGAGCGGTGCCGGCCTGCATGAGGCAGGCCGCAGACACGAAGGGCCGGCCTGAGCGCAGGCACGCGAGGCGCCACACAGCCCGCGCAGGCTGCAAGGCCGCAGGCACCGTCCCGGGCGCGCGGGGCGGCTGCGGGGCGGCGCCCGGGGCGCCGGCCCGGGGCGCGCACTCGGCGTTCAGGCGCTGGCGCAGCTGCGTCTCGGCCGCGCGCGCGACCGAGGTGAGCTCGGTGGCGCTGGGGTCGCGGAAGTGGCCGCGGGCCTCCTTCAGGTAGGAGCCGATGGCGGCCGGGTACGCGGTGCCCTTAGGGTAGCGCCGCTGCGCCGGCGTCAGGCCCT
>JAABUY010003714.1_pt1 | contig 16527 bp, 14 predicted proteins | sample 5560271 | NCBI WGS metagenome assembly JAABUY01 (sample SAMN10711886, study PRJNA513374) | rock metagenome | isolation source: Antarctica rocks | place: Antarctica: Victoria Land, University Valley
AAACGCGCGAACGACGAACCCTCCCAGCTGCGCAGGGAACAGTTGCGCCGTCAGGCGCGGCAGTTCCTCGAGGATATGCCAAAGCAGAACCGATTCAGCGCTTCTTCGCGCTGCAAGCTGATGGTGGATGAGATTTCCGACCTCATCGAGACCTTGAGCGAGGGCGAGCGGCCGACGGATGACCGGTTCTTCGCCGAAAAGCTGCAGGATACGGAGAGGGCGCTCTCGCGCGCGCAACAGCAGTACCCGGACGACGCGGAGATGGCGGAGACAGAAGCGCGGCTATGGAGCATCATGAAGGACAAGACGCGGGCGCTCCGAGCTTTGGAAAGGGCATGGAAGAAGATGCCCCGTGGGTCCGGCACGGCAATGCGCATTGCCAAGATTCACGCAAGCGCCGGGCGGGTTGAAGAGGAGCGGACGATCCTTGAGGAAGCTCTGAAGCGCGACTCCGAGGATAAGCAGGCGCATCTCGCTATGGCGATGTTCCTCATTTCGAAGCCGGACGGAGAATGGGACAAACCCGCGATCCTCCGCCATCTGGGCTCAAGTTTCAGCGTGAACGACTCGGCGTTCGAGGAGCGCTACGTGATGGGTCAGTTCCTGTTCGCCACGGGCGATATCGACCGCGCGAAAGAGGTGTTCTCCGAGATCGATCGGCGCGCACCGAGGGAGTTCCGCCGCAATCCCCCGAAGCAGGATAACCCGATCACCGAAAGGCTTGGAGTCTACAGTGGAACGGTGCAGTCCGTGAACGTAGGATACTTCTTCCTGCGCAGTGGTGCATATGTCGACAACATCTTCGCGCACCGCTCGGCCTTTGAAGAGACCGAGGCGGATGACATCGAGTTCGGCAACCAGGTGTTCTTTCGTATGCGGTTCAACCGGCGCGGTCCGGTTGCCGTGTCGGTCCATCGCAAGGAGTCGGGTTGGGCACGGACCGTGGCGGAGATGACGGACGAAACAGTTGCGGAAGAACAGGCCGAGGCGGCCTGACTGGGGTAGGGACCGTCTTTCGTCGTGGCGCAGCCGCACAGAACTTGGCGCATAGTGCTTCCTTCAAGTTGCACAATAAGAACGCACCATCAAGATCCGAGTCGCCGAGACAAGCCGGATATCCGCTTCGGTCAATGACGACCCGAAAGCGGTCAGACTGCTTTCCACCAAACTCTGCCGATAATGACTTGAGGCCGGATGTCCGCTTCCAAACGTTGGCGATAATCGAGCGAGCGACCGGTATGGGCGCAGAGCGGCCCCTAGAGTCGCAAGCCTCTACAGCCGCTGTCCACCATTCTCCGCCATAGCCCTGGTCAGGCGCAGAGGGGGGAACCGTGGGCGCTGAAGCAACGCGCTCAGCAAATCCGGTAAGCCGCCATACCGGCATCTCAGCCATTTACCCTGCTCATCACGTTGGCGACGCCGGACCGGCCGCGCCTAGACCCGCCGGTTCCGTCTGTGCCGTTGGTGAGGCCGGTCGGGTGCTTTCAACTGCAGCAGTCGAACCTCGCTCCAGCGTTGTCACCAAATCTTTGATCATGCCGGCGAGCTTCTCAGGTGCGATGGACGGCAGCCTCATGGCAACCGGCTCGCGCAGCACACGGTCCCGCTCGGCCAGCAGTTGCCGGACGGCGAGCTTGGCCTGGCGGACGGTCTGGCCGCCGGCACGTTCGATGAGGACCAAGGCGTGCGCCAGTTCCTGGTCCGCGGGCGCGACCGTGCCAGGGTCGGCGAACGTGACGAGCGGCACCTCCCGCTCGCGCGCGGCCTGGCGGAGCATGTCGGAGAAGGCGTGGTCCTCGGGCGCGGGCGCCACGCCGCTCCGGCTGCCCGGCTCCGTTCCGGTTGCCCCCTCGGCTTCGGCCGTGCCGGGCAACGCCGCAGCCGCATCAGACCCGTCACCCTCGTCCGCGTCGGCCGGTCCCCGCGTAGGCGGGGCTGGCATACGCCTGCCAGGGCAGGAGAGCACGGCCGTCAGCGCGGCCTCGACGGGCGAGAGCCGCTCGCCGGTGCTCGTTTCCGCGACGAGCGCCCGCCGCAGCTCGGCCAGCACGCCGTCCAGCACGGGCGAGCTGTCTGCTTCGGGTTCGGCGGTGGCCTTTCCCTCGACCACGGCCCGGCGCACGCCGATGGTCCGGGAGAAGCGCCGGCGCAGGCCAGCTGCGTCCGGCCGGTCCAGCATGGACGGCTTGTTGCGCCGGATCATGCCGGCAAGCTTCATCGGGGCATAGAAGATGTTGGTGTAGACGCGGCTGTTCTGGAACAGCACGATCGCCTGGCCCGGCCGAAGTGCGCGTACGTCGAGCCAGTTGATCCGGCTGACCTGGCGCACCTCGGCGTGGTCGGACGCCACGTGCGCGTCGGACAGGTCGGACGCGCTGTTGTACGAGGTGCTCTGCGTGACGTGCGCCTCGCCCGCGGTCTTCTCGATGTATGTCCGTGTCTGGTTGCCGTCCTGCAGCCGCATGATGATCTGCAGGTTCGCGTTGCCCAGCAGCGACCACATCTTCTCGCCGATGCGGGCCGCAAGGCCGGCCGCCTCCTGGAAGCCGAGCAGGAAGTGCAGGCCGAGCCCGCGCCCCTGCGCCAGCATGCCGTCCATGCCGGCGGTGACGTAGTAGGCCAGCTCGTCGAACACGACCTTGAACGGCGCGAACGCCTCGCTCGGCCGGTTGCCGACGATCTCCTGGTAGTCGCCTTCCAGCTTGGAGCCGAGGGTGAGCGCCATCATGCTCCGCAGCATGGCGACCACGATCTTGCCGAGGCCCGCGTTGGTCTTGTCCGAGTTCTCCAAGGACGGCAGGATCACCACCAGGATGCGGCGCTGCAAAACCACGTCGAGCATGTCGACGTCGCCCGTCCGCACCTTGAAGATGTGGCCGAGGCTGACCAGCCACTGGCTGAACACCTCGGTGAACTGCATGGTGATGTAGGAGTGCTGCTCGGAGGGCTGCTGGCTGCGCTGGTCTTTCAGCGACACGTCGAGGTCGAAACCGCCGGTCTGGCCGAGGTAGGAGCGCAGCGTCTGCACCAGGGCCGCCGGCATGTCGGGGAACTCCAACGTTTCCGATGTGCCAGTCGCGCTGTCGGTGAACTTGATCTGCTTCTTGGTGGCGAGCAGCACCACGTTGCTCAGCTCGGTGGCGTCGCGGATCTTCTCCAGGTCGAGGGGGATGCCCTTCTCGTCGCGCATCCAGGTCAGCACTGGGGCGATGGCGCCGAGGAAGCCCACCGCGCGGCCGAAGAACACGCCGCCGTTGCCCTGCTGGCCCGGCTCGGTCAGCTGGCCGACCAGGATCTCGCGGATCATGTCGGCGCTGGCCGGGCCGAACGGGTTGCAGGTCATGCTGTCCCGGCCGTCGAGCGTCAGGAAGTTCCAGACGAACACGTCGTCCTCGCGGCCGTAGCGGCGGGCGAGGGCGAAGATCTTGGCGTAGAGCTTGCGGTCGGCCTTGCCGTCCACGAACACGCAGCCGGTGCCCTGGACAAGGGCGTTGACCACGGCGAGCGCGATCAAGGCCTCGGTCTTGCCCGCCCCCGTGGTGCCCGGAACGGCGGTGTGCTGGGCCACGTCGTCCTTGCCGTGCCAGACCTCGCGGCGGGTGGCCATCTCGGCGCCGATGTGGTCGAACCCTTGCGCCGGGCGCGGCTTGCCGGTTTCCGGGTCGGGATCGGTGACATCGAGCAGGCCGGACTGCATGGGCGGACGCAGCGGCATCACGACGGGCCGGGTCATCACCCAGAGGGCATAGAAGACGGCCGCCGGAAACAGCAGCTCGACCGTGGCCGGCACCAGGGTCACGCCGGCGGCGCTGGCGCCGAGTAGCGCGCCGGCCGTTGTGCTGTTCTGCAGCCCCTGCGAAAGGCGCTGGAACCACGGCCGGGTGTCGCGGTGCAGGTCGCGGGCCGACTTCTCGTGGTGGGTCTGCGGCCCGAAGGTGTCGCGCGTCGTGGCCATGCCGGTGGACCCCTACTGCTGCAGGCCGAAGCCTGGGACCGAGGCCGGCGGCCTCGACGGGGGCTGCGGCCTCGCCGGTGCGACCGGATTGGGCGTGAGAGCAGGCGGCGGGATCAGCGGACGGGTAGGCGGCGGTAGGTCGTCGTCAGCCCGGGAACCCGGATGCAGCAAGGCGTCGCCAAGGGCTGCAGCGTGGACGGCGCTGGTGTCTGCCGTGCGCCAGTTGGGGGCGAAGTGAGCGCCGATGGCGCCGATCGCCAGGCCGGCGACCGCGCCCTTCCAGCCCCACCCTTTGCGCTTGGCTGCACCAGAGGAGGTGGACGGAGACGGCAGCAAGGATAGCAGGGCTAGCGGCGGTGGGCAGTGCCGGTCGGTGAGCATGGTCGTCAACTCGGAGAAATCGGCCGCCGCCTCGGCCGAGTCGCCGTATCGGGCGGTGAAATTCCTATAGCCATGCAACATGCGCAAGGTGCAGATCTCGGGCCGGAAACGGTCTTGTTCGAGCGTGAAGCCGTCTCCGTGTTCCAGGTCGAAATAGACGGTGCTGTGCCCGTCCGGGAAGCGCGAGGTCACGCGGACGGTCTTGTCGGGCATGGTGTGGATCACGGGCAGGGCCTCCGGGTTGCAACCGCGAGAACCCTGCCGCAGGCGGACGCGAGTGCGATGCGGACACCATGCACGACCGTTCGCCCAGCGATCGCCCGCCTGGGCCTTGATTGCGAAACGCCGGGCCAGGCACGGCCTGGGATGCGCCTCCCGCCCGGCCTGCGCCACACCAGATAAGGATGCAGGTGCAATGGAGGCCGCGGAACCGTGCAGGATTTCGACATCGTCGTCGCGGGCGCAGGGCCGGTGGGGCTGGGCTTCGCAGCCTCGCTCGCCGGGGCCGGGCTGCGCATCGCCCTTGTGGACCCCCAACCCGCGGCGGCACTCGCCGACCCGGCGGACGACGGGCGGGAGATCGCCTTGACGGACCGCTCGGTTGCCACGCTGCGCGCGCTCGGCGCCTGGGCACGGGTGCCGGAGGCCGTGGTGGCGCCGCTCCGGCGCATGCAGGTGCTGAACGGGCCGTCCCGCTACGCCATGCAGTTCGGCGCCGTTTCGGCGGCCGACGGGCCGGTCGGCCGGTTTGCGCCCAACCATTGGCTGCGGCGCGCGCTGCACGAGGTCGTGCAGGCCCAGCCCGGCGCCGTGGTGATGCCCGAACGCTCGGTCGCGTCCGTGCGGGCCAGGGGCGATGCGGCCCTGGCCACGCTGTCGGACGGGCAAACACTCCGGACGCGGCTGGTGGTGGCGGCCGACACGCGGCGCTCCCGCCTGCGGCAGCAGCAGGGCATCCCCGCCAGCGTGCACGACTACGGGCAGCGCATGATGGTCTGCCCGGTGGCGCACCCGCTGCCCCACGGCGAGACCGCGACCGCGTGGTTCGAGTATGGCCGCACCCTGGTCACACTGCCGCTGAACGGCGGCCGATCCTCCGCGGTCATGACGGTGGGCGAGGCCGACGCCGCGGCGCTGCTGCGGCTGGACGACACGGCTTTCGGCGCGGAGCTGACCCGGCGCTACCGCGGCCGGCTGGGGCCGATGCAGCCGGTGGGCGCGCGGCACGCGGTGCCGGTGGTCACGGCCTACGCAGCGCGCTTTGTCGGCCGGCGCTTCGCCCTTCTCGGCGACGCCGCGGTGGGCATGCATCCCACCACGGCGCACGGCTTCAACTTCGGCCTGCTCGGGCAAGCTGCCCTCGCGCGGGAGCTGCGCGCGGCGCTGGCCGCCGGGCGAGACCTGGCGGACCCGGCGGCGTTGCGACGCTACGAGGCGGCGCACCGTGGCGAGACGCGGCTGTTCTTCATGGGGGCGGAGGCGATCATGCGGCTGTATGCCGTGGGCGACGGCCTGCCGGCCCGACTCTTGCGGAACGCGGCGCTGCGCCTGGGCAACCTGCCGCCGCTGCGCCAAGCGCTGACGGCGCGGATGCGCGACCCTGACTTGGGGACGACGCCCCTCCGCTGAGGCCGCATGATCGGCAGCGGGGCACAGTGGCAACGGCGCGCGGCAGGACGCTGGGCAGGCGACCCAAGCGGCGACAGAAATCAGACCGATGGGGCCCCAAGGTGCTGGCCCTTGTTGCCCAGAGCCGCCATCGTCGCCTGGGCGGACGTAAGATGAGGCTGAACAAGGGCGTGATGGCCGAGACCACCAAGCGGAGCCGGGCGCTGTGACGACGAACGCCAAGGTGCTGCGCGGACCGCATGTCCTGCTGCGCCCACCCCAGCCGGAGGACGTGGAAAGCCGGCTGGCGCTGGGCAACGACCCTGGCATCATGTGCATGTTCGGGACCGACCCGGCCAGCTTACCGCCGCTGACCGGGGCGGGCGCCACGCGCTGGGTTGAAGGCTTGGCCCGGCGTCCGCATGCGTGGGTGGTCGAGCATGCCGAATGGCTGCTCGGAGAGACGCGCCGGGACGGAGTGGACCCACACGACGCGCGGACGCAGCTCGCGGTCGGCTTCTATTCTTCCGCGGGAAACTCCGGCATGGATGCCGGGAAGGAATAGCGGGTCGCGAGGATGCGCGGCTTTGGCGCTCAAGGGGCCCGCTACTCCATCCCGCCATGGGTCGCGCGATAGCCGGGGCAGTCGGCCGGGTTGGGACAGTACTTGCCATACGCGGCGATCCAGTCTGTCGTGATATCACGCTGTGCCTGCTCGGCATCCACCGCCCTGCCGCAGACCAACTGGACCAGGCGCCACTCAAGGCGGTCCTTTGCCTCGGCACCCCATTCGTTGTCGCGATCTTCCGGCCAGAGGTTCTCTGGGACATCGGCGCCGCCGAGGGCGAGCGGGATGAGGTGGTCCATCTCGTAGTGGCCACTGCGGCGGTCGATGCCGTAGGCCCGGTACACATCCCGCTTGACCCGCCCCGAGGTGTGCCTCACCGAACGGGAATAGCCCGCATGGCAGAACACCGCCGGGTCGGAGGTGGTGACGGCGCCGGGCGTCAGGCGCGGGTCCGGACGGATGCGGGCGTCTCCCTGGCCGCCGGGCAGCATGTTCTCGGCACGGGCGGTGATCGCCAGCAATGCCAAGACAGCCCCGCACATCAGGATGGAGCGCACGTTTCCTCCTTGGGCACTCGCCGGGATGCCGGTATACGCAAACCGTTTCGATCTACTGCTTTTGCCAGGGTGACGCCACTCTGGACAATTGGGCGAGCATGCCTCGACCCGTCGAAACGCCTGGAACCGCGGACAGCACGAACAGCACTGCACAGGCCGCCGACACCCACGGCACTGCCCTTGCCCAGGATAGGAAAGCTTGGTCGGCAAGCTGTTCGATCGTGGCGGCATGGAATCCATGCAACGCGAACAATGTCATCAGGGCGGCGACGCCAACGCCGCACAGCGCGCCCCCGGCTGCGCGCAGCATGAACCGGCTCAGGACGGAGACGAGGGGGTTGGCGCCGAGTGCCCGCCGGAACACCGTCCAGATGGTCGCACAGAACACGGCTCCGGCGATGCCAAGGCTGGCACCCTGGGCGATCACCAGGTCTTGCTGCACCTCGTGCATGACAAGCCAGGAATTGAGCACGTCGCACACCTGCGCTTCCGTCGTAACGGGCGGGGAGGGGGTGGCGCCCTCGGCGGCAACTACGTTCTCCGGCCGCCACTTGGTGCAGGCCGCGATGGCAGCAGACACTTGTTGCTGCACTTCAGCCGGAGGGTTCAACCGATACATAGGCTGCGGTGGCGCAGAGGCGGCAGGCGGCACAGCCGTTGCCGTGGTTTGTTCAAGCGGCATGGGGCGTCTCCTTGGTTGGTGGGATCGGGGACGTCAGCTTGGCGGCCTCGGCCTGCAGGCCGAGCGCGGCACGGTCGATGGAGGGTGCGTGGATCGGCTCGCCGATCAGGCATTCGGCCGCGTAGTGGTCGCGCGCGCCGCGCGCCTCGACGTAGGGGTTGGGCATGCCGAGGCTGTGCAGCGCATACCAGAGCCGGCGGTCGACCAGCTTGAGCCAGTTGAACTGCGCCGGCGCCATCACCCCGGCCCGCTTGCGGGCGTAAGCCAGCACGCCGAGCATGGCAGTGGACTGGAAGGCGTGCCAGGCCGCCACCTCGGCGCACGGGCCGGCAAGGGCCGGGTCGCGCAGGATCAGGTCAGCCTGAGCGACCAATACGCCGGGCAGCTCGGGCAGCCGGTCGCCCTTGGTGCGCGGCAGCGCCTCGGCAAGTTCGCCGAGGAAGCGGGCCGCATCCTCGCGGTGCCGCGCCGCGTGCAGCGCGAAGCCGGCGAACAGGCAGCGCACGTGCGCAGGTGCGTGCGCCACCCCGGCCCAGGGCGGGCCGAGCTGGCAGGCCAGCTCGCGCCGCGCCCAGTCCGCCCGGTAGCCACGCTTCGGGTCCCAGGCGTGGGCCCTGATCCACTCCGGGGCGTGCAGGGCCACGTCGGACGGCCGCGGCCCGCCCTCGATGCGGGGCGCCACTAAGTCTTGCCGCCGCCCGACGAAGGCGGTGGCGTAGCGGTGCAGGGCGCCCTGCGCGTAGGGCAGGGTGTCGAGGTCGAGCTTCCGGCGGAAGCGGCGCGACGGCGCGCGGACCAGCACCAGCAGGGCGAGGGCGCCGAGCAGCCCGGCCGCCGGCCACTGCACGGCTTGCCCGACGTAGGTGAACAGGCGCCAGATCGCTGCCCCGGTGACGGTGGCGGGGTCGGCCCGGGCGACGTTGGCGTCGAGGGCCGCATAGTAGTCGGTGAAGCGCCCGATCAGCTGCAGCTCGGCGTGCTTCCACGCCAGCACGGCGGCGCTGATCCTGGCGTGCAGCAGCCACCACAGCTCGACGGAGAAGCCGAGGCAGGCGGTCCCCAGGATAGCCAGCGCCAGGAGGGGGGCGCCATGCGCGCTGTGCCGCGGCTCAGCCACGGGGCTGCCCGGTGTGCAGGCGGCGCGCGGCGGCGAGCACGCGGCGCAGGTAGGCGGCCTGCAGGTCGGAGCGGGCGGAATGGTAGCGGCCCACCCCCTCCCAGACGTCGCCGTGCGCGTCCGCGAGCGCGCCCCGCAGGATCCAGGCCGCCGCGTCGGCGTTGCCGCAGAAGTTGTCGCGTAGGATCGGGAACGCCTCGGCCGCCGGCATGCCCCAGTGCTGCGCCACAGCGGGCAGCCAGATCTCGTTCACCTGGAACGGGCCGATGTCCACGGTGCCGTTGTGGTTGCCGCTGACCTCGCCGAGGCGCCCGCCCTCGACCTGCAGCAGCATCAGCAGCACGGCGGGCGGCACCCCGTTCACCCGCGACGCGACCCGCACGCAGCCGCGGAACACCGCCGCCCCGTCCTGCCCGGGCGGCACCAGCGTGACCGCCTCAGCGGCGTTGCGGTATGGGGATGCGGTTGCCGTGCCAGCGCAGGCCAGCACGGCGAGGGCGACCGGAAAGGCGAGGGCGCGGCGGATCGTGTCAGCCTCCCCGGGCTTGCGACGGGGCGGCGGACAGCACCGGCGCCGGGTCCGGCATCGCCTCCCGGGCGACCCGCGCTAGGTCATTGACCAGCAGGCCGGACGGTCCGGCGGCGCGGTGCATGACTTCCAGCATGCAGAGCAGCATGGCCGAGGCCGACGCGGCGCGGGCGCCGTCGATGCGGTAGCCGAGCAGCGACGCGGGATCGGGCCGCAGGTCGAGGCCGAAGCCGTTGCCGGTGGCCTCGCGCCACACCGCGTCGGCGGCGACCGCGAACACCGGCAGCAGCCCGTCCGGGGCGCCGGCCGTCTCGGGGCGCACGGGGGCCGTGCGGCCCGACAGGTCGCGCAGCAGCAGCGCCGGCCCGGACTGCATCAGCAGGATGACCAGCAAGGCGCCCGTCCGCCCGATATCGAAGCTGTCCGACATGTCCTGTTCCTTTTCAAGCAAACCGCCGCTTCTTGCGGAACGGCACCGCGGGCCGGGTGCGGCCGACGACGAGGCGGCGCAGGGTGCGCACCAGCGCCGGCAGCGACAGGCCGAGCCATTCCAGGGCGGAGAACACCAGCGCGCCCGCCAGGGCGAGGTAGAAGGTCCACCAGCGCATGTGTCCGAGCCAGAGGACCAGCGTGACGAGCACGCGGGCGTCGAACGGGCCGAGCCGCACCGCCAGCATGGTGTCGCGCCACATCAGGCGGCCTCCATCCAGCTGCGCGCCACCTCGTCCGAGATCAGCCTGGCGGCGAGCGCCTGGGCGGTGGCGGCCGCATAGTTCTGCCCGCGTTCGGCCACCAGCTGCGCGGTCAGCCGCGGCCAGGCGGTCACGGGGGTGTCGAGGAACAGGGTGCGCTCGACCGGCCCGAACGCCAGGTACTCGCGGAGCTGGGTGCGCCGCCCGTCGAGCGAGGGGACCAGGGCGCAGTTGATGATGAGGCGCAGCGACTGCATCAGGCTGACGGCGCGGTCGGCCCGTTCCTCCTGCGGGAACATCGCCAGGATGCGCTGCACCGTCTCGACCACGCTCGACGTGTGCACGGTGGAGTAGACGGCGTGCCCGGTCTGCGATCCCTCGATCGCCACCTCCATGGTCTCGCGGTCGCGGCACTCGGGCGAGACGATCGCCTTGGGCTTGCGGCGCAACGCGTCGCGCATGGCGGCCGAGGCCGACTTCACGTGCCGGCCGATCTCGCTCGGCGAGTAGATCGAGCTGGCGCCCACGATGCTGTCGAACTCGTATTCGATCGGCCAGGCCACCTCGATGATCTTGCCGTGGAAGCGGGGGTCCTCGATCAGGCTGCGGGTCATGCCGGCCTGCAGCCGCGTCTTGCCGGTGCCGGTGCCGCCGCAGATCAGCACGATGCCGTTGCGCGGGCGGTAGGCTTGCAGGATGCCGGGCTCGATGCCCATGCGCTCCAGGCGCGGCGGCTCGTTCTCGATGGCGCGCAGCGTGACCTGGGCGCCGTCCATGCCGTTGGCCAGGATGGACGTGCCGTTGACCCGGAAGCGGTAGCGCGCCTGCGCCGCCGGGACGTCCGCACCGGCCCGCCCGCCAACGCTGAAGCGCTCGCCCCCTTGCGGCTCGACCACGTGGGCCAGATCGAAGCTCTCGGCCTTCTTCAGGTGGGCGGGGCCGGTGGTGCCGTAGAGCAGCGTCACCGCGCTGGCCGTCTCCTCGGCGGTGACGGTCCGGCGGGTGGCCGGATGCAGGCGGCCGTGCACGTCGATCATCAGGCGGTGGTTAGTCTGCACGTGCAGGTCGGACATGCCCTGCCGGTGGCCCCAGACGAACACGTCGTTCCACAGCTCGCCGCGGATCATGCGGTGCTCCTGGCCGCACAGGAAGGCGGCGTCGGGCGAGGACGGGCTGATCGCGTTCATCGGGCCGGCACCGCGCCGATCGGCCCGGGGGAGAGGCCCTCCGGCCGGTGCCAGCGCGTCCGGTTCGGGTTGAGGCCGGGCTGGCGGCGGATGTCGATGGTGGTGTCGCCGACCCGCATCAGGTCGTGCCCGCCCTGCACCGCGCGGCGGGCGAACACGACCTGCGGCCGCTCGACCAGCCCTGCGCGCAACAGCACGCGGAAGCGCGCCATGCCGACCAGGTCGCTTTCCAGCTTGCCGAGCTGGGACAGGAAGATGTCGGTGCCCTGCGCCTCGCCCTTGGCCCAGCCGTCGGCCACCCACGTCTTCCAGTACTCGACCTCCTGGCCGGTCTGCGGGCGCTGGCCGTCCGGCGGCGGCACCGGGTCGGGCCAGGCCTGCACGAGGTAGGTGCGCCAGTTCGGCGGTTCGGAGGCGAGCTGCGCCTCGCGGGTGATGCGGTAGATGCGCCCGGTCTCGCGGGCGCGCTGGCCGTCCTCGCCGAGCGCGAAGGCGAGCTGCGCCTCGCTGACCACGGGCGGGCGCATCAGGGTCTGGCCGCGGCCGACCGGCACCACCAGGGCGCGGAAGTCGTAGGTGGCGTCGAGTTGGGCCTCGGTGCGGCGCAGCACCTGGTTGATGGCGAAGCCGCGGGCGGCCAAGCCTCCGGCGGCGCCGAACGCCACCGCGGCGGCGTACAGCTCCTCGGCGCGGGCCGGGGGCAGGTCGGCCTTCGGGTTGACGCCGGGACGCGCGGCCATCAGCGCTTCCAGCGACATCGGGGCGTGGCCGCCGATGCTGCCCGGAACGACGGAGGCCCCGGTCACCGAGCTGTTCGAGGGGTTGGCGCGCTCCAGGATGCGCTGCGCCGCGTCCGCGCCGATGCCGAGCGGCGGCACCGGGGCGTCCGCCAGGCCGGCAGGCGGCGCCGCGCAGGCCGGCACTGTGCTGGACAGGCCCACGAGGATCGTCGTCGCGGCCAGGACGGCGCGGATCGTCCTATCCATGGTGGCGCACCTCCACCTGGCGCTGGTCGGCGTTCACCAGCACCTCGGCGCGCTGGCCGGCCTGGTCGCCGAGGGCGCGGAACAGGTCGATCAGCGGCGTGGGCTGCCCGGGCAGGGCCACCGGGACCGGGGCGGTGCCGGGCACGGCGTTGCTGGCGAAGCGGTAGCCGATGCGCGTGGCCAGCGTCCGGGCCGCCTCGTCGAGCGAGCCGGACAGCGGCGCGATGACCGGCCGCTGCAGCTCAGCGGGCACGTACGGGCCGGCGGTGGTGGGCTCGCGGGGGGCCGCCCTCTTGTCGCCCATCTCGTTCATCGCCTGGTTCACGCGCGCGATGCTCTCGCGCAGCGCCTTGTCCGCGTCGGCCATGCCGGGGGCCGACACCTCGGTGGGCACGACGTTGAAGCCATTGCAGCCCGCAAGGGCGAGCAGCAGGAGGGGGAAAAGGCGACCGTTTCGCATGGGCTGGCTCCGGTGTGGTATGCCGATCCCAGCCGAAGCGGACGCGAGTGCAGCCAGCCGTCCGGTGGCGCCATCGGACGCGGGCCGTGCGTCGGCCAGGGTTGCGAGCCGGTCCAAGCCGCTAGCTCCAGCCGGCCGCGCCGCCGCGGACGAAGGCGAGGGCGAGGATGAACATCGTCCAGTCGTGCAGCTCGCCCGGCGTGGCCGTTGCCTGGCGGCCGCCGGGAAGGCGGCCGTCATAGCCGGGCAGGCCGCGGAGGTAGGCCTGCACCGGACCGGTCAGCGCCTCCGGCATGTCCGCGACCGGCACCTCGGTCACTGGGGACCAGACGGACGGGCGGACACGGAAAACCTTGTGCGCGACGAGGGCGCACAGGTTCGGCAGCTCCATCGCGAAGTGGCTTTGGCAGAGGTCGATCCGGATGCCCTTGTGGTCGCGCACCCACGCCAGCACGGGCGCAACCGCGCCGACCAGCGCGACGGCACGGCTGCGGAACACGCTGCCGCCAGCCTCCGGCCCCACATCGTCCAGCAAGCTGGCCAGCAGCCCACGCAGCGTGTCGCTGTCGCAGGTGAACGGGTTCGGGTCGTGTGGCGCCTCGTGGTCCAACGCTGCCTCTATCAGGCCGCGCAGCATCTCGCCGTCGCGGGTGAACGGGTTTGGGCAGTGCGGCGCCTCGTGGCTCTCGGCTGCTTCTTCGGGTTGCATGGGGCTGGCTCCGGTGTGGAGTGCCGATCAAACCCGAAGCGGACGCGAGTGCAGCCAGCCCATTGCCGTCGTGCCGGAAGGCCATGGCCTACTCCGCCGCCATGCGCTCGGCGCCCGGGGCGGGCCGGCGGGGCAGGGCCACGACATCGGCCGGGCGCAGCACGATGCCGAGGCCGGTGCCGTCGGTCAGCTCGCGGGCCAGCCCCTCGACCACGCTCCGCTGCGCCTGCCCGTCCTCCTCGCCGCTGCGCACCAGCTCCTCCCGGCGCCGGTCGACCTCCTCCTCCGCGGTGCCGAGCGGGAAGACGCGGGACAGCCGCTGCCAGGTTTCCGCCGCCCCCAGGGCCGCGTAGAGCCGGTCGCGCAGCGCCACGTCGGCCGGCCGGGTGGACAGCGCCCACAGCTCGACCGAGCCGAGGCTGTTATACAGCATCTGCTCGACCCGGGCGCCGGCGCGCAGCGAGAACAGGGCGAGGAACGGCGCCCCCTCGCCGTTGCGGCCCGGCCCCTTCAGGCGGTGGCGCACCACCTGGGCGCCGGCCGGCGACAGGTTGAAGCGGCGGGCCGCCTCGATGTTGGCGTCCTCGTTGCCGGCGCCGAGCAGGAAGATGCCGGTGGCCTGCTGCACCAGCTCGGGCGGGAAGTCGATCTGCATCTGCGAGCACAGGGCGATGTGCAGGTTGTGCTTGCGACCCTCGCGGCGGTCGATCTGCACCTGGGCGACGATGCGCGGACGCCGCCCCGCCCGGTGGAACTCGTCGTAGCACAGGCGCTTCGTGGTCTCCTTGACCTCGCTGAACCGCCTGCGGTGGTAGGCCCGCACCCGCTCCGGCACGTAGCGGACGTAGCCGGGGCGGAGGAACATGTCGCGGCCGAGGATGTGGCGGCCCATCAGGTACATGATCTCGGTCTGCCGGTCGTCGCGCGGGCTGCCGGCCGGCGCCACGTCCTCCAGGTCCAGCACGATCACCCGCGCCTCGCCCGTGTCGAACACGGTGGGCTGCGAGATGTTGGGCAGCCAGTCGATCAGTGCCGTGACGTAGCGCTCGAACAGCTCGATCAGCGTCTCGTCCGTCTGCGCCTTCGGCTTGGAGTACAGGTGGGTGATGGCGGGCGAGCGCATCGCCGTCATCAGGTCCTCCAGCAGCGGCACGGCGTGGCGCTGGGCGAGGCCGGCCAGGCGGTGCTCGCCGCAGTCGCACAGCGCGTCCACCACGTCCCACCAGCGGGCATCCGCGTGCAGCCGCACGCGGTGGCGGGCGAGCGCCGCGTCGGCCTCGGGCGCCAGGCCCGGCAGGTAGCGCTTCGGGCTCTTGTTGTCGCCGGCGTCGGAGCAGACGCGGTAGACCTCGGTGATCACCGCGCCGATCAGCTGGTCCATGCCCTCGTGCGGCGCGTCCTCGCCGATCGGCGTGCAGCCGAGCGACAAGAGGTTCTGCAAAAAGGAGCGCTCGAGCGGCAGCGGGTGGCGGCAGCCCACCTGGGTGTCGAACGGGTTGACCGAGAACTCCGGACGGTTCTCGTAGCGGATGTAGGCGGCCTCGTGACGGCGTTGCGCCGGCAGGGCCGCGTGCACCAGGTCGATCAGCCCCTTGCCGGACACGCCGATGTCGGCGACGCGCACCAGCGGCAGCTTGGCGCCGGCAGCACTTTGCGCCGCCGTGCTGAGGATCAGGCCGAGGTTGATCGAGTTCAGCAGCACGGACTTGCCGTGCCCGGGCTCGCCGGAGAACAGGTCGAACACCATGTTGCGCAGCCGCCCGGTCGGGTCGTACGGGTAGGGGCGGCTTTCGGGCGTGCGGAACAGGCAGGCGCCGCGCTCCCAGGGCGAGCCGGGCCGGTTGAACGGCAGCATGCGCAGCGCCTCGGCGAGCGGCGTGCCGCCGGAGGGCGCGGTGGACCCCATGGACAGGCCGAGCGCGCTGCTCATCACGCCCTCCAGGGGGTCGCCGGCCAGCGTCCCGGCTTGGCAGTAGCCCCAGCTTTCGAGCGCGCTGCCCAGGGCGGCGGCACGCCGGCGCAGCAGCAGGTTGCGCTCGCCCTCCGGCGCGGCCGGCGCCCAGGTGGCGAGCGAGGCGCGCAGGCGCACGGAGAAGTCGCCCTGCTCGCGCAGCCAGGTCAGGTTGTCGATGGCGTTGCGGATGCGCCGGTTGTCCTCGGACGCCCAGGCGAGGCAGGTGGCGGCGAGGCCCTTCCACTTCATCGCCGAGTTGCCGCCGCCCTCGAGCTGCAGCGAGATGCGGTACGGCATCGCCTCGCGGCGCAGGTCGCGCAGCAGCTCGGCGAACGGGCGCGGCTGTTCCGGGCCGATCGCCATGTCCACCGCCGCCCAGTCGTGCGTGCCGATGCGCACGTGGCGGGCGCCCAGCGTGGTGGCGTCCTCGTGGAACAGCTGCTCCTCGATCGCGGGCCAGAGCAGGTCGGACAGGTCCTGCCGGCGGCGCCAGCTCGGCTTGTCCACGATCTCGTCGGGCATGCGCGGCATCACGTCGTCGCCGGGCAGCTTGGCCTTCCAGGCGGAGCCGGCGGTCTCGGGATACACCGACTCGCGCGACGCCTTCAGCGCCTGGTGCGGCGTGCGCACCGCGACGCTGATGCCCTGCTCCTCGAAGGCGGCGACCACGCGGTCGACGTAGGCCTGGTGCTTGGCGGCGAGCGAGGCGCCGGCCATCCAGGGCTGCTGCGCGTCGCGCAGGTAGGGGGCGCCCTTGCGCGACGCCGCCCGCTCGTCCGCGTCCTGCCGGCGCTCCTCGTGGGTCAGTACCGCCGGGCGGCTCCACAACACGAAGGCGGTGTCCTCCCAGCGCATCAGCGTCGGCCACAGGTGGGCGCGCTCGGCGAAGATGCTCTCCATCGCCAGGCCGATGGCGTCGGCGATGGTGCGGGTGGCGCGCAGCTGCAGGTCGATCACGGCGCGGGTGCGCTCGGGGTCGCAGGTGAAGACCGCCTGCATGCCGTGGCCGGGGCGGTCGAAGAACGACGCCAGCCCGGTGCGCAGCGCCTCGGCGGTGGCGACGATCTCGGCCTCGGTCTGCATGCGCCGCATGCCGAGTACCTGCACGTCGGTGCGGTAGTCGCCGCGGTCGCTGACCAGGG
>JAABUY010003715.1_pt1 | contig 16518 bp, 9 predicted proteins | sample 5560271 | NCBI WGS metagenome assembly JAABUY01 (sample SAMN10711886, study PRJNA513374) | rock metagenome | isolation source: Antarctica rocks | place: Antarctica: Victoria Land, University Valley
TAGTCGTGTGCCTGTAACAGGCGACGCACCGTCGTCTCGGCGACCGTGTGCCCCTGCTCTTGGAGCGCCCTCTGGAGATGGCTGATGCTCTTGGTGGTCCACTTGAGCAGGCTCATGGGATCACCCTGCGGCTCAACGAGTCCTTCCAGATCGGCCACCAGCGTCGGATCCTGTGCACTCAGGCGTTTCCTGCCCCCGCCACTGCCCCGGATACGATCCCCCTCCACGTACGCCTGTCCGCCTTCAATCTCGGCGATCCCCGTACGAATCGTTTTGCGGCTGGTGTGGGCATCGCGCGCTATCATACTGATGCCGCCACGCCCGATCCTTTTCGCTTCCACCGCAAGATACATCCGCCACTGCCGCTCATTCAGGGCGGCGCGCATCAGATCAAAGGCTGCTGCTGCCTCATACTTCTCCATCACATGAACATAGTATACGTTTCTTTAAATGGATACTTTATTTAGGAGAGGGGCCTAAGGGTAGCTTTCCCTCCTATCACTACTCTAACGGTGCGACTGCGTGTCGCGTGCAGCTTCGCTCTTTCTAGGCCTAACTGCCCTGCTTTGCACGGTCATCGAGGGCAAACCGAACGGTCTGACACAGACGGAGGATACTAGCGTGGAAGAGCAAGCGAAGACGGATCAATAGACTTCAAATTCATACAGCGAGTAGCCGTAAGCTGTCCCACGTTGCGTCCCATACATCCGTATATAGCGCCCACTGCCCGTGACGCTCAAGGTCTCGGTACCGCCCGACCCGGTTGTCGTGCTGTAGATAGTCGTCCAGGTAGTCGCGTCGTTGGAGACCTGGATCTGGTAGCTCTGGCCGTACGCCGTCTGCCAGCGCAGTATGACTTTGCTGATAGTTTTGGTCGCGCCGAGATCGACCTGAAGCCATTGCGGATCACTGAAGCTACTTGACCAACGCGTCGACGTATTGCCATCTACGGCATTGGATGGAGGATAATTCGCGCTCTCGTTCGACGACGACGTCGCGGTCTTGTTCAGGGCCAGGTTCACCGGTGTCGGTGTGCTCGTCGGCGTCGGCATCGTGGTTGCCGTAGCGGTCGGCGGCACGGGCGTAAATGTCGCCGTCGGCGTAGCCGTTGGTGGTATGGGCGTATTGGTGGATGTCGCGGTCGGCGGCACGGGCGTATTAGTAGGCGTCGCGGTCGCCGTGCTCGTCGGGATGGCCGTCGCCGTCGGCGTGGCCGTCGGCGGCAGCGTACCAGGAACGATTTCGATGCCGCTGCTCTTGGCGTTGTTGGTGACGGTAGTGTACTGGATGGTGATCGTGCCACTGACACTCGCCGTTGCCTGGAACTGCTTAATCGTGGCGATGTCGGCGCCGCCGGCGTCCGCGTAGATGTCGTAGTTGCTCAGAACCTGCGTCCCATTGATCGCGACATTGAACACACGGCTGCTGATACCGCCGGAGGCGCCGCCTGGGGCGCCCCAGTAGATCTCGGCAAAGTGTAGGCGCGCCACGTAGGAGGCGGCGGGCACGAGACCGGGCACGGTGTAGGTGAAGCTGTTACCGAATCGCTCGCTCTGGTAGACCGCCTGTGGCGCGGGGTTAGTCACACGGCTCATGTCGATCATGTTGGTGACCACGGCGGTAGAACCACCGCTGACGTCGGTATCGGCCAAGAATGACCCCACCGCAGCGCCGCCCGAGTTGATCCTGATCGCCGCTGCGGTAGGTGTAGCCGTCGCCGTCGATGTGCTCGTCGCTGTGGACGTCGATGTAGCCGTGCTCGTTGGCGTGGACGTGCTCGTCGCCGTCGGGACCGGAGTGCTCGTGGCCGTGGTCGTCGGCACGGGTGTACTCGTCGGGGTCGCGGTCGGGGTGAGTGTGTTGGTAGGCGTTACCGTCGGGATCACCGTGTTCGTCGGAGAAGGCGTCGCTGTGGCGAGCGGAGCGTTGTCGAGCGCCTGTACCTCAGTCGCGTTGAGCGCGCGATTGTAGATACGGATCTCGTCGAGGGCGCCGGTCAAATATTCTGAGCCGCCGGTCCAGCGTCCGAAGTTGAGGCCGGTCGGTACGGCCGCCTGTGGCACGACGGTCGAGCTTGCTTGCGGCGTCCCATCGACGTAAAGCCTATGGGTACCCTGCGCGCCGGGCGTTCCATCGTAGGTGTAGACGTAGTGATGCCATCCCGATGTTGTAGGCGCCTGCATCAGGATGCCGCTTCCGTATTGCCACACTGCGAACTTGCCGCCGCGAAAACCCATCTGAACGGCCGAGCTACTGCCATCGTTCGTCAACGCGAGGGCGTTCTCATTGTCGCTAGGGACCGCAGCGACATTGAGCCACAGCGAAATGCTTTGCGGCGCGTTGGCCGCCGGCATCCCGTTGACGCCAGCGCTCACGTAGCCGCTCTGCGCGGCGTTCAACTGTAGCGCACTGCCGGAGTGACCGCTCGCGGTCCAGGAAGCGCCGCCGGGATAGTTGTAGAGTGTGCCACCGTTGCCGACGCCGGAGGAATCGTGGGCCGTCGTGCCCGTCCCCTCGTCAAAGGACCAGCAGCCCACGAGCCCCGTCGTCGATGCGTTGTTGCAGGTAGCCATGGCCGTTGCCGCCACGGTCGCGGTCTGTACAGCCGCCGCTGTTCCCGTCGCGTTCGCCGCGGTCACGGCCGTCGCCGTCGCGTTGGCATTAGCTGTCGCGGTGGCGACTGCTGCTGTCTCCTGAGCATTGGCTGTCTTGACGGCCGCGACAAACGTCGCGTTCGCGTTCGCGGCGGCCGTCGCCGCGGCGGCGGTCCCCGTCGCATGCGCACTGACAGCCCCCGCGGTCGCCGTGCCTGTCGCGTTCGCGGCGGCCGTCGCCACGACAGCTGTGCTCGTCGCATTCGTGGCGGCGGTCGCCCCGGCCGCCGCCGTGCTCGTCGCATTCGTGGCGGCTGTCGCCGTCGCCCCGGCCGCTGCCGTGCTCGTCGCATTCGTGGCGGCTGTCGCCGTCGCCCCGGTCACGGATGTCGCCGTCGCGATCTGGTTGCCCGCGACGGAGGTCTGCGTCGCCCCGCTGGCAACGGCTGTCGCCGTCGCGGCGGACGCTGACGCCGCTTGCGCCGCGGCAAAGTCGCTACCAGTCCCGACCGTCACGTTGTCGAACCGGGCGGTATTTGCCGTGCTATTGTTATGTGAGGTTACCGCCAGCCCATAGTACAACGTGGAGCCAAGGGTCCCACTCGGAAAATTGATGGTGTACACCTTGGAGAAGTTTTGACCGTCAGGTGAGACATAACCGGCAACACTGTCCCCCGAGCGCATCAACGCGACCCAGTACGGCGCCGCTATGACCGGATACGACCCCGCCGCGCCGAACCCACAAGAACTATCGCACCTCGTGGTCCCGCCCGCCACACTGCGATACTGCAAGAAGACGCCGTTTTGAGGAGTTAGTTCCATCATCGCATTGGTCGCGCTGATATCGAGCGATGTGCGAATCATCACACCGGCCTTGGCGTATGGATCGGTGTTCTGCATGCTTGTTACGCGCGCCACGATCAGGGTATTCGTGCCCGTGTACGGCTGAGACACATAATCGAAGGAGTCCGAGGTATTCCAGATATCAGTGCCCGAGCCGGTCACGTAGAAGGCGCCCTCACTGCCGATATAGCCCGCATCGCCCGCGATACCCGGCGCTCCAATATCCGATCGGGACCAGGGCGGCGGCAAGGGACATGCCACGTTGATCGTATACGAGGTCGAGGTGACGCACACGGGGATGTACGCGAAGTCCGAATCGTGCCGCGAAGTCTCTAGCTTGAGGTAGTGTGTGCCCGCCGAACCTGCGGGCACGGTGAAGGCGCACGAGTCCTGGTAGGTGGCCGTGAAATATTGCGGGTTGCAGATCGGCGTGCCGTCGTAGTACATCTCCATGTACATGCCCTGCCCCCAGGATCCCCATGTATAAGTAATGGTCGTCGCGCTGCCAAGGGCGGCCGCCTTAGGACTGGCACTCCATGCGGGCGTGACGACTGGGGTATTGGTCGCCGTGGGTGTGTTCGCGGGCGTCGCCGTAGTGGTTGCCGTGCCGGCGCTGGTGGGCGTACTGGTGGGTATCGCCGTGTAGGTCGGCGTGTTCGCGGGCGTCGCCGTAGTGGTCGCCGAGGGAACGGGCGCCGCCGTGGCGGTGGCGACGGGGACGTGATACAACCCCTGTACCTCGGTGAGGCTTAACGCCCGACTATAGATACGCACCTCGTCGAGCGCGCCCTTGTAGTACTCGAAGCCGCCGACCCAGCGGCCGAACTGTAGGGAGGCGACCGTGCCGCTCTGCGTCGTACCAGTCGTACCGGTCGTATTGGTCGCCACCGACTGACCGTCAATATAAAGCGCGCGTGTCCCGTTCATGCCGGCGGAGGGATCGTACGTGTAGACATAGTGGTGCCACGCGTTCGCCGATGGAATCGGGGCGGCCACGAGCACTTGACCGCCCGATTGACGCACGTCCACCATGCCGCCACTGAAGCCGGCCTGTACGGCGGAGGTTCCGCTGCTGTCGGCCAGGCCGATCACGGTCTCGAAATCTGGGGGTGGGACGACGAAGTTCATCCACCAGGAGATCGTCTGCGCGCCATTGATAGCCGGCATGCTAGTCGTACCGGCAGACACATAGCCGGTGGAACCGTCGAATTGTAGTGCGGACGCGGAGTGCCCTCCCCCCCAGGAAACGCCGCCATAGAGTGTGCCATTGTTGCTCTGCCCCGAGGAGTCAGCAGCCATAGGGCCAGCGCCCTCATCGAAGGTCCAACAGCCCACCAAGTTGGCTAAGGAGTTCGGACACTTATAGGTGGCAATGGCGGTCTGCGCGGCCGCTACCATCGTGTACGTCGGATTGGGCGTGTAGGCGACCTGCGTCGCGTAGGGCGCCGCCGGCGTATACGTCGCGGGTGGGGGCGGCGGGATCAACGTCGGCTGGGCCAGGGGTGTGGGCAGAACGTAGCTAGCCTGGATTATTCATGAACATTTCTTCCGGATCAGATTAGCCACATTTGGCTGGGCGCTGACCAATATGGGTCGCCTGAATGGCCCGTACAGCCGATTCCGGCACCCAAAGCGGGCTGTAGGCCCTCCGAAGTCCCCGATTGGCAGCCAATCCAATTCGATGAATGTTTTCATGAATAATCCAGGCTAGCGTTGTTCGGGTCGATCTGTGTGTTAGACACTTCGTTGAAGGTCACGCCGCCGCTGTAGAGCGGGGTGATCCCATTGTAGTGATAGGTGATCGTCACACCGACGAAATCGCCGTTGAGACGCATATTCTTGTCGCCGGTCGGGCAGGTTACCGCATTGGTACTGGTGGTGCAACTGTAATAGGCGCCGGTCGGGCCGGAGAAGTTGTCCAGGCTAGCATGGTACGTGTAGACGGCATCGACGACGCTATCGCCGCTGTTGGCCGTCGCCGTATCACCGGCGTTTGACTTGAAAAACGTGATCTTTTGCAGACCGTTGAGGTTCAGGCCACCCGCCTTGAGGGTGTCTTTGATCGACTGCAAGATCGTGCCGTCGGGATAGCCTGGCTGCGCGCCGTAGGCTTCCATCAGACGCGCGCCCTGGCGCGCCGCGTAAGACACGGTGTTCTTCGTCGACAAGAGCATACCCGTGTCGACGATGCCGCCGAGCAGGGTCAGGAACAAGGGCAGGAAAAGGGCAAATTCCACCAGCGACTGTCCGGCGCGCGCAAACGGGCGCTTACGACGATGTCCTCTGTCGCGGCGCTCTCTTTTGTCGTGTGTCATATGCGGTATGCCCTCTCGTTGGCCCTGTAACATTGTCGTCCCGTTGCCTAGTTGCTCAGGTGCGGGGGCGTGTTAATGATCGTTGCTTCCCAGGTCGTACGGTCGGTCTGCCGGCCATCGGGCGTTGTATATTGCACGTACCACCATCCAGGATTGGGGTTAGCGCTCGGCGCATAGTAGTGGGCGCTACCCGATGTGCCATAGTCGGGTGGGATCTGGGTGAGAATATAGACCCAGCGCCCATTGAAAGGCACGTAGTTGGAGTTGTTGCCGCCCGGCTGCAACCAGTTCGGCACGAGGTTATAGCTCTGGTAGCTGTTATCAGGGATGGTCGAGCTAATCCAGGGTGGGGTGGGCGGCCGGTTCGGCTGGCCGCCTACCCCACCATCCCAACTCTCGTTGTCGAGCGCGCCCACGCAGGCCAGATAATCCGGGTTGTTGTGGATTGGGTCGAAAGGATTGAGTTCGGCCATCGTTTGCCCAAAGGCGGGCGCGCCGGGCGGCGTGATGTCATAACCGAACTGGTCGTGGATCTGCGTCGACGTTTGCGAAGGGCACAAGGGCTTGTAGGGAGGATTAGGATCGATGAGAGGCGTCGTGTAGTCAGGCTGCGCGCGCGCGGCCGTGAACGCGGTGATGAGCGACTTGTTACCAGAGATGCTGATTAGCGGCGTCTGGAAAGTCGTGCCATCCCCCTTCAGCGTCTGCGTAAACCATCCGAAGTCGGCATAGCCGCCGTCCGGCCGCACGATCTGCATGCTGGCCCGTCCATTACCATCTCCAGGGTCGAACAGCTTCACCAGCAAATACTTGCCCGCGTAGAGCGGGTCGACATGCGCCAGGTACAGCAGCGTCTGGCCGGGATTCTGGTTGTCAACCGCGATGCTGACGCGCCCCATTCCCGCGACGGACGGCTGCGGCAAGGGCAAGCCTGTCGGATCGAACACTTGGCAATCCGTGTTACCCGACGAGTCGTCGAAACCAGGGTTTGAACTGGGAGTCCCACACGCCTTGGTCGTCGTGACGGCCCGCAACGCGAAGTTGTTGACTCCGGCCCCGTAGCAGTTCGTCAGTGATGTCGAAGTGTAGGGGTCATGCCATGTGTTGTTGACCACCCCGCGGATGGCGCTGAGATCGTTACATGTCGAGATGTTGACGTCGTACGATGCGGCGGTCGCCGACGCGGCCACTTTTGCGAGCGTGAACCACTTGTTCTTATACGGTGAGGAGCTACTACAAGCCGAGTCATTCCACTGTCCCGAGGCTGGGGCGATCACTATGTCCGACGGTAGCGTACTGGTGGGCGCGTAAAACGGGCCACGCGCGAGTAATGTTGGGTCGATACCAATCGATTGGAAAGGATGGGTCTGATTCCCCGCCAGCAAATGATCGACACGATAGTATGTTGGGGCATTCGGGGACACTGATGGCGGCGGATAGGCTGTGCCAGTGTTGCCTGTATTCGGATCATAACTAAACGGCACCGCGCCGGAGAGGCCGGCAGCCAGTCCATCTCCATAGTTACCGTCACACTGCTCGGCGTCATAGACCTGAATGTAGGTCGTGGCGCCAGTTGTACTCATCGCCGGAACGTCCACCCTATAATCGTAGCCCTTGAAGCCCGTGCTCGGGCGCAACGGATTCGTGTAAACCGGCGCGCCGGGATAGGTGTTGTACGGTGGGTCCGAGAGAACGTAGAGCGGCGAATAAGGGTCGCCCGACTCGAGGTAGGTGTCGGGGAAGTTAATCGACAGCCTCATATTCTGTGCGACGGGCGCCGTTGTCCCACCCGGTTGGTACGTGTTGATAGAGTTGCCCGGGTCGCCTGTGCCGGTATCACCCAGTTGGTTTGTGGGGTTGCCCATTGGCAGCGGCGCTGTGTACTGCGCCGTGGCCTCGCGCGTTATCGTCCCCGACTTTAGGCCGACGACGGGAGCGAATAGGAAGGGGAAGTTTTTCTCCTGGACGACCACCTTCTCCTGACCAAACGTCGTAATCGTATATGTCGCGTTGACCGACACAGCCGCGCCACCTGACACGGCTAGGTTGCGATTGACGATATCCGTCGCGCTCGACGCGCCCTGCCCGGCGCCCGACATGCTTGCTTGGCTGACGCCGACGAGGGCGGCCTGATCGGCCGCGCGCTGTACGCGCAGGCCCTCAGCATAGAACCGCGCGCCGTCGACGCCAAGGGCGGTAGCACAGGCTAACACGGTCAAGGCGAGCGCGATAATAATGGCCGCTTGGCCCTGAGGAGCGCGCTGTGGGGACAAGGCAGGTGAGGAAGACATACCGGTAATCTCTCCTACAATCATTTAGAATGGCGTGGGTGTTGGATACGGCGTAGAACCTGGATAAGGCGTCAATGTTGGGTACGGTGTCGCCATCGGGTACGGTGTCGCCGTGTAAGGCGGAGCGGGCGTCGGGCCGGTCAGTCCGGGGATCGAGCCGCGGGCAAACTGCGGCTCGATAGTGAGGATAGAGGCGTCGCTCCATGTCAAACCCGTGCCAAACATCGGCAACATGAACTTGAACTGGTACGTGATAGAAACGCCAATAGGGTCGGGTGGATCAACGACGTTACGCTGCTGATAGGGCCACCCGACCGTGCCACCCGCGACGCCATAGGTCCACCCCGCGGCCGTACATCCACCAACATCGTGCGAATCCGCGACATCGTTGCCGAAGTAGTCCTTGTGGGTATGGATGTTGTCGTTGCTGCTCGCTGTCAGCCCAGGTTGAGCGCCTTTGAATATCGTGACGAGACCCACGTTGTCGGGGTTGGCGCCGCTGCTGCTGAGGCCCTGACGGATGGCGGCGCAGATCTGATCGTTGGCGGTTGGCTCGGCCCCATGGATCGAGGCGGCACGCACCCCTTGGTGCACCGCGAAGCTCAACGCCGAACGCTGCGCGATGGCGACGCCGAACTGGATGATGGCAAATATGAGCAAGAACAGGAGGGGCGAGACGAGGGCGAACTCGACGAGGCCCTGCCCACGCCCGCTCCGCCAACGTCGCATCACTCGCACGCCTTGACATAGTGTAGAATCTATCCGATGCACGAGCCCCTTATCCTGCTTCTTCACCGCGGCGTCATCGCCCCGGTCCGCGCACCTTGTCTGGTCGCGGCGGCCCCATCGAGGGACGACTATCACACCTGATCAGGCGCTACCTCGGGCCTGGCATCGTCCGGTTCTGTCATGCTGTTTCAGAGGACATTGTTTGCAGTAGTCGAAACCTGCGACCGCGGTCGCAGGGCAAACGACGCCGACCGCGGTCGGTTGGAGCGGCGGCCAAGTCAAACGTTGTCCCCTGATTTTGCACTAGGCGGACGGCACTGCAGCCGGGGGAAGGCCTATGGTGCCGCTATGATCGTCCGGAAGGGAGGGAGTGGCAATAGCCCATTTAGAAGAAGGCAGGCTGGGGAAAACCTGTTGGAGGTGAGGGTCTGGCTATTCCATACGCATCAGGCTAACCCTGCAAGTTCCGTTGGGGCCTGCTGAGATAGATGGAAGGCTTTTGGAACGGGTCTCGTCGGTCAACCAATAAAGAGCTATACGGGAGGTTGTTGGACCTATGGAGCGCCGAGTCCGAAGCGGACCCCGACGGCCGGCTAATCCGATGATCTTTCGGCTAAAGTACGTCATCTCCGCAGGCCCCCCGGACCCCCTAGCGGCTCTCCCGCACTTTAGATACCGAGATACCGATGGCGAAGTCGCCACTAGCGCATCAACACCCTGATATTCGTCGGTCAAGAGGCGGTCTAACCGCTATTTCTTCCGCTGGTTGACCATTGAAAACCGAACGTCACAAGGTCGCCGGACTTCGCCATCGGTATATTTCTCTTGATTGCTGTGTAGAAGTGGACGTAGACGCTGCCGTTGTGTTGCAATAGTCCCTACCCTACCTTGTTTCAAATTAGCTCCCAAATCTCGAATCGCGTTTCGAGAGTGGAAAAACTCCGAAGTCGTGACTGAGCGCATCCCCTTCCGTTCCAGTCCGGTACTCTGAGCGCCCATCTAGCAAGATACTTTGCACTTCATAACAGCTTCGCTTATTCTAGGCCGCATAGGGCCGTCCACACGCACCCGCGCTGCCGTGTTGTAAGATCCCACGGTTCCTGCGCGCTGTCCCATAATTCCTGCGCCGGAAATCCCACAGTTCCTGCGCCATCCTGCAGATGCCCCTCCCGCGCGTGTGAAAAGCGCCCTCTGCACGGACCCCAGCGAGCGGATCGGCGCAGGAACTATGGGGTTTTGTGTAGGGTGGCGCAGGAACTGTGGGACAATCCGCTCACGATCTGTGGGATTTGACCGTCGCCCACGCCTGGGATCGGCGCAACAACTGTGGGATCTTACATGATAGTCGGCAACCCCTGTCCCCTCACCCCGGCATTGGACGTCCCCTCATCCACCCGCCCCCATCGGCATTGACTGTCCCCTCATCCAGCAGAGCAGCCCCCGACAGCGCCGCCACAGTGCCGCAGCTCCCCCCCAGGTGTGAAACCGCGTGGAGCCTCCCCCACTCAGGGCCTGCCCTTACCAGATCGCCCCACCTGCCGACGCACGTCGCCGGCGGCGTGTCCAGCCCTGACCTGCCCGGCGAGCGCCCGCATGGTAGACTGTCACCGGCAGCCGGCACCGCGCGACGGGGCACGCGCGGCGCCGACGCCCTCTTGTCCCGGCCCAGGTTCGCCCCCTGCCCTTGGACACGCCACCACGGCACACGACGAGGCAAGCGGCGCGCGGCCCCCCCCCTCTGCAATGGAGATCGACCGCCATGGTACACTACCCCGCCTGCGCGCTGACCCTCGCCCTCACCCTCCTTGGCGTCGGGGCGCGCGGCCACGGCCCGCACCCGCACGCCATCTCCCCGCGTGACGCCGGCGTGGCGCCCGCGCTGCGGGCGTACACCGACGCCGCCCACGGCTACACCCTGCGCTACCCGCGCCCCTGGACGCTCCAGACCGGCATCCCCACCGCCTCCTTCGACGCCGGCCTCGACGCGCTCGCCCCCGTCGCCGCCGTCCTCGTCTCCCCCGACACCGACGCCGGCCTCATCGCCGTCGCGGGCCGCGGCGCCTACAGCCCCGCCCGCATCATCCAGACCGAATCGCGCGTGCTCAACGCCGGCCCCGGTGAGACGCGCGCGGGACCCATCGCCTCCGGTTCGCGCCTCATCGGCGGCGTCGTGTTCCGGGACGCGCGCGCCATCTTCACGACCCGCGCCGGCGCGGTCGATGCCCGCGCGCTCATGGCGACCCGGCGCGGGTTCACCTACCTCTTCGTCGTCGTCCTCACCCCCGGCGGCGCGCGCACCGCCGCCGATCGCGCCGAGACACGGGCCGTCCTCGGCAGCATCGCCTTCCACCCCTAGCGGCGCCCCCGCCGAGCCGACGCGGGTGTACGCGTCACAGTCGCCGACAGTGGTGGCGATGTCGGATTCCGGATTCCACCCCCACCCACGTCCACGACGCGCCCACAGCCGCCACGAGCCCCGCCGAGGCTACCGGGGCAAGGAGCACACCACGCCCCCTCACGCCCGCCAGCGGTCACCTCAGCCGCCCCAGGACGCCAGGACGCGCGGCAGGGTGCCAGGGTGTAAGCCGTCACGTTCGGTGGGCCGTTCGTCAGGATAGCTGGGCCACAATTGTCACGCGCGGTGGGCCATCTCACAGGCGACCCCTCTCAGGGCTGCGCGCTGCATCGCTCCAAGGTGAAACCACCGACGCGCCGCCGTCGTGGCGAGAGAACAGCGCCCACGCGGCGCACGGATTGGCCCACCTTCCGTGACGAAAAACGCGGATCGGCCCACTTATCCTGACAAAAGTGGCTCACCCAGCGTGACGAAACGTCCCCATCCAGGGGTGCGCCCCGCCCATTTACCCTGAAAACTTACAACAGATGTTAGTCTAAAGAGAGAAGGTTGTCGTGCTTTGAATCGTACCGCACCTACACTCGAACAGGCGAGAAAGAATCAGCCTTTTTTATCGAAAATCGTTCTCCCATTACTAGCTTAGGTACATGTGTTATGAGTAAGAAGTGGAACGCCATACGATCTAGCTGGGTTGTCCGATCGAGTTGGATTATTTGTGCTCTGGCGATTTACCTTCTGGTATGGTGGCGAGTCCCCTTGTGGCGATTGTCGATCATTCCTATCCCTGCGATTTTCCTGCCCTTGGGCACATGGTTCGATGTGCTCGTCACCTGGCGGGAGCAACAACCTGCTTGTCGGATAGCGGCTATTGTGACGACGGGCGCATCATTTGCTGTAGCATTACTTCTAGTGCTTCTACGAAACCGCTGACAGTCTGTTAGTGACGTCGTCGGGAGAACGAAAGAGCAGCGGAGTCGCGGTCAAGCAGGACGCAGAGGAGGTAGGGCAATCGCATTATAAAAAAGCTTGCCAGAGAGGGGGCGGGCACCCCTCCCACAATGTTGCAACTAAGTCGGCTTGTGTTCAGAAGGGGATATAAAGTATTACACGTATCCTTTCAGGGGCCTGTGGATACGTCGCAGACAAATATTATCGGCAGAGATAATATCGTATACAAAGTGTTGGAGATGGTCGATCATAGCGAGGCTCCCCGATGCGAGTCGTGGACGTGCAGACCCCTGACCGACGGCGGCGATGCGTCGTCATCGACGATGATGGCAACCTGGTTGCCCCCGTCGTGCGTTACCTCAAACACCTGGACAAGCACCGCGGCTTTGCGCGCAATACCCAAGCGCAGTATGCCATCGCCCTCAAGTGGTACTGGCAATACATCGCGGAATACGAGCTCGATTGGCGCACACCGACGATCGACAGCCTGGGCGAGTTCGTCGCTTGGCTGAAGTCGCCCTTGACATCAAGCACCGTGAGATCGCGTAGCCCGATCACGCAACCCCGCTCGGACGGCACGATCAACGACTACCTCTCGGCCGTTATCGGCTTCTATGAGTACATGCGCAGGATGCGGGAAGTCGCCGTCAACCTCAAGGACGATGCGACCGTCGAACTGCCGGAGCGTGCCCGCAGCTACAAAGGGTTCTTGCATGGCATTGCCAATGACCGACCGGTCGTGAAGAATATCCTCAAGCAGGGTGAAGATCGCCGGATTGAGCCCAAGACGATCCCTCCCGAGCAGGTACGGCAACTCCGGGATGCCTGTGGCACTGCGCGCGATCGTTTACTGATCGGGGTGTTGTACGAAACCGGGATGCGGATCGGGGAAGCGCTGGCCCTGTGGGTCGAGGATATCGACGCGGCGGAACTCGTGCTCCACGTCCGGGATCGGGGCGACCTGACCAATGGGGCCGAGATCAAGACGCGCGCCAGTGAGCGCGCCCTCGATGTGAGCGAAGACCTCGCGCACGAGGTGATGCTCTACGTCGCGGCGGCCCATACGAGCGGGGGGGAAACGAATCACCTCTTCGTGGAGGGACGAGGGGCCACGATCACGCCGCTCACGTATGCGGCCGTTGATTCGCTCTTCAGGCGCTTGCGTCGCAAAACGGGCATCGACGCGACCCCGCACATCCTGCGCCACACGCATTTGACCACCCTTGCCGAGGAAGGGTGGCCGCCGGAGAAAATCCAGAAGCGCGCCGGCCATGCCCAGTTCCAATACACCTATCAGACCTACATCCACCCCTCCCGTAAGAGCATGCGTGAGGAGTGGGAGCGGACGGAGCAGGCACTGCGCCTGGCCCCCCGCGCGGGGGAGGATGCGTAGACATGGGGATGTCCACCGTCGCGCTTGTCCGCGAGGACGCCGCCCTCTCGCTCGCCGAACGAGCGCAGGCCGAGTTTGCCAAGGACCTCTGGGATGTGCGGAACATCCCTGGAGCCAGGTACAGCGCGCACCGCAGCGATCATCTCCTCAACTTCGCGGATGTCCCCGCGCTCTTCCGTCCGGCTGTCAAGAAACTCATCAAGAGCAGACTCATCGGGGCTGGCGTCGGCAGGAGCATGACGCACGGCCATTGCGCCGGTATGATCAGGTTCACGCGCGACTTCCTGGTCTTTTTCGTGCAGCGGTATCCGAGCGCGGCCACGTTGCACCCGTTGAGTCCAAGCGATATCGACGCCTATCTAGCATACCTCAGAGCCACGCCGAACCACCATGGCAACCGGAGGAGCGACGTGGACATCTGGCGGTCCGTCAACGCCGCCCAGTATTTCCTCCGCTATCTCAAGCGCACGAAAGATGCTCTCGCCCCGCTGGAGGATGTCGATACCATTATCTTGCCCGAACACATGGGCAAGCAGCCTCAGCACAACCCGACCGCGGGCATCAAGTTTATTCCCCTCTGCGTCCTGCATCGATTGGATCAGCACCTGCACGACCTGCCACACGACTACCTGCCGATCGTCATCGTGCTGCGTGCCAGCGGCTGGCGTATCTCCGATGTGCTGGCCCTACGCCACGACAAGTGCCTGAAACGGGCGTGGGACGCCAGGAAGGAGCAGTGGACATGGAGCTTGGTCGGCGACATCCAGAAGACGCGGGTCCTCGACCACGAGATTCCGGTGACCGCTGAGGTGGCGGCCCTGATCGAGGCTCAAATTGCCCTTGTCACGCGCACTCATTCCAGTGCGGACAACCCCGAGCGCTACCTCTTTCCCGCCTTCACGCGGAAGCGTCATGGCCGTCCCATTGCATCAGAAGCCGTGGCCTATGCCCTCAACCGTCTCGCGGAACAGCACGAGATCCGTGGCGATGACGGAGAGATCTTCCGCTTCAAGACCCACGCATTCCGCCACACCAAGGCGGTCGAGTTGATTAACCGGGGCATGCCGCTCGTGCTGGTCCAGAAGTGGATGGCGCACCTCTCGCCCGAGATGACCCTCGTCTATGCACAGATCCTGGGCGACACGATGCGCACAGAATGGGAGCGCACCGAGGCCAAAGTAGGCGTGCGGTTCCTCGATGGGCGGCCCACGCCCGTCGCTGGCGCGCACCTTAAAGGGCTATTGGTAAACGACGCCTTCGATCCCCTGCGCGTGCGGGAGCATCGCGTCAATATCAAGCTGCCCGTCGGCAACTGCGTCAAACCAAGAGACTTCTCCTGCCGCTTCGTTGAGCTGCCCTGCTTCAACTGTCCGATGCACGTGCTGACCGATGAAGACCTGCCCTGGCTGCTGACCTACGAGCTGCAGTTGATCGAGCGCGTCGAGGTAGGCAAGCAGGCCGGGCATCAGCACTGGATCGAAGCTAACCAAAAGCTGCTCGACGAGAAGGTGCGGCCGACGATCGCGCTCCTGCGCCAGGGCGTCATCCTGGCGCGAGAAGGGCAACAGGTGCGCGAATACACGCGGGAGGATGGGGACAGCCGAACACCCCAACACCAGGAGATGAGCCAATGAGCATGCAATCGTGGGAGCGCAATACCACCGGCCTCCAGGCGCATGCGCAACGCCGCAAGCAGGCGACGCTGGCGCGCGTTGAGCAGGCGCTTGCCACACTTCTCGGTCCCGAGAACAGGGACGACAATGGGGGCAGGAAGGTGCTGATCAACTTCAACACGGTCGCGAAGGAGGCCGGCGTCACCAAGGCGTATCTCTACCACGACGATCTTATGCGTGGTCGTATCGAGGCGCTGCGTGAGCAGGAGCAACAGACGGCGGTACGACGACGCCTCCGGCCACAAGGGAAGACGGACGCCGGTAAGGACGTTATTATCCTGGCGAAAGACCGTCGGATCAAGGAGTTGGAGGCGGAGGTGAAGCGCCTGAACAGAGAGGTGCAAGTGGCGCGCGGCCAGTTGTATGATCGGATGTGACAGCAGGCTCGTATGAGGTCGCGCGGTCGGCCCAGCGAGAGGCTCCACGAGCGCGGCTAGCGAGTGGAGAGAGCGGGCCGAGCCGGGCGAAATCAAGCGAAGCGCGAAGCAGAGATTGCCTTACGTCATGTACATATCAACGACGTAGTTGGCCCTCAGGTTGAAGAAAAAGACGAGATAGTTGCAAAATCGTGGGATCAGGGGCTGAAATGAGGGGTGTGCTGGCTGTTTAGTTCATCCGTGCAACAATACTGTACCTGTCGCTGCACGGATGAACTAAACAGCCAGCACAGGCGTAGCATGGCGCACCGTGGAGCGTGCAGGCAGGCGGACGGCCCACAGTGCAGGTCACACACCGTAGACCACCCGCGCCTGTCGCAGGCCACACAGCCGTGTCGTAGGGCAGGTGTATGCTGAGAAAGACGCTGGCGCCACACAAGCGGCCGTGATAACGGGGCTGTAGCTCAGGTGGGAGAGTGCCACAGGACACTGTGGAAGCAGCGGTTCGAGCCCGTTCAGCCCCCATCGTGTCTCCCACACCTCTTAGAAAACCCACGAGTGCCAGGCCGCCGCACAGGCCCGTTTACACGAGGTCGTGCGGCGTCAGAGGAGATGCGTCAGGCACGCCAACGCCTGCCCTGGTGGCTGAGGATGCTCGTTAGGGGCTGGTAAAGGGGCGCACACATGCCGCCGCCGCGCTTCATCTATTACCATACACACACGGGGGCGTGGCACGTCTACGACCGTCTGCTCAGGCGACGGGTACACGCGAACACCTCCGCGCTGGCAGCGGAAAGCGTGGCCCGCGACTATGAGGCCGCCTGGCGTCGGCTGTGTGACCGCTGGCAACAGGCCGAGTGGCGGGACGTCCTCCTCTGATGCGTTGGGGGCGGGCAGACACGCGGACGGCCCACGGTGGAGCTTCAACACCGCAGACCGTCCGCACCCTCCAGCCTACCACCGCCTGCGCCGCCTCGCCTGCGCGCGTGGGGATGCTAC
>JAABUY010003716.1_pt1 | contig 16511 bp, 14 predicted proteins | sample 5560271 | NCBI WGS metagenome assembly JAABUY01 (sample SAMN10711886, study PRJNA513374) | rock metagenome | isolation source: Antarctica rocks | place: Antarctica: Victoria Land, University Valley
GGCGCTGGTGACCACCAAGGCCCGCGGCGGATTGTCGACGTCAAGAAATTGCAGATTGGTGCGTACCTGCCGGAATGCCTCGGCACTGCTGGAATGCCCCTCGCCAAAGGGCACCAGCGGGTGGTCCGGACGCTGGGAGTCGTAGGGCACCGTCCCGATGACAGCCGCCTGCGTCGCCTCCACCACCTCGCGCCGGTCTTTCACGGTGTTGTCCAGGCGGTCGCGCAACACCGCCAAGCCGATACCCAGCAAGAAGCCAATAAGTGCGCCGAGCTCGAGGTTGCGCCGCGCATTGGGCGTTGCCGGGCTGGTCGGCAGGGCCGCCTGCTGCACCACGGTGACCCGCGCCGCTGCCGTGGCGCTGCCCTGCGGGGTCTCGAGCTCCGCGGCAAGCTTCGTAAACTCGGTGGACAACGCATTGGCGATGTCGCGGGCACGATCGGGCGAAGGGTCGGTGACGGTCACGCCGAGGATCACAGTATTTGGCACCACGTTGACGCTTACCTCACTAGCGAGCAGCGCCGCGCTCATGTTCAGCTTGAGGCTGTCGACGACTCGCTGCGCGACCTGCTCTCCCTGGATCAGCTGCGAGTAGGAGGTGACGCGCTGCTGCGAGAAGAGCCCGCCTTCGTAGGCGTTCGCTGTGGTAGCGCTTCCCTGTCCAGTGGTTGAGACGAAGAGCTGCGTGGACGCCGCATACTTCGGCGTCGCCAGCAGCGACGCACCAAGCGCCGCAAGGATAGTCAACGCTGTTACGGCAATGATCAACTTCCACCGATTGCGCAGCGTACGGAGGTAGTCTCTGATCTCCACCGTGGCATCCTTCTTTCTCCCCCAAAAGGGGAAGCGCTCCCCGTGTGCACTCGATGACTGTGCGTGCATCGAAGCCCCCGGAGGAAGGATAGCGGCAGTGAGACTCGTAGCCCCACCGGATCGGAGTCGCCCCCTCTCTAGCGCTCTTGCATGTGCTTTCGCAACCGGCAGGGGTGCGGCCGAGGTGCCGAAACGCGGATCGGAATAGGCGTGCTCAAGGCGCAACTTGAGCCGAGTACCTACCTCGCCCCAGACGGCCCTGGGCGCCGAGAGTACATCTGCGTGGCACCTGACAAGATCCCCCAGGCCGTGCTGAACGAACACTGCATCGGGCGCCGGAGATATAAGTCGCTCCCGCTCGCGGATGAGTGACAATGCGGGCTGCGGAACTACGAGCTGATCGAGGATGTAGTCGCGGGCTGCGGCAGAAGGTAACGGGGGTCGTCAATCACTACCGCGCGCAGCTCGGCGCCTTCGACCTTGCGGTACTGCGGCGCGCCGCAGCATCGGGCTTGCTCGCCGGAGTGGTCAGACTCGGTCTCTGGCGTGGTGATCTCGACGGCTGTGATGAAACACAACCCGCTGGACCCACCACCGCTGCGGTGCGGCGAAGGTTACGTGGACCAGGCCGTCGGATGAACCAGGACTTTCGTGCGCACGCCGGCCTGTCGATCCCTGCAACCTCGAGTGCCCCTGCCGCCGGCGGCTCTCAACGCCCACGCAATCACTTGGGCGTTCGCATGGATATCGGCCGGAGAAAATGCGATGTGGACTCTTCGCGTCCGGCGCTGGCGCCCAACCATGCCGCCGGCATGACACTCGCCACCCGGCACACCACCGGCGGCGACATGCCCCTGGCCACTGCGACACCCACAACTTTGTCTTGGCCACCTCCACACCTACAACTTGTCCGACGGCCGGCAGTGAGCGTCCGGTGCGCTATCGTACGGTCGGCCGGGAAGATTCGACGCAATCCAGCAACGAAGCCGATCGCGCGCTGGCTCTGAAGTTTCCGACAAGCAGGGAAGACGGTTGACGTGGCCGAGCGACGCGATGGGGATGCGGCATTTGGTCGCCTCAACCGACCACTCGAAAGGATGAGGATGTCACCCAAAAAGCTTGTGGTTATCGGTCAGGGTTACGTCGGCCTGCCACTCGCAATGCGCGCCGTCGAGGTAGGATTCGAAGTTGTCGGAGTCGAGATTGACCCGGTACGCACTCAGCGACTGACGGATGGCGACTCGTACGTCGAGGACATCCCGTCGGAGGATCTCCAAAAAGCCATTGCCACCGGTCGCTACCTCGCGACGACCGATTACTCTGCCGCGGCTGGATTCGACTTCGCAATTATCACAGTGCCCACGCCGCTGCGTGAGGGCAATCCTGACCTCAGCTTCGTAGAGCAGACCGGGCACGCGATAGCGGGGCACCTCACTCCAGGTGCGACCGTTGTCTTAGAGTCGACGACCTATCCGGGTACCACCCAGGAACTTCTCCAGCCCCTGCTCGAGGACGGCTCCAGCCTTAAGGCTGGTATCGACTTCTACCTGGGCTATAGCCCGGAGCGCATCGACCCCGGCAATCCGATCTACGGGCTCACCAACACCCCCAAGGTTATTTCTGGTCTCACGCCTTCCTGCCTGACCGCGGTCCAGGGCCTTTACGCCACCCTCGTCGACACGACCGTGTCCGTGTCTGGCACCAAAGAGGCGGAGCTGACCAAACTACTCGAAAATACATTTCGGCACGTTAATATCGCACTGGTTAACGAGCTCGCGGTGTTTGCGCACGACTTGGGCATCGACATTTGGGAGGCTATCGATGCTGCCTCGACAAAACCGTTTGGCTACATGCGCTTCACGCCCGGTCCGGGTGTAGGTGGCCACTGCCTACCCGTTGACCCGTCCTACCTGTCGTGGCAAGTCAAGCGCCAGCTCGGCCAGTCTTTCCGCTTTATCGAGCTAGCTAACGATGTCAACGAACACATGCCTAATTACGTCGTGCAGCGCGTCACATCGGCACTCAATGAACGTTCGAAGGCGGTAAAGGGCTCGCGCGTACTCATCCTTGGCCTCGCCTATAAGAAGAACACCAGCGACGCGCGGGAGTCACCAAGCACGCGGGTGGTCCAATTGCTTGCGGGCCTGGGAGCCGACGTGCGGGTGATCGATCCCCACGTCGACCTTACTGTCGTGCATTTGCCCGAGCCGCTACCCGCGACCCAGGTGTCGCTAACTCAACCTGAGGTGGACGTGGCCGACTTGACCCTTCTACTGGTAGACCACGACGACTTTGACCTGTCCATCCTCGATGGCGCACCAGTCCTTGACACTCGTCGAGTACTTGCCCCCGCGGACAACATCGAAATCCTCTAGGTGGAGTAATGCGTGTTCTCATTACCGGCGGTGCCGGCTTCATCGGTGGCAACCTCGCCCGCCACTTGCTGACCAGCGGAGACGTTGACGGGGTCATCGCCCTTGACGACCTGTCGTCGGGTGTTGCGAGCAATCTCGCGGGGCTCGACGTGGACCTGGTAGAAGGCAGCGTGCTTGATGCTGAGCTAGTCGCTCGGACGGCTCGGCGCGTCGATGCGTTCGTGCATCTCGCGGCGGTCCCGAGTGTGCCGCGGTCGATCGTCGACCCCATGCGAAGCCACCATGTCAACACAACGGGCACGCTGCACGTCCTCGAAGCGGCGCGGGAGGGGGGAAAGCAGGTCATCGTAGCCTCCTCCAGCAGCGTATACGGTGACAATCCAGCGCTGCCGAAGTCCGAAGATCTGCGTCCGATGCCTGTCTCCCCGTACGCTGTCTCGAAGCTTGCGAGCGAGAGCTATGCGACGGCTTACCACCGATGCTACGACCTGCCGGTCCTCGCATTCCGGTTCTTCAACGTGTTCGGGCCCCTTCAAGCGGCGGGACACGCGTACGCCGCCGTGATTCCAGCCTTCCTCGACGCCGCGCTAAAACACCGGGCGCTCCCTCTCCAAGGGGACGGGCAACAGTCCCGGGATTTCACCTTCGTCGGTACGGTTGTTGAGACGATCGCCACTGCCCTGCGGTGCGGTGTTGCCCATCCCCATCCCGTCAATCTCGCCTTCGGTACTCGGACCTCGCTGTTGGAGCTAATTGCGATGCTCGAGGAGCTGCTCGGGAAACCACTCACCACGACCGCGCTTCCCAACCGCGCCGGGGATGTGCGCGACTCGCAGGCAGATCCGTCGACGCTGCGCTCGCTGTTCCCCAAGGTTACGCCGGTCCCGCTGCGCGAGGCCCTGATTGAGACAATCGCATGGTTCCGCTCGCTCGAAGCATCGAGACTGTAGGCGTCAACGTGCCGACGCGGGCCCCGGGTGTGCGCAGCCAGGTCATTCCAACGCACACTCCTGTTCATCTGCTCTCTGAGTTGCTGGGGGTAGTCGTCGTGTGCGGCGTGCTCCTCGGACCCTTGCCACTTTCAGCCGCGGCGCTCGCCGGGGGACTGTTCGCCTTACTGCTGGCACGTCCACAGACCGTCCTGCTTGCAGGATTGGCGGCGGTGCCACTCTCCGGCGCATCGCCGCACGCGACTAGCACCCTTTTGGTTTTCGTAGCAATGCTTGCACTTTCCTGCGGGAGGCATCTCCTGGAGGGGAGCGCGCAGCGGCCAGCGGTTGTGACCGTTGCCCTGCCCTTGCTAGCACTTTGGGTGGCTATGTCGGTCATGCTCACGCCAGCAGGACCCACTGGGGCCATAAGTCGGTCGGAGCTCATCCAACCCTTAGTTGGTGCAGCAGTGGCTGTTGGCGCCACGCTCTTCCCGATCCAACCGCGAGAGCTAGCATTGGCTGCAGTCCCCGGCGCACTACTTGTTTCGTTGTCGGTCATCCAAGGCTCGATCGGTTTGGACGGGCGAGTGCGCGCCCTCGGGCTTAACCCTGATTATCTCGCGACCCTAATCGTTTTGATGCTAGCGGCCATGCTCGTCGGAGGACGGTCTACGTCGCTCACCGTTATCGCTATTGTCGTTGTCTGGCCAGTGGCATTCGTGGCACTGGCGAGAACCCAGTCACGTGCTGCATTCATAGCACTCGCAGTCGCTCTATGTGTGTTTCTGTTAAATCGTCGGCGCAAGAAGCTTCTCGCACATCGGAGACTGGCGTTCCTGGTGGCCGCTGGATTCATAGCACTCGTTGCGTACCCAGGGCTGATTGACACTCTTTCAGCACAGTTTCTATCTCACCGAACGGAGCTGGATTACGGCAGCAGCAACCAAGAGCGAACTGCCGCCCTCCTTGGGTCGCTTAAGCTCATGTTCGAGTACCCCCTGCTCGGCATCGGCTATGGCCACTTTCCGTCGTTGGCAGCGGGGCTACCGGATCTGTTGGATTACGTCAACACACACAATGAGTACACACGCTTTGGCGCAGAGCTTGGGATCACGGGGCTGGCGATACTGTTGATTCCGCTCGTCTCGGCCATCCGTTCTGCTACCGGCGCCAACGGTCGGAACGTGCTTGCCGTGTTACTCGCGATGACTGCGGCCATGTTGGCGGGAAACTACCTTAATAGCGTCGTTACCGCCTACCCGTTCTGGCTAGCGCTTGGAATGGGGCTATCGATGCACGAGGCAGCCCGCGCGAGGAAGTTTGACGAGCGCAACCGGATGCTCGGGTGGGCGGCCTCGGACCACCTGCGTCCCGACCTCACGTAGTCCGAGCTCTGAGTCGTTGGGTCCCGACGGGCGAGGTCAACTTGCCCACATGATTTCTTTCACAAGCCGACCGCGCCGGACAGCATGCCTCAGTCCATCACTGATGTAGCAAACGAGCGTTGCACCGGTACGCTCCATGGGCCGCACTGGGGTGTGCTGGGACATTGCCGAAGTGGTGTCGTTCTGGACGTCCTTAACGACAAGTTCTCTGACCCTGCATCACCGCACCGCTGATGTTCGCACCATGGTCACCTCTGGCCGCTGGATCGAGCAACGCGATAACGTCGGCTTCGGTACGATGCAGTGGATGTTGAACGCGGTGCGCTTCGAAACCCGCGCCGCTTGTGACGGTACAAGCCGCCAGACCGCCGGGCGCACCGTTCCGGGCAACCCCAAGGCGATTGCTCAGACCCGGTGTGGCACTCTCCTCTCATTACATAGAGTCCCAAACCAATGCCGGAGAGCGCGCATGTGTGATCGTACGTTCGTACCCCCAGCCCTCAACGGGACTGCCAAGCACCATCTGGGTCGACGGCGCTTTTTCAAGGCCGCGGGCGTGGTTGGCCTCGGTGTAGGCGCAACGTTCTTTGCGGGTGGTTCGCCCGCGCTGTCGGCCTCGAAGATCGCCATCATCGAGGACCCCGGCAACCCTGGCCTCTTCGTCGCTACACCGCCGCTAACTGAGGACGTTGCCAACCCTGGCCTCTTTATGGTCCCTGGCGGTGGCCCGTTGACGGAGGATCCTGCCAACCCTGGCCTCTTCATGATCGGAGCTTGAGGTGACCAAAGAGCTCGTTTCATTCGACACCGCCGCGAACTCGCTTCCCGCCAGCGTCACGACGGCCCTTAATGCCACTTATGCCGCTCCCGCTGTAATTGTGAAAGCGGGCGATGAAGTCGACCTACGGGCCAAGGTTATAGCCACCACCACGGGCGACATCCTCATACCGCGTGGTACGTACACACTTACCGCTAGTGTGACGCCTAATGCGGGAGTGACCCTGCGGGGCGAGGGTGATAAAACGATCCTGAAACTGCCCAACGGGGCAAGGTGGAATGCCATCGTGGTGACCACTGCTGATGTCACTGTGCGAGACGTGCATCTCGACGGCAACAAGGCCAACACTTCCTACGGACAAAACGGTTTGTACTCCACTGGGGCGCGGACGAAGTTCATCAACTGCTATGTTCACGACTTCAATGGGTACAATATTGTCGGATTTCCCGGCGCATCCGATCTACTCGTTCAGGGGTGTGTAACCGAGAACGCAGCCTCGGAGGGAATAGAGTTCCAGGGGGTCACGCGGGGATCATGCGTTGGTAACATGGTTCGAGACAATGGTGCCAACGGCATCTATATCTGGAACTCCAGTGGGACCAGTTCCGACAGCACGATTAGCGGCAATACGGTATCCACATCCAGTCAGCGGCTCGGTGCGGCGGGAATTCGGGTTGACGATGGAGCAACCAACGTCACCATATCGAGCAACATCCTCAAGGACGGTACTGCGAACTCATACGGTATCAGTGTATACTCGTCCACTGCCAACATTGTTAGCAACGTTTCAGGGTCGGGTAAACTCAGTTAGCGGAAGCCTACTCACTACTGGCATCTATGGCGGCGCTAACGTCCGAGGTATGACGGTCAGCGGGAATGCAGTTGCCGATATCGGCGGGGGTACTGGAATTCAACTAGCAGTAAATGTCGCCTATTCTACTGTGACTGGCAATACTGTATCTGGCTGCAAGACTAGCGGTATATGGATTGACGCCAACGATGTAGTAGTAAATGGCAACTGTTGCGTCAACAATGGCCAAGGACAATCGTCCAATGCGGGTATATTCAGTGATGGAGATAACGTCATCATATCCAGCAACCGTTGCTTTGACAATCAAGGCACGAAGACTCAAGCCTTCGGTATCCGAGTTTACTCGGGGCATAACGTACATCTATCTGCGAACCTAGTCGAAGGGAACCTTACCACGGGTTTGAGTGTAGGAACGCCGACGAATCTGAACTCGGTACCGTACCGGAAGTTTGCTGCCACGGTCGGGGCGACTCAAACTGCCGTCGCTCATGGTCTTCCCTACATCCCAATCAGTGTCACTGTTACAATGACGGGCGCTGGCGCGGTGTGGCGCTCGGCTGCCTCTGATGTCACCAATGTCTACCTCACTGCTGATGCCGCCACCCGCAGCTGCGACGTGCTCGTAGGCTAAGTAGCTCGCCAGTGGCACAGCGCGAACCTTCGGCCTCCTCGTCAATCGTCTTGAGCGTATGTTTATCCTTCGAACTGAGGAAGAGGAGAAGCGGCGGACCACTTCGCCACGATACGGCAATTACACTTGTCGTTCCGGCGCTCGGCGCCATAGCAGCTCGGTTAGCCGAGGCCGAAAGTCGCCTATACCCACACCGGCCGCGTGCCGCAACCACGTGAGGTAGCTCCCCGACAACAGAATGTAGGCGATCGACGAAGCGACACCAGTGCCGACAATCCCCCACAGAGGGATAAGCAACAGGTTGAGTGCCACGTTCACCCCGAGAGCAGTGAGCGCAATAACGCTGTTGACCAGCGGACGGTTGCGCCGGAGGAGGTAACCGCCTGCACTCCGGGCCATTGCTAGAGCCACCACGCCTGGCGCTAGTGCAAACAGCGCGGGCAGGCTGCCACGAAAGTCGGCGCCAAATATGAGCGGCACCAAGGCGGGCGAGGCGGCAACGAGTCCAGCCGCGGCGACTACAGCGAGCACACCGCTAAGGCCCACAACCCGTGCGGTGAATCTGCCGGACTCCTCAAGAGGCAGGCTAGTCTGGCGTTGAAGCACGGCTGTGGAGACCGCGTCAGTCACCAAATTGGTTAGCTCGATCAGTGTGACCGCGAGCGCGTAGAGTCCGACGGCCCTATCGTCCTTAATCGCCCCGAGCATCAGCACATCGATTCGGAGAAGCAGGAAGAAACTTACAAGTGAAAGATGATAGCGGAGGCCGAATCCGATCGCTTCCCGCGCCAGCCGTATGCGTATATCAACACGCCGCGGCCGCAATCCAGGCAGTGTCAGTAGTAAGGGAACGGCGGTGGCGAGTGTCCAGGCAAGCACGACGGTTGTGACGGTAAAGCGGTGGGCGACTGCCATTCCCACATACAATGCCACTTGGACCAGCCCCCCAAGCAGGACGGCGCGGTTCATTACCCGGGTACGCCCCTCGAGAATCAACAAGCCGTTGGTCCAGAGCACGATCATCGTCACAGGTATAGCGAGCAGCGCGATCGGTAGCGCCGGATGCCCTAACGCCCCTCTGTACGGGTATGCGAAGACCACGGCCACCAGGGCAGTCATACCAGCGGCGACCGTTCCCAGGATCAGCGCTAGTACCATGGCGTTCGCTGTGAGGGCCTTGATGTTGGCGCCGCGGCCCGCGAGGTATACCTGCGACTGCTCGACGCTGCAATGCCCTATGGCCACGGCAGCACCCACCATCGCCACGACAACGGCGTACTGGCCACGGCCCTCCGGCCCAAGGATCCGGGTCATAAGCACGCTGGCAATTAACCCGCTAACGAGGACCGCGACTCTTGTTCCGACGAGCGCCAACGTCGTGCGGACGAACGACCGAGGAGCGTTCGCCGCATGTGGAGTGGTTGTCGCATCTTGGCCGGCAGTCACTTTCGGCAGTGGTCCAAGAGCAAACGGTAGAGCTCCGTATGAGAGTCCGCATTCCTCGACCACGAGAAGTCCGCAGCCCGCTCACGACCGCGACGCCCAGCCTCCATGCGGAAGTCGACGTCCTGGATCACGCGCGTCAGCGCCACTGCCAGGGCTTGCGGGTCGCGAGGCGGCACAAGAAGACCCGTGACACCATCCTGGACAAGCTCACGGCAGCCTCCAACGTCCGTCGCCACGACGGGCAGGCCGGCAGCCATGGCTTCCATGATAGCATTAGGAAAGCCTTCCTCATGGCTGACCAGCAAAGCGTATTGGACATGGAGGTAATGGGGCGCAGCAGCGCGGCTGCCTTCCAAGACCAAGCGATGCTGCAGAGCAGCACTATTAATCGCGGCCGTGATATCGGCGCGCATCGGCCCCTCACCGATACACCTGACGTTTAGACAATCTCGGACCGCCGGTGCCAGTAGCCGGACGGCCTCCACCAAGTCAAGGTGACCCTTATAGTGGATGAGGTTGGCGACCAGTAGCCCAATCGGTGGCTTGTTATCGGGCTGGGCTCGCACCGGCGGTAGCGCAATTCCGTTCTGAATGACGTGAAGCTTGGACCAGGGCACTGCTTCGTGCAAATGGGTGTCCTCAGCCACGGCATCCGAATTGGCGACGACGGCCGTAGCGGTGACCGAGGACAACCTCGTAACCAGTCCGAACAGCATGGCCTCTGGCAGACTGGCGTGCAACCCCCGACGAGCGGCGACACGCACAGGTACCCGGACGAACCACGCCCAAGGGATAAGCAACGCGTAGGCGTGGAAGAGATACGCGTGCATAATATCGTAGCGTCCCTGGAGGACATGACGGTAGAGCGCGAGCAACCGGAATACGACCTTCATATTGTAGCCAATCGCCCCCCGTAGACTTCCGCAACCAGCGATGTTTCGGAATCGCGTGATGCCAGCGCACCACGTAGGTATGCCGAGATCGTCTAGCCGCTCCTGGAGCGGCCCCCGTTCGTTGACCAGTAATACCTCTACCTTATTCCCCCTCGCCTGCAATTCGCATGCCAGGCCGACGAGCTGCGTCTCTGCGCCTCCGCGGTTCAATGTCCCGATCGCCAACGCTATACGCAACTCTTGACCTTCAGGCACCAGAATCCTTGGCGAATAGGAACTCGTTGCAGCCGTGACCGCCAGCGCATGTCGTGAGACTTTGAAGGCGAAAGTGTCGCTGGAGGTAGAAGTCGAATATTTCCTCCGGCTTGGCAACCTCGAATGGATACCCGCCGACCCAGTCGACCAGATCGTGCTTGCGGTCCATGCCTCGGGCACGTTCCTTGCGCGGGCTCTGCAACCGACTTGCGTCTCTCTCGGCGAGCGCACTAACTGCATGTACGGTTTGCGCCAGGATTTTGCGGCCATTGAAGTACGCACCGACACCGGCGACCAGTGCCTTCCGTCCGGTCGGTCCACACTCGATGTACCGCTTCTTAGTCCGCTTCCATATCCTGCTGGCCATGCCCTGATCATTGTAGATGGCAATGGCGAGCCTACCACCGGGCGCGACTGCCTGGCCAGCGAGGTCGCTGGCCGCCCACAGGTCACCGGTGTGATGCAATACGCCCCAGGAGTAGACGACCTCGAACGAGCCGAGCGAGGACATGAAGTCACTGTCTAGCGCCGAGCCTTCGGTTACCTCATAGGCATCTGGGCCCGCGAATCGGTCACGCACAGCTTGCGTGGTGCGAACTGATTCCGGGTCGTAGTCGAAGGCGCGTACCTGCGCGCCCATTGTGTGCGCAGCTAGCGACATGAGGCCTGACCCGCAGCCGATATCGAGAAACGTCCTACCCCTGAGCTCGGAGGTCTGCAGCAGGTGCTCAAGACCTGCGCGGGCGCCCGCGATGCGCTCCTGGTCCAGCTTGCCGCTAAAGCTTTCCCAGTTGCGCCCGAACGCGAAGCGCTCGTCCTCGCTAGAGGAGTTGCGCGCAGTACCAGCAGTCATCCTGAAACTCCGTCCTGGTGTGTCCGGCGGCGTGTGTCACACGGCGTGGGCCTATTGTTGCAGACTGAGGCGCCGACACGCGGCGCACTCTGGAGGCCAAGTGTGCGGGATCGCAGGTTTGTGGGATTCGCGCGGCTCTGAAGAGGCCGACGCGTTGCGGCGCACCGGCCAGCGCATGGCGCATGCTCTCCACCACCGCGGGCCCGACGACGCAGGGACGTTCGAGGACCCAAGTGCCGGCCTAGTACTCGCCTTTCGGCGCCTCGCGATCATCGACCTGTCCGAGGCAGGTCACCAGCCGATGAGCTCGGTCTGCGGGCGCTACATGATCGTCTACAACGGCGAAATCTACAACCACAAGCTGCTCCGCGCGGAACTCGTGCCGCACATAAACTTCCGCGGACACTCTGATACCGAGGTGGTGCTCGGCGGCTTCACGCATTGGGGCATCCAGGCCACGGTCGAACGGCTCAATGGTATGTTCGGGTTCGCGGTCTGGGACTGCGCCACCCGGACGCTCACGCTTGGTCGAGACCGTTTCGGCGAGAAGCCGCTCTACTACGGGCGTGTCGCTGGCCGATTCCTTTTTGGCTCCGAACTCAAGGCACTTCGAGCAGTCGAAGGCTTCCACGCCTCACTTGACCGCGGCTCCTTGGCGCTCTTCATGCGGCACGGCTATATCCCTGCGCCGCACACCATCTACGACGGCGTCCAAAAGCTTCCTCCTGGCTGCCTCCTCAATGTTTTCGACGGTATTCCCGGCGACCCAATCCCGTACTGGTCGGCCGTTGAACAGGCCGAGATGGGCGTCCGTAACACCCGCACGGGTAGTGAGGAGGAACTTGAGGACGAACTCCACGCGCTGCTCTACGACGCTGTCGGCATGCGCATGGAGGCCGACGTCCCCCTCGGAGCATTCCTGTCTGGCGGCATCGACTCATCTTTGGTCGTGGCGCTGATGCAGGCCCAGTCCACCACCCCAGTGAAGACCTTCAGCATCGGGTTCACCGAGGCGGACTACAACGAAGCAACGTTCGCCAAGCAGGTGGCCTCACACCTTGGTACGGATCACACGGAGCTCTACGTCACTCCCGCGGACGCCCTCGCTGTCGTGCCGCTATTGCCGGCGGTATACGACGAACCGTTCGCAGACTCCTCGCAGGTTCCGACCTACCTGGTGTCGCAACTAGCCAGGCGTGACGTCACGGTGAGCCTGTCCGGAGACGGCGGCGATGAGCTGTTCGGCGGTTACACCCGCTATGCACTCCTGGCTGACGTGTGGCACCGATTGCAAAGGATCCCACTGCCCGTTCGCAAAGCAGGTGCGGGGATTCTCGCCGGCATTCCGGCCCGGCGGTGGGACGCGTTATTTCAGGCGGCCGGCCCGATGTTGCCGTCCCGCGCCCGGGTCTCGCGACCGGGCGAGAAGCTCCACAAGCTGGCCACTGCACTGCATTTCCAGGCGCCGGAGGACGTCTACCTACAGCTCGTTTCGTTGTGGCGCGACCCATCTCACGTCGTCCTCGATGGCCAAGAACCGCCGACTTCGCTCACAAGCGGCGTCGCCTCGCCGTTCACGAACGCCGGCTTGAGGGCCATGCAGCTCGACGCGATCACGTACCTCCCGGACGACATCCTCGTGAAGGTCGACCGCGCGGCGATGGCTGCGAGTCTCGAGACACGTGTGCCGCTGCTCGACCACCGCATCTATGAAATGGCATGGCGGCTTCCCGATGATCTACGCAATCGACCCGGGCAGGGCAAGTACCTGCTGCGCAAGGTGCTCGACCGATACGTCCCCCGCCCCATGTTCGAACGCCCCAAGATGGGCTTCGGGGTTCCCGTCGGCTCCTGGCTCCGCGGACCGCTGCGCGAGTGGGGGGAAGACCTGCTGTCAACCAGCATGCTGCGATCCCAGGGCCTACTGGACGCTCAAGTCGTCCGCAGCGCGTGGGTCGACCACCTATCGGGACGATCCGACCGCACCTACGAGCTGTGGAGCGTCCTCATGTTGCAGGCGTGGCTGGCCGAGCAAGTCACATGCGCTCCTGTCGGCTAATCGAACCCGCGACGAGAATTAGAGATGACTCGCCGACGTCTCTAGTGCTCGAACCCACCTGACATCCAGGAACAGACAAGGTCGCATCAGAACGCTGTCAGCTATTCTCGGCCGCCAGACCGTCCGGGATCTATGGTCGGCAGACGCTTCGCAGCCCTTCACGTGCCGAGACCGGCATACGCTCCAGACCGAGGACAGCCTTTATGCCTTCGTTTGAAACAACGTAGTTTCCCGTGAGTTTCTCCAAACGTTCGGAGTTGAGCGGAAGGGGCATCTTATCTCCGAGCCGCGCCAGTAATGTTAGCAACGCCGGACTTATTTTAATTACCCTCGCCGAGCGACCGTGTTCACCTCCAATGAGTCGCACGATCGCAACCGTCGAAAGAGGTTCGTCATCAGCTACATTGTACACGCCTGACGGTGCATTCCTCGCGAGCAAAGCGCGAATGACGTACACGAGATTTTCCACGCTTAGGAGTGAGCGCTGATTTTCGAAAGCCCCCAGAGGGTACGGGACGCCGGAGTCAACGAAACGCTCAAGCAATCTGATGTTACCTTTCACACCGGCACCATGTACTACGCAGGGCCGAAGAACATATACTTTCTGCGCCGCCTGTCCAGGGTGACTACGAATGTATTCTTCGGCCTTGAGTTTTGATCGTCCGTATGCGGTCGTTGGCCGCGCAACTGTTTCTTCCGTGATCGGCTCGAGCGTGTCATCTACGACGGCTTTGACTGAGCTAAGGAATACGAAGGTTGATGCATCAGATTCTCGGAAGGCGTCATAGACGCGCTGGGTCAGTTGGAAGTTCGCGGCATCATACTCAACCATGCCGGCGGAGCCCTGCAGATCATGAGCCTTTCCTGCCAAATGAACGATCGCTGAGCCGCTGGCCAACGCCGTGGGCAGCAACTCATCGTAAGAAGTATGGCCAGACGATCGTCCAACGCTCACGACGTCGGTATCACCTGCTTCGAGGAGCGCAGCAACAAGATGCTGGCCGACGAAGCCGCTCGCCCCAGTTACATAGGTAGTCGACCTCAAGGGTTCACCTCCATCGCGCAACGACTAGCCTGACTCGTATGCCCGCACACGCCAAGAGCAACGATAGCGCGGGCAACGTCCTCGGGCTGGAAGTCCCTCACCACGCGATCTCGGGCCTCGCGCCCCATACTCTCACGTGAGGCTTGGTTCTGGATCAATCGAAGCACCGCCTCGGCAAGTGCACTCTCGTCTCCGACAGGCACGATCAGCCCCGTGTGTTCGTGAACGACAGAGTCAACCGCCCCCGTCGCATCCGTAGTAACTGACGGAATCCCCATGGCGGCGGCTTCCAGTACGACGTTGGGCATCCCCTCACGGCGGGTCGGGAGCACGACAATGTCTGAAACCGCTAGGTACGGCCGCACATCCTGGATGTGCGGCAAGACGGTGACCGGCGTCGGCTCGCGTTCGATCTCGCTCAAGTAGCGGGCCGAGTCCGTCTCGTCCTGGGCGCCCAAGACAAGCAGTTGAACCGATGCTTTCTCGGACCGGAGGCGCCGCAGGGCCCCCAGTAACGTGTCAGGTCCCTTGTCCTTTGTCAGCCGCCCGATAAAGGTCACGACCGGGAGATCACGGACTAGTCCAAGTTCGTCCATCAATCCAAGTGTTTTCTGACGAGGAGTGAAATAGTCGGTGTCCACCCCATGACTGCTGCCATGGCGTGGAACTACCAGTGGACGACCAGCCGCGAGTCCCAGGTCTCGGTATCGGTCCGCTAGAGACGGAGACACCGCGATCACGATGTGGCTGCACCTGCTGGTTAGCCACTCCATCTTGGCGAGGATGTTTCGTTGACGCCCTTGAATGCCCTCAAGTCGCATACCTTGCAGGAAGTAGGCCCGACGCGGCACGCGGGTCATCCAGGATGCGATCATCCCCAGAAGCCCTGCCTTTGGTGTACCTGCTAGGACGAAGACCGGACGGACTCTGAGTAGTACCCGTAGCCAGCCGAACAGTGCGCGTATATCCGCGTAAAGACTGATTCGGCGGTTCATCTCTACGATGTGCACATGGTCAGCGCGTCGCGCAAGTCGAGAAATTTCAGGCCCATCCGACGTGACGACGTGCACTTCAAAGCCGTCGGCCTGCAAGGCATCGATGATTTGCCCGTAGAAACCATCGACGGTACGTGGAATCGTCGTCGTTACGATTGCACGTAGCGGACTTCCAGGGCGAGCTTTCATAATGTGACCGTTCCTCTCGCCGCGCCAAAGCGAATAGACTTCTTCACCGTCGGCCGCGGGACCTGGCGATGACGTTTGTCCTAGTTTCCGCTACTTCGCGACTAAATTGATCGACCCGCCAATCGTGATCCATGCTAGCCGACCTCAGAAGCCAACGACTCCTCCGCAGCAAATCCCTACGTCAGTCACGTCATCTTCTTGCCCGTTGCTGGAAATATGTTGCGTATAACCCGGAGCATTGGGACCGATAGCAAATATCCTGCGATAATAGCAGCCGAGGTACCCACCGCGATCGGAACCGACGCGAAGGCCACGGTCGCAGTAATACAACCACTCAGAACGGCTACGGTGACTGCGACGGCGACATGCGGTAGCGCGGCCTCGCTAACTAGACGCTGATAGACGTGCTCTCGGTGTGCCTCGATGAGCGAATAACCTCTCAAGGCGCGATTAATAAGGGTGGTTCCGGTATCTGCCAGATACAGAGCCAAAGGCGCTAGCAGTAATACCTTGTTGACGCCGCCAATCCATCCTAGAAGCAGGCCAATGGAGACTAGTCCGCCGAAGAGATAACTACCCACGTCTCCGAGAAATAGCTTGGCGACCGGAGTATTCCACGGCAGGAACCCGAAGGCGGACCCTGCTGAAACGGCACCCACTACTGAGAGAAGCTCCAGCCCATGGGCACGGCCGACAAGCAGCGTTGTGATGCCCCAACAGGTCATGACTAGACTCGTAATGCCATTAATGCCGTCCATAAAGTTAACGATGTTTACTGCGGCTGGGAATACGACCACCGCCACTAGAGCCAAACTAACGCCACCAATGGCTGCACCAGCAATCACCCCGCTAGCAAGTTGCGCCGCGAGCCGTGGCGTAGCGCCCAGAACGACACGATCGTCGGCGAAGCCGACGCCCGCAAGTAAAACAATCGCGAGTACTGCAACCCACGGCACGTGGCGCCCCTGCAGTTGTGCCACCGCCAGCCCGACAAGCACCCCACCCAAACAGGCCAACCCCCCGCCACGCGGAACGGCAGCAATATGAGATG
>JAABUY010003718.1_pt1 | contig 16510 bp, 19 predicted proteins | sample 5560271 | NCBI WGS metagenome assembly JAABUY01 (sample SAMN10711886, study PRJNA513374) | rock metagenome | isolation source: Antarctica rocks | place: Antarctica: Victoria Land, University Valley
TACGTCGAGTCTGCTACCGCTATTATTAAAAGATGCCCAACGACACCAAAGTGTTCTGAGCCGGGTTGGCTTCAATTGTAAAACTGGCGCAATAGACAATTAAGTATCACGACCAAGTTGGCACGTTAGCTTCTCTACAAGCAATAATCAATCCGGCCAAGGACACGAATATCCGCATCATTGCGATATTTGCGAACGACGTACCTTTTCCGGGTGTTCTTTCTCTCAAGACAAAGACATTCCGAATTGTGATGCATGTGGGACATTGTGGATGGTTGCACGGTTCAACTGAACTGGGTTTGCATACCTGATATAAAGTTGACGTCGACGCTTGGACCCACATTCATGGGAAAGATTGGCATACGGAAATATTCAGGATGCATTCCAGGCCATGTGAGAAAAACAATAAGATGAATTCTGGGTCTTGCTGCAACCGGAAGCATCCACCCAAAGACAATGGTATGTCACCTTCCTCATGTATGCCGGTCGCGCTGGTTTAGTTTCTTAGGTTTTCAGTTCCCTTTGCCCAAACATCTCCCAACGACGGCTAACAAGGAAATTTGCATGGTTTAAGCGCTCACTGAGCCCAAAGTATAATTATTCTTAATTTGTACCATAAAACAATAAGAGTCCCCAATACACTATCAGGCAAACCACAGGCCTCCTACTCACCAGTGAAGAAGCTGATAGCTAATGTCAAGAATGAAAAATCACCAAAGGCCGTCAATCCATATTTACTTCTTTCTAAAAGTGGGGCTGGATATTGAAACCACTTTGGGTGTCTAAACAGACCAGTATACTCTTCCTCGCTACATTTAGAATGCCGCTGAACATTGGGAGAAATACCCTGCATAACCTCGTCTGCATGCAGAAGAAATAAACCGTACCGAACATGGCTCAACCTAATTTCAAATCAACGAAAGGAAAATAAAGTCTGCACCTGATTGTTCAAGTATGTCTGTGTACGTTCTTAAATATCAACTGACAGCCGTCGACCCACGGGAGACATCAACCTTGTTGGGCACCCCAGCCCAGCCACGCGAGTATGTTCTTCACCGATGACCGATGCTAGACCCACCTGAGTAGTAAGAAGATTCCGATCGGGTTTTCAGCGAGCGCCCCACAATCCCCGTTACGACAAGGAGTGCCGCTTCTTAATCGAAGAGAAGAAGGGCGCCAAATAGTTCCCGAAAGAGTCTCGCAAGAAGCGTTGCGATGGGTCCAGAGGGCTACGATGGTCTGAGCCGATTGAATTATTGTTCCCCAAAATTCGAATCAAAATTTGGTTGAATGTTTAGGATACGTTTTATATCGATTCATTGGTCCTGTGCTTTTAAGAAGATCGTTACGCATCGCACAGCACGATTACAAAAGCACTGTTGATGCACAATCGTCAAAGTCTCATCGGCATGAGAGAGCTGATTGCGTAGTGCATGTCTGTGCCACAATGCATTATCTGACGACCTTGAAGGCACGGCTATATAATGATCTCGTCCATAAGTATATTCTCGCTTGATGACGATGCTGGGCTCAGTCTAAGAAATCAATTAACTAGGAAATTTATTACCGAAGGCCTTAGCTACTGTGCAAGACTTTGGATGAGTCTTACGATCAAGTGATGCACAATTTCCCATAATCTTCTACACTCCCTTCTCGAAGCTCGGCGTAGCAAGTCAGATACCGTTCTATTCTTCCGAACACAGGCAACGAATAATCTCAATGATTGTATTTATCGTTCCACAATATTCGAATAGGAACATGTTCAGTATCAGTCAAGACTGCTAATATTTCGATGGTCGGCACATAGGAGTACGGTCAGGTCAAGGTATTCATGGAAGAAAAGTCCGGCCCGAAGCTTTCAGCTAATTGGGCTGCAATGGTTCCAGGTATGCCGGTAGACTTGACAACAGATGGCGAAGCTTCCACAATGAACCGTTGCCGAAGCGGCCGTGGTACAAGAACGTCTTGAGGTCACAATGCCATCACGACCCACGTCGTCCCAATCCTCACCATCATCACAACCATTCACCAAATGTCAGCTTTGTCAAGGAACATACGAAGCCCGAGAAAACTGGATCCAGGAGGTACCGGCCTATCCATCGATATTCAAGACATTCGTCGACCAAACTTCTATCAACAGCCGAGGAGTACATGCCTCACACCACACGTTTTGTTTTCTCTCTTCATTACGACTCATCACAAAACCGTCATCATGACATAATAAAAGATCAAATGAAGAAACTTAGGAATTGGGATACTAAGTTAGGAAAAGTATAGCTTTCATATAAAAGAACCCAAACTCACCCGGTGACCCGAAGCCTGAACACTTTTCCTTTCTCAAGAAAGCTTCGTTCTTTCTCTGCGAGCAACCTACAATGCTAAGAACTGAACAAGAGACCGTGTGTGCGGGAAATATTCAAAGAAAAATACAAGGACACCCTGGATGAAGGACGGATTTGTGAACTATTCGACAGCAGAGATCACGCGCATTAATTACAACCAAGATTGTCTTTTCGGAGAAACGATGTTAAACAAAGAGATGTCAGGTCAGTGCGTGCGGGATGAAAACCTCAACCATGTGATCGAGAAGGTGAGTAGGCTTGCGCTTTGTCTACGATCTTCCAGACCAAATCCTGCTTTACATATCCATAAGAACTGTCTTTGCCCTTGTGCTGCAACACCGTAAACGGGTGATGCAGCTTACCTAAACTACCGAACGGCAGAGGCTGTGGTGACTGTGGGGATCAAGAACAACATGCTAGATGAGTGGTATGTGTTAGGATTGAACAACGTCGACGGACTGATTAAGCTATCTGCTTGCAAGAATCTCGGACGTGCCTGGCTTACCGGCCTATCAGTCGATTCTAGGCGCTAGTAAAGACCGAGGAAATCGAAGCCGACTTTCCAGGTAGTGAACTGAAGGCAAGATCATCTTGAGCCAACATGCACCAACAACGGAGGAATGGCAGAATAGGCCTCAATGGTATAACGTGTAAAGAAGATGGGCTCCAGCTTGGCAGGCATGAACGAAATTCCGCCATCCATCGGGGGAAGATTACAGGTCAAAAGTCCCAAAATGTTCGATTGCAGAAAGTAACTTTCGGACCTTCGGGATACATACGCGTCAGTTCACATAGAGACGTACATAATTCAACGACCAGGGTCAGGCATCTTCTTATGCTCAAGCTTGAAAACTATACCTATAGTCAGCTAGATTCAAAGCTCATGCCGATGAGATTGCTCGAAAAATTGCCTGTTAGCTGACGTTAGCATGCTGGCAGCCGACTTCGAAGCTGGTTTCGGCTTTGGGCCATTGGTTTCGGCGGGCTTACAGTTTGATTCTGCCCATATTACAAAGCGCCTTGCCTCGAGACTTTCAGTCGACTTACTTCAACAGCTTGTTACTTCGAGTGCCTCCCTCAACTCAAACAAGGCGTTTTGCCTCTTTCTGTTTGGTCTAACGCATTGTCAATATTCTCCCCAGCAGAAGAATATGTATCGCTTTTGTGGTCACGGTATACTCCTCCAACGCCTATACATCATTGTAGACGGCATAGATATGGAGATTTAGCCTTATAAGTTGGGATCTCAAAAGACGTGCATACACGTAAACTTCGAGAAGATTCAGATCGTCGAAGTACGAAGATCATTCTCTCACATTAGCTTCAAGCGATGTCATCATGATCTCTAGTCTCAATTTATCAGAGTCGACGATGCGAAGTCTGAACATCAGAACACGTCAATCATCAAGAATCTCTACGCCAATCTCTTCTAACATCATCAGTCAATTCATGCCGGTAACTTCTTCGAAATCATCGCGCCTACGTCTTCTGCTGCTTTCGCATTTCTCTATCTCGATCACTTCAGCATCTTCAGAACTAGCGAAATACGATGTGCAGAAGCTTGCACTCACGCTGAAACTAGACGTGAATAACGAAGAAGTGCTTCTACAATACAGTCTAGTTAATCAAGAAAGTAGGCTTACAAGCTGGACTTTGCTGAGCCGGTAGGCAAGGTATGAATCCGATTATCCCTCGCTTGAGAACCACCTTTACGTCTGAGTTCAGGACCCAGGGCAACTATTTGTTAAAGATCAGTCAAGATTCGTGTGACCATTGTTGAAGATCAAGAGCTCGTCTTCAAGAAAGGTCTTCGAGATCAAGCGAAAGTATGTTAAGCGGGTTTTCTCGCTACCGAGCTCAGACGCAGGGAAGCAAACTGCTGCACTAAAGAGAATGGAAGTCGATTTGAAAGAAAATTAATTGCATGCTAATGTTCTTGTACAGCCTATACATCGACTTCGTTCGAGTGTTATTCGTCGTAGATCTCATGATCTGCCGTTCATTCATTTTCAACTTAACTTCACGTGTATTTCACAATCAAGAAGAAAATCCTCTGCGCCTTGATTACGAGCACCCTAAAAAAGGGTCAGCTGCACGAGATCATGAGGTTGTTCCAAGAAGATTCTGTAGTTACGACTAAGTTCGTTGCAGTGGGAATCGAGCCACCTCGATATATTATAGGCACAACCTCAGTGATAAGCCAAGGGCTAACCCTCACTAAGGCTCGTTATCTAGTACAATTAGATTCGAAGTGAATGATGAGCACACAGAATCAAGCGAAGGGAAGAATATGACATATCATGCAAACGAGACTCATCATTACATATAACATTATATGCACAGATTTCAACATTGAAAAAGTGGTTGACAACAGACAGCTTCGTCGATGAAGATTGTTTGATAAAATGCTTGAGTCTCAGAAGCTGAATGTTTATGATCTTACTCAAGATGGTTTCGACGTCAAAGAATTTATAAATGATGAGAATTCAAGCTACACTCTTGATTGAGATGTTTTTATCAATACAAAAGCACAACATTAAGTGAAAAATTGAAATGAAAGCGAAGATTCTCGAATTGAGGGTCTCTCTGAATCCGGATACACGGATAAATCTTTCCGTGTGTTGGCAATAGTACTCGTAACAAGTACAACTGTTATGCCTTGAAGACATTCGGCAGTACCTAGGATGGCCCCAATCTTCGGCTATCAAATTCGCCGGACGGTCTCGCTTCCCCTCCGTCTCAGTCTTTGAGGAAGACGACTACTTCCAGAGCTCACAAGACCGGTCAGACCGATCTCGAGCTCCCCCTCCACGCCATCGCCGGACTCGAACCCCTCCACTCCCCCATGAATCCAACCTGTCATCACTGGATCTCGTCGCCGTTGCCGTTATCCGGCCACGGCCCCAGTAAGGAATCAAGGGAGAAAATCCCGCATTTCAAGTTCATCAGGTACAAATTCAAAAGCTTTCATCTACGCTGTTTTTGAATGTTCTAATTCGTGTATTCGCGACAGATGACGAGCCACGAATCACCGGCGCCAACGACTTCCCCCTCATGGAGGTCGTTGGTGCGGACAACAGACCCAACAATATGGGGAACAATGTCATATTCGGAGTGGATTCACGAGGCCGCGGATATTTCCAGGTATTGATGCCCGACCCAACACGCTCCGGCGCCTTCAGGCGTTTACCGGCCGGCTATGACAACTTGGTTCCTCACGCCGCAATGATCAATGATTTACGAAATGCTGGTCAAATGGGAGTCATGGTGGCATTGCTACCAGGAAATCCTCACGCAAGGCTACGACCGCACCACTACCCACTCAGTATCACCAGCTTATAGACTATTGGGCGGAGTAGACCTTGATCCTCTTGAGTTCGATCTCTAATATTGTTAGCCTGTTAGAACAGAGCAGTCATTCAAGAGTTGCCTCATTGAAATACCGACTAACATCTTTAAGCAGCTTGGGGAGGTGATCGAGCACTCAGAGAAAGCCAAAATCGGAGCCCAATTTTTACATGAGAAGGGAAACAACGATGGCGAAATGGGGGATGCCCCTGCACCCCATGTCTGCGACCATTCAAATCGCAAAGCGGAAGCAAGCAAGCAAGATATCGAATGTTTCTCATCTAACTCTTCATCCTATCATCTGCCGATTTTGGCGTTGTCATATATCTCTTTGCTCTTCGTTCGCCGTCTTTGTCGCTATATTTGAGCATGAGCCTGACATGCTCGGATTGGCACATTTCAATTGAGGGAGTGATTTTGGTGAAGATGACGGCCATGGGTTGAGTGACTTTATCGGAACGAGATAAATCTCATCTTTATGGTGAAGGAAGAAGACACATTGACACCATGCATAAGATCTCTCTTGCTTCCGTTGCTCCTCATGCTTCCGTTGCTTCTGATGCTTTTGTTATTGTGAACTCTGAAATCATGCTTAATCTAGTAGCAATGATTAAAAGACTGCGAGTGCTCAGCTCTTTTTCTCGACTTTCGCAACTGAAGACAACGAAGAATCTTCTCTGTACTGATGAACACAGCAAAGATCAGAGATGAGTCAAAATAAGCACAAAGACTCTGTATAAGATGACTGATAACTCTGAAAACTCGTATCAACGTCACGTAAGAAAGTTCTGCAACCACAGTCATTGCTCTAAGATAGCGAAAATTGACAAGCTCACTCTTAAGAAGTGAGCCTGAGCAGAGAATGCTCTTATGTATGAGTTTTCAGTTCATGAAAACAAACTCTCAATTATCTCGATTCTCTATCATTAGCAGTTACAATAAAGCTGCTGCAGGGCGCTACGAACTGATGCTCATTTCAAATAATCTCGACTGCGCCGTGGAAAGCATGATGATGGCGGCCATCTTCATGGAGGTGGAACGGGTCGTCTGCGATCAGGTGCGTCTCGCAAAACCTCGCCGCAATGAGAGCCGGTCCAGTAGCGCTACGTAACATAGCCTCCCTTGACATAGAGACCATGGATCAAACCACGATAAACAGAACGCGAAAGTCTTTGGCGGACGAAGTGCGAGCAGAGTACAAGCGAAGTATAAGGAAGGAAAGAATAATGAGATAGTTCGGAAAACTGGGTAAGGAACTATGTTCTGCGAATCAGGCTCTAAGACTCGTGTACAGTATTGCAGAAGAGGCTAAACGCACCAACCTGAAAATTCTGAAGGATGAAATCAAAGTCTAGAGATCTCGCCCAAAGAAATAAAAGCGAAACTATGATTCGATACACGGAAAATCACCTCTGACTCGTTCAAGGCACCAATATATCTTTCGGCATGGAATTCCATAATCTTTCTTTAATACCGAAAATCCCTTAATTAGCATTCTTGCAAACGACGAAGACTGGAACTGCCGTCCCACCATACTTTGATAGCTAAACTATCGTACATTTATCGTACAATTAGCATTGTTTGAGCATCTTGTTAAGAGTATCGCGATGGCCCGCGCTCGGCTCACGGTGGCGCCACGAAGCCAAAGAGTGGTGAAGAAGACTGGTGGCAAAGCTAAAGCCATCTCCAAAGTAAGTGATTCTCATCCTGAAATTCTTTGATCGGGCCTGCGATTAACAGTCGCAAGCCCGCAGCTAGGAAGCCGCCGACACCACGGCGCCGCGGCCGCGCTGCCGTGCTGCCTGCTTCTGAGCCGGCCACGCCCACTCTCGAAGAAGTTTACTGTTTCATCAGCCAATAAGCTTCGTACACAAAACCTTGTTCAACCTCGACACACAATCGTATAGAGATGGGGCCATTGAATATACTTCTGTGCCAACAATCACCCTTAAGAAACCTGACATCAAAGAACCTTCACAAACCTCCAACTATCCTTTCCGTTCTACAGATAAACTCAATCTTTCAAACATTACCAAACACCTCACTCTTCTCATCACGCCGGTCCGAACCCACGGTAGCCGACCTATCCCCAATTACCAAGCTATCAGTAACCGACCGATCTCCCTCCCCTCCCTATACCAAACCAACCAGAACAAGCCCCTTCGGGTTAGCCTTGGCTGACTTCCCGGCATCAACACAGCTCTATCTAGATAGCCCAATCAGCCAGGCGCTGGTTTGTCGAACCACCTGGGACGACCCTGTCGTGCAAGCTCAGGCGAATGTAGTGTTGGGGGTGGATCGGGAACGCGCGAGTCGCACGATAAATAGGCATCGATTTGAAGCGCTGCGAGCGTTCAAAAGAGTGTACAAGATGATGAAGACCACTGAGGGATTGTATTATGGGGCTGATAGTTTTTTAAAGTAAGAGTAATTGAGATATCGCAGCATGGACTTCGTCGAGAAAGTCAGCTCTCCCCTCACGATACTATCGACCAGCCGCAAGTCAGAAATTGATTATGAGCTTAATGAAATGTCTAAGTTCTGCTCGCTTTGTAGGTCAATCACACTTCAATTAAAAGACAACACTCGACTCACTGTTACACGCGCTTTTGCTAAGGTTAATGTTAGAATAGCATTGAAAATCTCCCTCAAGAGTCGTCATTATTACACGACGTCTTGAGATACGAGGATGGCTGTGTTCTCAACAAAGTGTTTATGGAACATGCCGGTGCTTCCGATTACGTGAAGGTGGAAGAGCTTGGCTTCGATGCTTCAACCATTCAGATCTCATCTATTACTGCGCATTCGACACAATCTGGCGATGAGAGACTACAATGCGACCATTAGTAACGTTTATTCAGAGGGATTTTTCGACCTTGTGTTATACACAAACACGCAGTCTACGTTCATGATTCTAAAGAATAATGATCCGAAGTTGGTATGTCGACGCACACAACGCTGGCAACGACTCGATGAGCAACTGCCAACTGTTCAGAGAAACAAGCGTCGAGCTGTTATTTCATTCGTGCTCGAGGAGGCTTGCGTCAAGGGATTGTCATCAGTCAAGCGATGAAAGCTTCGAGCTGTGACTTCAGATGCTGTTCCGTAAGTCCAGCAGTCTTCATCAATAATGTCTTAGCCGAAGCGAAAGCTGTCAGGATGTTGCATCCTTCAAGCTCCCCAACATCGTTCGAAATGGCTCAGACAATGTTAGAAGAAGGGGGGATAGAGTTAGACAACGGCGAGCTAGCAATTGTAGAAGATGGCGGGCTTGCAAGGTAAGCTCGACTTTCGGATAGAAGATCTTTCACCTGACTATGCCATTGCTGGCGTCCATGCTCAAACTTATTAAAACCGAGGATGCACAGCCCATTCGACGCCTAGCGCTGAGGACGACGACAGGCTGTTCAACCCGGGGGCGGTGTGATTGGAACCATTGCTATGACCGACCAGCTAGCTATACGAATGTAGCTAGTCGTGCTTTAGACAATTTGCCATGATCTTAAACCTGTTCCATGTTTTCTATGTGACAGTTCGTATGACCTGCCAGAACATAGGATCTTCCCATACCAAGCCTTTAGCATTAATTCATCAACTTGAATCTTTCGAGTTCGAAGGAGGGTACTGGTGATCTTAATCAATTATGGCTGTCGGTTCTAGTAGGGCGTTCAGAGCTCGTTTGAAATGATTCGTAATAAGGGTGCTTGTATTAACACAATTCTTATTGTGCCCGGAAATGCGTGTGTGCAATATTATGACTGGCCTCATACAGCAGCAGCAGCAGCTAGCAGACGAATGAAAGCGCAATCCAATCATAAGGCATTACTTGAGGCACAAAAGCGTCATGTCTGGGAGAGTTTCGCGTCTTAATCCACGAATAGTATCGTCTCTCAGAATAATGCTCCTAGCCCACCTCCTTCAGATACGTTTCGTTGACATAAACCTAGAAGAGTCGTGAGAAGCTCGAATTAAAGCTGGAAATGATTACGCGTATCCAAGTCAATCTTGACGAGGCCAAATCTCGAGGAAAAAAAAGGACTCGGTTAGCAGCGAACGAAGAAACAAACAATGTTGTCTGTCGTAGGGAACAAGCTTATGCATATGTTACAATATCTCTTCAGGACTTCATGGTCTGCTGCACAGGACTTGAATAGAACCTGGACAACAAACAGTAATAAAAGATCAGTTCATTGGATGTGTAGATTGGCTCCATGTGCCAAAACAAGAGGCAGTCTTGCTAACATTTGAGAGGACTGATTGCAAATTTCATGTTTTTAAGTACCGGCATGTCTAAATGAAGGTGCAACCTCCTCGACATGGCGAAACTGTGCATCTATCCTTTGCAACACCAGAGTGGGGGCGCTGAACAGCGAGAAGGACTTGTTCGGGCGGTTTGCTAGACTTCGCACAGGCTCGGCCTCCAGTGGTGAGAGGTGACGGTGGTTACTGGACACGTATTCCATGTACTCCTTTGACGCCTACAGGACTTGGATGCAGTTCCACCATCTCATCCAATCAACAACCTCCATGTATGACGTGAAGTTGCACTCCTTGACGTCTGCACCTCAGCGATCATAAGCGTTCCTCGCAATTGGCACTTTTGTCATTGCCATCACGCCATCACGCCATCACGCCATACTCAGCGCCGTCGACTGACAGGTACATGTAGAGAATGAAGTCAACAGCCATGGCTTGTGCAATACTGTACGCCGGGCGTGTGTGTGATATCCGGACAGCAAACAACGACAAATTGATATCCCGGCTGCCTATCAGCATGACTAATCAATAACCTTATCCCACAGCCTACGGGGTGACACTTCACGCCATCCGCAATCGTCATCGCACTTGGCTTGGACTAGCACCAGGACAATGTCTTCCACATATCCCAATCCTTCATCTCCTGTAAAGTATCTCGTTCTCTTCAAAGTCAGGAAACGTTGTTCAAAGAGCGATTACCGTCACACTACGCCCTGAGAAAGTAGGTGAAAGGATAACCCAAGAGCTACAATCTATGATCTTGCCAGGCGCAAAGCCCGCAGCCTAAGACCTGGAGTAAACATCACAGCAAAGCAAACTGACAATTGGAGTGATTATAGGATACACGATACTTCCTACCGGATCATGACTTCCGAACAGGCACCCATCACCTCCCACGGCCGCGGCGGTGAGCCCATCCAATGTCCCAATGATACCTCTACCGCCAGCGCTGAATCATCAGCATAACAGGCGCCGCAAACATTGGACGCGATGACACACTGTAAGCCTCTATTCCCTCCCCAACCCAGCAGCACACCCAGCGCCCAAGCTCTCCATGCGCTAACCACTCCCTCCCCGCAGCTACACCGACGGCGAAATAGTCCGTGAAGGCCCCGTGGGCGACCAAGGCAACGGCGCCTATTCTGCTGGCGTACGACGCCCTCTCACCCTCCCCTAACCCTTCCTCCCCACCCACCCCCAAGCTCCACGTCTCCTACACCTAAGCCCCAAGTCAACGCTGACATGCTCCTCAACTCTATAGCGTGGCGGCGCAGGCAACATCGACTTCCCCCACCAAAAAGCCACGAACACCATTCCGGGCGATGAGGACGTGGTGCCGGAAACAGCGATGCGAGAGAGTGGAGAGGGGTATGAGAACTATCACACTGGGGTATGTCGAGCCTCGTTCTCTTCCAAAATCGGCAAAAGCGCTATTTACGCATTCATTTCTTCCCTCCATTAACCTCTTCAAACCGCCACAACCCCCACCCTCCCCAGAAACCTCCGCTAATCCTCCTCCCCCAGCGTGGCGGTGAAGGCAACGTCCACCGCGAAAAAGGCTCCCAGATGCACGAAGGCCTCGCGGACAAGCTAAAGCACAAGATGTTTGGCAAGAAAGAGGAGAAATGATCCTTTCTCCCTGACATCTGGTATTTAGGGAGGACTCAGGAATGAGGCGGGTGGTAATGATTTGCGAGCATGGTGTGTGTTTTGTGTGCTTGACTGATGGATGGATGGGTGGATGGATGATATAGAACAGAATACCCGCTCTTTTCTTTGGCTTCTAGCTCGGTGTAGATAGATTTTTTTGATTAGGCTTGATGGTTGCTGCTGAGCATTAACGGGATACGTATGACTTCGCTGAAAGAACTGTCCACATGCCTACTTATGCGTGTGGGGGGAGTTGAGGTGTGTGCACAAGGTTTCTTACCCATCAATAATTCTCCCGTGGAACCCGCTTTAATCATCCCAACACTTCTAAACCCCCTTAAAAAAAACCAACCAACGCCTCCACCCGAATATAATACACCACGACAAACCCACACATCCACTTCTCCCCCCACCAATACCCCTCATCCGCACCATCTCACCTCCCATACAACCCCTTCATCCTCCCTGTCGCAAACGCCGCCCCCACCGCACTCGCCGCGCCAATAAACAAACACACGGCAATGGCATTCGGACCCTCGGCCGCCTTGGCCACATGCTCCTCCCCGCCCTGATGCAACTCCGGGCTCTTCCCCGGCTCTAGAATACTAAACACAATCATCGAGATAAAGGTGCCTACAAATTGCGGTAGGGTCGTAAATAGGTTCAAGATGCCCAGGTAGATGCCTGCTGTCTCTCCCGTAGAGGAGGAGGGGGCGTCGGTGGAGTCGAGGTCGCGGTCGAGGTGATTGAGGCGCAGGAGTGTGGGGGAAGGGGCGGGGGAGAAGTCGTTGAGTGGGGCGTCGGAGAGGCGGCGATAAGTGGAGCCGTTAGCGAGCATGGTGGTCGGGGCGGTGAGGCGGTTAATTTCAATGCCCATGAACGCGAAGGGGGCCCAGCAGGCGAGAGCCCAGGGGCTGTTGCCGTCAGTGAGCGACTGGCTAGGGGAATATGCGAGAGGAGAACGGGGAGACGTACATTCCGCAGATCGAGACTAGGATGGTTGCCATGCGTAGAGATCTTACAAATGGCGCTAGGCACATGGAGGCTGCGAAGATGAGATGGCTGTACATCCATGCGGTGAGGAGATTCGGTTTGTACTTATTGATTGTTGCGACTAGGGGAGCGATTTTGGGTGGTGGTCGGGGAGTAAATCCTCGTTTCTCGTTATCAGGAGACTGGACGATCCAGGGGAGGAGGACGGAGCCAACAAAGGTGATGACAGAGAATATGACAAGGGAGAAAGACCCGATGCGGCCGACGTCGCCAAGCGTGTCGGTGGAATTTTCAATCGAGGCGTGCTCTTCGTAACGAAAGTAAGTCTCGCCAACCCAGGTCGTGCTATAGAACAGGAAGGGAAACCATCCTAGGACGAATTAGCGAGACGGCGACAATTACAACTGGAAAGAGATATCACCTATCCAAGCCCAGAACTGGACCCAACAGATGGCTTGTATCCGATCTGGTAGGTGCAAAGTGGTTTTGAGGATCTTACTCACTGTCTTGACGGCTCCAGACTTGTCCGCATCTCTGCAACAGTAAGACTTCGACACCTAAGCTGTTTAAGCAATGCTTCGTACCTTGCTGCTGATACCAATACTCGCTCTTCCACCGCCCATGAAGTAACCCCAACGGCAAACGCCAACGAGGCAGCAGCAATCACCGTCAGTTGCTTGAATTGGGAGTCTCCCAAAAGAGTTCCAAATATGTTTGGGAGGTTGATAGTCCCTGCACCATATCCTATGAGATGGCCAACCGCAATCATCCTAGTTGCTTCAGGATCTCAATGTCCGTAGAACTGGTAATGAAGGAGAGAGGGCTTACCCCAAGCAGATCCAAGCTGCTGCTTTGGGATCGGTAATGTATCAACAATAAGACTTCGACATGACGACTGCACTAGAGTGAAACCATTAAAATAACATCTCGCTTTTTGCGTAGCCCACTTACCAGCATTGATGGCAAAGTCCACGGCGTATATGCTAACGACAGCCAGAATGATAGTACAGGTCCGTTTCTGCGAATCGTCAGCTCCAGTAAGTCCTTAGCAGCATACTTCCCTACTCACCAAATCGGTATCTTCGATGAAGATACCTACAATTTCTGCTGTCCATCCAAGTACCAATAAAGCAAAGCCGACGATTATGGTACCACCAATCATGAATGGTCTTCGTCGTCCCCACTTCGACCTCGAACTATCCGCCAGCACACCTATGACTGGCTGCATTATGAGTCCCGACAATGGTCCGGCGATCCATACTAGGGATGTATGAGCTTTACTTAGGCCGAGTTGAAGAAGGTATGGGGTGCCATCTGCGAGCAATATGTTAGCGCCTCTGTGTCGCACTTTTGGAGAATCGAAGTGCCATACATGTCATCTCTATGCCCCAGGTAAACCTGCCGGACGTTTCATGAGAAAAGCGTCCTTACAACCTGTACAATGGAAGACGCTTACTGTAGGCCAATCAAGCTGAAAGTCAATAACGCCATTTGCAACGACTCCGACGAGCCTTTGATTGAAGGTGTGCCCGTCCATGATGCCGCTTGAGGCATTTCCTCCTCGAAACTCTCCTCCTCACCGTCTACCATTCAACTAGGCAGATGCGGCCCTTTGCATGGATCGTGGAGCGCCGTGCTGTAGTCTCTTGCGCACAAGCCTCAATTGAGATGGCAAGGATTGCAATGCGATAGTGGATGAAGGTGCCGAATTGAGCAGATGACCTCTTGCGCAATTTAGAGTAGAAGAAGATAGAGGACTGTCGAAGCAGCTACGTGGATGTTTCGATGAGCAACCCTGGCAAGCCGACAAGAATGATTAGTCGAATCAGAATGTAAGCACTACCACTTCTCTTTCATACTCCGTAATTCATCACCGTCGCCCGTGGATCGTGTTTAACTCGAAAGCTCATGCATGTTTGAAGTTATTATGGTGGACAGAAGTGGACCTTGTCGTGTTGATCGTAGCTGGTCCCAAATTGAGGTAAAGCTCTTGCCTCAGGACCTCAGACGTGCGTGGCTAAGCCCCTGTAGGTTAGCTCTGCTTACTTCGCGAGCTCAGTGCAGCACCTTCCCTAGTAAGGAAAGCGCTAACCCGCAGGGGCTTAGCCCCACACGTCTGAGGTCCTGAGGCAATAAAGCTCGGACGGCGAACAATGGATGACTAAGCTACGACATTGAAGGCAAATCCAGATTGGAGCGTTTGGAGACGCGGTTCATGCTGCTTGATTGACAGCCGTAGCTCAATATTTAGGCGCACTCTGTGGGGTGCATCTTCTAGAATATATTATTCTCACTGCCGAAATCTACAATCTAAGCCCTAATTGCGTGCTCCGGCTCAAGCTTATCCACCACGTAACCTTGCCTTCCTCACTGCGTTTCGAGACCAGGAACACACCACCCAAACCATGCATCTCAGATCCCCTTTTCTTTATCTGCCCATAGAGTCCATATGCGGGCGAGTAGCATTTGCGGAACCGGGGAACAATATGTTGACCAGTGCATCCATGTCTGGCTTTCCCCATCTGCCTTTGATCTTCTCCCCAACACAAAGGATTTGCACCGTCTTACCCGAGCTCAATGGAGGTATCGTTCGGTTTGGAAGACATCGAGTCCGTAGTCCTAGTGCAGATATGCAACCACTCCGAGTGTCCACTGGGCACAGGCCTTTGCAACGCTGTACGTTGACGAACAAAATCATGCTGCCTTCCTCTCCGGTTCGTTTGTGGACTTAGCGGCGAATTTCTTCGACGTCGTGAAAATGAATCGCATCTTAGGTTGCCCGAAATCTTCCGCACTGCATAAGCAGTGCACGGGTGATAGAAGACGTTGACAATGGGATATCTTGCGTTCTCGACGCATTGGCCATTTGTATGTTGAACTAGCTTGAACGAATTGCCGTAAACTCGAGCTCGGTCCAACTTGTAATGCAGTTAAGCTTGATAAAGAACGTGCGGTGTGACCGTTAGTGGAGATGCTGGGAACAACTTTCTGCATTACTGGAAGCGGAGTACAGATTGAGTTATGGAAAAAAGCAGCCAGCGCATGAGTAGAAGAGATTAACTGGCCACGCAATCCACCTGTCACGATTGTAGCAGATACGCGGGCCCACTTTCCCCCAAAGAGACAGGGGATAATCGGACTTGAGGTTGAGTGCTGGGTACCTTTTAGTGGCTTGCATTATGCAGTGCTGGTACTATAGATACTGCATTGCAGCCAGGGCCCTGGGACGGTCATCTGGAAAAGCAGAAAATTGCTCAGGGAAGTCTTGTCGGCTTCTCGCAATAAGACAATCAAATCGCTATCGTAAAAAGAGAGGTCAGACGAATAGGGAGTGGATCAAGTTTCTTAGGCGCCATAAATAATAAGGATTAAGCCAACATTTCTAACCGGGATCGGCGAGAGCTTAGCAGTTAGGCCGGTATTTTGATGAGAGCGTCAAGGGCGTGTGGCAGGGTGGGCACTGGGCAGATAAGATTACAGTCCAGGTACGAGTACAACAAATAAAGAATTGTTTCAGATCCCTCGAGTTGCATGCCTTGGCATGTCAGCCCATCGTCTAGATCGCTCGACGTCGACGACACTTGATTGGCACCGTCGACGGTGCAACCGCACCCCCTACAGATCTAAGAGGGGTAAAGAAGTATTCCAGAGGTGACGCTGTCGTCATCTTCTGCATAAGGGTGTCCTGTTCACTTGACGTCCGGCAGTTCAACGGATTGTAAAGGGGGTGTGGGGAAATGGCCTCATCAGCGCACAAGAGGACGCTCGGACAGCCCTGAGGGTGTGATCTGGTTCCTGCTCCTGACAATTTGCTGCTCTTTGATATTTCTTTTCAGTTGTTTCCTTCTGTCAGCCCCTCCCGTCAACATCCCCCCCTGTGCCGCCCAAATGGCAGGGTCTCGAAACTGTTCCGGGCGTGT
>JAABUY010003719.1_pt1 | contig 16510 bp, 24 predicted proteins | sample 5560271 | NCBI WGS metagenome assembly JAABUY01 (sample SAMN10711886, study PRJNA513374) | rock metagenome | isolation source: Antarctica rocks | place: Antarctica: Victoria Land, University Valley
GCCCTGCGCGCGCGCGGGGCGCAGGATGCCGTCACGCAGCCGCCCAGTGAGCCTTGTCTCTGGCACAAGGGTGTGCAGCATGTGCCACCAGGCGCTGTGTTTGTTGCTTTAATTGCACGCTTCCTCAAGCTCCTTTGAGGCATCACATCATCGTGTGACCACGCTGCATGCGCCGCAAAGTCCTGTTTCCAACAGCCTAGCTGCGTTGCGCGCGATGCGTTCGATCCTGCTGCGCTGCGGTCCTAGCATGGTGGAATGAGCGCAGTTGAAAGAATCATGCGTATCAGCGTGAGAAACATGGTTGAGAGAGGCCATGACGAATCCGCATGACAACGGGCCAGGCGCCTGCCAGACAACAGTGACAGGAGCAGGGCGCGCGCCCGGATGTCTGGCCACGCGCGTATGAAGGACGCGACAGCATCATCCGCGCCGACAATCTTCCGGTGGAGACTGCGGGGTTGAGCGGGGGCAACATGAGCCACAACTCATTGCTCGATATAGCAATGGAGAGCCAAGACCAGCCTGACAGCATAATAAGGGAAGCTGCAGCACCCGTGCTGCACGGCGCATGACCCCGGCGCAGCAAGTTTATTGCACACAGCGACCAACGACCTCATGTTTCAAAGCAGCTCCAGCATTTTTCGCCATGCAATGCGACTGCCACTCCTGTGATGCTATCTGCCAAGAAGGACATGAGCCGAGCAAGCGCGAGCGACCGTCGTGTCGCACACAGAGCTGGGGCGCACAGCATGCAGTGGGTCCTACTAGAATGATAACATCATGAGATGTGACTTTGCTGTGACAAGACGTCCATTCTTGTCTCAAGTTTGTTCCAGGGTGGAGAGCCTGCGCGGGCGCACTTGATGTCCTCGTCGCGCTTGTCGCCGCCGCGCGCGTGGAACGCAATGGTCGGCTTCGGCTTGGAGCCCAGCAGCTGCATCGCCGCGTCCACCTTGGCCTGCACGTGCGGCTTATACCGCCAGTTCTGCGCGCGGCGCGCGGCGCCGCTCTCACCCCGTGCCGCCGCGCCACGGCGTGTGCGCCGGCGTCGCCGACCAGGGCGCGCACAGGATGCAGGGGGGCTGCGCCTGGCATATTTAAGCGTACTGAATGGCAAACCATGTTTTGACCGCAGTTTACATCCTGACGCATTTACGCTGCTGAGCTGCAAATGATTTTTTGACTGCTGTACATACTGAGTGGCACGCACGCGCTCAAGCGCATCCGCAATGCAAATTAATTTTGTGACTGCTGTTCACATTCACTGGCGCGCACCCGCTCGAGCGCGTCGGCGATGAGGTCCTCCATCGGGATGCGCGGCTTGAGCTTCTTGCGCAGGTCCCAGCCGTAGTTGAGCGTGCCGTACACGCAGCCGGCGGCGCGGATGTCGTCGGGCGTGCCGTCCGCGAGCGGCCACAGCGCGAGCTGCTCATGGTCCAGGAAGTCTGATAGCCCGCCGTCCTCGCTGCGGCGCAGAGCCGCCGGCGTCACGCCACCATTGCCCAGGACTGCTGGCAGCGCGCTCAGCGGGGGCAGGCAGGTCAATAGCAAACAGGAAAATGAGGTGCTGTACGCGCTGCCACGACCACAACACAGGCTGTGCTGCGCAGGAGCAGGTGGCTCCTGCTCAAGCCTGTGTTTGTGCTGCGCAGTAGCAGCAGCCACCTGCACTTGTAGTGGAAGCGGTTGAGCCGGTAGTGCACGGTGCCGTTGTGCAGGTGCGCCACAAGCGGGATGAGCGCGAGCAGGTTGTTCACATTGGCGTGGAAGCCCGAGGGGTTCAGCTCGATGACGATGCAGCCGGCCGCGAGCTGCACCAGCGCCGCCGCTGCGGCACAGCTGGCCCAGAGCGGGGCGCGCCCGTGCATGCTGGGCCGCGCGGGGCCCGCACGGTTGGTACACAGGCGCAGCAAAGCGCCTCCGTGCGCAGCCCCACTCAGTGGGTCACGCACTCGCACGTAATTGTGTCAGAGCAGGTCTGCGCAGGTCCAGCACCAGGCCAGGTTGCGTTCCCTCAGATCCTGCCACCCAACGCCGGCGCTTGCTGAGAACCTTGTACAGCTTGAGCGCCTCAGATCGCGAGTGATGCGCGACGGTCCGGGTGTGCAGGGTAATAGCGAAGTTCGTACAAGAAGTCCGTCAGCATTTGAACGGCTAGGGTCTGTTTGAGTTACGAACAACAGGCGCCTTGCTCATTGCCCTACAATCTCACAGCCTGTGCTACGACGGAAGCTTGGCGCAGCAAGACCAGCTCAGGGACCCTGAACTGAACCGCTCGTGTGCTGCAGAGCGAGCAGCACACTACAAAAGGCCATCTCTGTAGCTAAGAAACCCCAGAGCAGGCACAGCATGCCTGATCACCAACAGAACAGGTCAAGTAAAGCACATGAAATTGTAGAGCACCACGTTCCAGACGTCGACCACGTTGTTGCAGAAGTGGCGGCAGTCGGTGATCGCGTCGTCCACACGCCCACGCCCGAACGAGCCGTGGTGGCTGTCCGGGCGGCCCAGCGACAGGTCGAACACGGGCAGGACGCTGATGTGCGCGCAGCGCGGCCCGCAGTCGCGCAGCAGCTCCCTGATGTACTCGTCGTACCAGAACTCGCCGACGGCGGCCGGCTCGCAGCGCGGCCGCGGCGGCACGCGCGGGTCTGCGCGCAGCTGCTCCTCGACCTGCGGCGCAAGGGCGTGGGGAGTAAATAAATGAATATTATACAGCCGGCCATCAGCCAACCTTGGCTGTTTACGGGCGGCGTCTCTGCGTGGTGCAACAAGGGCTGGCATGCTGAGCTGTCTGAACCCCCCGCAATTGATTGGTTAGTGCTCCGCTCCTGGACGTTGCAGCGCATGAGGGGGCGCGCGCCATGGTGAACGTGCCGGTCACGCCGCCAAAGTGCGTCGGCGCGTACGACTTACAGATTACGCGCGCCTTGACGTCCACCAGCCGCTGGAAGAACAGCTCGTTCACGTCGCGCTTCCAGCGCTCCCACAGCCCGTACGTGCGCGCGCCCCAGTTGAAGCGCCCGTACCTGCCGCGCGCGCGCGCCCGATCAGAGCCCGCCTGGTCAGAGCCCGGCTGTCATGCAGCAGACATGTCTGCTGGAGCGTGGCAGCCATGCGTTGCATCAGGCAAATTGCGTGCTCCGATGCTCTGGGCAGGCCCTCACGGGTGCGTATTGCTGTTGGCAAGGCTGCATTAGCTAAATCAGTGGTTGCTCCTTTGTTTGGCCGACCAAGACATATGTTAGGTTGCCATGCATGCTGAGCTCCTGCAGGACACTTCAAAACGGTGGCGTGCTCTGCTCGCCGCCAGAGACAGGGGTGGTAGGGCTTGGTCTGAAAGGCTGCGCAGTGTGGTGGAGAAAGGCGGGGCCGCGCACCAGGCGCCGTAGTTTACCAACAGAACGTCCGAGGGCGCCAGCGGCTGCAGGTCGGCCAGCATGTCGTCCCACAGCTGCACATGGAACCAGCCCGAGTTGCGGATGTGCACCTGCGCTCGCCACCAGGCCTCTTGTCCGCGTGGCTCCTCTGCCGCAGCGCTGCTTCCTTCCCCTGCCATGGCCAGCTATAACGCATGGGATTTTGCACACAGCTTGACACAGGCCGATTGCTCCTGCATACTCTTGGCAGAGCTCACGCCTGCCTTGATGACCCAGGGGCCTGGCGGCCGCGGGTGCTCGCTGGGAGCCGGCCGCGCGCCTGTGCGCCATTGTTCAGCGTGAAGTTACCAAACCACTCCGCGGTCGCGTTGATGACCGTGCCGTCGTCCGCCGTCACGCCATACGCGCGCCGCTCCCCGGGCGGCACGAGCCTCGCCGGAGGCGGGGTGGGGTCGGGATCTGTGCCGGGGCTGGGCGCTGCCGCCGCGGGCGCCGCCTCGGGCTCCGGGTTGCGCCATTCGCCCGACACGCCGCTCTCGACGACAGGCGCGGCCAGGCAGCCCAGCGACTGCGGCGCCCGGGCGCCCTGGTCAGCTGCAGCAGCTTCCACACTGTTCAAGGAGCACAGCAGCTACTACAGCATGTAGTTATAGCTGCATGTTCATGGTGCATGAACACGAGCATGAGCAAATATGTAGGCAAAGCCCCGTGACAGCCCCGTCTGTCACCAGCAAGTGTTCATAGGCCTATTTGTATCAGCTGCAAGCAAGCCCACGCTCTGCACAGCGGCCCCTGCGCCCAGCCTCACCCCAGCCTGCACGTGCCGCCGCGCGCGCGCGCACCGTGAAGGTCTGGCGCATCAGCGAGTCGCCGACCATGACGAGCCGCCGCCCGGCCAGGCAGCGCTCGAAGCCGGCGGCGTCCCAGGGCCGCAGCTCGCACTCGCGCGGCCGGAACACCTTGCGGAACTCGCGCGCGTACAGCCCGGGGTCCGGGCGCGCGGGCTCGTAGGGCTGCCCGCACACAAAGTCCTTGGCGAACTCGGGGCACTGCGCCGCCGGGTCGTACAGGCCCGTGTGGTTGGCGTCCGCGTGGTCCACCCACTCGCCCGTCAGCACCGGCACCTGGCCCCGCACAGCCTGGTCGGGCCCCAGGCGTGTTTGTCTGGCCCCAGGCGCGCAAACGCAGGCAGGGTATAGTAGTATAAGAGAGTACAATCCGCCACAGTCACAGCAACGTCCCGCGTGTTTGCAGTTGTTGACACTTTTGCCCGCCTGCCCTCCCCAGAGCAAGCTCACTATGCGCAGAGGCCGCCCCGGAGAGAACGCTGACAGGCAGAACTCAGGCAACTGCACAACAGCTGGCGGGTGACGCGGCGCTACCTGCTCCCGGCCGCGGCAGAGCTGCCGCGGCGGCTCCGCCGCGGAGTCGTCCTCCTCCTCCTCCTCAAAGCCGCCCTCCTCCCAGGCCCCGCCCCCGCGCTCGAGCGCGCCGCCGCTGGCGGCGGCGCTGCCGGCAGGATGCTCCAAGTGCTCCGCGTGATGCGCTCCCGAGCGCGGCGCGGCAGCCGGGGCCCGCGCGCGCGAGCGCCGCCGGTGCGCGTGCGCGTGCCGGTGCTCGTGCTCGGGCAATGCGGCGCTCGCGCACAGCAGCCCGGCCAGCAGCAGCACCAGCACCAGCAGGCGCCTGTGCCTGGCCACGCAGGCAGACAGCGTGCGTACTCAGCCGCGGACCTGGTTTGACTGCACAAACGCCAAGCACTTGCAGGCGCATTACCACCTTGGAAAACAGAGGGCTGAGCGCGGCGCTGCACTCGGTGAATGGCACTGGTGCAGAGCGCAGCAGGGCACGCAGCAGAGAGCGACTGACCCGCACCCCCGTCTGGTGCGGTGAAGTTGTGCACCCATCACGGCTGGCCAGCACCTGCACGTGTAGTCTCCATTTGCAGCAGGAGACCCAGGCTCTCGAGGACGTGGTGAGTCGCAGAGCGCGATCTGCGCGTAGGCTCGGGACCTTGCAGAGTACAGAACCTGAAAATCAAAATTTCGCGGGCTGGAGACCCTGGCGGCACAAACTTTTTTGCAGCAGCAATTCTTTTCTATGAAAAACAGTTGCACAGCACTCCTGGCACGGCGCAGCTTGCGCTGCAATGGTCGCGGCTCGGGAGCCGCTCTTCCTGCCGTTCAGAGCACTGGGCTACATAACTGACCGGCTGCCCTTTGCCGTGCAGCGGCTGGGGCGCGAGACGTATGTTACCGTCAGCGTGGGCAAGGCCTGGCAGGTGTGCATCCTATGTACACTGCATTTGCAGAGAGCATGCCTTTTTATGCCTTGCAGCTTGTGCCAAGGCTAGCCGTGTGTATGCACGAGGCCACGACACGGCCTGCACGTGCACTTGCGGCAGCACACCATTCTGCAAACGGCTCTAGGCGGGTGTGCACGCAGGTGTTCAACTGTGCGCAGCTGCGGCTCACGCTGGTCGGTCCCCAGGTGGGAGCCCCGCGCTGCGCGCGTGCTGTCCCTGGCTCCGCCGCAGCTGTCAGGCTCTCTCTGAGCGGCTGGGCAGTCGCCGAGTGTGTGAGCGAGCGTGCGGTGCTAACGGGTGCCGGCTGCCCGCGTTCGCGGGGCAGCTGCCGCACAGCATCACGGCGCTGGCGGTGCAGAAGGACCTCACGTTCGCCGCCGTGCGCGCGGACATCCTGGTCTGCCAGCGCGTGCACTGGTGCGCCGCGCGGCTGGCGTGCGTGGCCCGTCTGCGCAGCGCCGTATCACACAGGCTGCCCCAGGCTGGCCCGGCGCAGCAGCGCGAGCAGCCATGCGAGTCCAGCACCGCAGCGTGCTGCACTGCACACCTGCATGCATGAAAGTGCACATAGAGAGCACGGCGCGCGCTGGCGTGCCACCAGCGGCGGGCGCGCGGGGCGGCAGTGTCGGGACGCTGCGGGGCCACCGCGCCGGCATCCTGCAGCTGCTGGTGCTCGGCGACCGGCTGCTGAGCCTGGGGTCCGACCGGCAGCTGCTGGTCTGGGCGGTCGGCGAGTACGGCGAGCCCCTGGCGCGCCCCCGCCCCGCCTGCGCCCACGCGCAAGCCGGCCTGGCCGCGCGCGTACGGCGCCGGAGTCCTGTGCGGCTCTGCATCGCGCACTCAGGCTGCTTTGTGCATTACTGTATCGCACAGCATATCGTAGCTTGCGGAGGGCACACACGTGGTACCAGGCGCGCACGGGAGTGCCCAGTCGGTCGCTGACGGTGCACGGCTCCGCAGCTCCAGCTGTCCTTGCAATCGACGGCCCGCGTTCACTCCTGCTCCTAAGGCCGGCCGCTCGGATGCCGTGCCACTCCTACTCTTGAGGCTGGCCGCTCGGGCGCCGCGCCAGGCCAGCATCGCGCTGGGCGACGACTTCCAGCCGACGTGCATGGCGCACCCGGACACCTACCTGAACAAGGTGGTGGTGGGCGGCGCGGACGGGCGCCTGCAGCTCTGGAACTTTGCGAGCGGGCAGCGGCTGTTCGAGTTCCGGCCCGCGCGCTGCGCCGTGCGCTGCCTGGCGGCCTCGCCGGCGCTGGACGTCGTCGGCGTCGGCCTGGCCGACGGGCGCGCGCCCGCGCGCGGGCCTGCATGCAGTTCGGTTTTCAACCCTAGAAGCATGTGCTGCTTGGGGGGCCGACCGGGCATCTTCACGGGCATTGGAACGGGAAGCGCCGCCAGGCCTGCGATGCTGCCAAAAAGACCCTCCGAGAACGGCGCAAAAGCGTCCCGTGTGCGCGCCCGCAGCCGGGCGCTGCTGCACAACCTGCGCTACGACGAGCCGGTCGCCGAGTTCGCCAACGCCTCGGGCGTCGGCGCCGCCACGACCGCGGGCGGCGCCGACGGCGCGCCGCCGCGCGCCGCCGGCGGCGGCGCCTGCACCGCCATCTCTTTCCGGACAGGTGGCCTGAATGTGGAACAAGGGCGATGTGCCTGACTCTTGCACGCAGCCCAAAAGGAACGGCGTGGGCGGTCCCTGGTATGGCCACGTCTGCGGCTTGAAGGTGCAATGGGCTGCCCGTGCATACAGGGTTTGTGTCGCGGTCATGCTGGCATGGGCGCTCTGTGGGGCGGCTCCCACACAGCGTGTGGCGCTGTAGCGCAGTTCAAGCGCGGGCGTGCAGGAGTCAACTGATCGGCCAGCGGCGCAGGCGTCGGCGCGCCGCTGATGGCGGCGGGCGGCGGCGCGGGCGCGGTGACGGTCTGGGACCTGGAGGCGCGCCGCCTGGCGACCGTCGTGCGCGACGCGCACGACGCGCCGCTGACGTCGCTGCACTTCTTTGCGGGCGAGCCGCGGCTACTCAGCGGCGGCGCCGACAACGCGCTGAAGCAGTGGCTGTTCGACGCGCCAGACGGCGCCGCGCGCCTGCTGCGCTTCCGCAGCGGCCACGCCGCGCCACCGGCGGTCGTGCGCTTCTACGGCGAGGCCGGCACGCGGCTGCTGTCGGCGGGTGCGGCCCGTGGAGGCCCCGGGGGCAGAGCTGCAGCTGCGTGCAGCTTGCGTCAGTGGCCCGGCGGCTCGAAGATTGTTTTTCGTGAGCGCGCTGCCGGTTGGGGCAGTGCGCTTTGCGCGTCTGCAGGCGGTGCACCGAGAGAGCGGCGCGGCGTGCAGAAGCTGATGTGTGCTCCTCAGCATGTAATTTCGGGCCTGCGCCCCGCCGCGCGCGCCGCCAGGTGACTTGTGCTCCGCGTCCTGTACGCCGCCGCGAGCGCTGTTGAGCAGCCGCAGCCGCTGTTGAGCAGCCGCGGCCGCCCGCCCCCATCGTTCGTTCGAGCGCCTGACCTGCGGGCGCCGCGCCCGCGCGTGCAGGCCAGGACCGCGCGTTCCGCATGTTCTCCGTGGTGCAGGACGCGCAGAGCGCGGAGCTGAGCCAGCGGCACGTCGCGCGCCGCGCCAAGCGCCTGAAGGTCGACCAGGCCGAGCTCAAGCTGCCGCGCGTGGTCGCCCTCGACGCGTGCCAGGCGTGCCGGCGTCATGGCGTTGCCAAAGAAGAGCCCAGCATCCTCTGTGGAGGGAAGGGACAGCACTGCATTGGCTGAAATGCACAGCATCACATGCACACACCACGGCAGTGCGGCGACATGTGTGAGAGCATGCAGCCGCGGAGACAGCCCTGCGAGCGTATTGTGAGTACACACCATGTAGTGACCGCGGGGCCTAGCGCTTGCTTGCTTGCTGGCAGGCTTGGCAGAGGCTTGAGAGCCCAGGCGGTCCCTGGCCGCCCTGCGAGCTGCCACGTGCGTGAGCCGGCCGACCTGCACGCCGTGCAGTTGCGAGCGCAGCCCTGCCTGTCAACCTAACCCTAACCCTATATCACCCTGCCGCACAGCTGCGCGAGCGCGACTGGGCCAACGTGGTCACCGCGCACGCGGGCGACCCGGCGGCTTACTCCTGGCGCCTGGCGCACCTGGCGCTCGGCGACGCGGTGCTGGGCCCGCCGGCGGGCAAGCGCGAGCGCGGCGCGGACCCGCAGCCGCCCGCGCCAGCCACCGCGGTCGCGCTGAGCAGCTGCGGCAACTTTGCGCTGGTCGGCTCGGCGGCCGGGCGCGTGGACCGCTACAACATGCAGTCTGGGCTGCACCGCGGCTTCTACGCGCGGTGCGCGGCACGGTCTGCCAGCGTCCTCATCCCGGGCATGAGCGCGGCGTCACCCGGGTGGCGGCAGGGACGCCAGCAGCGCCCTCGGTCACTTGAGACGCCGCACTGCGTAGCTGGCGGCAGCCCCGCGCCTGCGGCACGTGCGCTCAGACTCCGTACATCTCAAGCAGCAGCGCTGGGCGCCGTAGCGGCCAGCCCATGGCGTGCTTGCAGCCCCGCGCTAGGAAGCACGTCTGCTCTTGCTGCGGGCCGGAGCAGCGCGGGCAGGGCGGCTGACCCGCGCTGCCGGCGCGCAGCAGCGCGCCGGACGCCAACGCGCACGACGGCGCGGTGGTCGGCCTGGCGGTGGACGCCGCCAACCGGCTCATGGTCAGCGGCGGCTACGATGGGCGCCTGCGCATTTGGTCCTTCAGGGCGCGTTTTGATGTTATATGCTTATGTACACATTTGTGTGGGTATCATTTGCTTGCTTGAGAAGCTGTGCAGCTGATAAGCACAGCTGACAAGTCGTAATATGAGCGGCGGGACAGTGCCCATGCAAACAGCGGTGCCGATGGCGGCCGGCCCACTGGGACCCAGCCAGCACACACTGCAGAGGGCCGGCCAGGTTGTGCAGGAGGGCATCATGCATGCAGAGCGCATCGGTGACCGGCTGATTGCGGCCGGGGCGGCAGGCGCGGCGGCTGCGTGCGGAGCTGGACGCGGGCAGCCCGCTCACGCGCGTATGCCAGCACGCGGGCAGCGCGCTGCTGGCCGCCGCCGCTGACGACCTGGTCATACGCATGTGCGCCCGCCCAGCTGGCGTACCCCCAGACCCCACCCCTGGCCCTCGCCCGCCCACCTGCCACAGACCCTGGGCCCTCAAGCAGGCGAGTGGAGCGGCCTCAAGGGCTGGATGATTTGAATGCGGATCCAGAACAACAGAGCCGAATGGACAGGGACGGCCGCGCAAGGGTTTTGGTCCCAGTGGCTGCAGCGGGGCTCCCCCGCCCGCCTGGTTCGCTAGGTGTCCGGCCCCGGCGGCGGCGCCCGCGCGCCCAAGCCCGCGCCCTTCCCGGCCAGGTACGACTACGAGGCGGCGCGCCTGGTGCGGCGCTTCCGCGGGCACACCGACCGCATCACCGACCTGGCGCTGGCCGCAGACGCGCGCTGGCTGCTCTCGGCCTCGCTGGACGGCAGCCTGCGCGTGTGGGACGTCCCCGCCGCGGTCTGCCTGCAGGCGCGCCCCCGCCCGGCCGGCCCAATGGTCAGACCTGTAGCACCTGCGCATGTTGCCTGCTTCTGTCCTCCCCAAAGAAAAGCCGGGCGCGCTCTTCAGCCGAGCGCCCGGGCGCGGCCTGCCGCAGCAGCGCTCGCGCTGCCTTGCTCCCGCTTCCAAGTGCCTGGATGGCTTCCATGTCCTGCCAGCCCCATGTGCTGCACCGCTGAGAGCAGGCCCTTGCCCCGTGTGGCCGCCCCCATCATCCTCTTCTGCTTGCTTGGGTCGCCCTTCCAGACTGGCGCCAACACCCTCGTTAAAACCGTCTTGCCGTGAAACAGGTGCAGCGCCTGGGCGCGCCCGCGCCTGCGCTGTGCCTGTCACCGACTGCCCACCCGCTGGCCGGACCGGCTCCCCACTCATTACCCCCTGGGTTATCAACCCTAGTCGTGGGCCTTGCAGGTGCTGCGCCTGGGCGCGCCGGTGACCGCGCTGAGCCTGTCGCCGGCGATGGACCTGCTGGCCACCGCGCACGCGGGCCGGCGCGGCCTGTACCTCTGGGCCAACGCGCTCGTGTACGGCCGCGGCGCGGAGGCCGTGCCCAGCGAGGCGCCGCTGGACGCGCGCCTGCCCGCGCTGGCCGCAGGCGCGCCGCGCGCACGCCCAACGCGGCCCTTGCGCCGCGCACCCAAGCAGGCCGGGCGCCCTCGAGCAGACGCCCACTACTCGCTTACGACACTACGGGCTCCGCGTGCGGCGCTTTTGGTGCAGCGCTACAGGTTGTCCTACACTCGAGCTAGAAGCATGAGCGTGAGCTGTGCGTGTGTGGTGGGGAGCAGGCAGAGGCGAGGGCGAGGCAGCTGACGCCTTGCCCTCCAGCGACGAGGAGGCGGACGACGCCTTGCCGCGGCGCTTGCCAGACCCCGGAGGGGCTGCAGACCCCAGCGCCGCCGCCGACGGCGACGCCAACGGCGACGCCATCGGCGATGAGCAGGGCGGGGTCGGTCCGGGTGTACCAGGGTCTGAGCCGGGGTACGAGCGGCGGGACGCGGGCGGCGCGCCCGTGCCGCTCGCGCCGGAGCTGGCCACGCTGTCGCTGCTGCCGCGCAGCCAGTGGCAGAGCCTGGTGCACCTGGAGGCCATCAAGGCGCGCGGCCCCCTGGCGCCTCCGCCGAGCGCGCTGCGGGGACCTGCAAGTCACTAGCCTCTGTTAGTCTACTTGCCAGTGGCAGAGCCTGGTGCACCTGGACGCCATCCAGGCGCGCGGCCCCTGGCGCCTCCGGTAAGCGCGGGGCAGGAATAGGGGTAGGATTAGTTTGGTGTAGGGTAGTGTTGGGCCCTATCCATGACTCTATACCCCCATAGGTGGCAGGGAATGGCCAGCAGCATGCCTGCTGCCATGCCTGCTTGCTCGGCAAGCTCCCTACATGAAGAGCGACAACGCCGCTGCCAGCCTTGCGCACCTCCTCCCCACCCTTGGACCTTATTACTGCGGCGCCCGTGCCCGGCCCGGCGCGCAGGAGCGCAGCCTGCGCCCACACCTCGGCACCTCACACCTCTGGCGAACGTGCACGGCGCGGCGCGCAGGAGCGCAGCCGGCTCCCACACCCGTGCACCTCTCACGTGCGGCGACCGTGCGCGGCTGGGCGCGCAGGGGCGCAGCCAGCTTCCAACTTTAACCCTAACCCTAAACCTACACCCTGCACCTCACGCGTGCGGCGAACGTGCTCGGCCGGGCGCGCAGGGGCGCAGCCTGCTTCCAACCCTAACCTAAACCCTAAACCTACACCCGTGCACCTCACGCGTGCGGCAACCGTGCGCGGCCCGGCGCGCAGGAGCGCAGCCGGCCGCTGCAGCCGCCCCAGAAGCCGGAGGCGGCGCCCTTCTTCCTGCCGACCGTGGCCGGCCTGGGCGGGGCGCCCGCGTTCGACCCGCCCGCCGCGCCCGAGCCGGCCGCCGCGGCCGGGCGGAAGCGGAGGGCGAGGGACGCCGGCGCCGCGGCGGCGGCGCAGCTCACGGCGGCGCAGGGCTGGGGCGCCGGCGGGGAGGCGGGAGGCGGGGGTGAGGAGGATGCGGGGCGGGGCGGCGAGGCGGGCGCGGGCGCGCGCGACCGCGGCGCCGCAGCGTCCACGTCAGGCGCGGCCTTGCCGGCGCGCGGCGCGGCGTCAATCGCTTGCACATGAGCTTGCCATGGCCAATTTAGTTCCGCTCCACTCTTTGCCTATAGAGCAGTTGGCGCCTGAGCAGCAGACAGCAACACAGTGCACCCAAAGCCCGCTCTCCCGCGTTGCTGGCTGTAGAGATGTGCCCCACCTCACGCGGGTTTTCGTGTGAAGTGATGTGAAGTGCTGCATTGCACACAGTCTGTGAAAAGCATGCCGAGCTGCGGCGGCACGAGGGCCGGCCATCAGAGCATGCCGAGCTGCGGCGGCACGAGGGCCGGCCGTCAGGGCGGCCGCACGCGGGCGCAGGGCGGCCGCGGTCGCGCGTGCTGGCGCCCGGCGCGGCGGCGGCCGCGGGCGGCCTGGTGCGCCGGCTGCGCGAGGGCGCCGCTGCCGGCGACCACGCCGCGCTGGTCGCGTACCTGCGCGGCCTGGCGCCGTCCGCGCTCGACCAGCAGCTGCGCGCCATGCAGGCGCGCGCGTCCGGCCTGCACGCACAAGTCGCTGCTTAGCTCTGTCACGATGCTGCGCACGGGCACACGCGTGCATCCCACCGTGTGTGCATGGCATCAAGCCCCAGACTTTCCAGGCACTCGCGCTCTGGAACCTGCCCGAAGTCCGCGCTCCCACCCTCTCCACTCGATGCCTATGACGCCTATGCGAGGAATGCATGGCATCGACCACCATGCAGCGCTGGAAGCAGGCATGGAGCTGGTCAGCACCTGCGCATGCGCCGAGCAGCTATGAAGGATTTCAACTCTGAGGACACCTAACCCTAACCCTAACTTACATGTGCGACAGCCTGCACGCGCGCGCAGGTGCTGGAGGGCGTGTCGGGGCCGGAGGAGGTGGCCGACCTGGGGCGGCTGCTGGGCTTCCTGGGCGCCGAGCTGGCCGCCAACCGCAACTTCGAGTTCGCGCAGGCGCTGCTGCGGCTCACGCTGCAGGCGAGCCCGGCGGCGCCCGCGGCGCTTGTATCTGCCAGCGCGCTCCAATAGAGCGCTGGCAAGCGTGCCTGACTCATGTCGTCGCTCCCTGGCGGGTGGGACCGACTGTGACGGTGGACAACCATGCAGGTGCACGGGGAGGCCATCGCGCGGGAGGACGAATTGCGGATAGCCGCTGCGAGCGTGGAGCGGCACGTGCAGAGCACGTGGGGGCGATTAGAAGCTCTGCTGCAGGGCGCGCGGTGCATGGTGGCCTTCTTCGGCAACTGGCAGGCATAAAGCAAGGTGCCTAGTAGGAGTTAGGGGTGGTAGGGCCTGGTGGCGATTTGAACTTCCTGCGATCTTTCGAGCAGACGCCTTCATCTGCCTGGGCGCCTATCGTACACTATCGGCCTGCTGCACCAAGCTACATACACCTGTATGTATGCCTAGCTGGAGGATGCCGGAGGATGGTTAGCCGTATGCGGATCCTGGGCACAGCCTGCTTCGATGCAGCACAGCAGCCTTCTGCAAGCACTGTTGGCAGGCTTGCTGTGCGCCCAGCTCGCCAGCGCGGGCAGAGAGCCTCCCGCGTTTGTCCCACTGAGCTCGAGGAAGAACTCTGTAGCGCAGAATGCCCAGCCGGTGGTACCTGCGCAGGACCTGACACCAGAGTACGACACGTGCTGTGAGCGCACACAGCCTCCCGCCCCGATCAGTGTGCCCGGCGATCGACAGCCATCGGGCCATTTCCTTTGATGTTCAGTGCATGGACTCGGCGAACTTGCTGCGTTTCGTGGCCTGAGCCAGCCTGCTCTGCTGCAGTCGGCAACCACAGCCTCTACGAGGACCAAGGCTGGTTCAAGCTGCCAATCCCGGTCTACCAGAGGGACCGCGCCGCAGCGCTGCAGAACGTGGTTGCACTCCTGCTGAACGGCGGCGCAGCGCAGCCCGCACAGGTGTGAGTCACCTCCTGCGCAGGCAGCTTGGCACCCGCAAGCTCCCCTGACAGCGCATCGCGCTGCGGTCCCACTTTTGTGGGGCTGCGCTTGGTGCCCACGCGAGCGCGTCTGCGCAGGCGGACGCGGCGGCGGCGCTGGACGCCATCTACGCGCGCGGCGTGCGCTTTCAGGCGCCTGACATCGCTCGCTCGCGCAGCCACGCGGGCGACCCCGCGCGCCTGCACCGTGCGTTGGCCAAGCTGCTGCGCGGTGCGCGGGCTGCGGCGCTCCCCCGCCCCTCCTCCCGCCTATGGGGCCCGAACATGCCTCTGGCCGGTCGTTTGCTGTCACCGCGCGGCTCGCAGCCCGCACGCGCTCCCTGCATCATGACTACTTACAGTTGCGTTTGTTTGAATTCGCAGGCGAGCCCATCTCTGTGCTGATCCTTGGCGGCTCGATCGAGGCGGGCGCCGACCTGGCTTCACCCCCAGACTCCTACTTTGTGCGCCCCACTACCCGGCTCCCTTTGCCGGGCTGCCGATGCTGGCAGGCACACTGCGCTCACGTGCCCGCCCTGTCTGATGCCAGCACCGTCCGTCGGCGCAAGATTGACGCAAGGCCAGTAGGCTGCGAGCCTGCTTGGCAGACGCGCTCTGCTCGTTCAAGTCAACAGGGTGTGGGATTGAAGTCCTACTCTCTCTCTGCCGCGGGGCCGCGCAGGGACAGGTGGCGCACTGGCTGAACACGACGTTCCCGCCCAGCCAGGGCCAGCACACCTTCCACAACGGCGGGCGCTCCTCCACGGGCAGCCCCTTCTTCGCCAGGCGCGCCGCCCCCGCGCGGTCGGGGCCTGCTCGGCCAGGGTGTCGGGCACCCGACGCCGCGCGCACAGAAGCTGCGGGGCGGCGGGCGGGTGCATGAGCGTCTTGGCCAGCTGCAAGGCTGCGTCATGCGTTATCGGGGTGTCAGGCAACCATGCGGGTGGGCGTGACACCCCGAGCCCACCCCAGGGGCAGAGGCTGACGGGGGATGCTGCCGCGCAGCTGCCTGCATGACCACGTGCCGGACCCCACGGTTGACCTGGCGCGCCCCAGCCGCCTGCCCCGCGGCCTGGCATGGCTTCCTGTCGTGTGCTGCGCCGCTGGTGCCTGCACCAGAGCCTCTGTGCTCCGCGACATGCGCGTGACGCCGCCCCTGGCGACGCAGGTCCTGCTGCAATTTGACGTGAACGACGGCGTGCGCACGCCCGCGTTCAACAATTCGCACAGGTGGGGGCGCGCTGTGCTGCATGCGCCCCGCGGCCTACCCTGGCTGCGTGCCCACCATGCCGCCAGCACCTTGACAATGCAAGCAGGGGTGGTTGTTCACAGTGCATTGCTGACACAGTACAGCTCAGGCCGCGCTTGTGAATCGGTGCTTCCTCGGCGTCCAAGCCTTGTGGTAAAGCATCCGCAGCTGGAAGAGCTGCAGAGGGCTCGCATGCACCCAAAAGCAGCGCACCGCGCGCGCGCCGCACGCGACAGCCTGCGGTGCACGCCCTCACGGCACTGCGTAGGCGACCACAGAGCCCGGGCGCTGCAGTTGCGGGCGCGGCCGCGCGCAGGCGCGCGCTCGAGGTGCTGATGCGCAAGCTGCTGCAGCTGCCGGCCGCGCCGGCGGTCGTGTACCTGCACTGGTGGAGCCCGACGGCCAACCAGGGCTCGCGCTCGTTCTGGAACCACACCGTGGAGCCCGAGTCGGGCACGCTGGCCGCGTACTACGGCCTGCCCACGCTGACGCTGCGCGACGTGTGGCACCCGCGCTGGGCGGCCAACGAGCGCGGCTTCCTCAGCCGCGACGTCATGTGCTCCGTCAACCACCCCAACTACCTGGGCCACCAGTGCGCGCCGCGCCGGCGCTGCATGTATGCAGGGTTTGTTTTAGGGTCCCAGCGCTCATGCTGGGTTCCGGTCTCCCAGCGCTCGCGCCGGGCTCTGCATGGCTGTGTGGGAAAGCCGCATGCCCCTGATTTGGACACAGAGCGGGGCGAGCGGCCGGCCGCCGCCAAGCCCCGCCGCAGTGGGGCGCCAGCCGACGCGAGCGTGGCTGGGCGTGCGCAGGTACTTCGCCGACCTCATCATCGCGTTGCTCCAGGACCACCTGGCGGCGGCCGCGCTGGTCCCCGGCCTCGGGGCTGCGCCGGGCGCCCCGGCTGCGCTGCCCGAGCCGATGCTGCCGGGGAACCACGAGGCCAACGCCGGCCTGGTGTGCCTGCACGACGAGTCGCTGCACGAGGC
>JAABUY010003725.1_pt1 | contig 16487 bp, 18 predicted proteins | sample 5560271 | NCBI WGS metagenome assembly JAABUY01 (sample SAMN10711886, study PRJNA513374) | rock metagenome | isolation source: Antarctica rocks | place: Antarctica: Victoria Land, University Valley
AAGCGCCTTGGGTGCCATAAGCGCCTAATGCCGCCTATTCTTCCGGTATGACCTCGTCGAACAGGGCTGGCTGGCTCTGCAGCCGCGCGATCGCCGCGCGATCCCGTTCGAGCTGCTGGATGCTTTTTTCGGGCGTCGGCAAGTCCTCGGGCATGGTGCCTCCGAACTCCTCGATCGTGCGCCGCACCCCGCGGCCGACCTCGAAATGCGTCCTGTTCGCGGCCGTCTTCCCCTGCACGCCCTCGCGCCGAATTTTCGCCTCGGCCTGGGTCGATCGGAAGAGGTTCGCGGCGAGCTCCTCGGACCCGGCGTGGTCGAGAATAGCCGCCGTCTTCGCGAGTCCCTTGCGCACGCGGATCTCGCGCTGCCCCAGCCCGTTATAGAGACCCTGATAGCCCGCGTCGGTGAACACGGCGAAATCGCGCGGCGTGATGACCCCGGCCCCGCGCGCCGTGGTGGCCAGTTGCTTGTTGTGGTCGGCGAGCTGGTACCTCAGGTAGATGCGCTTCTGATTTTCGGTGAGGCCGGCGAGTTCGTCGGCTTGCTCCTGGCGACGCACCTGCACAACGAAATAGGTCTGTCCAAGGGCCACGATTTCTTTCGTTGGATCGGCGTTTTGGATGATCAAATAGCAGGCGTAGCGGCTGAGTTTGTAGGAGGGAAGGGAGCGCCGGGCGCCCTTCCCGGTGAAGATCATCTCATGTGCCGGCATGAAATGATCCTCTGACTGTTGCTTGCTGTTGATGCAGGACACCCGCGCCCGCTCAATGACAACCTTGAAGGCCTGCCACTGAGAGTAGTCCAAGAGTCGTCCCATGTCGCGCGCGAACCAATACTCGCGTCCATCGTCGTCACGGTGCCGGATCGCCTCGAACGGCGAGCGATGATCGCCCGGCTCACCCGTCGTATCGGCGTCAGCTGGTGCGCTGACCAACGAGTTCTCGCCTGTCCCTGTGGTGCTCTTCGGCATTTTTATCCCTGCTATTACGCGTGCTCCATCGCGCGGATCATCTCATTGCTGCCCCCATGGTACCACGCGGCATGATCATGTCATGGGCAGCAATGAGATGATCCGCGTGCTAGTATCTCCATCTCGGTACTTTGTCAGACAGGAGTGCAGGGGGCTGAAGGGCCGCCCAGTTGCGACGGCGGCAAACAGATGTGCTGGTCGACGACGGTGGGGAACAATCTCCCTCAGACGGTAATTGTCTCTAAAACAACTGCCTACCGGCACGCCAACACGCGGACGGGTGCGCTTGTGCAAGAAATTAGTATCTGTGCGCATCTGAGCCACCGTCTTGACAAACCCTCGCCACTGCTGTAGCTCGTCGACTATGCTAAGTTTGATGTCATCATCCTGTTCAGAAGGGGGGACCATGTCGGACCCGTCGGACCAACTGCCCGCCCAGCCCAGCGAAGAGTATCTCGAGGCCGTCGGTATCGGGCCGCGCGATCCCATCCGGCTCGACCAGATGTCCATGGCGCGGCATGCCTGGCGCGAAAAAGCCAACGAGTGGATTCGGGCACATGCGGTCTCGGTGCAACCGACGCGGGCCGATGTCGATGCTTGGGCGCAAGCCAACCGATCGGAGCGATGGCAGGACGACCCGGCGGGCGTGCGATGGTGGTGGGAGACACGCGGCCTCATCGCCTACGGCCTGGGCGACGATTGGTTGTGGCGGCCGACGGAGGCACCGCCGAGCTATGTCCTCGCCGCCGTCGCCGCGGAGCCAGCCCCCGCCCACCCCGATGGGGAAACACCGTCCGCCCCGGCGACCGACCGGCCCCTCGGCCCGACCGCAGAGTCGCCCGGCTACGAGATGGTCCGTGGCATCCTCGCCGCGATGCAAACCGAGAACGAGCGATGGCAGATGTCCGAGACCGGGGCACCCACCTTCCGCTGGGTGAGCGAGACCGGGGCCATCAGCACGAGCATCCAGAGGCCGAACAACCGCCAGACGGCAGACCCCGGCGTGCAGACCGACCTATGGGCCATCGCACGGGCACTTGGGGACCGCGACGGGGACGTCCTGCTAACGGCCCTCGCACACGCCCTCTCAGGGTACGGGCGCATGGACGACGGATCGGTTGTCCTGACCACCGATGCCATCCTCGACTTCCGCGACCGTGTCCCCAAGACGCGCCGCCTGCCGGGCGGTAGCTACGTCCTCTCCAGCCACCGCACGCGCGACCGCACCACGGTCGCCGAGTGCATGCGCCGATTGGACCACGTGTACGTGAGCTTGCACCGCAAGGGCACGCGCAAGCGTTCCATCGTGTACGAGTCCAAAGTCCTGCTCATCCTGGGCCGTATGGTCCAGGAAGGGATCGATGGCGAAGACCGGGTTATCCTGGGCTGGCGCTACCGCATTGGCGATTGGCTCGACCCGGCCACAATGGCCAGCGGCCCCCAGCTAGCCGGGCTGCTCTACAAGGCGGTCGGCTACGACCCGCTCCGCCAAGTGTTCGAGAAGCGCCTAGCCCACTTCATCGTCCTCTACGGCTGCGTCGACACGCGTCAGGAACGACACCTGACAATGACGGTGGGGGATCTGCTCGACAACGCGCAGTTGTCCGACGAGGGGGACCCTGCACGGCCTGGCGAAATCCGCCGGCGTTTCGAGCGCGCGCTCGACCAACTCCACGCTGACGCCGTGATCATGGATGTGGTCGCGGGGGATGGGACCGTCCAGGAGTCGGCTTGGGCCTACTCCGCCGAGGGCCAAGCGGTGCTGGAGCAGCTGCCGCGCTATGACTGGCTCGCGCAGTGGCGCGGGGCGACGGTCCGCCTCACCCTCCCCGCGACGGCCACGCCACGCCTCATAGGGACCGCGACTCCGCGCCCGCGGGGACGGCCGCGCAAGGATGCCGACGGCATCCACCAGCGCGGCGCGCGGCAGCTCCCGCTCCTGGCAGAACCTGGCGCTACCTGAACGGCGTCCTGCCATACGCCACGCGACAGCGCGCGACTATCTCGGGTAGGGACGGGCGCGTCGATGCTCTCTTCCCCGCGCGATCAATTGATGGCGTGGATAACGTCGGCGGCGTCGACGATATTAGACATTACTGCTGCACTCGCGCCACCTCGCACACCGCCCAAATTAGACCCTATTCCTGCACTCAACTGTGACGCTCGATGCATTCCCCCTGCCTATATGAGTGCGCATATCGAGACGCTACCTACGCACTCGGCCTCGCGCGAAATATCTCAAAATTTGACGCCACCGCCGCACTCGGCCGCGTGCAAAATAGCGTCTAATTAGACGCTATCGCTACACTCGCGGGTGACGCTCGGCCGCGACCGCCTGGCCTTGCCTCAGCCTCGCTGCGACGTCGGGCGGGGCCAAGAGACACCTGTCATCGCGCGCCCTGAAGATGTGCGCGGCCACGGGTCCCATGTACAACAGGAGAAAATAGGCGCGACCGGGACATTCGCCCGGGGCGGGAAATCATGGAAATGGGACGCTATCCCAGCACTCGGGCGGTGGGGGAAATAGACCGCACGCCCGCGCTCCCGTCAGCCACTTCGTCGCTCAGACCCGGCGACAACAGGGACGCTACCCCCGCACTCGAACCGCAGCGAAATGCCCCGAAAAACGGCCTAAAATAGACGCCATCCCCGCAATCGGCCGCGGAGTGATGCGTTGACAGATGCGCACGGGGATATTATCACTCAACTATAGTGGACTGGATCAGTAGGCGTTTGACGTCGGCGGGAAGCGTTGCGTCGGCCGTCGAGCGGGGACCGATGCGGAGCCCTGCTTCGCGAATTGGTGTCTATGCATCCAAATCATGCGCGTCGATGGCGGCGATAGGACGCCGTTCGCACTGTCAGGACGCTTTGCATGGGGACGATGCTCTTCATAGCAGTGTCGCGTGTTCGCCGATCCAGTCTACAACGAGGGCGACATCGATTCGCCTATCGAGGGGAGGTGGTACTAGCTCCCGGACCCGATGGCAGATGGCACGTCTGTTCGGGCGTGCGACGGCGGCGGGGCAGGGTTCATAGCGGACAGATACACGAAACCCAGCGATGGCCATCGCTGGGTCACGTACCGGTCTTATAATATCTGGCGCTGGCCCGGGTCGCCAACTCGCTACCAGCGCCGCAGTCCAGACCTGACAACGCGCGACGAAAGTAGTGCTCCGCGCGCGATGGCAGGCCTAGCAGGGCTCTCTTTGTGCCCAGAAAGGATACCCTATGCCTATCACAAAGCATAGTAGTGGTGCACATGCTTGTCAACGCGATGGCGCGTCGCTGGCGCTGGCGGCATTGGATGACGGCGGGTCCCGCCTCACCGCGCGCTACGGTACGCCGGTCCTGGCGGCCGGCTACACTGCCATACCCAATCTCGTGCGCCGCCACTGGCGCGCGCTCGGTGCGACGTATGGCGACTTCTACCTGTATCAGGTCGTGATGGAGCACAAGTGGACAGCCGCGCATCCGCGCCTACGGGCGCAAGAAATCGCCGCGGGGATGGGGACGCACGGGCGGCAGGTTCGGGAGCATGTCGCCCGCCTGGAGAGGCTGGGGCTGCTCGTCGTCCGTCCCGGCCCGAGGAACCGCTCCACGTACAACTTCGATCCGCTCCACGCGCGCGTCGTCGTGCTGGAGCGGGAGGCGCGGGCACGGGCAGAGGAGGAAACCGCCGCGAAGTGGGTGGCTCGGGACGCGATACCGGGAGGAAACCACCGCACGGTGGGGGAGGAAACCGCCGCCTATCAAAGAAACGTATCCAAGACTTCGAGTTCAACTTCGATACCCCCTACCCCCGTGGACGATCAACGAACGGAGGTACCGAAACCCGCACGACGACGTGCTGTCCATCCGCACCCTCACCGCCCCTCTCTCCATCGCCATGACCATGCCTTCCACCAGCGCAACTCGGATGTCCCGCCCGTCCAGACACCCGACGTGGCGAGGATGAGTCATTCCACGGCCGATGTGGGGATCGTGCAGGCGGCACGTGACGGCGACGACCGGCCGGTTGTCGCGCTGGTAGAGGCGTTGAGCGCCGAGTTCGGCGATACGGCGGCATCGAACGTGACCCAAGCCCGCAACCACAGACGAGAGGCGGACCTCGCGCAGCCAGACTACATCCGTGTGCTGAACGAGGCGGCGGCGCGCACACGTGCGCGCCGGCACAAGCTTGCCAACCCGATGGGCTATTTCTTCATAGTCGTGCGAGACCTGTTGTTCAATCCCGCCGCTCCGCCCGGGCCGCCATCGGACGCGCGCCGTCACGCGCCGCCAGCGCGCGCCGGCGGCGGAGGCAGGGCGGGACGCCGAGACGCGCTGCCGCCCGCGCCATCGGCGTACTGGGCCGCGTTGACGACTATCCAACAAGGGGCGCGGGCCTATGCCGAGACGGTTGCCGACGACATCTGGCGATTGGTGCTGTGCGAGTTGGCCGAAACGATGACCGTAGAGAACTTCGACATGTGGCTGCGAGGTACATTCGTCGTGGAACGCGACGATCAGCATCTGGTCATCGGCGTGCCCCAAGCTTTCAATCGCGACTGGTTGGAGCGCAAGTTGCACCCTCGTGTCGACAGCATTCTGTGTCGCGTCGGTTATGGACACCTCGCCGTCGCGTATGTCGTCGCGGAGCCGCCCTGCGCGGCGCGAGACACAGGATCTGCGGCGGCGGTGGTCTGACCTGGCGTAGAACATCGATAGGTGGATGCTCGCGTATTCCCGGCCGCGCGGCTCCGGCCGCGAGCCCCTCGTCGCCTAGTCCTCGTATGCCGCGATGAGCGCGCCCAGCGCCGCGTGCGCTTCTCTGAGCATCGCTCGTTCACTGTTGTCCAGCGACGTGGCCTGCCGCACGTAGGCCTGGATATGGAGCAGCAGATCTTGTGTCGCGCGCACGTGAGCGCACGTTTCGCCCTGATTATCGGAGGCGGTGCGAGGTTCGTCCGATACACCGGAGGTAAGCCTCGCCCGCAGCTCATCCTCGGCCGGGTCGGCCGTCGGTTTATGGACCGTGCGCGAATGTGCGCGTACCTGGATCTCCTCAACCAGCGCCGATGGCGGGGTGTGGGATATCCCACGCTGCTCTTGCTCATCATTAGTGACGCTGCCGTGGGGTGCGCCACCCCGTTTAGGCTCACCGATGGTATTACTGGCGTGGGATATCTCACGCGTCGCCCCTCCGGAATCGCTTGCCTCGTGGCCCGCGGCGCTCGCCTCGCGCTCGGCCGCTGCAGCGCCCGAAGAGGGTGCCGCTTGGAGGCGGGCAAGACGCTGTCGCGCCTGGTGGGCCTCGTTGAACCGCGTCGCGTCTCGGACGGTCTTGATCCGCCCGTCTCGCACCCGCGCAATCGCCTCGTCCCGGATCTCCTCGGGGAGCCCGAGCACGGTGCCGGCCGCGGTTGCCGTGATCGTGCCGCTATTGACTACATCGGCCAGGATGGGGTGGCGGGCGAGCCGCAGCAGTTCGCTGATGTCCGAGTAGTCGCGCCCGATGCGCCGGGCGATGGTTCGCGCGCTGTGCCCGTAGCGATCTTGCATGCGGACGACGGCGGCCATGTAGTCCGGCCGGCTCAGGTCGTTGCGGGCAACGTTCTCGGCCACGGCATCAGCAAAGGCCTCGGCCTCATCCTGCTCCTTGAGACGACACTCCATACGGGCAAACCGGTGGCGCAACTCGGGGCCGGTGCTGCCGTGTAGGCGTCGGAGAGCGAGCAGGCGGCAGTTACCCGTCGTGATGACGTAATGTCCCGGCTTGTCGGGGTCGCGCCGGACGGTCGGGAGTTCGAGCAGGCCGTTCTCAGCGATCGAGCCGGCGAGGCTCGCGATATAGCTTTCGTCGTAGCTCCTGCGCGGGTTTTCGGACCAGAGGTCGATGTGATCGATTGGGATGAGCAGCGCGCCTTGGACGCGGTCGAGCGAGGACTCGTACACGTCCGCCATCCTCTCACCGGTGACCTCCCCGCTGCTGCGGGCTAACAGGTCACGCGCGAGCGGACGTACTGTCGAGGATTTGGGCATGGGTCAAGAGCTCCTTGGCCGGTCGGTCGTAGTCGGGCGCGTCAAGTTCATAGCGTTGGATGCGCATGCGTTCTGGTATGGGGGGCAGGACCAGCAAAGGCGGCCGCCGCGCCGCCGCGATCGCCCGGATATCTTCCAGACGCTGCTGGTGGGCCTTGACATGCGCCATCACGCGGGTAGGCAGGAGCGCGAGCAGCCGCATGGCCGGGTTGACAATGATCTGCTGGATGCGGATGTTTTCCAGGTGGTCCACCAGATTCAGGATACCTTGCGTTTCCGGAGTGACGGGCACGACAATCAGGTTGGCCTCTTTGAGCGAGTTGATGGCGTCGAGACCCGGCGGCGTGTCGATGATGGCGATTTGGTACGAGGTACCCGCAGGCGGCACGAACTCCGACGGCAATAGATCGACGCCCGGTCGCAGTAGGTCCGGCATTGTCTCGATGAGACGCGTCAGATTGCGGCTGTTGTCGCGGTCTATCAGCGCGATGACGGGCCGTTCGCCCGTGCCGGCGAGCGTTTCCGCGAAGCGCGTCGCCAGGTATAGGGCTGAGGTCGTCTTCGCGATACCGCCCTTCTGACCCGAAACGGCGAGGACTTTCACGACGCGTCCCCTTTCCCTGTGCCGCCGCGCGCGGGGCCAATGACGAGGCGCTCTTCCAGATAGCGCCGCAATTCCTCTCGCGGGATGCGGATGTGCCGGCCGTCCCTGACGTACGCAAGCTCTCCCTTGTCCAACCGCTTCCGCACCGCTTGCTCCGAGCAGCGCAGAATATCGCCGACCTCCTCCATGGATAAGAGGAGGGGATGCTTCGATAGATCGAACAACTCGTGGGGATCGCGATTTGAGATGCGCATGGCATTATCATATGCCACGTAGACGGCCTTGTCAAGCATCTAATATATCGTGATATAGCTGAATATAACTTGATATACCTCGATGTGAAAGACAAAAGCGGAGGGTTGCCACACCGCACAATCGGCGGCCTATCGTCGCCGTGTACAATGCCCGCCGCGCATACGCCAGTCGAGCTGGTGCTAATGAAAGGATTATCCCGTTTCGTCACAACAACAATCGTACCGGGAGCTGGGCGATCGCGCCGATGTGTCTCGACAGATAGCCCAACACCCCGCGGCCCTCCGACTCACAACTGTGGTTTCCAGTGCAACAGCGGAATGGAATGAGGGCATACCACCCTTCTCGTCACCCTCTTCACCGCGGAATGTTCCAGCGTAACTTTGGAAAAAGGTGGTTTTCCGCAGTTACATTGGAAGTCTCAGAAGGGGAATCTCAGGCCGGCGAGGACATAGAACACGCCCACCATGAGGAACGGCGCATAGGGGATGGTCGTGTGCAGCCCGACGTCGGCGCGACGTAACACGACTGAGCCGAGGAGGATAACCGCTGCCCCGAGCGCCCCGAAGAGGACCCCCATACAGAGGGTGAAGGCGACAAGCGGATAGCCGGTGACGCAGCCGATGGCGAGCGCGAGGGTAGCGTCGCCCAACCCGAGGGCGCCGTCGCCGAACACGAGGCGCGCGAGGGCGATGAGGGCGAGGAAAATGGCGAAACCGACGGCGCCGCCGATCGCCGCCCGCCCCACGCCGAGGCCGGACCAGAACGCGGCGTCGGCGAACGCGAGGGCGACGAGGGTGGCCACCAGGTCCGTCGGGACGAGGCGCGCGCGTAGGTCGACAAACATCACCGCGACGAGCACAGTCACCTCGCACAGGGTGACGGCGAGGTGCGCGGCAGAACCGGTATGGCCCACACCGACGCCGCTGCCAACGACGCCGAAGAGCGCCGCCAGGACCACCGGAATGGCCGCGCCCTGCGCGGAGCGGGTATTCCAGGGTGAGCCTGTGCGGACGACGCCCCCGTCCGCATAGGATGCGACAATGCGGGCGAGGGGAAAGCCGATGAGAAACCCGAGTGCGGCGAGGGGGAGTGCGCTCATAGTTCCAAAGCCCCCCGTCCATCTGAGGTTACTGAAGACCCCTTGTCGCGCGCTCTGCGGACGTGACAAAGCTATGTCGCCACGCGGCTAGTGTGCTGCGACGGAGGATATAGCGAGGGCGGCCAGGGACGGCGACAGCGGCCCCCATCGCCGTCCCTGGCCGCCCTCGCCTCCACGTGGCCCCGACGCGCGTATCAAGGGCGGGAGACGACGATCCGGCGTTTGGCCACCGTTTAGCAGCCGGTCGTCGGCGTCGTCCCTGGAGGGGTGGGGGTTTGCGCATTGTTCACGCATTGCCCGACATGATTGAAGGCCACTTGCGCGTTGCTGGAGAGCACTTTGACCGCGACGATTGCGGCGATCGCGATCAAGCCGAGGATCAGGGCATATTCGACCATACCCTGGCCGCGCGCCGGCTTCTTCAGGCGGGCGACCACCTCGGTCGCGGCGACCTGAGCCGCGATCATATAGCGCATGAGAGTGTCGTTCACAGCTTTCCTCCAGGTCCCCTTACCGCGTCCATAGATATAGTGGACGACTGCGGATGAAGCGGCACACACCGTACCGCCATTAGGCTGTGGCCCACCCTGTACCCTTCACCTGGCTACACTCTCCAGGGCCTATGGAGACAGCCGGCGTCGCATACGAGCGTGAGCTGGTATTCTCCGTACCCTCGCACGAGCTGATACGCCACGTGACGAAACGCGCCGACGCCGATGGTGGTGCTGAGACTACCGCTATCAGTATAGAGAATATAGACCTTGGATGCTAGCTCGCGAAAGGACTATTGCGCGCGGCCCCTCGCGATAGTGGGCGTGCATGTGTTGCGCATGTTGTCGAGTAATAATTTGCGTGTCAGAAATCAACTATTATTGACGTCTTGAAAGATTTGTGGTACAGCCACACGCAACCGTGATCATGCGGCGGATCGCTCGGGTGGGGGTGAGGCCGGTGCCCGGAATGGGAGGACGCGCCCGCGCGCGGATGGGCGCCCGCGTCGGGGTGCGGCGGGGGCGGTGAGCGGGACCGGATGGGCGGGCATCCGCAGCACCTCGTCCAGGGTGTAGGGGCGGTCGGCGAGGCCGGCGGCCAGCGCGGGCGTGCGCTCCAGCCAGCGGCGGCCGGTGCCGATGGCGCGCAGGCGCAGCGACTCGTGCGCCCAGCACCAGTTGTAGGCCAACCGCAGTAGATGCACGCCGGACTCGACGAGGGCCGCGCCGTGGGCCGGCGTGCGCTGGCGGCGCGTGAGCGGGGCGAGGCGCGCGCGCACGGTGGCGTTGAGCCGCGCGCTGGAGGCGGTGTTGATCGCCGTGCCACCGTGGCTGGCGGCGAGCGCCGCGGCGACCATGGCCTCTGTCCCCACCACGACGCGGCGCACGATCCCCGCGCCCCGGTGCAGCCCGGCCGTGACCACCTGCACGAGCGCGCAGCCCTCCGGCCAGACCAACCGCGGGCGGCCGCGCTGCCCCGTCCGCTCCGGCACGCGGACCAGGGAGCGCGCGGCGGTGACGTACGAGGCGAAGCCGTCCACGGCCAGGAGGACGGCACGGCCAGCGCGCTCCCTGGTCCGCGTGCGGCGCCGCAGCAGGTGGATGAGCAGGCCATCGCGCCGCCGCGCGACCGCGGTGGCCAGCCACAGGCGGCTGCCCACAGCGAGCGCGATCGCCACCCAGACCGCCCCGCCGCGCACGCGCACCCGGAGCGCGTCGGCCTGCGCGTGCCGCGCCTCCACGTCGGCGACCATCCGGTCGTGTAGCAGGGCGGCGTGTGCCCCCGCCTTGTGCAGCCAGGCCCGCACCGTGCGCTCGTCCAGCCCGAAGGCGGCCACGACCGCCGGGATAGGACAGCCGTGGACGAGCAACGTGCGCACTAGTGTCAGCGCCGCCGCCGGGTGGTGCAGCCGGTACAGCGGCGTGTGCGTCGTCGCCGCGCAGGTGCGCCGGCAGGTGCGGCAGCGATAGCGCCGCGCGGCGCGGGCATGCACGCGGATGTTGCCCGCGCCGACCACCCCCTTGTCGGGACAGGCTAGGTTGGGGCACGCTACAAGGGACGGGTCCATGCGTCGGGCTCCTGACGCCCATGGGAGCGAGCCACGGGTGCCTTCAGCCTGCCACATGCGACCCGTCACCGCTACCACCGCCCTTTCACGGTTCACTGTAGCTGTACCAGATTTGTTGATCTCGACATCATGGACCGATAGAGTGCGTATTCCACCACTATAATCGGCCTCGGACGCGCCAAGACATCGGCGAGAAAGTCATCGAAGGAGCCGGTTCAGCAGGCTCTGGCCGTCAACCATGTCAGGTATGCTCCACTCCCGCCTGGCCGCACGCTGAAACCTACCCTGATCGTCTGCAGTCATCGGGGTCCTTCTCCGGGAGAACTAGGCGTCGCCTGGCTCATGAGTTCGTCGAGTTCCATGTCTCGGGTGTCGAGCCACCAGCGTGCGGCCGTGCGTGCGAGCGGGGCGGCTAAGAGCCGAAGGGCGGTACGTTCCGCAGCCGCCCGGGCTCGGTCCTCGAGGTGCGCCCGTGCGGCCGCGTTAAGCGGCCCTCGGCTTGTCGCGATCGCTTGGCGCATGTATGCCGCGCGCGCCGCGTCCGTCACGACACTCAGGCGGCGCGCGCGCTCCCGCAGCGCCGCGGCCACCTCCGCGTGGGCTCCTGCAAGTGCCGGGAGCGCGAGCTGGGCCGCCTCAGTGGCCGCCCGCTCCGTCGCTGCGTCGCGTTGGCACGTCATACATGCCACGAGACGTAGACGATCGACTTGTGCGGACTGCTCCGCGCGCGTCCCCCGCAGAGTGTGGACACCCGCGTGCATGCAGCTGTGGGTCACGGTCTCCTGTCGTTCACTAGGCATGGGTAGGGTCCTCCGCGCGCCGAGCGCCACTGGATGACAAATAGTGTGGTGCTAAATCTATACACCGGCAACCGCTCCCATCATCGCGCGCGCCACAGCGGCCGTCGCTGTATACATCGTACATTGTACGCGGTCGCCCCCGGTGGCGACGACGTTCGCGGCGCTATCCCTGTGGAGGCGCGGAGGTGTGGCTGTCCGTGAACTGGGCAAGCCGAGAGTGTTTATTTCTTGGCACTAAATAACGACTCTCTCGTACACTAGCTGTACAGGAGCCGGCGCCAAGGCGCACCGTCCAGACTAACGACAGGTGTTTATGCCCCGATCATGACGGGGCGGATAGGGATGGTTGTCATGGGATCTCGGGCGTTACCAACTCCGCCGCCCGCGCATCCTCGGGCTGTACCCGCGGATAGAGGGATGGCTCCATATCTGCGCGACATCGGCGCGCACCCCCTGCTGACACGCGAGGAAGAACGTGAGCTCGGGGAACGCATGGCCGCAGGGGACGAGGCCGCCCGGACGCGATTGGTGGTCTGCAACCTCCGCCTCGTCGTCGACGTGGTCAAGCGCTACCGCACCCGTGGCCTCTCGTTCACAGACCTCGTCCAGGAAGGTAATATGGGCCTGATGCGCGCCGCCGAGAAATATGACTACACCCGCGGCTATCGTTTCTCGACGTGCGCTGTCTGGTGGATCAGGGACGCTATAACGCGCGCCATCAAAGAGCAGGGGACGACCATCCGGGTGCCAGCGTATCTCTACCGTCGGGACGGGCGCGTGGCTCGCCCGGAGCACGTACGCGCGGCGGCGACCGACGCGCGCGCGATCGTCTCGCTCGACGCGACCGGCTACGACGACCACGACGGCAACGACCACGACGGGGGGGGATCGCGGATCGGGACGCCTCTCCCGTCGAGGATGAGGCGGCTAACCGCCTCATCGCGCGGGACGTCCGGGCGGTCATGATGCTGCTCGACCCACGCGACCGGGACATCATCGCGTATCGCTACGGGGTGGGAGGGGGCGTGCCCCACTCACTCGCCGAGACCGCAGCGCACTTCGCCCTCACGCGCCAGCGCATCAATCAGATCGAGGCGCGCGCCCTCGCGACGCTCAAGATGCGCGCCTATAACCGGGGTTTACAATCGTACGTCGCTGCATCGTGACGGGAGGCGCGGCGCGTCACCGACAGGCGTAGAAAGGACAATCCCACAATGGACACACCTCCGACCACCCCACCCGTTGTCAAGAGTGCGCTTTTTATCGACGTCGAGAACATGCGCTACTCTCTACAGGGTCTTTATTCGGAGGACCTCGACGCGGGCGTGCTGCTCGCGCACGTACACCGCCATGGCGCGCCGACCGTCGCGTACGCCTACGCCGACTTCAGCGACCAGCCGGCCGCTCTCGCGGGAACTCTGCGCGCGGCGGGTGTTATTCTGAGCGATCACCCTCTTGTGCAGCGCCCGGACGGACGCCGCAAGAGTGTGGCGGATGGTCCCATGCTGCTTGGTATGGTGCAGACAGCTCTGGTGAGGCCGGATATCGACCACTATGTGCTCGCGACCGGGGATGGCGACTTCGCGGCGACGGCGAGTCGCCTGCGCGACGACTTCCATAAGGTCATCGTGGTGTGCGGTATCCCCGGTGCGATGAGCCAGGCCCTCGCCGACGCGGCCACGGTCGTCGATCCTTTGCCCATCGCCGATCCCATCGGACCGGACCTCTACCAGGCGATGCGTTTTATCGACTGGGCCGAGCGGCAATGGGAGTACACCACGTATACGGCTATAGCGCGTTGCCTCGCAGGTCCTGGACGGCCGCTCGGACCGCTCACCCGGGAGCGCGCCGACGCGGTGTTGCGCCGCCTCCTGCGAGGGAACGCGGTGCGCCAAGACGCGGTGATGAGGGACAGCGTAGCGGTGCGCGTGGTGCGTCTCAATCGTGACCATCCTGCTGTCGGAGACGCCTTGAAGGCCCGTTCTCGACGGCGCGACCAGAGGAGAACCCGTGGAACCTCGATAGCCTCCGTCGCTGAGATCCCGCATGGAGTATCGTAACGCGCGAGCCCGAGGATTACGCGGGGGCAAGAATTGCGCGAAGTTAAGATCACCTTGGGCAGATGCGGAGTAGGAGTATAGGTAGGTAGGAATGCAGCAGCGATTGTCGCTCGATGGCCGCCGTTTCCGCCCGCTGGGCGACACCGTGGGCGGCGAGGTCGGGGCGGAGACCGTGTTCGTGTTCAGCCAAGGGGGCGACCTCGTGCATGCCGGTACGCCGGTGGCCAGGTCCGGCTCGGCTACCTCGTCGGGGTCAGCACAGGCACGGAGATCCGTTTCCGCTACACCCAGGTCAATAAGGCGGGTGAGACGGCGGCTGGGCAGTCCCGCGACTGGATCGAGGTCCTGGCCGACGGTCGCCTACGGATGCACGAGACCGGGGCATGGGATTCCCAAGAGGGCAGCGGGACGAGCACGCTCGAGGAGATCGGCGACGTGTCATAGCCCGCAGGATGACAGCCGGTCAATGCGCACCCACGGCGGAGCAGCGTCGCGCAGGCCCACCGCGACGGGAGGACGGGACGGAGATGGGACACTTGACGGAAAGGCCGTGACGCGCCGGGAGGTGCGACGGGCAGGGGAAGGACGGACACGCGCTATGAAGACCATCGGGCTGATCGGGGGCATGAGCTGGGAATCGTCGGCCGAGTATTATCGCATCGTCAATCAGGAGGTGGCCCGGCGCCTCGGGGGCCTGCACTCGGCGCAAAGTCTCCTGTACTCCGTAGACTTCGCCACGGTCGAGGCGCTCCAGCACGGGGGGCGCTGGGACGAGGCGACCGCGCTCATGGTCGAGGCTGCGCGGCGGGTCGAGCGCGGCGGCGCTGACCTCGTGCTGCTCTGCACTAACACAATGCACAGGATGGCCGACGCGGTGCAGGACGGCGTCGCTATCCCACTCCTACACATCGCCGACGCCACAGGTGAGCGCGTCCGCGCGCAGGGCCTGACGACGCCCGTAAGCACGGCTGTGCCCGCTCCGGGGGCCGCGGCGGGCGACACCTGCCCGACGTGCGGGGGTGCGCCGGGGCCGGGTCAGACCGGCCGGTGCTCGACGTGCGTGGAAGGGGAGTGGGCCACGCTCCGCGCCGAGAGGGGGGAGGAGTGGTATCGACTACACCGCTACGGGGAGGGCGACTGATGAGCGCCGACCGCATCGACGCGACCGTGCGCGACCGGTGGGCGCGATGGGGGAACAAGGACCTCACCCACGAGGACATGGCCGCCGGGCTGCGCCGTGCGGCCGACCGGGTAGAGTGGGAGCACAGCGCGTCTCTGGAGGCCAGCGTCCGCGGGCGGGCGATAGCCCTCGCCGCCCGCTGGCGCGAGGAGGCGAACGAGCTGGACGACCGGGCCGACGCCGAGCGCGACCCATCGGTTGTTTCGTGGAGGACACGCGCGGCCACGGACCCGACGCTCATGTAAAGGGGCCGGCGTTAGTGCCTGTCGTTGAGCGGCCGGCGACGCTGGACGCGTGGCGCGGGCGTATCGACCGCGCGGAACTGGCGATCCACCGCTACTATGTGTTGACGATGGCCGCGGCGCTGCCGGGGATCGACGCGGCGCTCTTCGACGCCGCCGCGCGCCTGCGTGTTCATGTGCGCTACGGGCACCTCGCCGGGCTGACGGGCGGGCACCTGTGGGACCGCTTGTACGCCGTGGGCATCAACAACCTGGTCCGCGTTATGGGCGAGGCGCTGGTGCGGCGCGACGCGGCCGAGGGGCGGGACGACGCCGGCGACGTGGCTGAGTGGATCACGACGGGACGGGTCACGCCGCGCCTGGTGGACATGCTGGGGCGAGAGGAGGGTGCGTGACAATGCAGGGCGATCAAACGCCGGCGTTTCGATCTTACGACGGCCCGTTCAGCTATGCCGAGCCGACCGGGCACGCGGGGCGCTGCTGGCTCCACGTCTACGAGCGCCCGGCCAGCTTGCCTGTCGTGCTCGCATGGGAGGAAAAATCCAACCCCGGCGCCAGCGTCACGAACGCGGCTGCGGCCATCGCCACCCAGGCGTGGCGGCAACTCCTACCGCAGGCCAAGGAGGGCATTGTGTTCATAGAAGGCTATGTAGACCCGCGCCACGCGCACCTGGCGCCGGGTGAACGCTTCGCGGAGGTGACGTTCGACCTCGACCACGGCCCGGACGGCGACGCGCTGCATTCGCCGCGCTGGCGGCACAGGGAGCGGACCGAGGTCGAGGCGCTAATCGGGGGGCCAGTGAGCGTGCCGGTCGAGAGTAGCTACTGACACGCGCCTTAACCTGACCATTACAAGGAGGGGCGATGGAGGACACACTCAGAGAGGCGTTAATCGACTGTTGCCGCGACGGTGCTCCCCGAGACCCGATCGACGTCCTGATGCTCATCTGCGAGCGTATAGGGTGGCACCTGGGCGACATCAAGGGTGAAGCCGCCAAGAGGGACAGCGCCCGTGACGGCGAGCTGTTGGCGAACGCTTTTCACCACTATCACAACCAGATCGCCGCGCGGTACAGCCCCACGGAACCGTGATCATGCGGCGGACCTCTGGGATGGGGCCGGGAACGGGAACGAGAGGACGCGTCCGCGCGCGGACGGTCGCCCGCGGCGGGGTGCGGCCGGTGCCGTGAGCGG
>JAABUY010003727.1_pt1 | contig 16482 bp, 20 predicted proteins | sample 5560271 | NCBI WGS metagenome assembly JAABUY01 (sample SAMN10711886, study PRJNA513374) | rock metagenome | isolation source: Antarctica rocks | place: Antarctica: Victoria Land, University Valley
TGTTCTTCGAACGCCTCAAGGACGAAGTGCGTGAGGGGCGCAGCTTCCGCTCCGCCGTACCCCGGGGCTGGGTCCGCGCGCGGCGCACCATCCTGACCGCCGACGCGGTCAGCTTCCTCGCCGCCGCAGTGTTGTACACCTTGGCCGTCGGCCAAGTCGGATCGAGGAACGTGCCATCGGAGAGAGCGAGAGCATGCACCACCCCGCGGTCGATACCCACCGCCGGGCCATGGTGGCTGCCGGGCTTCGCGACCGCCTGTCCGTCGTCGACGAGGATCGAAATGTGCCAGCCCAGTTGGTCGCGGGTGATCGTCGCCGACCGGATCTCCCCCGCCACTGGGCGGGGCATACGGAACTTCACCGCGCCGAGCTTGGGGAGCTTGAGCCGCCCCCACCGCCCCGACAGCTGCTCGACGACGATCGCCTTGCCGGCGGGGAACCGCAGCGACGGGGCCGAGCGCCGTTGGGACCGGAAATGGGTGCGCCACGGGTTGTGCCGGCGGATCGCCTGATCGAGGTCGCGCAACGTCTGCTGCAGGACGTGCGTCGGGGCGTCGGTGAGCCAGTCGAGGCCCGGCTGTTTCTTCGCCGCCGCGAGCTCGGCGCATTGGACGGCGAACCCTGGCCACACCGGGGCATCTTTCGGGCGGGCCTTGTGCGACCGCCAGGCATGGCGGTACTGGTCGAGTCCGGTGTTCCACACCGCCCGGCAGATACCCTCCCACCGCACACACGACTGCTCCTGGGCGGCGGTGAGCGCCAGCTTGTATCGCAACTCGACCAACACTGCCCACCCACCCCCTTCCAGTCCTTGCGCCGGCGCCGCAGCTATGCGCCCGTTGTATCACCCGCTACCGACAACATGGTCTCCGTCGTATTTTGCGGCATCGTGGTAGGGGGCCCCCGTTGTCGATCATCCGGCAGTACGTCGAGCAGCAACGACGGCCCGACTAGGACTCGGATCGGCTATCCCGGACCTGAAGGACAGGGCTTGCGCCGAAAATCAATGGTCACTCTCACGCGGTCAAGATCACGACTCATTCCTCTGTCTCTGGCCGGTTCCCTGGGCCCATCGGTTCCGGGATTCTTGCCGGGCGGGGCCGTCGTCGAGTTCCTCGGCGGATCCGCCGCGTCGGGCGATCGCCAACCAGTCAGTGTGCTTCCACGGTTTCTCCACCGCGTAGGCGACCTCGGCCGCGGTGAAACCCTCCGCGGCCATCCAGGCGGTCAGCTCGATGAGGTCGTCGTAGGTGAAGCCTTCGGGGGTGAGTGAAATGCTGGTAGCGCTCATTGCGTGGTCTCTTCTCTGCTGGGTGTGCGTAGCTGTGTCAGTAGTTCAGGCGAGGGCGTGGGGTGTCCAGAAGGGACAAGCGAACGCGGCGGTCACGGCGAAGTCGGTGCTGAGCACCCATAGCAAAATCGGCACCAACTTCCTCCGCGGTTTCCCGGCGGAGACCGCTCCCGGTCACACTGGTGAGCCGCATGAAAGGTCAACATGGGGTCACTGTCCTCTTCAGCACCGACAGAAGATGGTCGCGATAGCACACGGGCACACCCGGCCGCGTACCCGAGCGGAGGAAGGGAGGGTGCGTATGACGGCTCGTGCGCACTACCTGATTGAGCTCGAGCAGGTTGCTGCCGAGTTGACGGAGGCGCAGCGGGTGATTGATGAGCTCCTTGCTCGGCGCAGGACGGTGATGCTGGCGGCGCTCGGGGTTGGGTGCAGCAAGCAGTCTGTTGCGGACGCCGCCAATGTGCATCGCAGCCGGTTGTATCAGCTCCTCAACGCCCATTCTCCGTCCTCTGCTCCGGAACCGCCTTAGCCACCTCGCTGTCTGTACTAGTGCCGGCCGGTGGTGGCGGATCCTCTGGGTGCTCGACGATCCGGTAGTCGGCACATCCTGTGACGATGTCGGGGTGCATCAGCAGTTCCGGCCGGCCTTGTGCGTCAGTTCGTGCCACGGTGTCTCCTCGATTCGAGTGTCATGATTGATCTTTTAGTTGGATGACCTGTCGTTGATCGGTAGTCCCATCTGGTCGACGGTAGGTGGCTGTGTGGCTACCGACCACCCGCAAGCGCATGCCGCGGGGCAGCAGGTGTGCGGTGTCATCGACCTTGTCCGAGCGGCCCAGATACATTCCGCGGGTCGTTTGGATCTCACACACCACTGTGCGTTCCGCGTCTGGACCAGCGACCTCCACCTGGTGCATGGTGTGCGCGGCGGCGGTGAAGCGGTCGAAGGTAATGACGCTGCCCGGTTTGAGTTGCCTGACCAGTACCTGGTCGATGACAACAGCTGCCACGGCTCGCGGCATGCGGACGTTGCTGTACACCACGTGCCCGCGGTGGTTTTCCCGTTCGTAGGCCTGAATCGCCCGGTCCACCCGCTGCACCTGCAGCCGCTTCCGCTCCTCGAGCTGCTGCACGTTGCCAGCTGCTGCGGAGAGCTCGTCGTTGACGTCCCTCCAGTTCTGCGGCTCCCCCAGAACGTGGGCCACGGCAGCGTGCTGGGTAGCGGTGAGCCGGTCCTGCACCGCCCATTTCGTGGCTGACCGTGCGTTGCGTTGCCGGGCACTGAGCGGTGTTCGCATCTGGGACGGTTCTGGTAGCGACCGGGTCATCCGCGAATCTGGCACCTCGCCGGCCACGTCGCGAGGGGTGGCTCGATCACGGTCGCGGCGTGGCCGGGTGAGGTCGGTCAACGCATCCCGGGCCTCATCGACAGCACGGAGTCCGCGTCGCCGCTGCTCGCGGGCATCAGCGGCATCGGCGGGAATGAACTCGGCTTGTTTCACCGTCGGCTGGTCGCTGAGGCCGCGGTCGGCATCCAGCACGAAGTCCGGATCGACGCGCCGGCTCCGCCGTGCCATCAGCTGGCCACCCAGCGTTGCGCGGCCGTGACCAGCGACAGGCTGGGGTACGCGCGGCTCGCCTCGCTCATCGCGACCCGCAGCGCCGGTCCTTCCGGCAGGTACGGCGCACCCAGCTTGGCCCGCAACTTCTGCTGCAGACTCGCCCCGATTTCCTCGGAGATCATCGCGTCGCGCTGCTGCTGCTCGCGGCGATGCGCCGCGGCGAGCTCGTTCGCCGCGGCGCGTTCGGCGTGGTACCAGTCCCGCTGGAGGGGCTCCAGGCGGGGCCCCACGCTGCGGAGGTTGATCGCGAGCCGCCACCTGGCCAGCAGCAGCGGGCGGCGCACCTCGGGTGGCAGCGGGGCACTGAGGGTTTCCACGAGAACCGCTGGTGTCCAGCCACGGGCGAGCTGGCGACGGATCTCGGCCCGCAAAGCCCAGAGGACCCGGCGCGGCAACTGCTGGAACACCGCGGGAATGGCGCCCATCACGGCTTCGACGTCACGGGCGCCGGCCTCGACGCAGCCCGGTCGAGCTCCCTGCGGTGTTGTGTCGAGTTCCGGGCTGGTGGGACGTCGACCGCCATCGTGGCTGTCCTGGCCCGGTTGAGGAGCTGAGCGGGGGGTAGGGGGGTTTTGAGTTTGGGAACTATAAGGAGAAGCGACAGAAAAGGGGACGACAACCCTGCCGGCGGCGTCCCGGGCCAGCTCCTGGACGCCCTCGAGCATGCGTGTGTGGACCGCCAGAGTGGCGTACGCGCCCCTGCCGCGTGCGGGGGTGTAGCTGAAGATCTCGGCACGCGTGAACTCGGCCAGTGCCCGTGCCACAGTCTTGGGATCCACCACCCGCCCATGCTCGCGGCAGAGCTGCACCAGCTGCCCTAGCCGCACCTGGTCGTCGGTGACCCTCGACCAACCACACAGCAGCTGCAGCGCAGCCGAAAGCACCGCCTGGCGAGCGGGACTGAGCCCCAAGGCATCGGCGGCGTCTTGGACGCGGCAGCGCACCATGCCGGCGGCTGCGAACGAGACTCGCGGCCGAGGATTACTCCACCGACGACGCGTTGGCGGCGTGGTGGCGCAAACGGTGTGCGAACGATGGTGTGGTGTTGGTGCGCGTGTTGCTCGACTGGTTGTTGCGTTGATACCAGGATGTTGTCTACCCTGGGACTGGGTTGGCATGGCCCGTCCGTTCAGTTGGAGAGTGGTGAGTCCGGGCTGTATCCCGGGCTCTTCTGAAGTTGTTGAGCACCACCGCGAGAAACTTCGCGTGATCCACCCGAAGCCCCGTCTTGTGAGGACGGGGCTTCGGTTTGTCGTGGGGTGTGGTTCCCGCGTCGTGGACGCACTGGTACTCACCTCGCGGCCTTGCCATACAGAGCGGCCGCCCACGTGCTGCTAACCCAGCTGCATCACCCCCCTTCGCTCATCGCAGTGAGAATCCGAGACCGCGGGCGCGGTACCGGAAGAAGAGGAAGCCGGCGTCGTCGCGCTCGCTGCGCAAGGACCTCGAGCTGGTCGTGCCGGTGGCACCGCGAAGCAGTGGTTTCCACGCGGACCGCAACGCAGCTCATCTGAGCTCGACGAGGCGTGGCCTGCGCTCGTCAGGGTCATACCGCGCCATCCGCATCAGCGTTGCTGTGGTGCGACGCAGGCCTGCTGAGCAGTGTCGCGGTTGGTGCCGGATGGCAACCGAACTGGCCGCGGGCATGGCAGTCGGGGCAGCGGCAGACCCCGTAGGACTGGTGCAGGGCAAGCGGGCCGGGGCAGGCTGAGAGCTCGGTGCAGGCGTAGGTGCCGTCGTTGTGGTTGGTGACGTGCCCTCGGCAGGACAACGTGCACCGACGGGTACCCGGGGGGGTCTCGGCGACCCATTTCTGCTCGTACCGACTGGCCGCGTGCAGGCACCAACGCCGCCCGCTGTGAAACGTCACCGGCGGCCCACCGAGCAGCTCGACGTTGTCCTGCCAAGTGATGCTGCGCTGCCGGGCGGTGATGGGCTCCCCGCAGGCCGGGCAGATGCCGGCAACCTCGAACCGCGACAGCCGAGCCATCACCGCCTTACCGATCTGCTCGGCATGGATCTCCCGGCACGGTGGAACATCACCGCAGCACACACACACCGAGTAGTGCTCGGGCAGCTGCCGCCACCCCCAGTACCCCCCGTTGACCCGGAGGTGCACGTCATCGTCGTGAGCGGTGAAGGTCTGGTCGGTGGTGGCTGGCCGCAGCACCACCACATACGGGACCGGCGGAGGAAAACTGCCACGACGCAGCGCCCTGTCGCGGTCGTGGTCGCTCCATTGCTGCTCGGGCAGATCGGCCACCGACCGCACCCGCCACGCCCGGTACTCATAGGCCAGCAGTGCTCCCACGACCGGGCGGGGCGTGGGCAACCAGTCCCCTTCCCGGGGCGACCACCGGTTCACGCACTCACCGCCAGGACAATCTGGGCGCGCTGGGCGTTACGGGCGCGGACGAGCATCTGGTCGGCAGCGTCGGTACTGCACCGCAGCCGTTCCGCCAGACGGGTCGAGGTCCACCCGGCATCCACCGCGTAAGCGACCACGGCGCGACGCTCAGACCGGGTCAGGGCGACGGACTCGTCACCGATGATGGCCCGTTGCACAGCTATGTCGTCGACGAGCGACCTGCGGTCGTGACCCGCTCGAGCAGGGCCAGCATGGGGGTTGTCGATGGCGTCCTCGTCCCACGCCAAAGGTGGTGCCCAGCGGTAGACACGCGCGATCTGACGGGCCTTGTCGGAGGGGCCCGGGCGCATGCAGAGCCGGTCGTACACCTCGACGACCGCGCCCCACCGCTGAGGAGGACACCGGTCGGAGCGGAGGGTGCATCGCAACGAGTGCACAGTGACACCCAGCTCGGCGGCGATGTGGGGGTGCGACCATCCCACCGCGGACAGCGCCTGCACCCGCCGGCGCAACCCGAGCGTCGGCCGCGGCGCGAGCCCCAATGAGGGATGGGCGGAGACCTCGAGCAACACGCGGGCCACCTCGGGCCAACACTTCGTGGAGCGGGCGGTGCGGATGAGCCACACCGTGCTCGGGTCAACGCCAGCCGCTTCCGCCACGACCCGGTCGACGAGCCCAGCCGCGCGTAGTCGGACGAGATGTGCCCGTACCGGCGTGGCGTCCACCAGAGCCGGTATCCCGGTGAGCTGACGCAACCGCCACCGCTCGCAGCGCGTACCGCGAAGTTTCGGTATGGAACGGCGGCGCGGTGCCGGCACGCTCGAGCGTTCCGTCACCGCACACCCTCCGGCCCAGCCGCCTGCAGGGTGGGTGAGGGTGCAGACGACACCGTTTGAGCAACCAGGTCGAGGCCCGGGGCGACGCAACTCTGGCACAGACGAAACGGAGCAGCGCCCGCATAGGTGAGCGTCAGCACCGCGTGACGGCGCCCGCAGGACTCACATGCTGTACCGCCGGCGCTGGCTACCCAGTACGTATCGGTCATGGTCTGTACCCCTTCCTCGGCCTCTACTTGTAGGTAGATGCGCGGAGGAACGTGGTTGTGACCGCCGTGACCCAGATCACTGAAGAAGACGCGACAGGGGTTGTCCGGAGACCCATGAGGTCGGTGCTGGACCAGCAACCGAGCAGGAGGTAGCATCAGGCACACACGCAAGGCCCTTCAAAATTGAAGCACCAAGCTTTCGAGCGTTAACTCGATCGCCCCCCGAAGCCCATCCCTGCCAGGGGATGGGCTTCGAACATGTCTGGGCACTCGGCGCGAAATGTGGTTATCGGAGCGGACCTTTCAGCCGCAACGGACTCACGCGCTCGCGGAGAACACCTCCCCCTCATCGAACGTCACGCTGGAATCCAGGACGGTGCGGACGTAGGTGCTCAGCGGAATGCCTCGCCGCTTCGCCGCCGCCCGGACCCGCAGGCCCAACTCCTCGGTCAGCTTCACTTCGAGTCGATCGTGCAGTCCCAAAGACGGCCGACCCGGTCTACGTCGCTCCATGCGCCCACCGTAGCCAGATACGTCCGGCGGAAACGGCGACACGCCCAAGGCGCCCCCCAATCTCTCTGCCGGCCGACGCGACGGACTCCCCTTCAGGGTGCGCAGAAGCTGGGCGGTGGCGGGTTCCATGCCACAACGGAGGACGGCGAGATGCCCGAGCATCACCACCACCAGATCATGCGTGGTCGCGGGATCGTTGCTGGCGTGGGCAGCGACGATCGCAATGCGCCACAGCCCCTCACTGCCGGGTTCGACACCCAGACCGTGACACGCGGTGGCGTGCGCGGCCGTGACGTCACCGCGGTGCAGCTGGCGACTGGCGAGCTCCTCGGCGGCCTCGGCGATGCGACCGATCATCTCCAACTGCGCCGTCTCTGCCCACGAGTACTTCGCAGGACTGGGATGGGTGAAGGGCACACCGGTGACCAGATCCAACGCCTGCGCGAGGCGCGCGGTGCTGGCATGTGCCGGATCGCCACCTACCAGGGATTGCCAGCGATCCCAGTCGCTCCGCAACCCCTCGGCCAACCGGTACCCACCAGAGGGAGTCCAGGTCGCGACGGCGCGCTCACCAGTCGCCGTATCCCCCAACCACGTTCGCAACCGGCTCATCACCTGATTGCGTCGATCGGTCTTCGCCTTCCGCCGCTGTCCGTGATCAACGATCCTGTTCAGCTTGGAAACCGGCCACATCGCGGCATCGAGGTCATACGAACTGATGCCCGGCTGCATCACCAACAGGCAGGCCAACTCGGTGAGCTGCCCAAGCCTGTCGCGCTCCGGGGGACCGTCCCCACTCGGTGGTGACGCGGTGGGCTCACCAAGAATGCGGATCCAGATGTGCGCCGGTGTCATGCCCGCACCCTACTACGGAGATCAGTACCTACGGAAGTACGTAGCTACGCCTGATTTAGCTTGTCCCGCCCCTCGCGCATATCAGCAATGACCGCCTCAAGAAGGTCCGAATCAACTAACACCCGCCGTAGCAACGCCCGAGCGAGCTGCTGGGCGTGCAACCGCGGCCTCCCGGCCGCCTGCGCAGCGTCGAGGCATAACTGCGCGAGCGCCGCGTGGTCGCTGGCCGTCATATCTACGGTCATGCGCACAGTGGGCCGAGGTTCGCGCGCTGCCTGCATTCCCGCAGGTTACTCAGTAACAACGGACCTACAAAACACCCCTGGTCACCCGCAGCTGGGCCGCGCAACCCCCTCGGCCGCCAATTCCGCGTCATGGTCGGGCCGGTAGACCACCGCGTCACACGACCGACAGGCGTAGTAGCGGTGCCCACCACCGACCTTCGCGCACTGACACGGCATCCAGCCGACGAGCACTTGGTTGGGTCCCCAGGGGTGCCCGAACGGACACGCCTCGGGGACCACTTCGTGGACCGGGCCCTCCGTCGAATGGGACTGCTGCAAGTGCATGTCCACCGGAGCGACCGCATGGCGTCCCTGACCGCCATCGACCATACGTTCGACTATAGCTACAGTTGTCCCAGTGGTCGACAGGCCGGAAGGGAAGATCCGCGCCTGTCGACCACATCCTGAGCAACAATGTGCACATTCCCCGCGACCGAGACTGGAGCCCCCGATGCCCCTTCCCACCCTGACCCCCGAGCAGCGCAGCGAAGCACTGGCCAAGGCAGCGGTCGCTCGCACGGCCCGCAAACAACTGTTGGACGACGTGAAAGCCGGGAAACTGAGCCTCGCCGACGTGCTCGGTCGAGCGGACAGCGACGAGCTGGTGAAGAAAACGAAAATCCTGGCCATCGTGAAGGCGCTGCCCGGCGTTGGTGTGGTGCGTGCGGCGCAGCTGCTCGAGAACACCCAAGTTGACCCCGCTCGCCGGGTGGGTGGTCTCGGTGCTCGCCAGAGGCAAGCCCTGATCGACGCGACCTAGACGGCCGAACTTTCGGTGATGTCGGCGCGACGCGATACGCCTGAGGATGCACGCCGACCCAGCCCCCTGATCGCAAGCGTGGCTCGACATCCGTACGCTCAGCGACGGCGCGGAACTTGCCGGTTCGTGGCATCTGCCGCCCCTGCGCGTCAGGCCTCTCCCCCCGGGACTGGTGTGCAGCCCGGCCGCCGGCCACCCAACCCCCCCAGATGGTGGCCGGCGGCCACCCCTTACCGGGCTACCGCATCGTGGTGCACTGTGATGCTCACCTGCTGCTTGTACAGCGCTTCGACGGTCCCCTCGACGACTTCACTGTGTCGGCCGATGGTCGTGCGCACCGAGCCGACGACCAACCCAGGTGTGGTTGCACCGCGTCTGCTCGGCGACCTTAAATCTCTATCTGGCGATCGAGCGCGGTGGCGGCGTCGCACAGTGCGGGATGATTGGTTGTCAGTGGCTCGACATCTCGGAGCTCGGGCCGCTCCCAGCTCGCTAGGACGGTCCACGCCGGCCGATGGTAGGACCACCACTGCACCGCTTGCCAGCTACGCGCACCGGTGGCATCTCGCTCCTCCCAGATGCGGTGCGCCCATCGCTGGGTCACTGTGAGATTGCGGCGAACGATTTGCGTCGGTCGCAAGCCGAGACGGACCAGCTGGTGAGGGTCGTCCAGGTCGAGGATGCGCAGCGCGTCGGGCAACGAGAACGTTCCCAATGCCCTGCGTGCGCCGGGGATCAATGGGAACTTCAGCATCGAATCATCCCAGGTCGAGTGGTTGCCGAACGACTCACCGCAGGCCGCTTCCGCCTGCTGCGATAGATACCAAACGTAGTAGTCCGGGTGGTCGGCACGCCCACCTCGTTGAGGTGTGTGCTCATAGAGGGGATGACCCGGTGCTCCCGCTCTGGCGCTCGCAAGATAGGGAAACACTCGGTACACGAGCATTCAGGCGGCTCCGCCCCACGTTTCGGCATCGAGAGCGTCGAGTACGGGTGCGGACCCCCTCAGATGTAGGACGTCCAGCGGACGTGCGCCTTCGAGGTAGGAGTTGGCGCTGGTGAGCCACCGCTTGGCTGCGTCCTCGCCCCAGATCAGCCGGGCCCGGGCGAGGACATGTTCCAGATCGATCAGTAGTGGCGCCGACGTCGGCCCGGGACGTTCCTTTCCCGTTGCCCACCGGGTGGGCTGGGAGCCGCTGACGCCAACGAGTTTTGCGAGCTGGCCGCCACCGAAGGCATCGACGAGGAAGCGGACCCTGCTTCCTGACAGAGGATCATCCGCCGCACTCGACTTCTTAATACGGACTAGATTGGGCTTGCCTGCCGAGTGCTTCACCAAGGTCGCGCGGACTTTGGGCGTGCGCACTTTGCCAATTGGCATCGTCGTTCCAGGGCGGACTTCCGCCCACAAGTTCGCCGAACTCTGTGTCTGCCCGGACTGCGACCGATGCTTTGACTCCGAGTTTGCCATTCATCCACCATACCCAAGCAAATCGTTGGGCACCGTGTCGGGCGTTCAGCGGCGGCACCGGGACAATGTCTGCCTCAACGGCTACCGTCGGGAACACCACGAAGAGGAGAGCCGGCCGATGAGCGGTGAGGAGCAGCAAGCAGAACAACAGCAGCACGAGGCGCAGCCTCGGCCCGTCGCTAGAGCCAGCATGCACTGGGATGTCCCCGACTCCTCGCCATCGCCCATCCCCGCCCCGGTAGCCGCAGCCTCGGTGCTCGCCAGGTTGTCCGGGGAGAAGTCCCGCGCTCGACTGCAACCGCTACGTCCGAGTGTCACTCGAGCAGGATCGACAGGAGTGGCCGCGGCGATCGTCGCCGCGGTGTTCTCCCCGTTCGCCCCGTCACTGACCACGTTCCTACTCGTGATCGCCATCGCATTCCTAGTGGGGGGCTCGGCCAGCATGCTGTGGCTCACCCGCGCCAGGTACGGATACAGCGCCGCCGGACGAGAGCTACGGGGCCGCGCCCACCAGGAGCAACGGGTCGCCGCGGCGCTGGAACCTCTGGAGTCCGCCGGGTGGGTGCTGCTGCACGACCGGCTCGTCGCAGCCCACCGCGTCCCCCACCTGCTCGTCGGCCCACCCGGGGTAGTCCTGATCTACCCGTACTCCCCCAGCACCCACCCCCGCCTGCGTTACCAGCTGCGCCGTGCCCGCGCCCTCACCCACAGCCTCCTGGAATGGGTCATCAGCCTGCCCGCCGCAGTCGTGCTGCGCCGTCGACTGCCGCACCTGTCCGCGACCACCACACCCGGCCAGGTGGATCCGCCCCCCGCAGCACAGGACACGGCGGCATGGGCGCGCGACGAACTCTTCGACCGACTGCACACCCACCCCGATCTGGACTCCTGGACCGTCACGGTCTACGCCTACTACGCCGGCCTCGACCGCCCACCCGACCGCACCGTGCTCACCAGCCATGGCCTCGGCTACCACGATACCGGCACAGCCATGTGCCTCGCCTTGGAGACCGCCATCCCCGCCGGCCTCAACCGACCCGCCGCCGCGTTCCTCGCCACCACCGTCGACGAAACCTGCCGACCGGCCTAACAACCGGGTTTAGGAGGCGCACATCCCGGTCAGTGCGGCGCCGACCACCCGCCCGGCTGCCATCTGTTGGTTGAGCCGGGTCGTGCACTGACTCGGGTCAGCGTCTGTAGGAACACCCAGATCACCGACGAGGAATCCGAGGGAACCAGCAGGTGACGCTTTGACAGCGTCATACCAGCCAACGGCCGGTGAGAGGGGTTCGAACAAGAACTTCTTCACCTCGCGCCCTTCGCTGCCGCTGTCGAAGATGGCGATCTGTGAGCGCCAGAGAATGTAACCCCAACCCTCTGGGGGCAGGGCAAGCGGACCTTCGGTGAAGGAGCGAACGTCGCGGAACCCCACGCGACTCAGCGCGCCAAGCACAGCGGTGACCTCGTCTTCCTGGGCTTCCGGACTCGCGACGTCAACGACCAACACGGGGAAGCCGCCGACCAGGGTCTGCAACAGCTTCGGCCGTACAGGCAGCGCCACGAACTCTGGTGCCGCATTGAGCCCACCTGTCGCGGGCTGGCCGGGGCGTGCACGCTCCTGCAACCCGGTCTTGATCACACCGGCCAGATCATGACGCATCTGCTGGTCGCCGCTGACCGGGGCTCGAGGGGTGCTGCGGTGGCTGACCACCTGCATGCGCCCGGCGACCAGGTTGCCCGCAGCGGCGGTGCCCGCCAAGGCGTTCGTGATGTCCCCGGAGCTGCGCTCGGCGTAGACGGTGGCCAGTCCCACGTCGCTGCACGCGAATACTGAGACTTCCTGCTGACGGACCGCCAACTTCGCCCACTCGGTCTCGACGGAAGGCAGTGAGTCGAGGAAAGCGTGGCCGCCCGGCTGCATGATCGTGCCGGTGCCGGTGGTTCGATCGAGGGTGAGCTTCCAGCCCTTCAACCTCGGCGGCCGCGATTTCAACGCACCGCTGCTGAGCTCCCAGCCATCTGCGAGCAGCGCCGCGATCCACGGGTCGACGGTGTCCCCGGAATCGATGACGATACTCATTCCCGCGGTTCGTTCGACGATCAGCGCGGCGTAAAGGCCACCGCCCGCCTTCGTGAGCACCACGGGCAGCGAAGTGACATCGACGGGACGGGAGGCCATCTCCTCCGCCCGCATTGGTGAGTCCACATCGATGATCCGCGACGACAGGCACAACTCGTGCGCGATCTTGATCATGATCTTGTCGTCCGGATGCCGGAACATGATCAGCGCCACGTCATCGCCGTGCTCCGTCGACCCAGGCAGGCTGCACGACACACACACGAACTCTCCCGCCGCGTCACGGACCAGACGCTCCACAGCCGGCTCGCGCAGCGCTGCGCGGACCTCCTCCGACACGGACACCGATCCAGCCATTCCGATCTCCTTCCCTCCCTTGATGCCACACGGCATCTCCCAGTACATCGACGACACTATGCACCAGAACACCGACAATTCTGTGGCCATCAGCCAGGAGGCGACCAAGAAACTCTAGGTCCTCCCCCGTCGCACCAGGCGATAGCCAAGACAACGGTATTTCACCAATCGGCCGGGACACCGACAGCCCGACGGCCGCAGCCGGCGAGCAAGTCAACGGCGAGGGGGCCGAAGGCACACTGGCGGTATTGTGGGAGGTGCTGGTCATGCGGGCCTGATCGCCAATCGGGTGGTCACTGCGCCGGATGACGGAAAGGCACCCTCATGTTCGTCGACACGCTCACCGCACCACTGCCCGCAAAAGCGCTGACACCCCGCGCCATCGCCGCCATCACCCAATTGCCGCTCACCCAGGTCGAGCAACGCACCGACATCCCGTCCGGCTCCGGAATCTACGTTTGGGCCGCCGACTGGGACTCCGGGATCTGGTACACCGGATCCGGCACTGGCTTCCATGGGTTACGCGCACGGGTCGGCGGCTACCTCGGCTGGGTGGCCGCCGCAGCGGGCCGCGCTGAGAACGCAAGCCCAGATCCACTCGACGAGACCAGCCTGGCGGTGACCGACGTCCCCATCATTCGCGCCATCGTCGAGCATTCGCTGACATGCTTCGCCGCAGGCGTCCCCGACACCGCCGACCAATCCGAACTGGGCATCGCGGAGCCCACCGAAGCGGCGCAGTGGGAGAAACGAATCCTCATGGCCAACCGCACCATCACCGGCAACCCATCCGTGCTCGGCGGATCAGCATGGGAACTCAAAGGAGCGCACTGGGAAGCAGCCGACCTCTGGAGCTGGCACCGGCTCCGGGAAATGCGCTCCGCGGCCTAGTCCGCCTCCGCTCAGTTAGCTGCGCCACCACCGCGGGCATCGCGCGAGGGGACTGCGATGCCCGCGGTGGTGGCCGCGGCCAATGCCTGCGCAAGTACGGCCTCCGTCGTGGTGATGTTTTCAGCCGTGTCGCGGTGGGCGAAGGCGAGACCGCAGCGACCGTGGGCGCTGGCAAGCGCCATCAGTACCGCCTGGTGTTCCGCGTTCAAGTCTGGTTGCGCGACGATCGCTTCCGCGTATGCCATCGCGGCGCGATGGTGCCAGTGCATGCGTCCACTCCGGTTCGGCATTGCTGAACCAGCGGTCAATGAATCGGCTCCTGTTGTGGTGTCGTGCGCGCCACCAGGGTCGGCGGGCATCTGAATCGGAGACCGACCGCAGTGTTTCCGGCGAGCGTTCAGCATCTGCTCGATCGCGGTGAAGGCCAGCCGTTTGTCCTCGGCGTAGCGGTCCCGGGCCACCTCCTGCCCAGCCCACACGCGGTACGACAAGGTGGCGGCTGGTTCCCCGCGCCCGGGTGCTTCCTCCGACATCCGCAGCACCCAGCCCAAGTCCTCGTTGACCGCCAACCCTGGCCACCCCCCACAGGTCAGCGACAGATCCCGTCGTGCGATCACCGAGTTCGGGTGAAACAGGAACGGAGCCGACCAGGTCTGGGCGAGCTCACCTACCGCCCAGCTGCGGCGATCGGAAAACCAATGTGGCGTCCTGTCGCCGCCGACGAACACCCGGTTGGTAGCTACCCACCCCACCTCATCATCGGCGGCAATCCGGTCGAGGACCTGCGCCACACCAGCACCGCGCAGCTCGTCGTCAGCATCCAATGGCATGACCCACGAGCCGCTGGCCAGGGATTGGGCGGCGTTCCTGGCACACGCCACCCCACGGCCCGCAGAAAGCATCACCAGCTCATCAGCACCAACAGGAACCGGAATCTCCGGCGGTCCGTCGACCACCACGATCCACTCGAGTGCCCAGCCCACTATCTGCAACGCGGGCCGTGCCGCGGCTACCGACGCCGCAGCGTCCGTCAGGAACTCAGCCCGGTCTGGCGCGACCGCCGTCAGCACACTCAGCGACTTCTCCATCTGCGTCGTCTCCCCCGCTACGTGTTGCGCATCCTGTACTCGACGCAGGCGTCCGACGGACTGCTCGACTTCACCTCACCTCGATCCAGACCCGCGGTGTGCACCAGCCGCTCGTCGCCGGCGGTCGCGCGTGCGTAGTAGCGGTGCTCCATTTCGTCCACCTCTCGCATGATGAGTGCCGCGGTGTCCTTGACAGAGGAGGTCACCTCAGCGTCCGGCCATTGCCCCCGTAACTCGATAGACCGCGGGTCATGTACCCAGATCGGCGATTGTTCTGATCGTTCGGTTGGGCCGTCGAGCTGCTGGTCTTGCATCGTTAGTCCTCCTCTGTCCGTACCGCGCATGCGCCTCTAACTACAGGTAGATGCGATGGCCACCCCTGTTGTGACCGGGCACGGCGCCAAGGGCCGACGATTCTTCCTCTGGCGGGGCATGACGCACGGGATTGCAGTTGTCCCTGAAGCCGACTCTGCGGCGGGCCTACGGACCGCCACCGGCCAGGCCGCGCAGGTCACCGGCTTCGCGATATCGGCGGTATCGCCACATCGCCGCCATCGGGGCGGCCCGCGGCACCCTCGCCCTCGACGCCGCAACCTTCCTCATCTCCCCGAGCCAATCGGCGCTCGACGGCCGCCCAGTACCGCGTATGCGGTACTGGGCGGTTAAAGAACACGAAGGTGGAAGAGGGCGCGGCAACCCGTTCAACATGATAGAGCGAGGAATCCCGGTCGTTCACCGTCTGCCAGCACCGGGCCTTCATCTGAACCCGCTATGGCCAGCGACCGGTTCGGCGCAGAATCTGTACCGTTCGAACGCGTCGAGCCGACAATGCTCGGCTACGCCGCTTTTAAGGAGCCCATCATGAACCTCGCCAGCATCGCGGCACGAGCCGCCGGGAACGCTGCGACGGCGGTCACCGAAGCCGCTGGCGCGGTGACCGGAGCGGTCGTCGGTGGTGCCTTCGGCGCAATCAAGGGCGCAATCAAGGGCGCAGTCAACGGTGCAGGCCTCGGTAACTCTTACCGGCACACGGCCGGCAACGACGACCGGACCTCCACGCCCCGCACCACCGCCTCCCCGAACGTCTCCTCAACGGCTCCGCCCACCCGGCCCGGCCCCGGCGGAACACGCAGCAACCCAAGCACGCCCAACCGCAACGACACCGCGACTATCCGTGCCTGGGCCCGCCGCAACGGCCACCCCGTGTCGGCGCGCGGCCGCATCCCCGCCGACGTCCGTGACGCCTACAACGCCGCCCACTAACCACCGCGCCGCCCTACCGCGCGCGCCCCGCGGTAGGCGCGCCGATGGGGTATGACGGGCTCATCCTGCACGTCGACGCCGACGCGTTCTTCGCCTCGGTGGAACAACGCCAAAAGCCATCAACCGCGAGGGCCCCGGTCATCGTGTGTGGCCTCGGACCCCGTGGAGTGGTCGCCACCGCTAGCTACCAGGCCCGCCGATTCGGGGTGGGCTCGGCGATGGCCACCGCCACCGCGATGCGCCGCTGCCCACACGGGGTGTTCCTCGCCCCGCGCATGCAGGCATACAGCGAACACTCCGGGGCGATCATGACCGTGCTGTCTCGTTTCGCCGACGTCCTCGAACAGGTCAGCATCGACGAGGCATACCTCCAACTCCACTCCCCGAACCTCTCCGCAGACCAGCTGATCACCGAGGCAGCAGCAGCGGTATGGCACGCCACCGGCCTGCGGGTATCGGTGGGCGCGGGCCACTCAAAGCTACTGGCCAAGCTCGCCTCGACGTCCGCGAAACCACAAGGCCTCCGCGTCATCACCAGCGAACAACAACAGCCGTTCCTCGACGCGCTCCCGGTCAGCGCACTGCCCGGCATCG
>JAABUY010003730.1_pt1 | contig 16478 bp, 14 predicted proteins | sample 5560271 | NCBI WGS metagenome assembly JAABUY01 (sample SAMN10711886, study PRJNA513374) | rock metagenome | isolation source: Antarctica rocks | place: Antarctica: Victoria Land, University Valley
ACCTGGCGCGCGCTGCGCAAGCGGCTGCAGGCGCCCGCCGGCGGCCCTGGCGCGCCGCCGGCCGGCCGCGCGTCAATGGGCGCGGCGCCGGCGCAGTGGAGCCCCGGGTGCGCCCGCGCCGCCTGTCTTGACGCGCGGAGCGCGCCCCGGGCGCTCGCCTGCGCTCCCAATGCCCCTGCGGCGCCCGCTCTGGGCCGCCCGGCCCGGCCCGCGCGCAAGGCCGCCCTGCGTGACCAGGGCGCTAGCGCAGCCTGCGGCAGCGCAGCGCCACAGCCCGGCCGTCTGCAGCGCCCAGCGCGCGCTGACCGCGGGCGCCGCCCGGCAGGCTGGGCGAGGCGCGCGCGGCCAGCTGGGACGGCGGCCTGGACGCGCTGTCGGCGCAGCTGCACAGCTGCGCCAGCGCGCCTGCCGCGGTGCTCGCGGCCGAGATGGAGCGCCTCAGCCTGCTCGCGCGCCCGTCCGCGTCCTGGCCCGGTGCCGAGCTGGGCCTGGCCGCCGGCGGCGGCGGCTGGGGCGACGCGGCCGCGCCGCATGCGGGCGCCGGGCCCATGTCGCCGCCCGGCTGCGGCCCGCTGTCGCCCATGTCGCCGCACTACCTGGGCGGCCATGCGCTCTGAGGTCTGTGGTCTCAAGCGAGCGGCCGTGGCTGCCCGCCGACCCGGCCTGCCATCGCCGAGGCTCCGCTGACGCCTGGGGTGTGCCCCAACTGGGCGGCGCCGCAGGGAGCGAATCGTGCGCCGTGGGCCGGGGGCTCGGTCGCGGGCTGGAACTGCGCTGTGCAGAGGCCTGCGGGGCGCGGCGGGGGACTGCTGCCGTGCCCGCTTTGCCGATAGGTTGTGAGGCGCCGCCTGGGGGCCGTCCTGCGGCCTGCTGCCGCTGGCCGCGCTCCCTGAGCGGTGTGCATTTTATTCCGCGCATTGCCCACCGTCCGCTATGCTTACACTGATCAAGGCGTCGGATGTGGCGCGGGTGCGATTTGGCGCGCGCCGCGCGCGGCGGCGAGCGGCCTGCATCCAGCAGGCACACATGCTTCAGCGTGTGCGCCCTCCTTGGCGCGCCCTTTTTGGGGGCTGGTGCGCGGCGCTGCGCACCGGCGCCGGTAGCCCAGCCCTGCTGGCACAGCAGGGCTGCGCATGGCTGGCTGCCACACATCATGGTCACGTATGTAGAGCGTCCCCCCGCGCGCTGCCGCGCTCGGCTGCGCTGCCTGAGGCAACAGTGAGCAGGCAGCAGCATAGCCACATTTTCTGCGGACACAATTGCCAGAGCGGCTCGCCTTTGCCGGGCGTAAGGGGGGAGTGTGCGGCCTATGCGCTCGAGCAGCGCCGTTTTGGCGCTGCAGGGCGTCTTTTTGGGGCCGCCCTTTCTTGCATCCCAGAGCGCTGGGCGTCGTGACGCCCGGCATGGCGCGTGCCTTTTGAGAACCCCCGCGAGTGGAGGGGGGCGCGATGCAGGCGGCAGGGCCCATCTGTTCCGCAGTTTTGAGAGCGCAAGTTTTGAATGGGGGCGCCCAGTTCCGTCAGAAAATCAGCGCGCAAGGTAGTGGCAGCAGCTAGCAATGCATGGCGATGGACACCGAAAGGATGACCGACCCTCGAGAAGATTAAATTGTGCTTGTGCATTGGGACCGTATACTTGTCGCCGTCGCATGTCGGACCGTCCTGGGCATTCCCGGCGTTGAGAGACCAACACATGCTTTTCCTCGCATGCTTTCCCCGCATGCTTTCCGTGACGACCTGACTGCTGAGAGGCCCAGCGCATGCAGTAGCCAGGAGGTGTGCATTCCGGGTGCGGTCGAGGAGCGGGGGAGCAGTGTCAGCCTGTTTACGGGGCCGTGAGAAGCCTTGCGGCGCGCCAATGAGAAGCCTTGCGGCGCCGCGCGGGCGCTGTGCTGCGGCAGCGCCAATTTTTGACAGGTCAGCGTCAGCTGTGATTAAATGCGGGTGGGCCTGCTGCCTGGCAGGCCTGCCTCGCCCTGTTTCGTTGTGTAGGCAGATCCTCGGACGCGCCGCAGCTCGCAACTAGCCTCTGCTACCGTGCCCTGAACATGCGCACTCCCAAGTGACAGGCTGACCTCACATGAGAGCCGAGACAACGCGCACCCAAAACGCGCACAACCAGAAGCAGTCTGCAAACTGCGTAGGTGTTCGACGCACTCACAGCTCCGCCCTTGCGCTGGGTGACATATCTGTGCAGGCTGTGAATGCACCGCGCATGCCCACAGGCGCTCGCCCAGTGCTCGCTGTACAAGTGCACTCCTTGCAGGGAGCGGCGCATGCCCACGGCGGCCGAGGTGCGGCGCGATGCTGCCGCCGTCAGCGTCCGCAGCGGCCGCGCCTGAGCCGGGCAGCGCGGGCGGCGCAGCGGGCGAGGACGGCACCGGCGGCGCGGACGGCGCGGCGGTCCGGCAGCCGACCAGCGGCCTGTCGTTCGCCAGCTTCACCGAGCTGGAATACGCTGCCACGGGGCCGGCGCTGGGCACATCGCCGATGGCGGCCGGCGCGGCCGCGCCGCGCGCGTGAGGGCACACTTGGCGCACACTCGCTTGCCGAGCAGCTGTCAGCGGCCATGGCCGCGCACAAGGCGGCCGCGGCGGCCGGCGGCGCCGAGGACGGCGGCGGCAGCGGCGCAAAATAGCGCAAGGGCGGCAAGCCGACGCTGCTGCTTTCCACGGCGCAGCGCCGCTACTGAGGCGCCTGCGGCGGGCAGTCGGGGCCGGCTGGGCGTGGCCGGTGCATGCGTGTATGCGCGCGCTTGTCCTCGATGCTTGCAAAGGGCTGGGACGCGGTTGAGCGCGTGCGGTTGGCAGAGGCTGAGCGGTTTTGCAAATGCCTGTCGTGCGGATGTCTTCCTGGCGGGAACAGCAGTGCTGAGTTGTCGCGGATTCCATGGCATGCGCTAGTGCAGCGCAGGCCTTTGTAACAACGCAGTCGAGCCCTTGCGCTGTGGCGTTTAATGTGTGAGCGCTGCTGCGACTGTTTGAGTCGCTTTGCAGTGATACATCTTGAAATTTGCAGTGACAGTCACTTATCGGCGGCTCTTGAAGCATTTCAACAGCCGGGCGGGCGCCAGGGCGTGGTGCTGACCCATTGCTTACACGAGGTTCTTGCACACACACATACCACTTGCACCGACATCGGTCGACTTGCGGTCACAGCTGCCAGCAGCATGACTACAACAGGCCTCACGAATGCTAACTCGCATAGGTAAGGAGCCCTGCAATACAGCGCGCGCGCGCCCGACCATGTACGCTAGCGGCGCATGCGCCATGCCGCTCCCCCTGCCTGATCTTGTTGACAATAGGGCGCCGGCAGGGCGGCCCTGGTGCACATAGGGTACCCTGTACCCTGACTCCAAGTTCATAGGGCACCCTGTCCCCAGACTCCCTGCTTGCCCGCACGCCCGGCGCGTGTCCTGCTCGCTCCATGGCAGCCAGAGCTACGGTCCTGCTCGCTCTATGGCAGCACGCTGTCCACGATGCTGTACCAGCGGGGGTACACGGCGATGGCGTTCTCTATGACTGCGCAGCCGGAGAACCACGCGGCTAGCGCGCCGTCGATGCACGCGTCCAGGGCCTGCTAGCCAGCGCGCGGCCGTCAGGCGCGCCGCCCGACCTCTTTCAAACACGTGCAGCAGCCCGGACCTGCGCTGGGCGCCGCCGGCGGACCGCGCGCTGGGCGGCGATCAAGGTGAAGCAACGAGACCCTCCGCGCAACCTCGGGCAGGACATCGGGCAGGCGCGCAGGCGGCGCACCGGGCGCGCGGCGCGCGGCAGCGCCAGCTTCAGCGCGGCCGCCGCGTGCAGCGGCAGGCCCACGCCGCGCGGCACGCCCCCGTACACGGGGACGGGCGCCACCAGCGCGGCGGCCGTGGCGGCCGCGCCGTCGATTGCGCGTGCGCCCGCGACGTCCAGCATGCCCAGCATGCCCGGGTACGCGCTCGAGTAGTCCCCGTACGCGGGCGGGCGCGGCGCGGCCAGCATGTACTCGTAGAAGGCGTCGCAGTCCGCCATGGCCTTGGCGTCGCGCTCGGCCTCCGCGCTGCCGAGGTACCCCGACTCATCGTCGTCAGCGGCAGTCGGCGTGACGGCGTCGCGCTTGGCCGCGCGGCGCTTGGCGCTCTTGGCGGCAGTCTTGGCCACGCGGATCGGCGCGAGCAGCGCGGCGGCGGGCGACGCCAGGACGGCGAACTTGTTGGGCGTCTGCTCGATGCCCTGCGCGTACCAGCCAGCCGCGTTAACGTGCGCCCGCATGCGCTGACATGCTGTGGCTTCCGCTGGTGGCTGCGGGTGCCAAGCAGCTCGGGGCGAGCAAACTATCACCCTCTCTGTTGGGCGGCGGCGGGTCTCAGCAACCACCTCTCCAAGGCAGCGTGACATGTGCAGGCGCCTCACGTCTGAGCAGCCCCCGTCAAGGAGGCTCCCCTGAGCCTGGTGGAGGGCGCACACCATGGGGACAATCGCCAGCTGCAGGTTGGCCGGCGGGCGCGGCGCCGACGCCACGCGCCCCTTGCTGCCCTTGGTGCTGGCGCGCTGGACCTGAGCCGTGCAGAAGCAACAGCACGGTTGGTGGCTGCCGTGCGACCACAGCTTGCACACATGGTGAGCACCATGCAGCGCAGTGACGGCCGTACGCAGCCACATGCAGCTGAAACCAGGGCCAGCACCACCCGAGCAGCCTCTGCCTAGCTGGTCCGCGGGCGCACAGCAGCGCACCTTGCTCTTGCTCGGGGCGAGGCCCGGGGCCTCGTCAGGGGGAGCATTGTGCTCAACGGCCGGGCGAGATGGAGCAGCACCCTGCCGCCCACGCACGCATGCAGCCCTCAGCCGCGCCATCTCACGCCGTGCGGCAGACATGCACACCACGCAGGCGGACCATCACGCCCATGCCGGCCATGCAGGTACCGGGATTGCTGCGGCACAGGATCTAGCACAGCGAGCGCGGAGTAGCAGTCACTGTACGCATGGTCTGCAGAGACGCCGACCCAAATAACACACATACAGCGGTACTCGCAGCCTGGAAGCCCACGGTGCGGACCTGCTTGTTAGGCATCCCGCCGGAGCCAGGCATCACGCCGTCGTTGGCACAGCGCTCGTGCAGGCCCCAGGTCAGCAGCAGCGTCTTGGGATCCTTGGCAGCCTTGGGCTGCTTCGATGGCTTGGCCTTGCCCTTGCGCATCCCGCTCTTCCGTCCCAGGCTCATGGCTGCGTACACGATGCGTCTGGCTTCTTTAGCACACTCTCTCTGGAGGCACAGGTCTGCAGGCAGCCTTCTGTGTGTTCTGAGCAGCGTGCTCCAGCAGAGGGGACAAGAGTACCCCTGGCTGGCCATAGCAAATTTGTAAAATACACTGCTTGCTATATTATACAACGGCGTCTTATATGAATATGATTCAATGTTTTGTCCGGGGCTGCAGCTGGTGGAGGTGCTGTTCTGTCCAGCAGGCATGTCTCAGGACACGGGCGGACCAAGCGCCTCACAGGAGCTGACATCGTATTCACCCCCCAAGTGCTGAACACAGCTGTCACCAAGAGCCGCGCAGTCAGCTCCGCAGAGCCGGCGCGGCAGACGCTCACAGAGGGGCGTCGCCTGCGGCGCGCGCCTGCGCGACCAGGCCGGCCAGCAGCGTGCCCAGCTGCTGCTTGTGTACGCGCGCGTGCGCGTCCTGCAGCGCCTGGCCGCAGCCGCCCGGCGGCGCGCCAGCGCCCGGCGCCGGCCCCGGCCCCGCCCCCGCCGCGCCCGCCGCGCCGCCGCCCGGCGCCGCGCCCTCCAGCATCAGCGCGTCGCGCGCCAGCACGAGCAGCAGCGGCCGCCGCCCGGGCGCGGGCCGCAGCGCGAGCGCGGAGCGCAGCGCGCTCGCGACCGGCACGTAGCCCGCGGCCGCGCCCGGCGCGGCGGCCGCCTGCGCCTGCAGCGCGCGCCGCGCGTGGCCGTGCAGGTACGCGTGCCGCAGCCAGGCCGCGGTCTTGCCCAGCACGCCCGTCGCGCGGCCTGCGCGCGGGCCGCCCCGGCTCAGCCATGCGCTCGCTGAGCGACGAAGCGCGCGCCTTGCTGGCGCCGCACCGGGCGCGCGGCCTGGGCCGCGCCTCTGAGGGAGCCTGCGCCCGGGCGCGCGCGCGGAGGCGGGGGGCCCCCGCGTGAGCCGCACCCTCGGCGGCCGCCAGGTGCAGCTGCAGCAGCAGCGGCGCCAGCGCGGCCTGGTCCGGGGCGCGCGCGGCCGCGCAGGCGGCCAGCTGCCCCGCCAGCGCGTGGCCCGCGGTGCCGCCGTCCATGCGCGCGGCCTGCGCCCGGCCGCGGCCGGCTCGCCTTTCCGCGCCGCAAGCGCACCGGCCTTTGCTGCAGGAGGCGCAAGGAGGAGCGCTTGCCGCTGCAGCAGCACAAGCGACAAGACGCCGCCTACCTTGCCGCAGAACGACGTTGCTGCTTAAACACACTGGTGTCTGAACAGACAGGCACGCTGGTGCTTGGCGGGCGAGCGGGCCATCCGGGCGGCGCGCCGCACCTCGGCCTCCAGGCCCTCTCGGACCGCGCGCCACAGCAGCGCGTCCTGCTCCGCGGCCAGTGCGGTGTGCACGGCCGCCACCCCCACAGCGTCCAGGCCGCCGCCAGGCTGGGCGCAGCCTGATGCATCGGCGGGGCCTGCGCCGGCGCTGTCCCGCGCGCCGCCGGCGTCATTGGCCGCGTCGCTGCTCCTGCCATCCGCCAGCGGATCCCGCGCCGCCGCTGCCGCCGCCGCCGCCGCCGCAGCTGGGCTGAGTGCGCCCGCCACAACGCACACGCGCCCATCGGCGTCCGCGACGAGGTCGACGGGGTCGGCGCGGCCGGCGGCGCTGGTGGCAGGCGCTGCGGAAGCCCCGCTCGCGCCGGCCGACCCGGGCGGCGCAGGCGGGCCGCCCGGGCGCGGCCGCGGCGCGGCCGGCGGCGGCAGCGCGCCCGGCGGCAGCGACAGGTCGGCGGTGAAGGCCGCGGCGGCACCGGCCGGCGTCAGCGCCAGGCGCCAGTGCCGGCCCAGGCGCGCCAGCCCCGCGTGGAACGCGGCCTCGCGCTGCAGGCCCGCGCCCAGCGCGCGCGCGCCGCGCCGCAGCCGCGCAGCCGCGTCCTGCCCGGCGCGCGCGCCGGGCGCCTCAGCGGCGCACGGCGGCGTGTTTGGCGCTCAAGGTCGCGGGGCCAGCGAGCCTGGAGCCAGGTGGCGTGTTCAGGCGCGCCAGGTGGGCTGGCAGGTAGCCCACGCGATGCTGCCCATCACTGGGCGGCCACATCGGCGCACGCACGCACGCCTGGGGCGTCCTGCTTTGGGCGGCCGGGGGGTGACACAGACATTGGACACCCAGGGACAACCGCAGGCTGCTGCACTGCATGGCCAGCACAGCGCGCATGGCCGGCGGAGCATGCAGGGCGCGCAGGTTGGGCCGCCGGGGCGCGCCGGGTCCGCGCCTGCAGCTGCTGCTGCTTGGCCTGCAGGCGCAGCGCGCGCGGCGCGGTGAGGCCCTCCAGCGTGTTCTTGCGCGGCAGCACGTTGGCCACCGACAGGTGCTGCCCCGCCTCCACCGCCGCCACCAGGTCCAGCAGCAGCTCCACCTCGCCCTGCGGACCAAGTCAGGCGCCGGTGGGAGGGTGCCCCTGGTAGAAGGGCCTCCACCACGCAACGCACGCGCAGCGCAGGCTCCCGGCGGCGGGCTGGGTGCTCGTCCGCCGCTGTCGAGGCGGGGCACAAGGCTGACTGACCTTGGCAGAGGCGTGGGGACGCCAGGTGACGACGAACATGCCTCTGCTCAGTCACGCTCGAGGCTGGCAGACCCACATGACTGCCCTTGGCACACACCATCCTGAGCGCAAGCCAGCCTATTCGTGCGCTCTGCACTCCTGGAAGCGTCGTTGAGAGCGGGTCGGTGCACGCGTCAGAGCCAGGCTCTGCGGGGCTCACACACTCCGCTTCACTCTCTCTTGGCCCTCATGCAGTGCTGCTGGACAGCAAAGCCTTCAAGGCGGTCTGCACAGCGGGGTCTGCGGTATGCTTGACATCCCGTCAGGAAACTCCTGCCGCTGCGCCTTGTGCTCGCTGGTGCGGGGCCAGGCCGGCAGGCCCCCAGGGGCCGCGGGGCAGCACCCGAGCCGCCTGGAACGCCTCCAGGGCCTGCCAGGGCGTCGCGCCGGCCTTGCTGCCGCCGTCGGGCTCGTCCTTGGCGCCCGCCTCCTCGGGCGCCTGGTCGGCCCCTGGCTGGTCAGGCAGCCGCTCTCTGGGTCGCCACACTGTGCCAGAGGCCAGGCGCACAGGACCGGGGTGCCGAGAGAGCGGCGCGCCTGTGCGGTGGGGTCGGCCGCGCGCAGAAAGTGCCAACGGTCATCCTCCTGAAACACCTCGTCGCCCCCCTCGGTGAGGTACTTGACCCGTTTTGTGCGTGGCAGCGACATCACAAAGGCCATCCTATGCAGGCCAGGCCTTGCATGTGGCCGTGCAAGGCTGGCGACGTGCTGCCCGGTCCGTCTGCTCACATCCCATCAACCACCGCCCGGGCTCTGCTCTGGGTGCAGCCGCATGGCAGCCGCAAGCCGCTGGAGCTTATAGCACTGGCTGCTGCCAGTGCTACACGATGGGCTTGTGCGCAAGCACGTCAACATGCGGCATGAACAAGTTGTCCACAGACGTGTTTCTCAAGGCAAGTCAGTCTCGCGGAGGTGCTTGGGCAGCAACTGTTGGAAAGCTTCCACAAATGTTACCCTGCAAGCTTTTTTTGCCGGTGCTCAATTCTTGCAGAGTCCTTATGCTAGGTTCCATGGGCTGCAGAGCTTTGCAGGAAGCCAGGCAACACACTGTACATCATACATCTGAGCGCACTCATTGCCTCAGGGCGTGCATCATCATCACCGCCAGCTGCACTGCTGCATCGCGCCAACGACCTCGCACATCCAGCGCTTGGGCAACTCTAAAGTAACGATATAATGCATATCGCAGTTCGACACACTCGTACACATCACGCCTGCATGGAGCCCTACTCATGCTCGCCCTCCTCGCTCACGCCGTTCTCCACGACCGCCACTTTCCTGTCGCGCAAACACGCCCTCGCTGTCCGCGACGGCGCTGGAACAGCCCCACGCACAGAGTGCGCTCCGCAGGACACGGCCTCGCAGGGACTACCGACATGCATTCACAGTCGACAGAGCCAGGCAGAACACAGCAACACAGCCCACAACGGTAGCAGCGTGGACACGGTCAGGGTTGCAGCACCTGCCGCTCTTCCGCCACTCATTGAAGCCGCCTCTGAGCACGCGCACTCCGGACTTGAAGCCCAGGTTGGTCAGCTCATAGGCAGCCATGAGCGACCTGCGCGCCTCCGTGCCTTCACCGGTGTTGCCCAGCCCGTATTGAGCAAAGCCATCAGAATTCGATACAAGCAAATGCATGTTTGTAGCTGCATGTTCTCAGCTGGCACTTAACTGAAGGAGCAGGGCAGGCATTGTTGTGCCTCGGCGGGGCAGCAGCCTGGCACTCTGCCACGCACATCATGCGCATGGCAGAAAGCCCCCTTGCAGCGGCTTGCTGGTGCGTGCCTGCTCTGCATGCCGCCCGCCTTTGTCTTTGAGTCATCCATCGTCCCGCCCATGTTGCCTGAATGCGCACTGATGTGAGTGCCTCTTGCCAAGAGGCTCTTGGCATGCCAAAAAGGGTGCCAGCCTGCAGACTCCGCAGGCGGAGCCGTGCACCACAGCTGCTCCGTAGCAAGCGGGGTGCGGCGCACAGAGCAGGACAGCGCCCTTGTCCTTGTCGGCCGCGGCGGCGACCTCCTCGTGGAAAGCAGGGTTCAGCTCGGTGCCGTTCAGGACGCCAAAGAAGGCGAAGCCCGCGCGCCGCAGGAACTTGCGCGCGTCCCAGCCTGGCGCCCACACACACAGGTGAGCGGGCTGCACCGCTGAACACAGGTGAGCGGGCCGCACCGCTGAGCATAGGTGAGTGGGCCGCACCGCTAAACACGGGTGAGTGAGCTGCACCGCTGTGTCTTCTCCTGTGAAAAGCAAGCAAAGACGTGCGCTGTCGGTGAGCGCACCAGTGATCAGGCGGTACAGCGGCACGTTGACGCTGCCCTCGATGTGCCCGGCCTCCCACTCGGGCGGGGGCCGGATGTCGATGACGGGGACGCCCGCCTCCTGCGCAAACAGCAGCTCCTGCTGCGAGATGAGCTTCACGCCCAGCTCCTGCAGCTGGCTGCGCACGAGGAGCCACGCGGCCGGCGAGGTTGGCCGCAGCATCTGCCGGCGCGACACAGCTCAGCGTCGGCATGACCGGCAGCGCCGCGCGCGCTCTAGAAACGGGCAACGCAGGCTGTCAACCCAGCCGCAGCGCCTGCAGCTCCCACCTGCTTGCCATCGGAGATGTCTAGCCCGCTCGCGCCGCGCTGCGCGGGCAGCGCCCTCTGCTCGGAGAACGCGCACACGGAGAGCGCCCGCCTGCTCCGCCTACTTGTGCACACACCAGCGTCAGAAGCCGTGCCTGTAGGACAAGCTGCGTAAACAAGCGCAAGCGAGGGTGTCGTACCGGAGCTTCTGTGGCAGCACCACCCACGCGGCGCTGGCCCGACTCCGCTGGCAGCAAGGCGCCCCGGCGCCACGCTGTGGGGCCGCAGCGCGCATCTGTGTGCACCAACACGCAATCTACACACAGCGTATGCGAAGATCGGGAATGCTGCCAAGCGCATAAGCGCATTAAGTGAAGTCCATTGTCACTGGGTGTGCCGGGTACACTGTCGGGTATGCGTTATGCACATATTTGGAGAATCGACCTCCGACCGTGTCTGCAGTCCAGCGCTGGGGCTTCACAACGAGTTGTAATAAAGCTGCAAGTCACGCTCTTGCCTGAGTGAGGCTGGTTGGCCCAGTTGCCGCGGTGCAGAGCAGCTAGCAGCTAGAGGCAGCGCAGCCTTGCTAGCAACGTAAACAGTGAGACAGATAGCAGGCTGATGCAGAGGGCGTGGCCCAGATCCTGGGGCGACTGAGGCCCGGGCCAGCGGAGGCCCGGATTGTGAGCCGCATACACGCAGGGACGCAGCGCGTGGCGCCGCGCAGGCCGCCGGCACCATGGCCGCGCCCAGCTTGCGGAGCGATGAGATCCGCAGTGCGCCGGCGAGCGCCTGGCTCGACCCGGCAGCGCAGGAGGAGCACGCCCTAATAGTGCATGTGAACGACGCCGAGCGCGAGCCCCTCTCGCGCCTGCATGGTGCGCCGCGCAGTCACCTCGCTCGGGCCCAGCAGGCGCAGGCGGCTCTGGCCGACGCGCACGCCCGACAGGACTCGGGCGACTCAGATGAGTAAAGCTGTACGGGGTGGCGCAGGTTTCACATGGGTGCCGCTGGGCCTGAGCGCGGTGGTCATGGCGACCCTGCTGGCCCTGGGCGCGCTGCTGGCCCTGTCGCTGGACGCGCACAGCCGCGCCGCGCCCGAACTCCGCACCAAGTTTCTGGTGGTGCGCGCTGTGCTCCACCGCGCAACGTGTGGCGCCCCTGTCAGCCTCCCGAGTGTGTCCAAGGAAGCGCGTGCGGTGCAGATCGGGGACTGGGGCCGCGAGGGGAACTTGAATCAGAGCGAGGTGGCGCGTGCCATGGCAGCCAGCGGATCTGAACCAGACTTTGTGATCAGCACGGGCGACAACTTCTACGTGCGATCGAACCCCATGCCAGTTCGTGCTTTTGCCACCAGTGCGTGCTTTTGCCAACCTGGTCAGGCACGCGCCGGAGTTGTGCTTGTGCAACTGGCTCCTGGTACAAAGTGCTCGTGCGGTGCTTGCCCTTGGGGTTGGTGCTTGGCGTCAGGCTCCTCCAGTGTCAGACTGGTAACAGTGTGCGCTGGCGCTTTGATAGGAAAGCGGCTTGACGTCCGTTGCGGACTCCCAGCTAAACACGTCCTTCAGCAGCGTCTACAGCTCTGCCAGCCTGCAGGGTGCGCAAAGCGCCGCTGCACACCAGCTAAAAGTTCTGCTTTGGCGCCACGCCACTTGCTGCCTCCACAGCGTGTGACCCAAGTCGGCCCGCCGCACGGCTGACGCGGCTGGCGCCGCGCAGTCCCCTGGCACGCGGTGCTGGGCAACCACGACTATGGGGAGCTGTGGACCAATGCGAGCAGCATGCCGCTGCCGCCCCAGTGCCGCGGCAACCGGACCGGGTGCAGCTACGGCCCTCTGCACCAGGCGTGCCCTGCCAGATGCTCCCTGTCTGTTTTGGCCCGCTTGCGGCACTGTTGGTGCACAGTGAAGAGGTGCGCATGGTGCGCGCGTCGCCAAAGCCCTTGCAAGCTGCTCCGCCGCCGCGGCCACGGCCTGACGCTTGCGCTGGCGCTCGCGCAGCTGGACGTGCGGCTCGCGGCGCGCGACACGCGGTGGCACTGCGAGCGCTGGTACAGCCTGAGCCTGCTCAGCGGCGCCGCGGACGTATTCTTTATCGACACCAGCCCCGGCGTGGCGGAGTACCAGTCTGCGTCCTGGGCCGGGAACCCAGGTGCGAGCCGGGGCGGCAGCCTGCGGCAGGGCTGGGTCGGGGCCTAGCGCCAGCACTGAGAGGTAGTCAGTGCCTAACCCTATACTGCGGGCGCCGGCACTTAGGCAGTCAGGCCCTAACTCTATACTGCGGGGCGGCCAGGCGGCATAGCGAGCCAGTCGTGGGAGGCGCAGCTGCTGGAGCTGGAGGCGCGCCTGGCGGCCTCCCGCGCGCGCGTGAAGCTTGTCGTCGGGCATCACCCGGTCCGTTCGAAGCGTCAGGTGGGCCCCCCGCCGCGCCCCCCGCACGGATGCTCGCGCCGGGCTAGAGTGCCAGCGCAGGGTGCCTGCGAAGGAGGATGTCGGCCGGTGACCGCACAGTGGTGCCTGCACGCACCAGTGAGTGCTCTGGCTGGGTGAGGGATAGCGTGCATTGGAGCAAGGAGCGTGCAAGCCTGACCTCAGAATGGTGAGACCTCTAGCTTCATGATGGCGTGCCTGAGCTGCTCGCGAATCTGACAGGCAGCATGCTGCATGTGCGAACCGGGCCTGCACTGGCCAGGAAGGCCCGCCAGAGTCAGGCGGCCGCGCCCGTCCATTCACACCTTAAAACCCCAGCAGGCGGGGTGCCATGCAAGCAGGCTGCTTTGGCTCGACCATGTCTGGTGCGGGCGCGGCCGCAGGGAGAGTACCCGGAGATCGGGCACGCGCTGCAGCCGCTGTTCGAGCGGTACGGCGTGGCGGCCTACTTCTGCGGCCACGAGCACAACCTGCAGTACCTCCACGCCGAGGGCGACGCCACGCACTACGTGGTGTCCGGTGCGCACTAGAGCTTGCTGCCTGCAACACGCACAGCTTGCCGCGCTGTCTCTCCGAGTCTTCTGGCCTCCTTACGTGCACACATCATCAAGGCTTGCCCGAGCTCCCTGCACTGTGACGCGCTGCACTGTGATGCGCCGGGCTGGACAGACGCAGGACCTGGCGGCGCAGGCGGGGGGTCCAAGGCCGACTATCATGTGGAGGCCGCCGAGCGCGGCGACCTGCGCATGTTCCACCAGGGCTCCGGTTTCGTGGCCTGCGAGCTGACGCCGCGCTCGCTGGGCTGCCAGTTCCACGGCATCGCCGGGGCGGGCGTCTTCCACACCGCGTCCATCAGCCTCTGACTGTCTTCCTCTCGGCCCTCTCGGCCCGTAGATAGAGCGTTCTTTTGCCCTTTGCCAGATAGCCTGTTTGGTGTCAATTTGTTGTGGCCTGTGCGTGGTCCGCCTGTGGCGTCTGTGCAGTCCCGCCGCCTGTCTCCGCTCTGCAGACCCGCCGCTCTGCAGCCGCCCATGCTGGGCTGCCCCCTCTGCAAACTTCTATTGCTGCGCGGCGCCTTGGCTGCGCTTTTTCATGCTCATTTAGTGTCTCCTATATGCTTTTTGTAATACTTGCGTCTGCCTTTCTGGCCATACGTGCAAGAACAGTGTCCCGTCTCACCAGTCCCTCGGGGCCTGCCTTGCAGCCTGATCAGGCTGAACCAACTGTTTCATCCCTTGAAAGCAAGTGCGACGAAGGCAGTGCCCCAACACGAGAAGCTGACCTGCCTGCGTTGCAAAGGCTGGCCACTCCGCCCACCTGTTGCAGTGCCCTGGGAGCGGCGGTGTGCTCGCCAGCGTAGAGATTTGTGTTCGCACGGCGCCTGCGCGCAGCCTGCGCAGTGCGCTGGGGTCGCCGAGAGGCTGCGGAATCGACTGGGAGCCCGCGCGACCGCTCAGCTCAGGCTGAGAGGAACCAGGTACATCTCTGCCCCAGGCTCAAACACAGCCCACCCGGTTTCCTCTACGGGGATTTCGTTGCTGCACGTCCGCTGCTGGCGGCCTTCCAAGCACACGATCTGGGCTGCTGCACGGAGGTGGCGAACCAGCCTGGCACACGGGGTCGGAAGGACAGTACACTCGCAGGCTGTTAGGATGCCTTGCTCCATGTTGTGTCCTCGCCCGGTGCGCCTCACATGCACACCGGGCCCGTCTGAGGACACCATGAGGCTGGCACTGGCGCCTGGCAGCCTGCACTGCATCGCGCACCCGCGACGCGCGCGTGCGCAGACGTTGGGGATATTCTGAAGCCACCCTCTGTGCGTGCTGCGGCGCGCGTTGCCTGCGCTGCCGCGGGGTTGCGGTCTTGGCGGTGCGCGGCGCGGAGTGGCGCAGAAGCGCGTTGCCGCCCATCAAAGGGGTTGTCGAGTTGCTGCGTCCTCTGCGGGCCACGCCCTGCCACAAGTGGCGGCGCCTGCCTGTGGTCAGCCGTGCGTGGTGGCGCGCGGGCGCGTCACCCCCTGTATCGCATCCGGGTCCCCAGGGTTTGTCATGGCAAGGCAGCGGACTGGCGCTGCGTGCGCAGGACTGCGCGGCAGAGGCGCAGGCAGCGCTCGGCGCCTGGTGCCTGGAAGGGCGCCCTCGCGTATTTCGCCATGCGCGCCGTCCTGGGCGCGCCGTCCTGCGGACCCCGACTGACCAAACGCGTCGACTGACCAAACGCGTGTGCTGGCATCCAGATGCTCCAGGCGGCCGGGCGCAAGGCCGATGCCAAGCTGGGGCAGCCGTCCTTCTCTGCCGAGCTGGCGCTGCGCAAGGCGGTGGCGCCCGGCCTGGGCACGTCCGGCGCCCCCAAGGCCAGGGACCAGCTGAAGGCCACCAGGCGCGCTCCGCTCCTGCCCCTGCGTGCGCGCAGTGTGTGCGCGCGGACTGCGGCGCCTGGGCGCGGCCCGGGCGCGCTATAGGAGGTTTGGGCCTGCCGGGCGTGCTCCTGGCGAGCTGCAGCAGCGTGAGGCGCGGGCGCGGGTGCAGCAGGGGCCGCGCCGTCGAGGCCGCGCGGGACGCGGCGCCCAAGGCGCTTGAGCGCGGCGCCGCAGCCGCCGCCGCGGCGTCCCGCACGCGCACCGGCGCCGGCCCGCCCGCGGCGGGCCGGCCCGCGGGCGAGCAGGCGGGCGCGCCGTCGGCGCCCGCCGCGCGCGCCGGCCGGGCGCGCGAGGCGGCGCCCGGCGCGGCGCCCGCACGGCGCAGCGGCGGCAGCGGCAGCGGCGGGCGGCACTCGGGCTCGGAGGGCGGCGGCGGGGCAGAGGGCGGCGGCAAGTCCACGTCGGACGAGGAGCTCGCGCGGCGCCTGCACCAGCAGCTGAACGGGCCGGCCTCGCCGACCGCGCTGACGCGGCAGCGCAAGCGCAAGCAGCCGCTCTTCTACACGCCCGAGGTGCCCTCCCTCGCCCTGTGCCTGTGTAGGGAGGGGAGCTGCTGGGCGGGCTTGCAGACAGGCGGTGGACAATCAGGGACGCGCACGCTCGCAGCGGGGGCCCAGCGCTGCGCGCAGCGTGCGCGCCGCACGCGCAGCACAAGCGTAGTCGCCGCTGCGGGCTTACCACGCACGCGCGCGCGCGCAGGTGGCCGGCGTCGCGCTCGGCGCCGCGCCCGAGCGGCCGGAGTTCGCGGGCGCGGGCGCGGCGGCAGCGGCAGCGGCAGGCGCGCTGCAGGCGCCGTTCGACCGCTCGGCGTCCGAGGGCGAGGTGCTGTCGGGCCACCGGCCCGGCAAGCGGCCGCGGCCGTGCGCGGAGGCGCTCGTGCACCCGCCCCCAGGGCTCGCGCCACTGCGGTGCGCCCCGCCGTCGCCGCCGGCGGCCGGTGGTGGGCCCTGAAGTGCGCGCAGCCGTCGGCAGGCTGTTGCGCCGTCTGATGATGCGAGGGGCGCGCTGTTGGCGGGCTGTGACGGGTGCGTCGGGCCTGGCGGGTGAGCAGCGCCCCTTGCGCGCCTGCTGTGCTGGCGGTGCAAGGCCGCACGCGCCTCAGCGCCGCGCTGCTGCGGGCGGCAGGGTGCGCACGCGGGAGCGTCCAGAGCCGCCGGCGCGGCGCCCGGCCGCGCCGCTTGCGGACGAGGACACCAAGTCGGCCTGCTGGCCGGCGCCGGCGGCCGCGCGCGCGCACAGCGGCGCACCCGACGCCGCGGCCGGCGGCGGCGCGACCAGCCGCGAGATGCGCGCGCTCGCG
>JAABUY010003731.1_pt1 | contig 16478 bp, 20 predicted proteins | sample 5560271 | NCBI WGS metagenome assembly JAABUY01 (sample SAMN10711886, study PRJNA513374) | rock metagenome | isolation source: Antarctica rocks | place: Antarctica: Victoria Land, University Valley
TCAGGCCGGACCCCGCACCGCAATCCGGCCGGTGGCCGTCGAAGGGTGGGCTCTGAGCAGCAGATCGCCTGCAATGGACTCGGCAGCATTCCACCCGTTACGCCGGCCGCGCCAGCCCCGGCGGGACAGACATCGGCCCAGACAACGACCACCACGTCATGGCGGCTAAGGATGAAGGCACAGTGGTCCAGCCGGGCTACACGTGGCGCAGGGCGCCGATCCCGTAGAGGTGTGCCTGCTCGGTGCGCCAGCCGTAGGTCTCGACCTGCACTGCGGGTGTTAGACGGATCAGGGCGTCAGCGTGCTGAGGGCCGTTGGCAGCTCGTCGAGCAGTTCCGGGCCAAGAAGCCCACGCGGGCATGTGTGACGGCGAGCCCGTCCCCGGCGGCCGCCCCGGCCAGGACATCGCCAGAACCGTTCGTGCCAGGCCGGTCGAGCCGACCTCTAGCGGGGGGATGTCTCGATGAGATCCTGGGTACTGGACGCACTGTAACAATGTGATCATCGCGGAGTTCGGGTTGGACGTTAGCCGCTTCCGGTCTCCTGCGCACCTGGCTTCGTGGCCCAAGACCGACCAGGGGGCCAAGGAGTCCAGGATGCAGGAAGGGCACCGGCGCCCCCGGCCACGGCGACCCCCCGTACCTGGCCCGAGTGCTGGGCGAAGCCGCTCTCGGCAGGCAAGATCGACACCTTCCTTGGCGAGCGCTACCTAGGCATCGTCTGCCGGTTCGGGAACAATATGGCCATCGTCGCGGTCGGCCGCTCCCTCGTGGTCATCGTCCGGCACCCATCGTCCGACTCCGAAGCACGCTTCCACAACCTCGGCTCCGACTTCTACGACAACCGGCTCGGACCCGAACGGATCAGACGCACCAACGTCCCAGGAGGAACCCCGTGAGAAGGCGCATTCTCGAGACCACCACCTTCGACCTGAATAGCTTCGTGGACGAGCTGGGTGATGCCCCCAGCAACCGCGATGTGGGGAGCCGGCTCTGGTTTGAGAACGCGACCATGCAGGTCTGGGAGGTGAAAATGAAGGCTGAGGAACGTGGCCCGTTCCACGCCCACACTCGGCGGGACCACGGACCGTCGTCGATGGTGGCACCGGCCAGCAGCGCGCCGCTGACAGCAGCATGATCGCCCGCGAGTACGGCGTCGGGGACACCAACTACTTCGAGGACACCGCGGACGGCCCGAGACTTCACGACTTTGAAAATGCTGGCGAGGCCGACATCCGGTTCGTCTCGGTCGAGTTGCGGGACTGACAGTGCCCCGCGAACTCGCTCGCGCCCTCGCGCAAGGTCTGAAGGAGGCCGACGTCCACAAGATCTTCGGCATGCCCGGAGGCGGTCCCAACCTTGACATGATCGGTTGCGCACAGGAACTCGGCATCGATTTTGTGCTCACGCACGGCGAGACCGCGGCCTGCATCATGGCCGCAAGCTACGGACGACTCACCGGTACGACCGGGGTTGCCGTTGTGACGCGCGGCCCAGGACTGACCAGCGCAGCCAACGGCCCGCGCAGGCGACGCTGGACCGCATCCCGCTGCTGCTGATCAGCGACACCGTCTCCTACGCCAACGCCGACCGTACTGCCCACCAGCGGCTGGACCAGGTAGCCGTGGCGGCCCCGCTCACCAAGTACAGCGGCACTCTCGGAACCGCCGACCCAGTGAAGGTCGTCGTGGCGGCGGCCCGCCTGGCCCTCACCGGGCCCGCGGGCGGCGTCCACCTCACCTTCGACCCCACCGTGCCCGGCGACCCCGCTCCCTCTCTCCCTGCGTACTCACTCAGGGACGAGGCCACAGTGGAGCAAGCCCGGCGGTTGCTGGCCACGGCTCGTCGACCTGTCATCGTTATCGGGCTCGACGGGGCGCGATACGGTGCGGACGTACGCGCGGCTCTGGCTTCTTTCAGTTGCCCTGTGCTGGTTACCTACCAGGCCAAGGGCGCGGTCCCGGAGTCCTGGTCCACCTACGCAGGGCTGTTCACCGGCGCCGCCATCGAGCGTCCACTTCTCGAACAGTCCGACCTCATCCTTGGGATCGGGCTTGACCCGGTCGAGCCGATGCCCGGCCCCTGGCCTTACGCCGCACCGACCGTTTTGGTACACAGCCACCCAACGGAAACGAGCTACTTCGGGGCCTCGCTCGCAGTCGTCGGCGCCTACAGCGAACTCCTACCGTTACTGCTCAAGCTCAGCCATCCCGAGTGGGAATCCGCCGCAGGACAGACGATACGACGACGAAACCAAAAACTTCTAATCGCCCCATCGGAGGGCCTGAGTCCCCACGATGTCGTCCGCACCACTCAGCAGCTGCTCAAAGACGCCGCCGTCACCGTCGACGCTGGCGCGCACATGCTTGTTGTCATGCCTCTGTGGGAGACCGACGAGCCCGACTCAGTACTCATCTCCAACGGCCTGGCCACGATGGGCTTCGCACTGCCAGCGGCTATCGCCACCGCACTAGCCCGCCCCGGCCGGCGCGTCGTCTGCTTCGTCGGCGATGGCGGCCTCGCGATGGTGCTCGGCGAGCTCGAAACTCTCGTCCGGCTACAACTCGACGTCACAGTCGTCGTCTTCAACGATGCGTCATTGACGCTGATCCAGCTTAAACAAGGCGACGGACAAGGCGGCCCAGCAGCAGTTCGCTACGGCCCGGTCGACTTCTCGCGCATCGGCACAGCAACAGGAGTGGAAAGCAGCGTTGCAAACGACCTACCAAGCCTGCGTACGGCGCTAGCGCCCCGGCACGACGGTCCCCGGCTCGTGGACGCCCGGATTGACCCATCCACCTACCCGCACGTCATTCGTCTGACGCGCGGATGAATCGTGGAATTATCAATACCGCAGCGCGCAGAAGAACCCCGAGTATCGATCAGCAGGGCACCTAATTGATTAATTGCCACTGCACTTACTGAGATGGAAGACTACGTACAGCCAAATGACGATGGCCGTGCTGCCGCTCGGGAGCGCACCACAGCCTCGAGGTCGGCCGTGATCGCCGCAGTCCGCTTGAATTTACGACACGGCGCCGGCTCCCACGACGGCATCTACTTGAGTGCTCAGGGACACCTCGATGGCGGTCCTTACCGCCGAAATCATAATGTCAAGGCCCATGCTGGGGAGTCCTTCAGCGGGCAAGTGGGTCATACGTCCGCCGGACGAGCCTGGTCGAGTCAACGCGGCGACCTGCCGGGCAAGGTACGGGACGTGGACGAGCCCGGCGCGGTGGCCGCGCTCGGCGGCGAGGTGGAGCGAGTGGAAAAAGGTGGCGTTGCAAAGGTACGTGCCAGCAGTGTTGGAGACGTAGCCCGGATGGCCTCCTTTTGCCCAGGCCATCAGAACACTCTTGATAGGCATCGTCGCGAAGTACGCGGACGGCGCCCCGGGAATAACCGGTTCATCGACGGGCTGTGCACCGTCATTATCGGATAACGGGAAGTCGAGGACATTCACGGCAACGCGCTCGAGGGCCAGCATTGCCCTGCCGTTGGCTAGCCCCAGCGATAAAACTAAGTCCGGTACGTAGGCGTCAACGGCACGAAGGAGCAACCCTGGCATACGTCCGACAGACACCGGAAGCTCGAGACCGATCACACGCCGGCCCAGCACCTCAGCACCGTCCAACAGGTCGACAATGTCGGCTGTGGGGTTGATGTCACTGTCCCCAAAAGCCTCGAAGCCTGTCAGGAGCACAGCGGCTCTATTCCTCATAGGACCTCCGTAGGCGGCAAACAATTCCTCATGTTACGCAGCTCCGCCGTCCTGCTTAGGCCGACTGCCCGTCGCCACACCACGCCTCCGCCGCGGCGGGTGGCCGGCAGATTCTGCGATCCTTGCCGACGGCCCGGCGCCAGTACGTACCCCCCGCAGCACGAAGTCAGCCAGGTCCGCCGCAATCGTCGCAGGCTGGACGGGTCCCCGGTTCCACGCGAAGGAGTAGATCCACATCCCGAGAATTCCTTCGGTATAAGGAGTCGCCCGAGCGACGAAGCGTCCGGTACGCGCGCCATCCTCCAGCACGCCTTCCCAGCGATCGAGGTAGCTGCGCCGGAGCGCCAGGACGCGCTCCTTGGCCTCCAACCCCAGCGCGCTGTACTCCCGCAGGAAGACAACGAACCCGGGCTGATTAGTGATGATCGCCTGGCTGAGGTCATCGCACAGCATGCGCAGCGTGGTGTCGGGGTCGAGCTGCTGATCGACGATCGCGGAGCTCGACACCAGGATGCGGTTTATCGTTCCCGAGACGATCTCCAGAAGTACCTCTTCCTTGCTCTTGAAGTGGTGATAAAAGCCGCCGCGCGCCACACCCACCTCATCGAGCAGCACGGTCAGCCCAGTCGCGTGGTAGCCACGGGCGGCAAATAGGTCCGCACTCCGGCTCAGGATGCGTGCCCGTAGGTCCTCCGGCTCGCCGCTCATGACGCTCCTCGTGACAAGAAAGTTACAGAAGACCGTAGCGGACCGACCGGTCGGCCGGTTACGGTCCCGGCATCGTCCAGCGTAGGGAGGTGTGCCGCGTGTCGTCCCGACATCTGCATGAAGCGTCCCCCTCAAGGTTTGGCGCCAACCAGAGTGGACCCGCCCTGGCGTTCCTACGAGACGTCCACGTCGGACTTGTTGAGCGCCTGCAGCGCGCACCGGCGGGACCACAGGCCGTATGGGGACCTGACCGCGAGCACAGTCCGGACCCCGCTGCGCAAGCACTCCGGAACTTCGCAGGAGGCTTCGAGTGGGTCGCCGTCACGTTCCCCAGGTGGTCGCTTTGGCACCTCCACCTCGGACTGGTCAGTCGGACACCCGGAGTCTTCACGCTAGGCCTTCACTGGCACGACGCGGTGCGGGACCAACTGCCGCATTCCGTCGATGATTTCGCCGCCTGCGCGATCGTGACCGACTACTACGAGCAGTCTGGTGAGCACCAAGCCGACCTGGTCGTCGTAGCCGTTGCCGCGTGTCCGCGCCAGCGTGCCGTCCAAATCTTAACTGACGCAGCACTCGACCTGGCACAGCTCTTGTCCGCGCCGCTCGCCGTCGGACCCACCCCGCATCCACTCCAGGAGTTTTCTCATGACCTGTGACCGCACGTTCATCGTCCGCAGCCTCGCTATGGCGTCTGCTGCGGTTGTGCTGACGACAGGCTGCAGTACAAGCGGCAGCAGGAACAGCAGCGGCAGCGGTTCGGCGGCTGGTTCGTCGGCCAACCCCGGCGCCGCGGCCGCCAGCTGCGACGTCAACCAGAAGTCACCCGGCATCACTGGCTCAGAGATCTCGCTCGGGGCGACCATGCCGCTGAGCGGGTCCGGGGCCGCGGGTGGTGTCGGCGTCCGCGATGGAGAGCAGGCGTACTACGACATGGTCAACAAGCAGGGTGGGATCCAGGGTCACAAGATCAAGTTTACCGCGCTGGACGACCAGTACAGCCCTGCAGTGGCCCAGAAGCAGATGCGCGAGCTGGTCCAGCAGGACAACGTGTTCGCTATCTCAGGCGGTGAGGGCACCCCTAACTTCCTCGGCGTCGTCCCCTACCTAAATCGCGAGAAAGTACCTGCTGTCGCGCCGTACGCCCCCAGCAGCGCCCTCGGCAACACCCAGGCCCCGCACGTCTACATGGCGACGGTTGACTACGTGAAGGAGTTTCAGATCCTCACGCAGTTCGTCCTGGACAAGGACAAGGCCACGCCGCCTAAGAAGTTCAGCCTCGTCGGCGTGGCCGGCAACGTGGGCGACAACGCCAAGGAGGGCATGGATAAGGCCCTGGCCGGTAAGGGAGTGCCCGTGCGGTATTTCCCGGAGACGCCGGGCACGAGCGATCTGACCCCCCTGGCGACGCAGCTCAAGCAGGAGAACGCTGACTGGGTGTTCCTCATCATCACCAATACGGACACCGGCCAGCTCATCCAAGCCATGAATCGGATTGGGTATACACCCAAGTTCATCACGTGGGCGGGAATGGCGGACAACGCGTACATCAAGGAGTTTGGGCCGATCTCGCAGGGCCTGTACATGGCGCTGGAAACCGCGGACCTTCACAGCAAGAATGCCAAAGTTCAGGAGTTCGTGCAACAATTCACCACGGCCACGGGCAAGGCGCCCAGCAAGTTCGACGAGCTCGGCTGGTCCCAGGCCCAGTTGACCGCCGAGGGGCTTCGCCGCGCCAAAGCACTAACCCGCTCCTGCCTGGAAGCCTCGCTGCAAGGCATCTCGAACTTGGACACCGGCCTGATCCCGCCGCTGACCTGGGGCCCTGACAAGCGGGCCGGTGTCGACGCGGTCGGCATCGGGCAGATCGCCGGGGACAAGCTGAAGGTCATCAGCGAGACCCGTTCCGTGACGCCCTAGCGGGGGAACTTGACGTGATCGAGCAGTCAACGCTCCTGGCAGTGCCCTACCGGGATCTCGGACAGATCACCGTGGGTGGGCTGGCGACCGGCGCGGTCTACGCACTACTGCTCCTCGGGGTGCTCGTGGTGTTCCAAGTCAGCCGGAACATCAACTTTGCGTACGGGCAGGTGGGCATGGTCGCCGCCTTTGGCAGCTGGTACCTCTACAGCTCGCACGGCTGGCCCGTGGTGGTCGCCGTCGTCGCCGCGACGGCGCTGGCGGTCGCGCTTAGCGCCGGAACCGAGCTCGCCGTACGGCGTATCCCCGACGCGGGCTCCGGCCTCGACCTCGTGGTTACCCTGGGTGTCTTTCTCCTGCTCACCTCCGTGGCGCAGAACCTGGTCGACAGCAACGCCCACACCTACCTGTCCCTGCTGACAGACAAGCGGACGGTCGTGGGCGGTGTGTTCGTCAACGGCAACGACGTGGCGGTTGTGCTGCTGGCGCTGCTCGCGATCGGCGCCTTCTACTGGTTGCTGGTCCGGACCAGCGTGGGTGTGTCCCTGCGGGCGGCCGCGGAGAGCCCAGCCATCGCCCGCTCCACCGGGATCAACGTCGGCCTGCTCCGGACGGGCACATGGGCGGTCGCCGGACTTGTCGCCGCCGCCGTGGGCATGGCCACAGCCGGCCGGCTCTCCGTCGACGCGTTCTACATGACCCCCGTGCTGATCAAGGTGTTCATCGCCGGCATGATTGGCGGCCTTGATCGGTTCTTCGCGCCGCTCATCGCTGCGTTCCTGCTAGGCCTGTACGAGGCCTGGATCATCTACTTCGCCGGCGCCAGCGCCGCCACGCCAGCGGTGTTCCTGCTCATCATTGTCGTGCTGGCTCTCATGCCCAAGCGGTTCGTCGAGGAACGCCGGGAGGTTCGCGCGTGACTGCCGTGGCCAGCCGTGCCCCCGCGGTCGGGTCGAGGCGCGACGCGGACGGGGGCCGGCCGAGGCGACGAAACGTTTTGCTGGTGCTGGCACTGGCAGCGCTGGTCGCCATGATCCCGCTCCTGCTCTCGGACTACTGGCTCTTCCTGTGCGCCCAGGTGTTGGTTTATGGGGTCGCCACGCAAGGGCTCAACATCCTCTACGGCCGCACCGGGCAACTGTCCCTTGCCCAGGCCACGTTTCTCGGTTGCGGCGGCTACACCTCCTACGTGGTCATCACCCACGGATACAGCCCCTTCGTGGCCTTGGTCGTAGTGTGGGTCTTGTCACTCGTCGCCGGCCTCGTGGTGGCGGTGCCGACACTGCGCCTGTCCGGACTGCGGTTGGCGCTCGTGACGCTGGCCTTCGGTGAGCTGTTCCAGTGGGTCATCGTTCACACCACGCAGACCACGGGTGGGACACAGGGGACTCCGGTCGACTCCATCGTCGCCGGATCTATCGATACCGCCAAGCCGCTGTGGGCCTACCTGCTCGCATTGACTTTCGCCGTGCCGGCCACACTGTTGGCTCTGCAACTGGGTCGTACGCAGCTGGGTCGGGGCATGCTGGCCGTTCGTGAGAGCGAGTTGGCTGCCGCATCAGCCGGAGTGGCGATCGCCCGTACAAAGGTCATCGCTTTCGTGGCGGCGGCGCTGTTCGCCGGCACCGCCGGATGGCTGCTGGCATTCACGTCGGGGTTCCTGGCCCCGACGGACTTCGACCTGTTCGCCTCGGTTTATTTCCTGGTTGCTGTCATTCTGGGTGGATCGGGCTCGGTGCTCGGTTCCTGGCTGGGCGCGGCCTACATCGTGCTGGTGCCTCAGCTGTTCGACCAGCTCGGTCACCCCACCCTGTACTCACTCGTTGGGGGGGCGGTACTCGTCATCGTGGCCCTGCTTCTTCCCGACGGTATGGCAGGCGTGCTGACGAGCGGCGCCAGACGCTTTAGCCGTAGGAAGACGGGGGAATGACAACCGCAGTGCCGGGTCCCGGCGCACAGATCCCCCCCGGTACGGGGCTGGCGGAGCTGCAGGTCACGTCGCTCACCGTGCGGTATGGCGCGTTCCTCGCGCTACGTGATATCACCACGACGTTCCCCGCCGGCGAGATCGTGGGTCTGATCGGCCCGAACGGTGCCGGCAAAACCACCCTGCTCAACGCCGTATCCGGCTTCAGTGCTGGCGTGTCCGGTGAGGTGCGGCTCGGCGACCAGGACATCACGGGGTTGCCTATCCGGGACAGGGTGAAGACGGGCGTCGTCCGCGGCTTCCAGACGGTGCGCCTGCTGGACCGCGAGGACGTCCTCACCAACGTCGCGCTCGGTGTCGAGCGACTGCCGCAACCGACGGTGGTCGAACAGTGGCTTGCCCTGCCCCGGCAGCGCCGGGCAGCGCGACGGGACCAAGAAGCGACGTGGCAAGTCCTCGAGCTGCTTGGTCTGGACGACGACGCGTACCGGCCGGTCGACGAGCTGCCGTTCGCCTCGCGGCGCCTGGTAGAGGTTGGGCGTGTGCTGGTGACCCGTCCGTCGGTGATTTTGCTGGACGAGCCAGCCGCCGGCCTCGACACCGAGGGGCGATTGGCGCTGGAGGAGGTCCTCCGCACTGTTCATCGCACCGCTCCAGCCACGCTAGTAGTCGTGGAGCACGACGTCGCGCTCGTGGCGCGGCTGTGCTCGTCCGCGATCGCGTTGGATTCCGGCCAACTTGTCTGCACCGGGCCCCCACAGGAGGTACTGGCCGACGAGCGGGTCCAGCGTGCGTACTTCGGAAGGACGTCCAGTGCTCGAGGTTGAGGGTCTACAGGGCTGGTACGGCCACACCCAAGCGCTGTTTGATGTGTCTTTCCGGTTGCCGGCGGCCGGATGCGTGGCGCTTGTCGGGACGAACGGTGCCGGTAAGACGACGACCCTACGTGCGGTATTGGGGTTGATCCGCTGTCAGGGGGCCGTACATATCGAGGGCGAAGATGTGTCCCAGCAGCCCACCCACCGGCGGGTCCGCGACCACTCCATCGCCGTGGTCCACGAAGGACGCGGGCTTCTCAAAGACCTGACCGTCCGGGAGAACCTCGTCGTCGGCAATAAGGAGGCGGCCAAACGGGGCGTAGGTGACGCCATCGACCTCTTTCCCGCATTGAAGGACCGGCTGTCGGAGCGGGTGTCGAACTTGTCCGGGGGCCAGCAGCAGATGGTCGCTCTAGGTCGAGCCGTGCTGCGTAAGCCGCGGTATGTGCTGCTCGACGAGCCGTCGCTCGGGCTCGCCCCCACCGTCATCGACGAAATCTACAGCTACCTGGCCGCGCTGCGCGAGACCGGGATGACTATGCTGCTCGTCGAGCAGAGTGTGCCACGGGCGACGTCAATCGCTGACCGCCTTTGCCTGCTGCGTATAGGCCGCAGCGTGATGAACGTCGACGCACGTGACCCAGCGGCCGTCGAGACGCTCATGGGAACAGCTTTCGGCGGCGAAGAGGACGCAGCTCCGTCTCGTACCTCCTCCCCTACCGCCGCTGGCCGCCACACGACGATCACCTCCCTGACGGACGGACCTCCGTGACCTGTCTAGCCTTCACCAACGCCCGGCTCGTCGACTGCACCGGCGCTGAGCCGCAGGAGGGCGTCACCCTGGTTACGGACGGGGAGCGGATCGTTGAGATCGGCGCCGGTCCACCGCCCGCCAGTGCTGATCAGGTCATCGACTGCCACGGTCGCACACTGCTGCCCGGGCTCATCGACGCGCACGTCCACATCGGTGCAGTCGACGTCGACATCCTGGAGCAGCACCGGAACTACACCACTAGCCACGCCGCACTCAAGATGGGGCGAGTTCTCGGGGAGACCCTGCTCCAGGGCTTCACCACCGTCCGGGACGCCGGCGGGTGCGACGCCGGCTTCCGGCAGGCGATCGAGGACGGCACCATCGCTGGTCCTCGCCTGCTGGTAAGCAACCATGCCATCTCGCAGACCGGGGGGCACGCCGACTTCCGGCGGCCAACCGAGTCAGGCGATCCCATCGCCTGTTGTTCCCAGGTCGGGATGCGGTCGATCGTTGCGGACGGCCCCGACGAGGTACGAAGAGCCGCTCGCGAGAACCTACGCACCGGCGCGGACCAGATCAAGGTCATGGCCAGCGGCGGCGCGATGTCGCCCACCGACGAGCTCGACACGACCCAGTACACCGTGCCGGAGCTGCGTGCAGCTGTCGAGGAAGCCGTTGCCGTCGGCACATACGTGCTCGCCCACGCTTACTCGGGCGCGGCAATCCGAAACTGCATCGAGGCCGGCGTGCGGTGCATCGAGCACGGCAACTTGATCGACGAGCAAACCGCCCGGGCAATGGCCGTGGCAGACATGTACCTCGTTCCCACGCTGAGCACGTACGAACTCCTCTACCGCAAAGGTGCTGACTACGGCATCCCACAGCGCAACCTGGACAAGATCGGCATGGCGCAGGATAGGGCGCTCGAGGGACTGAGCATCGCATACGCGGCGGGCGTGAAGATCGCCAGCGGTTCCGACCTGCTGGGCCCGCTAGCGGCCTACAAACACCGTGAACTGGAGCTCAAGGCGGAGGTGCTCAGCCCCCTTGAGGTACTCATCGCCACCACCCGAACCAACGCCGAACTGATGGGGCTGGCCGAGGACCTCGGCACACTCCAGATCGGCAAGCTGGCCGACCTGCTCGTGGTGGACGGGGACCCGCTGTCGAACCTGTCGCTTCTTGGACGCCCGCACGGCATCCCGGTCATCGTGCAGGGTGGCCGGGTCGTGAAGAACTCCCTGTAGGTCAACTACACATCCCCAGGAGGGGCCATGCCAGAAACGACGCTCGCAGCTGCCAACGTCCGCATCGTGCACGACAAGGCGGTCAACCTCCGCCGCTTCTTGGAGCTCATCGACGAGGCGGCGGAGGCGAATGTCGACGTGCTCGTCCTGCCCGAGATGGGGCTGCAGGGGTACGCCGACTTCGCCTTTGGGCTGGGTGACAAGGGCGTTGCAGAGCAGAAGCAGTACTACTACAGGGAGGCGGAACCGATCCCCGGCCCGGCGACAGCAGCGATCCAAGAGCGCGCTGGTCGATACGGCATGACTGTCCAGGTCGGAATGGCCGAGAAAGCCCTGCACGGCAACGTCATCTTTAACAGCACCGCCCTCATCACGCCGCAGGGCGTGATCGGCGTCTTTCGAAAGCTCCACAACCAGTTTGAGTTCCCGTTCTTCAACCCGGGCGAGGCGACGCCGGTCTTCGACATCCCAGCAGCCCGGGTCGGAAGCATGGTCTGCTACGACCTCGCGTTCCCCGAGCTGATGCGGGTGTTCGCGCTGAAGGGCGCCACGCTGACTCTCATGTCGACGGCGTGGCCGATGAAGGGTCACGACAAGGGCGATGACTACCACGGCTGGGCGATGGATCTGTGCGCCCAGGCCAACGCCTTCTTCAACCAGATGTGGCTAGTCATCTCAAACCACTGCGAGACCGGTGCCTACTCGGGTGGCCTTGACTACTGGGGGCACAGCCAGATCGTCGACCCGTACGGCAAGGTGGTCGCGAAGCTGGATTCCGACGAGGGGCTCGTCGTCCACACGGCGGACCTTGCCGGCGAGGTGCTGCGCTCGCGCACCGAGGGCTTCTTTGGCCTCAACCTGCTGCAGGACCGACGCCCCCAGCACTACGGGCTGCTGTCGGACTCCCAGCCGTACCTCCACGGGTCGGCGCCCATCGTCGCCGGCGTGCTAGCACAGCCCGACCTGCAGGCGGCTGCCACCCCACTTCTAAACGGCGCTACGCCGGACCGCGACTCACTGATCGCGGGTTGATGGGCCGAACCCTGTTGCTGCGCGGCGGGACGCTCTGGGACGGGCAGCACTCCGAGGTACAGCGGGAGACCGACATCCTGATCGAGGACGGCCGGATCGTGGCGCTCGGTGCCGGCGCACGGGTGCGGGACGCAGACGTCCTCGATCTCGGCGGCCGTCATCTGCTTCCCGGGCTCATTGACATGCATGTGCACCTGGTCTGGTCGGGCAGCCCCGATCCGGCGGCCCTGGTGGAGCGGGAGGGTGAACAGCTGACTACCGTCCGGGCCGTGGCCAACGCGCAGGCGCAGGTGCGGGCAGGCGTCACCACCGTGCGCGATCTGGGCGGGAATGCCGACATTGCAGTGACCGTTGCGAGCGCGGTCGACAAGGGCGTGGTCGAGGGACCAGACATCGTCGCGGCCGGACAGACCATCATCATGACCGGCGGCCACGACCCCTTTTGGGGCCTGGCGAGCGACGGAGTCGACGCGGTCATCCGTTCCGTTCGTCGGCAGGTGAGCATCGGTGCCCGAGTCGTCAAGCTGGCGGCAACCGGTGGCGTGTACGGCCGCCCGGAAGGTGAGGACGTCGGGCAGGTCGAGCTGACCCTCGAGGAGCTCTCTGCGGCGGTGCATGAGGCCCACCGTTTCGGGCTCAAGGTGGCGGCCCACGCTCTCGGCACCGAGGGGATCCGTAACGCGGTGCTGGCCGGCGTGGACACCGTCGAGCACGGCAACTTCCTGACCGAGGAGCTTGCCGACCTGATGCGGCGTCACGGCACAGCGCTGTGCCCGACGCTTGCCGTCTACCGGACCATCGCCGACGGGCCGGGCAGCGGCGTCCCGTCGTACGCGTCGGAGAAGGCGCAGCGGGCGGTCGCCGCGCACGTGGAGAGCTTCGCGATGGCCCGCGCCGCCGGCATCCCCATCGTGGCCGGGACCGACGCCGGCTCCTGCTCCACGCCGCACCCTGCTCTGGTCGGCGAGTTGGCCGTGCTTTGCGAGCTGGGCCTGCCGGTGCTCGACGCGCTTAGGGCGGCGACCAGCACCGCCGCCGACGTGCTGGGGCGAGCCGACCGAGTGGGGCGGATCGCCTTGGGCCTGTCGGCGGACCTGCTGGTCGTGGACGACGACCCGCGTGAGGACGTGCGCACGCTGCTTAACCCCTCGCTGATCCTGCGGGCCGGACGAAACTTGAGCAAAGATGGATGGAGCGGATGACCAGCACCGGTAGCAACATCGACTTGAACGCCGACGTCGGGGAGTCGTTCGGCCGTTGGCAGCTTGGAGATGACACCGCCCTGATGCCGTTCCTGACAAGCGCGAACGTCGCTTGCGGCTTTCACGCTGGTGACGCCCTGACGCTGCACCGCACCGTGTCCGAGGCGGCCGAGCGCGGCGTCGCCGTCGGCGCACAGGTGTCGTACCGAGACCTCGCCGGGTTCGGACGTCGGGAGATGGCCGTCGAGCCGGACGAGCTGACCGCCGACGTGCTTTACCAGATAGGCGCCCTCGAGGGGCTATGCCGAACCGTGAGAACCGCAGTCCGCTACGTCAAGCCGCACGGCGCGTTGTACCACCGCACCCTCAAGGACCCGGTCCAGGCAGGCGCCCTTGTCTCGGCCGTTATGGACTACGACCCCTCGCTCCCGCTCCTGACCATGGCCGGTGGCGAGCTGGAGAAGGCGGCGCGCACGGCCGGACTTCAGGTGGTGCTGGAGGGCTTCGCCGACAGGGCTTACGACTCCTCGGGCCGGTTGGTCCCGCGCACGCAGCCGGGCGCCCTACTCGACCACGCCGATGCCGTAGCCGCCCAAGCGTTAAGGCTGGCTCGCTCCGGCGAGGTCGACTCCCTGTGCGTCCACGGGGACACGCCGGGTGCGCCGGTGCTGGCGCGAGCCGTTCGCGCCGAGCTGGAGGGGGCGGGATTCTCCGTCCGGGCCTTCACCGCCGGCTGAGCAGGTGCGAATACTGCCGATGGGAGAGCACTCGGTACTCGTTGAGCTCGAGAACCCGGCGCAGGTCCACCGGCTCCGGGCTGCCGCCCTGGCCGCCGGGGTCGGCCGCGACGTGGTGCCCGGATGGCGGACCCTGCTGTTCACGACCGATGGTGACCTAAGTGCTTTGGCCAGCCAGGTCGAGCGGCTCGACCCGGTCGCTTCGCTGCCGGCCGCTTCCAGGCAGCACGAGATCCCTGTCCGCTATGACGGCGAAGACCTGCTCGCCGTCGCCACCGAGTGCGGCATGACGCCGCAGCAGCTCGTGACAGCTCATGCGGGCGCGGAATACGTCGTCGTGCTACTTGGTTTCGCTCGCGGCTTCCCCTACCTGTCCGGACTCCCGGAGCAGCTGCGGCTGCCACGCTTAGCCACTCCCCGCACCAAAGTGCCGGCCGGTTCGGTCGGGATCGCGCTGGACCAGTGCGGCATTTACCCGATGGTCTCGCCGGGTGGCTGGCGGCTACTGGGGCGGACCGATCGTCCGGTCTTCGACGAGGCACAGGACCCACCGAACCTGCTGGGCATCGGCGACACCGTACGGTTCGTGGCTGTCCCGTCGTGACCCGGCTGCGCGTCGTCTCGTCCGGGCCGTACGCCTGCTTCCAGGACCAAGGCCGCCACGGCCGCGCGCACCAGGGGGTCCCCCGTTCGGGGGCGGCCGACCGTCGCGCGTTGCTCTTGGCAAATCGGCTGCTCGGGAACGTTGAGGCAGCTGCGGCGATCGAGGCGCTGCTCGGCTCGCTCGTGCTGGAGGCGGTTGACGACACCCTGGTGGCGGTGACCGGCGCGTCATGCCAGGTATGGGTGGGGTCGCGGCCGGAGGCCATGTCGGTCCCGCTGCGGCTGCGCCGCGGCGACCAGCTGCGCTGCGGAGCGCCGACGCGGGGACTGCGGGTCTACGTCGGCGTCCGCGGCGGCTTCGCGCCGCCACCGGTGCTCGGCAGCCGCTCCTACGACCAGCTCGGCCGGATCGGGCCCCCACCGCTGGTACCGGGCGACGAATTGGCTGTGGGCGAGGACGGCTGCGGCCCGGTGTGGTGGGAGGCTGCCGCGGTCGCGCCGCCCAACGCGGAGCCGGTGCTCCGGCTCCACCGGGGGCCGCGCGACGACTGGGCCAGCCCAGCGGCCCTGGCGCTGCTCACGTCGGCGGCGTGGACAGTCCTGGCGGCCAGCAACCGCACGGGGCTACGGTTGTCAGGTCCAGTCCTCGAGCGGAGGGTAGGCGAACTTCCAAGCGAACCGACTCTCCCGGGCGCGGTGCAGCTCCCCGCGGACGGGCAGCCGATCCTGCTCGGCCCGGACAGCGGAACGACCGGCGGCTACCCCGTCCTGGGCATCGTCTGCGACGACGACCTTCATCATGCCGGCCAGGCGGCCCCGGGCACCGCGCTGCGGTTCCGGTGGCGATGAGCGAGGGAACCGGCCTGACCCGCGACGTCTTCGAGCTGGGGGACGAGCGGTTGGAGAGCGACGCATTGTTGCGGCGCGGGCGGCTGTCGTACACGACATACGGGACGCGCAACGCGGGCCGAAGCAACGCGGTCCTTTTCCCGATGGCCTTCGCCGGACGGTCACAGGAGGTGTCCTGGCTCGTCGGGCCAGGCCGGCTGTTGGATCCCGCCACGTACTTCGTCATGGTCCCGGAACGCGCGGCAAGAGCCTGTCGTCTTCGCTCAGTAACACGCCCCCGCCTTATGACCGAGGATGTCCCGAAGTTCCACGGAACTCGGGGAATCATCGCTTATCAAACATCCTTGGGCTTAGTAGCGCTCCCCACTGCGGGCCGTCCTGACAGTGACCCGGCTCTCTGGACCGTGCGGGTTGGGCGACTGGGAATATAGTGGTGGTCTCGGTAATGCGTCAGCCCAGTGCTTTCCGGTGGCCGGCTGGGACAAGGTCACCGAGGATCGGTCGAGTGCCGCCGGCGCGGGGTTGTAGCAGCCCGTGATGAAGCCGAAGACGGCCTCAGCGCGCTTGTCCGGGTGGAGGCAGTTGATCGTCTCCCTCTGCGGCCCCAATGTGAAGCACGTGGACGACCTTGTCCTGGCCATGAAACTGGGGGACGATCGCCGGCTGCCCCCGCACTTGACTGGCGCAGCGGGAGGAGATGTGCGGTGCAGCAGGAGGAGGACCAACGTGCGGCCCAGACCAATCTGGTGACGCCGATGCTGTACCTCGGTGAGCCGCCGTCCGACGTCACCACAGTGCCGGTCGAGTTGGCGACGGACGCACTCCACGTCATCCGCGCAGGGGGTGTCGCGTTGCTGCCCCGCAATCGATGGGACCTGGCGTCCGACGTGTTGGAACTGCTAGGCGAATCGAAGGCATGGCGGTTGAGCGAGCTCCTCTGGGCCAAGCACACCGTTAGGGT